>ENA-OYXE01000702-OYXE01000702.1-human-gut-metagenome-genome-assembly--contig:-NODE-702-length-9937-cov-3.173244_pt1 | contig 9937 bp, 7 predicted proteins | sample MGYA00244175_ERZ653407 | MGnify/ENA primary metagenome ERZ653407 (study PRJEB26926, sample SAMN06165181) | human gut metagenome | biome: ENVO:00009003; feature: ENVO:2100002; material: ENVO:00002003... | reverse complement strand
CTCCGGAGACCGTCCTTGCCCTTTCGCCGGAAGCCGCCTTTGCTGTTTCTCCGGCCACTGCCTTCGCTGTCTGTCCGGAACCTTCCGCCGCCTCTCCGGCCCGGACCGCAGGCTCACCGTCCGCCCGGACATTTTCCAGGGCCGCCTTCCGCGCAGACTGCCCTGCGGCCGCAGCGAGAAGTGTCCGCCGCCCCGCGGAGGATACGTCCCCGGCGGCCTGCACCCGAGGCAGTCCCACCGCCTTTGCAAGGGCGTCCCGCACGGTTTCCGGCTCCGCGGGCTGCGGTATGGCAACCGCGGCTGCCCCGTCTTCCGCCACCGATGCGATAACAGTCCCATCATTCTCCAACGCCTTGTCCGGCCGAAGCAGGAATTCACCCGCAACGACACAGATCAGCACGGCAGCGGCTGCGGCGGCAATCCGCGGCCAGTAGATCCGCCATACGGACCCGCGGGGTTTGGCCTCGGGAGCCACCGCTCCCGGAACCGCACCGTCCAACTCGCGTTGCAGACGCTCCCATCCCCCCGCCGGAGGCGGGAGTTCGGCGTCGCGAAGCGCGTTCCGCATGGCATCGATCCAATCCTTGTCTTGTTTCATAATCCTATGTGAGTCCGGCAGCACCGGATGATTCACCTTTATTAATTATCCCGGAGCCGCACACTGCCAAATTTCTAATGCGTCTCCAAATAAGCCCTGACCCTGCGGGCCAGCATGGCCCGGGCGCGGAACAACTGCGAAGAGGAGCTTTTCTCGTTGATTCCCAGCATCCGGGCGATGTCGCGGTGGGAATACTCCTCGATGCAGTAGAGGTTGAATACCGCCCGGTAACCCTCGGGCAGCTCACCGATGAACCGCATCAGCACGTCGCGCGGAACGCGGGCCATCTCCGACACGTCCGGCTCCGCCACCTCCGCCGCGGCCTTTCCCTCGTCGAGCGTCACGCTTCCCAGCTTGCTGCGGCTGCGGATCCACTCCAGCGCCACGTTGACCGTGACCCGCTCGATCCAGGCGCGCAGCGAACCGGGTCCCCGGTAGGTGAAGCGGTCGAACGCCCCGTAGATCTTCAGGAAAGCGTCGTGGAGCAGGTCCTCGGCCGTCGCGCGGTCTCCGGCATAACGCATGCAAATCGATAACAGACGGCCTGCATAGCGGTCGTACAGCTCCTTGCGGGCCGTATCGTCCCCCTTCCTGCACCCTTCGGCCAGTATCTGTTCCTCCATTTGCATTACACACTACACTCTATAAATGCGGCGGAAGGCAAAAGACTGCATGGCGCGAAAAAAATTTATTTCACATGCAGTATTCCGCCCTGCCGGACGTTTTAAGAGCGAAAGGTAACATAAAATATGGATATTATGAAAAAATTCGGTTTATTCCTTATCGCAGCGACACTCGTCATGGCCTTTGTTTCATGCAATGACGACGACAGCAAACCACTCCGTACACTCATCACCACCGTCCGCACGCTCGACGGCGGAGACTACTATTTCCAACGCGACAACGGGGAGACGCTCTACCCCGGCAACAAGTCCCGCGTTCCGGGCTACAAGCCCGATCCCGACAAAACACAGCGGGTCATCATCTTGTTCACATTGGAGAACGGCATTGCCAATTACGATTACAACATCGACCTTTACGCCGTCGAGAACATCTACACCGGCACTTCGGAGGTCGTGACCGACGCAGCGCGGCTCGAAGAGCTGGGCAGCGCCAAAACGGGCTTCCAGAGCAATACGTTCAACCTCACGAAAGAGTGGCTGACCTTCTATGCGCTCTATCCCGTATCGGACAATTCGAAACACACGTTCACAGTGATCGTCAACGAGGTGAAAGACGGGGACGAGGGTGCCGAACAGGCCGAAGCGGCCGATGCGGATTACCTGCAACTGGAGTTGCGCCACAACCCCGGGGGCGACACGCAGGGCTATACCGACGGCTACTACGTTTCGTTCGACCTCACGCCGCTCGCCGAGTTGCTCGAAGGCAAGAAAGGCGTCGTCCTGCATATCGAAACCTACGAAAACGGCTCCCAGGAGATCGAACTCGACCTGCCGCAGGAGAAGTAGCCACTCCCTCACGGCAGCTGTTCCGGTCCGCCACTCTGCGGGCCGGATTTTTTTCGCCCTGCCGCGACATGCCCCCGGGCGAAGCGGAACCGCCGCTCCCGGACCATGCGCCGGATCGCCGCTTCGACACACGAACCGTTCCGCCCCGGCCCGCCTCCCGGCACATTGTTTTTTCGCCCGAAGGGCGCGGATTTGCCGAAAATCGCTATCTTTGCATCATGTCAATCGTACGCAACACGGAGAGCGATCTCGAATTCGAAAACAAAATCCGTCCGCAGGAGCTGGAAACCTTCTCCGGGCAGGACAAGATCGTCGATAACCTCCATATTTTCATCAAGGCGGCGCTCATGCGCGGCGACTCGCTCGACCACGTCCTGCTGCACGGCCCCCCGGGACTGGGCAAGACGACGCTGGCGAACATCATCGCCAACGAAATGGGGGCGCAGCTGCGCGTCACGTCGGGTCCCGTGCTCGACAAGCCGGGCGACCTGGCGGGCCTGCTGACCAACCTCAACCCGGGCGACGTGCTTTTCATCGACGAGATCCACCGCCTCAGCCCGATCGTCGAGGAGTACCTCTACTCGGCGATGGAGGACTATAAAATCGACATCGTGCTGGACAAAGGCCCCTCAGCCCGTTCGATCCAGATCGAGCTGGCGCCCTTCACGCTCATCGGCGCCACAACGCGCAGCGGCCTGCTGACCTCGCCCCTCAGGGCACGCTTCGGCATCCAGTGCCACCTCGAATACTACGACGCTCCGGTGCTCGCTGGCATCGTACGGCGTTCGGCGCGCATCCTCGACGTCTCGATCGACGACGACGCGGCCCACGAAGTGGCCCTGCGCTCGCGCGGCACGCCGCGCATCGCCAACGCCCTGCTGCGCCGCGTGCGCGACTTCGCGATGGTCAAGGGCGAAGGGCACATCGACCTCGAAATCACCCGCATCGCCCTTACGGCGCTGAACATCGACTCGCGCGGCCTGGACCAGATGGACAACAAGATCCTCGGAACGATCATCGAGAAATTCAACGGCGGTCCCGTGGGTCTGAACACCGTGGCCACGGCCGTGGGCGAAGAGGCCGGGACGATCGAAGAGGTCTACGAGCCGTTCCTGATCAAGGAGGGCTTCCTCAAACGCACGCCCCGCGGCCGCGAAGCGACCCCACTGGCCTACGAACACCTCGGATTCACCCGTCCGCGCGACGGGGAGGCCTCGCTCTTCTGAACGCAGGGAGACTGCCAGCGCGCCTGGAATACCCCGCCCGCCACGCAGTTCATCGCCGGCGCACACTGCGTGAAATCGTTCGCCTCGTTCAAAAGCGAAGGCAAAGACTGCCGGGTCCGCGGCGATTGCATCGGTCCGGAGGTCGGCGGCAGCCTGACGGTGAGCGAACGGCTGGTCATGCCGCTCGTGATCGGATTCGGCTGCCTGCACTACACGGACAATTATAACAAACTCTCCATCGGCGACTTCGGCGTGCATCTCGACATCGGCCGCGAATCCCGCACTCCTACCGCGTCGGCGTCAGTTACACGTTCTACGCCGGTTCCTACCGACTCCCGAGCGTCAAAAGCTCCACCCGCACCCGGTCGAGCGCCGACGGCGGCCTGCGGCTTTATTTCTAAAAAAATTTCCGAAAATTCTAAAATTTGTTAAGATCGGAGCAATTTTTGTGTTATATTTGCCGTTACAGGTTAACAGGTTACTAACGGAAAATGAGAGAGATGAACACAAAAACGCAACTCGACGACGCGGCGCTGCGCTACCACAGCGAAGGTCGTCCCGGAAAAATCGGGATCGTACCGACCAAACCCTATCACACGCAATACGATCTGTCGCTGGCCTACTCACCCGGCGTGGCAGCCCCGTCGCTGGCCATCGCCGAAGAGCCGGACGACGTTTACAAGTACACGGGCAAGGGCAACCTCGTAGCCGTGATCTCGAACGGCACGGCCGTCCTCGGACTGGGCAACATCGGCCCCCTGGCGGCCAAGCCCGTCATGGAGGGCAAAAGCATGCTCTTCAAGACCTATGCAGGCATCGACGCCTTCGACATCGAGGTCGACACGACCGATCCCGAGGAGTTCATCCGCACGGTGAAAGCCATTGCCCCCACCTTCGGGGGCATCAATCTCGAAGACATCAAGGCTCCGGAGTGCTTCGAGATCGAGAGCCGCCTGCGCGAGGAACTGAACATCCCCCTAATGCACGACGACCAGCACGGCACGGCGATCATCTCCTCGGCGGCACTTCTGAACGGCGCGAAAATCGCCGGCAAGGAGCTGGACAAAATGCGCGTCGTGGTCAACGGCGCGGGAGCCGCCGCCATCGCCTGCGCGCGCCTGTTCGTGGAACTCGGCATCCGCCGCGAAAACGTGGTGCTTTGCGACAGCCATGGAGCCGTCACGGTCTACCGCGAGGACATCAACCCGATGAAGCGCGAATTCGCCACCACGCGGCGCATCACGACGCTGGCCGAGGCGCTGCACGGCGCCGACGTGTTCCTGGGCGTCTCGAAGGCCGACACGCTGACGCCCGAGATGCTGCGCACGATGTCCGGCAATCCGATCGTCATGGCCCTCGCCAACCCCGATCCCGAAATCGCCTACGACACGGCGATCGTCTCGCGTCCCGACATCATCTTCGCCACGGGCCGCTCAGACTACCCCAACCAGGTCAACAACGTACTGGGCTTCCCCTATATCTTCCGGGGTGCGCTCGACGTGCGGGCCACGAAGATCAACGAGGAGATGAAACTCGCCGCGGCGCACGCGCTGGCCGAACTGACGCGCCAACCGGTTCCGGCCATGGTCCTGCGCGCCTACGGGGTCGAGAAGCTCGAATTCGGGCGCACCTACCTGATTCCCAAACCGCTCGATCCGCGCCTGCTGTGCACCGTCGCCCCCGCCGTTGCGAGGGCCGCCGTCGAATCGGGCGTCGCCAAAAAGCCCATCACGGACTGGGAGGCCTACGCGGAGAGCCTCCGGAAACGCTATCAGGAATAAAAAAATCCGGTCGAACCGACCGGATTTTTATTGTATTGACCGCCGCTTCGGCCCTTTTTGCCGGAAGCGCCGAGCCGTCTCTAAAACAACGCCGCGAAGGCCTCCATCTTCATCGGCCGCACCTCGCAGTCGCCGATGCCCACCGGCAGAACGATCCGCAGCATGCCGTCTTCGTTTTTCTTGTCCTTGCCGACCTCTTTCAGCAGACGCTTCACCTCCACGGGCGGCGTCAGGTCGAAGCCCAGCGCCGTCAGCACATGCACGATCCGATCGCAGTCGGCCTGGGCCAACACACCCAGCTTCACGGCCGCCCCGGCGATCAGCGCCGTTCCCACCGCCACGGCTTCGCCGTGGTTCATGCGGTTCGAACATTTCTCGATGGCATGCGCCAGCGTGTGCCCGAGGTTCAGTTTGCGGCGGTCGCCCGACTCGCGCTCGTCGCGCTCGACGATGTCGGCCTTGACGCGGATCGCCGCCGAAACGGCATCCGACAGCAGGTCGGTGTCCTTTCGCAGCGCCCCGAATGTCGTCCGCTCGATGCGTCCGAACAGGTCGGCATCGGCGATGATCGCCGCCTTGACCACCTCGGCCAGCCCGGCCCGGAACTCCCGCTCGGGAAGCGTGCGCAGCAGCGCGGGGTCGCAGATGACGAACTGCGGCTGGGTGAAGGTTCCGGCCATGTTCTTGTAGCCGTCGACGTTCACGCCGTTCTTGCCGCCCACCGAAGCGTCCACCTGCCCCAGCAGCGTCGTCGAGACGAATCCGAATTTCACGCCGCGCATGTAGGTCGATGCGGCGAATCCCGCCACATCGGTAACGATACCGCCTCCGACCGCCAGCACGAAAGTCGAGCGGTCCACGCCCAGCTCGATGAAACGGCGGTAGATCATCTCGACGGTCTGCATCGTCTTGATGCTCTCGCCCAGGCCGATCAGCACGGTGTCGTACTGCGCCAGCACCGAATGGTACAGCCGGTCGATCGTGGAGTCGGAGACCACCACCACGCGCCCCTCGGGGAGCGCTCCGGGGAGAATGTCGGCCACCGGACCTATGAAAATTTCGCTCTGCTGGCGAACGTTGAAGGCAGGTTTCATTATTTAACTTTTTTAAGAATTTTGAGAAACAAGCAAATTTAGTATAATTTCCCGAGAATTTGTTACCTTTGCACCACAAAATATACTTTTATGCGAAAACTGCGCAATATTGCGATTATTGCCCACGTCGACCACGGCAAGACGACACTCGTCGACAAAATGATCCTGGCGGGACACATCCTCCGCGACAACGCCAAGCCGGCCGGCGAACTCATACTGGACAACAACGACCTGGAACGCGAACGCGGCATCACGATCCTCTCGAAAAACGTTTCGGTCATCTACAAGGACTACAAAATCAACATCATCGACACCCCGGGCCACGCCGACTTCGGCGGCGAGGTCGAGCGTGTGCTGAACATGTGCGACGGCGTGCTGCTGCTGGTCGACGCCTTCGAGGGCACGATGCCGCAGACGCGTTTCGTGCTTCAGAAAGCCTTGGCGCTGGGCAAGAAGCCCATCGTCGTAATCAACAAGGTCGACAAGCCCAACTGCCGTCCCGAGGTGGTCAACGAGCAGGTTTTCGACCTGATGTTTTCCCTGGACGCCACCGAGGAGCAGCTCGACTACAAGACCATCTACGGCTCGGCCAAGCAGGGCTGGATGTCGCACAAGTGGAACGAACCGACCGACTCGATCGTTCCGCTGCTCGACGCCATCATCGACGAGATTCCCGAACCGAAGATCGTCGAGGGAACGCCCCAGATGCTCATCACGTCGCTCGAATATTCGGCCTACACGGGCCGTATCGCCGTGGGCAAGGTCACGCGCGGTTCGCTCAAGGCGGGCCAGATGGTTACGCTCGCCAAGCGCGACGGGGTGACGATGCAGAAAACCCGGATCAAGGAGCTGATGATCTTCGAGGGCCTCGGCAAGAAGAAGGTCGAGGAGGTTCCCTGCGGGGAGATCTGCGCCATCATGGGCATCGACGGCTTCGAAATCGGCGACACGGTCTGCGACTACGAGAATCCCGAACCGCTGCCCCCCATCGCCATCGACGAGCCTACGATGTCGATGCTCTTCACGATCAACAACTCGCCCTTCTTCGGCAAGGACGGCAAATACGTCACCTCGCGCCACATCAAGGAGCGTCTCGACCGCGAGCTGGAGAAGAACCTCGCCCTGCGCGTGACGCCCGGTCCTTCGGCCGACTCGTTCAACGTCTTCGGGCGCGGCGTGCTGCACCTCTCGGTACTGATCGAGACCATGCGCCGCGAGGGCTTCGAGTTCCAGGTGGGCCGCCCCCGCGTGGTGTACAAGACCGCTGAGGACGGCACGAAGCTCGAGCCCATCGAGGAAGCGACAGTCGATGTTCCAAGCGAATATGCGGGTAAGTGCATCGAGGTGTTCGGTACAGCAGGCGGCGAAATGACCGATATGTTCCAGCGCGGCGACCAGACGCATCTTGTGTTCAAGATCCCCAGTCGTGGAACGATGGGTCTGAGCACGCGCTTACTCAATGTTTCCCGTGGTGAAGCAACGATGTTCCATCACTTCAGCGAGTATGGTGCATATCGCGGTGAATTTGGCGGCCGCAAGAATGGTTCGATGATCGCGATGGCAACGGAAAAGTCGGTAGCCTATGCGCTCGATACACTCCAGCAGCGTGGCAGCCTATTCGTTGGCCCTGGTGAGGAATGCTATGAGGGTATGATCGTCGGCGAGTCTGCCAAAGAGGGCGACATGGTTGTGAATGTTGCAAAAGCTAAACAGCTGGGCAATCAACGTTCTTCGGGTGCTGATAAGGCGATCCAGCTTACCCCTCCGATCGAATTCACGCTCGAAGAAGCGCTTGAGTACATTGAAGATGACGAATTAGTTGAGATCACTCCTCAAAATATTCGCCTGCGCAAAAGAACGCTGTCTTCGGTGCAACGTAAGAAGGAGCAAAAGAATAAGTAAATTGGCATCTTTCCAGGTGTCGATATATGAAGAGCATATGAAAACAGTGCTCTTAAAATGGAGCATTTGTGCAGACAAACGCAAGAAAGTCGAGATGTGCAACAATCGTTTTGCGCACTCGCGCAGTGTATTTTACTGTGCATAACCATATATAAAGTAAAGGAACGCTATGACGCTCAAAGCAACGTTTTTAAAGGTTTCAGCTTTTATTCTTGCCGTCATCTGTTGTTTGGTGCTTGCCGGCTGTAATTCGAAATACGGTTTTACTGGCGGAACGGCTGCAACAGTTAACGGAACACCTATCGAAGAAGATACCGTTACTAAATATATTGAAGACTTCCGCACGAGCTCGAACCTTACTGAAGAAGAAGCTTGGGCTAACTGGCTTAAAGAAAGTTCACAAGATCCTGCGTCGGTACGTAGCCAGGTAGTCGATTATTATGTGCAGCAGGAGCTTATTCGTCAGGCTGCTGATGAGAACGAAGTAGTGATCGAACAATCGCAGATCGATGAACAAGTCGATGCGATGAAGAAAAATTACAGTAACGATAAAGCTTGGCAAGATGCACTTGCTCAGTCTGGTGTCACGGAAGATCAATACCGTGATTCAATCAAAATCGGTCTTACCTCTCGGGCTCTTCAAGATAAGGTGATTACAGAAGTAGACACGAGCGACGATGCGGGATTACTTGAATTCATGAACCAATATAAAGACATGATCAATGGTTCAAAGCGTTCTTCTCACATCCTGTTTGCTGCGGACGATGCTGCAAAGGCTGAAGAAGTGGTTGGCATGCTCACCTCTGGCCAGATCGATTTTGCAACAGCGGCTCAGCAATACTCAACCGATACGGGTTCTGCTCGTAATGGCGGTGATGTAGGCTGGAATACGATCAACAATTATGTTGATGCCTACAATCAGGCTCTTGATAGTATAGAAGAGGGTCAAATCACCCTTACTGCAAGCGATTACGGTATTCATGTTATCCTCTGCACCGATGTTCTCAACATTGAAGGTAATCCGACTTCTCTTTCTGCCTATCCTTCAGAGATCGTTGACTACATGCGTAAAATTTACGGATCACAAAAGAAAGCCGAAGATTTCCAAGAGTGGCTTAATCACTACAAGGAAGAATCTGAGGTTGTTGTTAATGAAATGCCTGCCAATGTTCCCTATAACGTCGATCTGAGTAAATATGAAGGCGACAATTCTGACGAAAATTCAGATGGTAGCAACTCCGAAGGCGATTCGGGCGATAATAATCCTGGCAACCAGGAGGGTTCTGATAAGCCCGGTGAAGAAGGCTCTAACTTGAGCGCCATCGAAGGCGGAAACAAGAGCGAGTAATCAAAGTCGATCGATACCGACTAAAGCTACAGTAAGAGCGGAGGCATGGTCTCCGCTCTTTTGTTTTGGCAAAGTAGGCTTATCATGGAGAGCGATTGTGAAGAACAGGAGGTATGCAAGCATGACAGACGTGAAGAACGAAACGCCACTCATTCAACTTACTGATGCGATCGTGCGTCGGGACGGAAAGAATATCTTAGAGGTCGACTCCTTTGTATTGCACTCTGGTGAGAACATCGCCTTGCTCGGTCCTAATGGCGCAGGAAAGTCTACGTTCATTCGCCTTATCACGCGCGAGGATTTTCCGCTCTATCGCGACAACCCTCCCGTGCTCTTCCGCGGAAGTGACCGCACCACTCTTCAAGAAACGAAGAAAGTGCTCGGTGTTGTTTCCTCGACGATGCAGGATCAGATCACGGTTCATCTTCCTGCGAAGGACATCGTTGCTGGCGGTCTTTTCGGCAAGGGGCAATGCTGTCTCTTATACACATCTCCGAGCCCACGAGACCTCTCTACATC
>ENA-OYXE01000695-OYXE01000695.1-human-gut-metagenome-genome-assembly--contig:-NODE-695-length-10002-cov-3.517945_pt1 | contig 10002 bp, 5 predicted proteins | sample MGYA00244175_ERZ653407 | MGnify/ENA primary metagenome ERZ653407 (study PRJEB26926, sample SAMN06165181) | human gut metagenome | biome: ENVO:00009003; feature: ENVO:2100002; material: ENVO:00002003... | reverse complement strand
CGAGATGTAGAGAGGTCTCGTGGGCTCGGAGATGTGTATAAGAGACAGCGATATATCCTTTATATTTGATTTGAATTTCCGCCTCTTCGATTACTTCCGGAGTTATTCCGTTTTCGCCGATGAATTTTCGCAGTTTGGGTAGCGTGTTTTGCAGCGAATCGAACGTGACATTGTTGCGCATCAGAATGTCGTAGAGTTTCCTTCCCTGCGTCAAAGGTTCCGAATCGACCGATTTTAAATAGTCATTAATTTCGGCTGCTTTGATGCTCTGCTCGCGGGCGAATGAAATAAGCGATTCTACAGACGTATTTTTTTTGACGAAATAGTCGTACTGTTTCTGCGAAATCAGACCTATTTTGTATCCAAGCGGAGTCAAACGGATGTCGGCATTGTCCTGCCGGAGCAGAATGCGATATTCGGCCCGGGAGGTGAACATACGGTAGGGTTCGTCGACGCCTTTTGTCACCAGGTCGTCGATCAGCACGCCGATATAGGCTTCGTCGCGTTTCAGTACAACCGGTTCCTCCCCTTTCATTGCCCGGTGGGCGTTGATACCTGCTATCAGCCCCTGTGCCGCGGCTTCCTCATATCCCGTCGTACCGTTGACCTGCCCGGCGAAATAGAGTCCCGAAACCAGTTTCGTTTCGAGCGAATGGTGCAGTTGCGTAGGCGGAAAATAGTCGTATTCAATGGCGTATCCGGGGCGGAAAATGTGCAAATCTTCGAATCCGCGGATTTTGTGCAAGGCTTCCCACTGCACTTCCCAGGGCAGGGATGACGAAAAACCGTTCAGGTAATATTCATTGGTCGAACTGCCTTCGGGTTCCAGGAAGAGCTGGTGCTGGTCTTTGTCGGCAAAGGTACGGAGTTTATCCTCGATCGACGGGCAGTAGCGCGGACCGATGCCGCAGATCGTACCGTTGAACAGCGGCGACCTGTCGAATCCGGTGCGGAGGATGTCGTGAACCTCTTTCGAAGTGTAGACCAGAAAGCAGGAAAGCTGCTCTTTGACGGGTTGCGTTTCGGGAGAAAATGAAAATTTGGCGGGGGTTTCATCGCCGTATTGCGGTTCGAGGATTTCGAAATCGATGGTCCGGGCGTCGAGTCGTGCCGGGGTTCCGGTCTTCATGCGTCCGGTCTCGAAACCGATGGTCCGGAGGCTCTCCGTAATGCCGTGCGAAGCGGCGTCCCCTGCCCTGCCGCCTTCGGCATGCGAGGAGCCGCAGTGCATCAGTCCCCCGAGGAATGTGCCGGAGGTGAGTATGACTTTCCGGCAGGAAAATTCGACGCCCATGCGCGTCCGCACCCCCGTAATACGGTGTGTGTGTGTGGTGGGCCGGGAGTTATTCTGCTTCGGGTCCGGCTCTGCGCCCGGGGTGTCCGGTTGTGCGGGGTCTGTGTTCAGGTCGAACAGCAATTCCGTCGCGGCGTCCTGCCAGATGTAGAGGTTCCAGGTGTTTTCGAGCGTGCGGCGCCACTCCTCCGAAAAGCGTGTTTTGTCGCACTGTGCCCGGGGACTCCACATCGCGGCACCCTTCGACCGGTTGAGCATCCGGAACTGGATGGTCGTACGGTCGGTGATCCGGCCCATCTGACCGCCTAAAGCATCTATCTCTCTGACAATCTGTCCTTTAGCAACACCGCCGACTGCCGGGTTGCACGACATGGCGGCCAGTTTGGCCATGTCCATCGTGAGCAGCAGCGTGCGCGAGCCGAGCCGTGCGGCGGCCGAAGCGGCTTCGCATCCGGCATGTCCTCCGCCGATGACGATAATGTCGTAATCGAGTGTCATTCGTTATTCGTTTTGTCTGTTTTCGGATCTGCTTCCCGGAGCGGAGCGGCTCCGGAAATCAGCGCTCCGAAGTCTATTTCGTCCCACTCCACTTCGTCGTCGGGCAGTTCCAGGGAATAGAAGTCGACCATATCCATTCCGATTCCCGTTTCGAAGGGAACATAGAGCGATTGGAACTGCTCTGTTTTCCGGTCATTGCTGAAGGCGAACACGGCCGTCCTTCGCACGGAATCCACGAAGTATATATCTATTTGCTCGATACCGTCATATCCGGCCGTTGTCCGGAGGCGGTAGTGCATCGGCGCGATGCGTTCCGCCGCGCTGATGCGCGAAGGCCACGGACCGTCCATCGTCTGGCGGACAAAAAGCGAATCCGAAATCCACACCGGATAGGGATTGAAACCGTTTACATAGTAGTTCCCCTGGAAAGAGCGGACCGGCGTCCAGCTGTGCGGCAGCCCTGCCAGCGCCGTGTGACGCAGGAGCGGCCCGGGATGGCGTTTTTTGAGCATGTGCAGCATGTCGGTGAAATCCTTCCATTGAGTCTCGTTCTGCGGCGAGAGGCTTGCGAAATTGGGAATATCGTTCGGCTGCGGACCTTTCCGGATAAAGACCTTATAGCGGTTCGTGTCGCTGCCGAGAGGGTACTCGTGGACGAAGAGGAACGTCGTGTCGTTTTCCACGAAGGGACCCCGCCGTTCGGTGCTCCCGTCGCGGCCGGTCCGGGTACGGGATGCGGCGTGCGGGGACTTCTCCCCTGCCGCCATCTCCTTCCCTGCCGGTTCCGGTGTGGAAACGGCGGCTTCGGGCGTGCCTTTGCCGGCAGTTTTGTCTGCGGCGTTTCCGGCCGTGCGGCGGCCCGTACAGCAGGTGGCCAGCAGAAGAGCCGCGAGAACGGCCGCAGCGGTAAATAGGGAGCGTTTCATGTCGCGGTCAGTGTTGGGGGTACTCCCAGAATTTCAGGTATTTGTCCTCCTTGCGGTGCATCTGCGCATTGGTGCGGGGCGTTTTGTCGCCCTGCCCGCAGAGGTGCAGCACCCCGTGGACCACTACCCTGCGCATCTCCTGCAAGGTTGTCGCGCCGTATCGGCGGCTGTTGTCGGCAACGGTCTCGACGTCGATGAAGATGTCGCCCGAGACGATCCGTGCGCCCTTGCGGTCGCTGTAATCGAACGTGATGACGTCGGTGAAGTAGTCGTGTCCGAGGTATTGGCGGTTCATCTCCAGCAGCCGCTGTGCCGAACAGAAGATGTAGGTGACGTCGCCCAGCGCGTAGCCCTCCCCTGCGGCCACTTCGTGCAGCCATTGTGCCGTGAGGCGCTTTTGCGGGAGGCGGTAGGTGCAATCGTCGGTAAAGTATCTGACAGCCATTTTTTCGTTGTTGTTATGTCGTGTCCGTACCGGGGCGGACGACGTGCCGGCCACCGCACGGAACCGCAGGAAACATCGGTTTTATTTTCGGAAACACTCCTCCGCCCGCATCTTCTGCCCGGGATTGGGCGGGTAGATGCCGAAGACGAGTTTGTATTCGGTTTCCATCGTCATGACGTTGACCGCCGAACCGATGGTTCCGAGTTGTGCGTTTCTTGCCACTTTCTGGCCCTTCTCGACGCAGATCGTCCCCATGTTGGCATAGGAGGTTATGTATTCGCCGTGAGCGACGTAAACGTCGTATTTGCTGGTAATGCGATTGCGCTTCACGTCGACGACCTTGCCGTCGTAGATCGAGATGACGTGCGCCCCCTTCGGACCGGTGATCTCGGCCATGTTCTCCTTGTAGCGCTTCACGCGCCCGGCCGTCACCGGAAGGCGCAGTCCGGAGGTTTTCGCCGAGAACGAAGCGCCTTCGGTGTTGCCTTTGGTCAGCTTGCGCAGTTCGCCGATGGCCACGTCCAGCTGCTGTTCCTGTGCGACTTTGCGCTGCAGGGCCGTCTTCTCCTTCTGCGACATCGACCGGATGCTGGCCTTGGCGTTGCGGGCGTCGCGCTGGAGTTTCTCGCGCTGCGCCGAGAGGCTGCGCGTCACCGAATCGAGCGACTGCTTGCGGCGGTCGAGCGCCTCCTTTTCGGTGCGGACCTCGGCGGTCAGCGCCTCGATGTCGCGCAGTTTGCGTTCGCGCAGCGAGGCGACCTCGCGCAGGGCGGTGATCTTGCGCGCCACGTCCGTGAAGTCGCGCGAGGAGAAGATATAGGTCAGGTAGTTGTTGTGCTTGTAGTTGCGGTAGGCTTCACGCACCATTTCGCCGTACTGCGCCCGGTCGCGTTCGAGCGTCGCCGAGAGGTTTCCGGCCACGCTGTCCGTGCGGGCGATCTCCTCACGCAGGAGGCGCGCCTGCTTCTCGGTCTCGTCGAGCAGCTGGTTGCGCGAGTCGATCTGGCGGGCCAGGCGGCGTACCCGTTCCTCGGTGGCCGTACGGCCCTTCTGGATCTTCGAAATCTCCTGCTCCTCGGTGGCGATCCGCTTTTCGAGGGCCGCGATGACCCGTTTCTGCTCCTCGATGCGGCGGTCGGTCTGTGCGGCGGCGGCGAGGGTGAAGAGCAGGAACGCGAGGGTCAGGATGCGGAGCGGTCTCATGGCGGGTTATTCTTTGGGTTCGGGCTTTTTGACGGCAGGCTGTTTCAGCCGCTGTTCGATCTGCCCGGCGTCGTAGCCCTTTTCGAGCGCCCTCCGCCAGTAGATTTCCGCCATGAACTGCTCGCCCAGGAGGTGCAGGATGTCACCGTAATGGACCATCAGTTCAGGGCTTTTCTGCCCGTCGAGCGCCACGGCCTTCTGCAGGATCTTCTTGGCTTCGTCCGTGCGTCCCAATTTGAAAAGTACCCAGCCGTGGGTGTCGAGGTAGGTCGGGTTGTTGTCGGTGAGCGCCACGACGCGGCTCGACATGGTCAGCGCGCGTTCCAGGTCGCGTTCTTCGAGCGATAGGAAATAGGCGTAGTTGTTGAGCACCACGGGGTTGTCCTTCCAGTATCCCAGGCTGCGTTCGTAGGCTTTGTAGCACTCTTTCATCTCCTTGCGGTAAGAACCTCCGGCGGTCTGCGCCGCGCGGCCTTCGTCCCACTCGGGGGTCCCGGCGATGGCCTTCTGGTGCCAGGCGTCGCCGATCATGCCCCAGATGACACCTTTCAGCGAATCGGTGTCGGCGAAGCGCAGCGACTCACGGTAGGCTCTGACCGCCTTGTCGTACTGCTTGGCATAGCTCATCACGTGCCCTTTGGAGATGTGGAAGTCGATCTTCGCGGGAAAAAGCTCCAGGGCGCGCGTGACGTACTTGTCGACCGAGTCGGGGTGCTGGAGGTAACTCTCGATGTCGATCACCGCCCGGAAATAGTCCTCCACGGGAGGCTGGTCGGCGAGGTGGTTCTTGTAGAGTGCGAGGGCCTGCTCCAGTTCGCCCGAAGCGATCAGGTGGCCGGCGTAAAGTTCCACGACGCGCTTGTCGTCGGGATAGCGGATGGCCAGCGTCGAGGCCAGGTCGTTCAGCTGGAAATAGTATTCGCGGTAGAAGCGCGTGTCGGAGGTGAACTGTCCGAAGCGTTTGATCTTGGTTTCGAGCGGCAGTTCGTCGGACTGGAACAACTGCCGCGTGACGGCCAGCAGCGCCCGGTAGTCCTGCCGTCCGGCGTGGAAATCGGCCAGCGCCATCAGCGTCTGCACGTTCGTGGAGTCGATCTGCAACGCACGGTCGTATTCGGCACGGGCCAGCGAATCCTTCTTGGCGATGGCGTAGAGGTCGCCGAGGACCACGTGGTGCTGTGCCTCGTAGGGTGCGGCTTCGACCATTGCCCGGGCTTCGACCACGGCTTTGTCGATCTGGTTCGTCGCCACCAGCAGGCGCCGTTTCATGGCGCTCAGCAGGGGGATGCGTCCGAAGCGCAGTTCGGCCGAGTCGAGCGTCACGAGGGCCATGACGGGGCTTTGCTTCTGCTCGTAGAGGGCTGCCAGGATGCGGTAGTTGTCGGGGTCCTTCGGGTTCTCCGTCTGCAGGCGGCGGTAGACCTTCAGCGCCTCGTCGTAACGCCCGGCGTAAATGAGCGCCTGTCCGTAGAACTGGTGATACCACTTGTTCGTCGTGTCGAGACGGAAGGCCTTCCGGGCCAGTTCCACGGCCTCGTCGGGCGTGGCGTACATCCCGTTCGCCGCGAGTTCGTAGTAGGCCGGGGCATAGGTCGAGTCGCTGCGGATCGCTTCGAGGAACAGCTCCCTGGCGCGCACCGAGTCGCCGGCGATGGTGTTTTGTTTGATGCCCTCGGTGTAGAGCCATACGCTGCGCAGCGAATCGGGGTATTCGGGCACTGCCGAGGGTCCCTTTCCCGTGACGAATGCCGCGGAGAAGAGCAGGAGGCAGAGGACCGTTGTCGCTGTGAGGCGTTTCATGGGCATCGGGGGTTTAGAGCGCTTCGTCGAACTGGTGGAGGAACCGCACGTCGTTTTCGAAATAGAGACGCAGGTCCTTCACGCCGTATTTGAGCATAGCGATGCGCTCAATACCCATGCCGAAGGCGAATCCGGAATATTTTTCGGGATCGATATTATTGGCTTTCAGTACGTTCGGGTCCACCATGCCGCAGCCCATGATCTCCAGCCAGCCCGTGCCCTTGCAGACCGGGCAGCCCTTGCCGCCGCAGAGATTGCACGACACGTCGACCTCGGCCGAAGGCTCGGTGAAGGGGAAATAGGACGGGCGCATGCGGATCACGGCCTGCTCGCCGAAGACCTCCTTGGCGAAGTAGAGCAGCGACTGCTTCATGTCGGCGAACGAGACGCCTTCGTCGATATAAAGCCCTTCGATCTGGTGGAAGATGCAGTGCGCGCGGTACGAAATGGCCTCGTTGCGGAACACGCGGCCCGGGCAGATGACGCGGATGGGCGGTTTCTGGCGCTCCATCGTGCGGACCTGGATCGACGAGGTGTGCGTGCGCAGCAGGATGTCGGGGTCCTTCTCGATGAAGAACGTGTCCTGCATGTCGCGTGCCGGGTGCTCGGGCGGGAAGTTCAGGGCCGAGAACACATGCCAGTCGTCCTCGATCTCGGGTCCGTCGGCCACGGTGTAGCCCAGCCGCGAAAAGACCTCGACGATCTGGTTTTTCACCAGCGAGATCGGGTGGCGCGAACCGAGGTGTTCGGCCGTGCCGGGGCGCGTCAGGTCGCCCGACGACGAGGCTTCGTCGGCCGCGGCGTTCTGCAACTGCTCGCGCAGCGCGTTGATGCGCTCCGTGGCCTCGTTTTTGAGGCGGTTCAACTGCTGGCCCAGTTCGCGTTTCAGTTCGGGGGCTACCGTCTTGAACTCCTCCATCAGGGCGGTCAACTCGCCTTTCTTGCCGAGGATCCGGATGCGGAACTCCTCGATTTCGGCGACGGCTTTCGGCTTAAACTCCTCGACACGTCGCAGGAGTTCGTTGATTTTGTCAGTCATATTTTGATCGTGTTTCTTTTTTGTCTACTTTTGAACGACATCGTAGTAACGTGCAAAGTTATAAAAAAATTGAGATATGTTGCGTAAAATCGGCTCATTTGTCGGGATGCTGCTGTTGGCGGCGCTCCCTGCCGCGGCCCAGAAGGTAGGGGTCGTGATGAGCGGCGGCGGCGCGAAGGGGCTTTACCACATCGGCGTCCTGGAGGCGCTCGAAGAGAACGGCGTGCCGATCGACTATGTGGCCGGAACCTCGATGGGTTCGATCATCGCCGCGATGTACGCCGCTGGATATTCCCCGGCCGAGATGCGTGCGATCGTCGACTCGGGTGTGGTCAAGGAGTGGGTCTCGGGGCGCATCGACCCCAACAAATACATGGCCTATTACCGGCAGGTGGGGAGCAATCCCGCGTTTTTGAGCCTGCGCATCGATGTCGAGAGCCCCTCCGGGAAACGGTTGCGCGTGCCCCGGAACCTGATCTCCTCGACACAGATCGACATGGCCCTCACGGAGCTGTTCGCCCCGGCGACGGCCGCCGCGGACGGCGATTTCGACCGCCTGATGGTTCCCTTCCTCTGCGTGGCCAGCGACCTGAACCACCGCGGACCGGTGGTGATGCGCGAGGGGGATTTGAGCGAGGCGGTCCGCTCGTCGATGTCCATTCCGCTGGTGTTCAAGCCGATGGTGAAGGACTCGATGCTGTTGTACGACGGCGGTATTTACGACAACTTTCCGTGGAAACCCCTCGACGCCGATTTCCGGCCCGATCTGATCGTCGGCTCGATCTGCACCGAAGGCAACACCCCGCCCAGCGAGGACAGCAACATCATGGACCAGGCCTTCATGCTGGCCATGCACGATACCGACTACACGCTGCCCGAGGAGCGCAGCGTCACGATCCGCCGCGCCGTGGGGGTCAACATGCTCGACTTCGACCAGGCCGGCGCCATCATGGATATGGGTTACGAGGATGCCATGGCGGCCATGCCGCAACTGTTGGAGAAGGTCGCCGAACGCCGCGACTCGGCCTACTACGCCGGACGCCGCGAGGCGTTCCGTGCCAAGTGTCCGCCGCTGGTCTTCGACGACTACAAACTCGAAGGGCTGAAGCGCGCCCAGCGGGAGTATATCCGCGATTTCGTGCAGGTCGACCGCCGTACGCCGGGCATCCAGCGGCCGATGGGCTTCACCGAACTGCGGGACAACATCTTCGAGGTGCTTGCCGGCGGCGATTTCACGATGGACTTTCCCTCCGTGCGTTACGATTCGGTCCGGGAACGTTATTCGTTCGAGGCCAAGTTCGGCACGCGCCCCAATTTCAAGATCACCTTCGGGGGAAACATCTCCTCGACGGCCTTCAACCAGGCCTATATCGGCATCAATTACAAGACCATCGGCCGCGTCGCGCAGCAGTTGGGCGCAGACCTCTACCTGGGACCCATCTACACGTGGGGAGCGATCGGAGGCCGGACGGATTTCTACGCGTGGAAGCCGATATTCCTCGATTACTCCTACAATTTCGCGGTCCGGAATTTCCGCCACGGCTATTTCGGCAACGTCACCCGGGTCCGCAACGCCCAGCAGGTCAAGAACAGCGAGAGTTTCTTCTCGGCGGGCGCCGGCGTGCCGCTGACCCACCGCAGCGTCTTCACTCTGCGTCTCAACGCCGGGCACGTCAACTACCGCTACGATTCGGACGTGTTGTTCGCCGACGACACCGACCACTCGCGCTTCTCATTTTTCGGCATCCGGGCCGGACTGGCGCGCAACACGCTCGACAAGTTCCTCTATCCCCGCCGCGGCTCCGAACTGCACCTTTCGGCCATCTATGTCGGAGGACGCGACAAATACCAGCCCTACGACGCGGACCGGTTCGTCGTGCGCAGGACCCGCCAGTGGGTCGGGGCGCGTTTCACGTGGGACAAGTTCTTCGACATGCCGGGTTGCAGATGGTTTTCGCTGGGACTCAACGTCGATGCCGTGTGGACCAACCACCCGCAGTTCCGGACCGAATCCGCGACGCTGATGTCGATGCCCGATTATGCGCCCGTGCCGCATGCCCGGATGGTCTACATGCCCGATTTCAGGGGCAAGCGCTTCGCGGCGTGGGGCCTGATGCCGACCTTCGACCTGCTGCCCAACTGCTTCTTCCGGACGGGATTCTACACCATGTTCCGCGAAAAACGGGACTTCAACCCCCTGGGGAATGCAGACGAACGCTGGCATTATATCGCCGAGGCGTCGCTGGTCTACCACACGCCGATCGGTCCCGTGAGCCTCGCGCTGACGAAATACGACCTGAAAAACTGGCGCAACATGTACCTGACCTTCAATTTCGGGTATGCGATTTTCGCCCCGAAAGGAACGTTCTACTGATCGCGGGGCCGATCCTGCCCTCTCCTGTAAAGATGACGCCCGGATGCAAGTGCCGCATCCGGGCGCCGTTTATTCGGCGGTCAAAGCCGGTGAGTATCCGGGGTCGGTCTCCATCCGGCAGCCGCGGCAAAATGGAAAAATATTTCCAGAATGTATAACTCTTTGATCAATTGCAGCCGGACGGGTGGCGGGCATGGCTGAAAATCGGATAAAACGAATAATTTTGTCGGGTGTGTGCCAAATGGCATTTTACGACGGATTCAAACTGTTCAAAATAACCCGTATGAAAAAACTGCTTATCTTCTTCCTGCCGGCGATCCTGCTCGGATGCGACTCGCCTGCCTATCGTAATCCGCTCGACGTAGCGTTCGGCGACCCGTTCGTCCTCCACGCCGCCGACGGAAAATTCTATATGTACGGAAC
>ENA-OYXE01000687-OYXE01000687.1-human-gut-metagenome-genome-assembly--contig:-NODE-687-length-10078-cov-3.495560_pt1 | contig 10078 bp, 10 predicted proteins | sample MGYA00244175_ERZ653407 | MGnify/ENA primary metagenome ERZ653407 (study PRJEB26926, sample SAMN06165181) | human gut metagenome | biome: ENVO:00009003; feature: ENVO:2100002; material: ENVO:00002003... | reverse complement strand
GGCTTCCCACATCGTTGCGTATGCGTTTGAGTTCGTCCCGGTCGTCACTCCATGCCATGACGTTGCAGTGGCAGCGTACCGATACAAGCCCCTTGCTGTGGGCTTCGTTCAGGTACTCGTCTATCCACTCCTTGTTCACTTGGTTGGCACGGGAGTAGCGGGAGAGCGATTGCATATTCCGGGCGGTCTGCTCGAAGTTCTTCAGGTTTTCGGCGTGGTCGTCTATAAAGATGAATTGGTTATAGACATGGTTACACGACAACAGCACGCCCACCGGGGCGGCGAATGACAGTCGGCAGTCGCTCCGGTCAGTGGACAGCTTCTCAAATCGGCAGTCCGTCCCGACCTTTCCGGGCAAATCTTCCACGTCCGAAAGCGTGTGCAGGCACAGTATATCGTCCCCGACACGCATTTCTTCCGGGTACAGCCCGATGTCTTTCAGGCAGGTGGTATCGGTCTGTGATAGCGAGAAGTATTTCTCGATGATGCCCGCCTTGCCGTCCTGCCCGGTGATTTCCGATGCCGCCAGCCGGGTAAGCGTGACAAAACCGCTGTCGTTCATAATCCTTTCAAACTGCCCGACCGCTTCGATGAACTTTGCCGCCGCTTCCTTGTCGGCTATCTCCTGCGGGACAATCCTGCCCCGGCAGAGGGTGGAGAAGTCGCTCTGTCGGCGGCTTCTCTCCCTTGTCGTTTTCGTCAGGAACAGGTAGCAGTAATGGTTCAGGAACGGGCGTTCATTGAAGTGCCGTTCAAAGGAGCGGCTTAAAAAACTAAGCTCGTCCCTTTCGGTGTCGGGCTGGTAGTTCTCCTTGATGAAGAAGTCCTGCTTATGTACTATGGAGTAGTCGGGCAGTACCTTGATTGCCTTGTACCACGCCGAATGTATGGCTTCGTACTCGGCACTGGTGACGGTGAACAGTTCGGGCAGTTCCACTCTGAAAGCCACCGTTATGTCCGCATCCTTTGAAATGATGCAGCCGTTCTCCACCGCCAAAAGTGGAAATTTCCTTTCCAGCGTGGTAGCCTTTAATGTATTCCTCATGTTCTTTCTTCCTTTCTTCTTTTGTAATTGAACAGCCGGGGTATCGCCTTTCGGCTGATAATGAAGCGTGGGTGTCTTTTGCGTGCGGCTGCTTTCATCAGTCCGTGCGTGCCGTACCGTGCGTTGAGCCGGAACGTCTGCCACACGAGCAGCAGCGAAGCCGACACGATGAAACCGATACATAGCCACTGGTTCACGCCTGCCATGAACAGGACGATGAACGCCACGAAGACGGCAAGCAAGCCGCCGCAAAAGATAAAGAGGTACTGGCTTTTCAGCCCCTTGAACTCCACCGGCTTCCCGATACCCCTGTTTACCGGATATTCAGACATAGCCGCCGTTTTATAGGAAGAACGAACGCAGGATAGTGGCGGCGACAATTAAAAAGATACACGCCCCGAACCAACTGGCGGCGGTCTTTGAGGTGTCGGGGTCACCGCTTGAAAATTTGTTATATACTTTTACCCCGCCAATCAAGCCGCAGACCGCCCCGATTGCGTACACTAATTTTGTTCCGGGGTCGAAATACCCGGTGATTAGGTTCGTGGCTTCGGTGATGCCCGCCTGCCCGTTGCCCTGTGCGTAGGCACTTACCGCAGCGGCAAGGATAGCCGCCGACAAAAAGATTTTCTTTCTCATTGTGATTTGTTTTTAATGCCGGGCGGCGGGTGGGAAGTCCGCCTTTCCCGGCTGGTGAATAATTTGAAATTTTAGTGGTTGCGGCACGGATGCCGTCTGTTGGTTCTTGGGTTGCCAATCAACCGTAATCACGTTGTTTCATATTGTTACACATTATTATATTATAGGAAATCATTCATGTCGAACGCTTCGTGTTCCTCGCTTATGTTGCCAGTTCCGGCAGGAGCAGCCGTAGTCAGTTCCGCTTCGTTGCGTCCCAGCAGTTCCGCCACCTTTGCCAGCCCGCCGTTGATGTTCTCCACCACCGCATCGTAGAGGTTCGTCCCCTCAATGCTTGCCAGTGTCCCGGCGGCTTGCCGCTGTTCCGCTTCGGTGGGGTTGTCGGCGTTCGCCGTGCGTACCGCTTCGCCCAGTTCGTCAAAGCTCACGCCCGTAGCCCGCCCGGTATCATCGTCACCGTCCATGTACCCGGCTATTTCCTCGTCCTCGTAGTCGGGTTCGTCATTCTCGTAACCGGGTGCTTCTTCCGGCAGTCCGTCAGCCTGCGGCGCAAAAATAGTATCATTTTCAGCCGCTTGCGGGAGGTGTCCAGATTTGTCCTGCGCTGTCCCGATTAGTCCACCTTTGTATCGGCTTTCACCTATCAGCGTGTAGCCTGAAACCCCGTTTCGTGGAGGCGGCGCATCATCCGTTTTGCCCGGTGATGTCCGGCTGTCCGTGTAGCGATACCACAGCCATAGGGCGATATAGTACACCAAAAGCCCGGTAAGTATGCAATAGACCACCATAGCTATACAGGTTTTTGGAAGTGGCTTTCATACAGGGTGTTTATCTCGTCTTGGTACTGCTCGAAGTGGTGCAGCAGAATGTTTTCCACGTAGCTGCTTACCGTCACCTTGCGCCCGCCTATCACCGTCACGATACGCATCAGCTTCTCGTGCGTGGTACGGCTCACGTACAAGGGCTGTCGGTCTGCCAGTTCCACTTTCTGAAAATAGGTTTCCCGGTAGTCACCCGTGCCACCCTTGCGCTTGCGGGGTGTCGGTTTCTCCACCCGCACCGTTTCAGTCTGCCGTCCCTCGTGGGCGGTTTCCGTTTCGCCGCCGGGCTGCGGTGCATCATCCGGCTGACTCTCCCGCTTGGCTGGTACGCCCTGCGAGATAAGTTCTTTCATGAAATCCTCGTCTATCTTCGGCATCCCGCCGCTTTGCTTTGCCATATCATTGTAATTTGATGTAGTACACTATTTCGGTTATCAGTTCTTCCAAGTTGCTTCCCCTTACCAGCGGGCGGCTGGCGGGAAAGAGCGTGGAGCGGAACACCGCTTTTTTATCCGCCACCAGTTCCTTTTTGTAGCGTTTGGTATCGGGGATAAAGGTTTTCATCAGCGGCAGTTCCAGTTCCTTAATCGTCTTGTCGTAGGCGGTGTAAAGGTCTGTTTTCTCCCGCCCGTCCACCATGTTCCAAAAGAGGTACAGCCCGGCAAGTCGGCAGGCTTCATTCTTCACCAATAGCTTTTGGATAGCCATTGCGAACGACAGGCTGCTTTCCAGCACCACCTTGTCGGCTGAAATGGGGGTGAAGATGTAGTCCATGCCCGCAAGGGAGTTTATCACGCCCTCGCTGTTCACCGTGCCGGGCAGGTCGAAAAAGACAATATCCGGCACGTGTCCGGCGGCTATATGTTCGTCAGCCGTTGCAATCGCCTTTTCAGGTGAACTGCACAGTACCGGGTAGGCTTTCTTCCCCAGCCGGGTGAACTGTTCATACGCCATTCGCTTGTAATCTTCATCCGCCCCGACCTGCTCGGCATCCCGCTTTCGCATCCCGGCAATGGAGTGTTGGGGGTAGTCGCAATCGACCACCGCCACATCGTAGCCTTTGAGGTAGTAGAGGTAACTCGCCGCCAGCACGGTAAAGGTGGTTTTGCCGACCCCGCCCTTTTGGGTGGAAAAGGCGACATAAAGGGGTGTTTTCTCGTTTTCCATATTGCTTTCGTTCATTATTGGTTGATAGATTTATTTATTGCTTTCAATCAATCCAGCCATATAGCTTTCTTTGTTTCCATATTGCAATCTTGAAAGATTGAAAGACTGTTTTATTTCAATCTTGCTTTCCTGCTTTCATTCTTTCTTGAAATATTGAAATCCTGCAATCACGTTTTCTTGAAATCATGCTTTCAATCATTCTTTCCTGATTGGAATATTTCTTTCAATCTTGCTTTCAATCTTGAAATCCGATGCAAAAAAAGGGAGAAAAAACGTCCCCTGAAAACCTTGTCCCGATTTGTCCTGCGCTGTCCCGTTTTGTCCACCAACCGCCTATTTTACAGCATTATAAATCACCGTTACTTTGCAGCGGAGTAACGAACCGCAGGGGGCGCAGGTGTAAAACCGGGCTGGTGAACGCAGGGCTTACCGTTCCACGCTAACCCCAATCCGTCCGTGACGGATTTCGATTTTCGTCAGAAAATAGCAAGGTGTGTTTTGTATGCTACAAAACCGTTTTCCGTGCCTGAAAACGCCTTGCCCCTTGCGGGGGTAAAAATCACTCCGAAGTCGTAATTTTTTAATTGAAAGAAGCATGGAAACAAGAAAACCTAACAAGGGCGGTCGCCCCGCCCTCGCAGACCCGGCGAAGCATCGCCATGTCCTTTACCTGAACGACCGGGAGAATGCCCGCTTCCTCTCGCAATGGGAGCAGTCGGGCGTTACGAGCAAGTCCCGTTTCATCGCCGCCCGGTTGTTCGGCGAGCCGTTCCGGGTGGTGAAAGTGGACAAATCGGCGGTCGAGTATTGCGCCCGGCTGACCGAATTTTATGCACAATTCAGAGCCGTGGCGGTCAATTACAACCAAGTGGTAAAGGCGTTGCACAGTAATTTTTCCGAGAAAAAGGCACTGGCTTTTCTCTATAAACTGGAGAAAGCGACCACCGAACTGGCGGCACTGAACCGCCAAGTTATTGCATTAACCAATGAATGCAAGGAACTATGGTTGCCAAAATAAGCACGGGCGGCAATATGTTCGGCGCACTGGCTTACAACCAAAACAAGGTGGACAGCGAGGAAGCAAAGGTGCTTTTCTCCAACCGGATGCTGTTGAGCGAGGACGGGAATTTCTCTATCGGCGAGTGTATGCGCAGCTTTGAAATGCAGATGCCCGTCCAGCTATCCACCAAGAAGCCGATACTTCATATTTCCATAAACCCGCACCCGGAAGACGTGCTGACCGACCAGCAGCTTTCCGACATCGCACGGGAGTATATGCGGAAGTTGGGCTATGGCGACCAGCCTTATTTGGTGTACAAGCATACCGACATCGACCGCCACCATATCCACATCGTGGGGTTGCGGGTGGACGAGAACGGCAGACCGCTGAATGACAGGTTCGAGCATCGGCGCAGCAAGCAAATCACCCGTGAACTGGAAAAGAAATACGGGCTGCACCCGGCAGAGCGAAAGGAACGTGCCGAACGTCCGGAACTTAAAAAGGTGGACTATGCCGCCGGGGACGTGAAGCACCAAATCGGCAATACCGTGAAAGCGGCTTGCTATGGCTATCGTTTTCAGTCGTTCGGGGAGTACAAGGCTTTGCTTGCCGCTTACAACGTGTGCGCCGAGGAAGTCAAGGGCGAGATAAACGGCAAGCCCTATCAGGGCATTGTCTATTCCGCCATGAACGACAAGGGCGAAAAGACAGGCAACCCGGTAAAGGCTTCCCGCATCGGCAAGTCGGTAGGTTATGAAGCGGTGCAGCGCAGAATGGAGAAATCGGGCGAAGCAATCAAGAACGGGAAATTGAAAGAACGCACCCGGAAGATTGTAGCCAATGCCATGCAGACCGCCCACAGCCGCAAGGAACTGGAACAGCAGCTAAGGAAGCGGGGCATTGACGTGGTATTCCGTCAGAACGACAGCGGGCGCATCTATGGCGTTACGTTCATCGACCACGACAGCCGGGTGGTGCTGAACGGTTCACGCTTGGGCAAGGAGTATTCGGCGAACGTGTTCAACGAACGTTTTTCGGGCGAAACCGGAAAGATACACCAGCCCGAAGTGGCAGCACCGCAGCAAGACCAGCCCACGCATCAGGAACAGCAGGGCTTCACGCCGAAAGCCGACATCGTTTCGGGCGTGGCTTCCGTGCTGGGTGCTTTCGGCGGTTTGCTGGGCGGCGGTGCATCAGGCGGTGACGAGCCGCAGGACACCGCCCGCCAAAAGAGAAAGAAGAAAAAGAAGCGCACAAGGCGCATCGACTAACTTAAAAACATACAATTATGCAGCAAGAGGATGATTTGAGAGGGCTTGCAAGGGTCATGGACTTTATGCGGGCTGTCAGTATTCTATTCGTGGGAATAAACGTGTACTGGTTCTGTTACTCCACCCTGAAAGAATGGGGAGTGACCTTTGAAGTGATAGACAAGATACTGTGGAACTTCCAGCGCACCACCGGGCTGTTCTCGTCCGTTCTTTGGACAAAACTTTTTGCGGTGGTGTTCCTCGCCCTGTCGTGCATCGGCACTAAGGGCGTGAAAGAGGAAAAGATAACGTGGACGAAGATACATTGCAGCCTTGCGGCGGGTGTCGTGTTGTTTTTCCTGAACTGGTGGCTGCTGGAACTTCCGCTGCCACATACGGCAGGTACGGTGTTTTACATCACCACGCTGTCGGCAGGCTATATCTGTATGCTCATGGCAGGTACGTGGATGTCCCGTCTGTTAAAAAACAACCTTATGGATGATGTCTTTAATATGGAGAACGAAAGTTTCATGCAGGAAACAAGGCTTATCGAGAACGAGTATTCTGTAAATCTGCCTACCCGGTTCTACTATAAGAAGAAGTGGAACAATGGCTATATTAACGTTGTAAACGTTTTTCGTGCGAGCATCGTGTTAGGAACGCCGGGCAGCGGGAAGTCATACGCAGTAGTAAATAATTACATAAAACAGCAAATCGAGAAAGGTTTTGCGCTCTACCTGTATGATTATAAGTTTCCTGACCTTTCGGAAATCGCTTACAATCATTTACTTAACCACTTGGACGGCTACAAGGTTAAGCCGAAATTTTACGTTATCAATTTTGACGACCCACGCAAGAGCCACCGATGCAACCCGATAAATGCCAGCTTCATGTCGGACATTGCGGATGCCTACGAAGCAAGCTACACGATAATGCTTAACCTCAATCGAAGTTGGATAAGCAAGCAGGGCGATTTCTTCGTGGAAAGTCCGATTATCCTTTTGGCGGCTATAATTTGGTATCTCCGTATCTATCAAGGCGGCAGGTATTGCACGTTCCCCCATGCCATTGAACTGCTAAATAAGAAATACGCCGATGTATTCACCATTTTGCGCAGCTATCCCGAACTGGAAAATTACCTTTCCCCGTTCGTAGATGCTTGGGAATCAGATGCCCAAGAGCAGTTGCAGGGGCAGATTGCCAGTGCGAAAATCCCGCTTTCAAGGATGATTTCACCCGCTCTTTACTGGGTAATGACGGGCGATGATTTCTCGCTGGACATCAACAACCCGAAAGAGCCTAAAATACTGGTTGTCGGCAACAATCCTGACCGCCAAAATATCTACTCGGCAGCACTGGGATTATATAATTCCCGTATCGTGAAGCTGATAAACAAGAAAGGTCAGCTTAAAAGTTCGGTGATAATAGACGAGCTGCCAACGATTTATTTTCGTGGGCTTGACAACCTGATTGCGACCGCCCGAAGCAACAAGGTTGCGGTTCTGTTAGGCTTTCAGGATTACAGTCAACTTACCCGTGACTATGGGGACAAGGAAAGCCGGGTGATACAAAATACTGTGGGCAACGTGTTTAGCGGTCAGGTAGTCGGTGAAACGGCAAAAATTCTATCGGAACGTTTCGGTAAGGTGTTACAGAAACGGCAGAGTATGACGATAAACCAGCGGGAGAAATCCACCTCGATAAGCACCCAAATGGACAGCCTGATACCCGCCAGCAAAATATCCAACCTCACGCAAGGTATGTTCGTGGGGGCAGTAGCGGACAATTTCGATGAACGGATAGAGCAGAAGATTTTCCACTGTGAAATCGTGGTGGACAATGAAAAGGTGAAGCGGGAAACCGCCCGTTACGTGAAGTTGCCGCAGATTATCGACTTCACCGACAAGGACGGCAACGACCGGATGCAGGAGGAGATACAAGCCAACTATGACCGCATCCGTCAGGAAGTCAGGCAGATAGTCGAGAACGAGATAACCCGGATTAAGAACGACCCGGAGTTATGCCACTTGATTAAGGAGGAAGAATAGCTATATATAATAATGTATGGAGTGAAGAACAGCCGATGTAGCTTTACGGTTGTTCTTCATTTTGCTTTTTGGTGCGGTAGGCTTCAAAACGCACTAATATTTCGTGCAGGTTCTTCAATGCTTCCACAGCCTTGCCTATCGGCGGCATCTTGCTTTTGTCGAAAGTCAGTTTCTTCAAATCGGTAGTGTACGCCGTAGCCACTTCGGGTAACGCCATGACCGCTTCGGCATCCTTGAATATCGGTGCATCAGCCAGCGACAAGTGCGAACGGGAGTTTTTATTTAGTCCGTCCTCTATCGTCACCCGGTACATGGCATCCAAGAAATCTTCCGAATGTAGGTAATCGTTATATTCCTGATTGTGGTAGAGTGCCGACAAGTCGTAAACGTCACGGATATGCTTTGCCAACAGTGCGGCTGCATCCTCATTGTAAGACAGCTTTACCAGCCTTGAAACCTTGTCGCAGATAGTCTTTCGGGGGTTGATGCACTGCGTTTCAAAACTTCCCAACCCGTAGGTGCTTATCAGTTCCTCTTGCCCGATGCTTTCAAGAAAGGCGGTTACAATCGGTTTGATAACCCGCTTGTCCGCCGGGTAGAACATCAGTTTTTTGTCCGGCAGGTCACAGGATTTTATCTCTACTTCCAAATGTTCTTTCAGTCCCACGCCTTGAAATACATTGTCATACGAGAAATACAGTTTACGGTAATTACCGCCCGTTTCCGACAAATCTTCCTTGTATATGTCACTATTGAGTTCGGCTATGTATTTGGAAAGTTTCTTGTTCAATGTCTTTTCTGCCTGCTTGGACGCACCTTTATCACCCGTGAACACGAACAAGTCCAAATCTTCCGAGAAACGTTCTATCAGCCCGTAGGCTTTGGAAAGTGAAGTTCCGCCTTTGAAGTAGGTCTTATCCGCATATTCGGACATGGAAATATCCCGCAGTATCTTCGATACCCAGTAATCCTTTTCCACGTGCGACTGCTCGTAGCCGAAATGTTCAGCCGCCAGTGCGATGATTTCCTTGAACGCTTCCTTGTCCGAATGTAAATTCATATTTCTGTCCTATGCCGTTTTATAATCCAAGTTGAACCGTGTCGTGGGAAGAATGGTCTTTGCCATTTCTGTTTGCAACACGGTTTGTCTGATGTCGCCCAGTATATCCGCCACCACCTTTCTGACACGTGGCGGGTAACTTTTCGCCAAAGATACGATTTTTTCCAGTTCCGGCAGGCTGTACCCGTTGAAATATTGGCTTTTGACCCGGTTGTAGATGTCCTGCCCGGTTGTTCCGGGTATGCGCTTCATGTCCTTTATCGCATCGAGCAGCCGCAAGTACGGGACAAGGCTTTCATCCGGGTAGTCCATGCAGTAGGCTTTCACGCACTCTATATCCAAGTTCTTGAAACGGAAACGGCGAACCGGGTTAGGAGTGGCTATCGTTATGGTTGTGGCAACCTGTTCGGTCAGTCCCATTTTGTTATAGATGTAAGCCCCCGTGATATAGCCGTTCAGTTTTTCAGTCAGGTAGCGGAACTGTTCATCCTGATAGACAGGCAACTTTCCCAGCCCCAGCACTGATTTCTTGGGACGGTAGTACGCCCCCTTTTCAACCCGTACCAGTACCCCTTTGCGGCTCTGTTCGGAGAGCAGCACCGCAACATTGGCGGTCTTTTCCGTTTCAAACGACAAATCCCGGAACGTGAATATACGCCCGGTATCTATCCGTTCAATCTGCCCAAGTATCTCTTTCCTGAATGAAGCCATATTTATGTCCTTTGTTTCTATATGCAAAGATAGTATATTATGTAATCACCTGCAAAAACATAACAAAGATTTTGCCGAAGATGTTTTCTTTTTGTCGTGTCACCTGATAATAGAAGAATAACGGAAACTCAATCAAAGGCTTGCCAAACGCTTCACAAATGGCTCACAAATGGCTCGTTTAAAGCAAGCGATTAACTTCGGTCTGTACCCGTTTTAAATCTCCAACCAACAGTTGGAGATTTACCGCACCCGGATAATTTCAAGCTCCGCAGGACAAATTCGGGCATCCCTTGCCCCCGTTTTTAGTCGCTATCTGTAGACTGGACTATTATTATAC
>ENA-OYXE01000683-OYXE01000683.1-human-gut-metagenome-genome-assembly--contig:-NODE-683-length-10110-cov-7.621084_pt1 | contig 10110 bp, 10 predicted proteins | sample MGYA00244175_ERZ653407 | MGnify/ENA primary metagenome ERZ653407 (study PRJEB26926, sample SAMN06165181) | human gut metagenome | biome: ENVO:00009003; feature: ENVO:2100002; material: ENVO:00002003... | reverse complement strand
AGAGAGGTCTCGTGGGCTCGGAGATGTGTATAAGAGACAGCGCAGATGGCGGAAAAGACATCGCCAACGCTGCCGACGAATTGTGCGGTAGTGCCTTCCATTCATTACAGGCAACACAAATAAAGGGAGCGCCATACGAGCGCCTCCAACAGTAGGCAAAACAAACGACACTACTAATCAGTAAGTATTTTGTTTCTGATTCAACTATACCATATGGACAAGAATTTGTCAATATAGGGCGTTCACGTCGTATTTGTTTACGTGAATATTTTTGTGTGAAAGTCACGTAAAATTACGACAAATTGTGTTGACAACGGACAGAAACGATGATATAATGCAGTTAGCTCAATTGGTCAGTATTCGACCGGATTTTGCATGTTTGTTCGATTCTGTCGATACCGAGCCAAAAAAAGAGACATGCGAGAAATCGCAAAAAACAAAGAAAGAGGTGCTTCTGTAATGAAGAAACTCGTTGCTCTGCTGCTGTCTGTCATGATGTGCTTTGCGTGCGTCAGTGCGCTGGCCGATACGTATGTGTCCTGGTACACCTACGGCGACGTGTACCTTTCCTCCGTGCGTTCCGAAATGGAAGCTGATTTCGCCAAGCTGAACCTGACGATCAACGGCTCCGACGCCAACGGCAACCAGCAGGTACAGTCCGACTTCATCAGCACGGCTCTGATGAACAACGACTGCGAAGCTGTTGTGGTGAACCTCGTTGAGTCCGGCGCCATCAGCACGGCGCAGACCATCATGAACCAGATTCAGGCTGCGGGCATCCCCACCGTTTGGTTCAACCGTCCTGTCTCTACCAGCAACGAAGAAGCCGCCAACCTGTTTCTGAGCAACCCCGCTTCCGCGTTCGTCGGCACCAACTTTGAAGACGCCGGCCGTATGCAGGGCGAGCTGATTGGTCAGTATCTGGTTGAGCATTACAACGACATCGACCTCAACGGCGACGGCAAGATTTCCTACATCATGTTCAAGGGCGACGAAGCTAACCAGGAAGCTATCGCTCGTACCGCGCTGGCTGTGGAATACGCCAACAAGGCGCTGGTTGCCGCGGGCAAGCCGGAGATTGAGTTCTACGACGCCTCCAACGCCAACAAGTACCTCGTTGACCCCAACGGCAGCTGGTCCAACGTTTTCTCCTCTGAGCAGATGCAGACCGTCCTGTCCATGTACAACGAAGGCAACGGCAACATGGTCGAGCTGGTTATCTGCAACAACGACGACATGGCGTATGGCGCTGTGATGGCTCTGCAGAACGCTGGCTACAACCACGGCGAAGGCACCACCGCGATCCCCGTGTTCGGCGTGGACGCGACCGACGTTGCGAAGGATCTGATCAACAACGGCTACATGGTCGGCACCATCAAGCAGGACAACGTTGGTATGGCGGACGCTGTTGCGACCATCACCGCGAACCTGATTGCCGGCAAGGAAAACAAGTTCGAGGGTCTGAACGAGAACTACGTTATCGTTGACAACTGGTTCGTGCAGATTCCCTACGCTGTGTACACTGGCGAGTAATTCTTCCCTGAGCACTTCGGGCGGAGAGAACCGAATGGTTCTCTCCGTCTTTCACTGCTGACCAACATATGGCAAGCAGCATTCGACTTGCTCTCCGGCAGGTCGGTACCCACGGTATCATCCGCCGCTTTACAATCGTTTGTTCTCGTTGAATTCCAGGAAAGGAAAAGACAAACATGCAAAAAGACGATGTTTTGCTGCGCATGGAAGGCATCTGCAAGTCCTTCCCCGGCGTCAAAGCGCTTGACGATGCACAGCTGACCGTCCGTCCCGGTACCGTCCATGCACTCATGGGCGAAAACGGCGCCGGCAAATCCACGCTGATGAAGTGCCTTTTCGGCATTTACAGCAAGGATGCGGGCACAATCTGGTTCGACGGCAAAGAGGTTAACTTCAAGTCTTCCCGCGATGCGCTGGACAACGGCGTCGCCATGGTGCATCAGGAGCTGAATCAGGCGCTGAAGCGTAGCGTGATGGACAACATTTGGCTCGGGCGCTATCCGCGAATCAAGCTCGGCGGCGCTAAGATGCCCTTCGTTTCCGACAAGGCCGAATACGACATGACCATGGAGGTCTTTAAGGATCTGAATTTTGAGAAATTCGGCATCAACATCAACCCGCGTACCATCATGTCCACCATGCCCGTTTCGCGCCGTCAGATGGTGGAAATTGCAAAAGCTGTTTCCTTCAACTCCAAGATTATTGTGCTGGACGAGCCGACCTCTTCCCTGACCGAGGCGGAGGTTGAGGTGCTCTTCTCCATCATCAATATGCTCAAGGCACGCGGCGTAGGCATCGTTTATATCTCCCACAAGATGAAGGAAATCTGGCGCATTGCCGACGACGTGACCGTTATGCGCGACGGACGCTGGATTACCACCCGCCACAAGACCTGTCTCTTATACACATCTCCGAGCCCACGAGACCTCTCTCCGTCGTCGGCAGCGTCAGATGTGTATAAGAGACAGCTTCCGCGCAGAGGTCATTCGGAACATGTGCGGTCGCGAGCTGAGCGCAGCCTATCCGCCCAAGGATAACATCGTCCACGACGATCCGATGATCGTGGTGGAGGGCTTGACCGCCAAATACAATCAGCTGCGCGACGCCAGCTTCACGCTCCACAAGGGCGAGATCCTGGGCGTAGCGGGTTTGGATGGCTCCGGCCGTACCGAGCTGCTGGAAACCCTTTTCGGCTATCGCACCCGTCAAAGCGGCACCATCAAGAAGTTCAACTTCGGCTTCCGCGCCGCGCAGGGCGGTACGCCTGAAGACTACAGCATGGAAGTACACGACATCAATGGCACGCAGGTGGGCGAGGAAATTTCCAACTTGTCACCCAACAGCGCCATCAAGCAGGGCTTTGCGCTGGTCACCGAGGAACGCCGCGCAACTGGCATTTTCGGCATCCTTGACATCCGCGCAAACACCGTCATCGCCAACCTGAAGAACTACAAGCTGGGGAAATTCCCGCTGCTCAGCGACGCAAAAATGGCTCGGGATACGGATCGCATGATTGAAGCGATGCACATCAAAACGCCCAGTCAGCGTCAGCAGATTAAGAATCTGTCCGGCGGCAATCAGCAGAAGGTCATTTTCGGTCGCTGGATGCTGACCAATCCTGACGTTCTGCTGCTGGATGACCCGACCCGCGGTATCGACGTGGGCGCCAAGTACGAGATCTATGAGCTGATTCAGTCCCTCGCCAAGCAGGGCAAGAGCATCATCATGGTCTCTTCCGAAATGCCTGAACTCCTGGGCACTTGCAACCGTATTCTCGTGATGAGCGCCGGTCAGATTGCCGGCGAATACGTCCCGACAGGCGACGGTAAGGTCGATCAGGAAAAGATACTCGAACTGGCTGCAAAGAACTTGTAAGGAGGTTGCCTGAACATGTCGAATGTTGCAACAAAGGCAAAAAAGCCGAATCTCTCCGTGAAGAGCGTCCTGAACTGGATTCTCGATCACGCCATGATTATTGTCATCGTGCTGCTGGCGCTGTATGTCCAGACGCAGCGTGACGCCTTCCTCAAGCCCGCTTCCCTCATCAACATCATCTCCCTGACCGCCGCCCGTCTGCCGATGGCGCTGGGCGTTGCCGGCTGTATCATTCTGGCCGGTACGGACTTGACCGGCGGCCGCGTGGCTGGCTTGACCGCTTTCGTGGCGGCCATCCTGCTCCAGCGTGCGGACGTTGCCAATCGCGTGCTGGCAGGCGGAGCCCCTGCCAACATCGTGCTGGTGCTGCTGCTCGTTATGCTCATCGGCGCATGTGTTGGTCTGATCAACGGCTTCGTCATGGCGAAATTCAAGGTTCACCCCTACATCATCACGTTGGCCATGCAGATGATCGTCTACGGTATCTACCTGACGGTTTCCAACTCGGTGCAGGTCGGTTCCTTCGACTCCAGCTACACCACCAGCTTCGTCACCAAGCCCCTGTTCCAAATTCAAACCGGCGTTCGCCCCAACGGCACTGCCATCTTCACCGTGGTTCCCATGTATGTGCTGCTGGCGCTGATCGTGACCGCGCTGATGTGGGTCGTCTGGAACAAGACCGCTTTCGGCAAAAACATGTTTGCCGTCGGTTCTAACGAGGAAGCAGCCCGCGTTTCCGGCGTGAACGTTATGATGACCATCATCGGCGTTTTCATGGTCGCTGGCGCTCTGTACGGCTATACTGGCTTCATCGAAGCTGCCCGTATGGGTTCCTCCACTGCGACGCTGGGTCTGAACTACGAAGCCGACGCCATTTCCGCAGCCGTTATCGGCGGCGTATCGTTCGTCGGCGGCACCGGCAGAATCTCCGGCGTTGTCCTTGGCGTGTTCATGATGCAGCTGATTATCGCCGGCATGACCTTCCTGGGCATCTCCGGCAACGTTACCTACATCGTAAAGGGCGCGGTTATCCTGTTCGCTGTTATTCTGGATATGCGCAAGTACATGACCAGAAAGTAACGGTTTCACGGTGCAATGGGGCAGAGTCCCTTGTGCCATCAGCTTTCAAACATGCTTCGCAGAGGCTCTGTACTTCATGCACGGAGCCTCTTGCTCTATCGTTATGGAAGGAGGAGCGAAAACAATGGAGGAAAACAAGAAACAGCCGCAATCGACAAGCGAGCAGCAGACGGAATCGTCAGACCCCAAAGCGCCGCGCCGTGGCCGCAATTGGATCACTGATATGTACGACAAGGTGAACCTATCGGTCGATACGCTCAATTACATTGCGCTCGGTCTGTTGATTTTCATCTTTGCTGTTATCTTCATTGCTTCCCGGCACTAACGCCGAATCCCCTGCCTTCACCCCCTCCCCTGCGCCTCCTGAAGCGGACACTGGAAAAAGCAAGCCAGTTTCCCATCAGGGGGCGCATTTTTTTCACGTCGGAGCATACGGTTTCCCGACGAAAAGACGCAAGCAGATGGCGCAGGAGAGCATGGGACGCGCATCACTTCGCCAAGGAAGAGGGTTCATCGCATCCGCAAACGCGACGAGCGCTGCAAGCTCTTGTTTGCTTGCAGCGCTCTTGTTTTGCAGCTTCCTCAGCTTTCCGTGAAGTGCCAAAGAAAAAAGGGGTTGTCTCACTAAAAAGAGGCAACTCCTTTTTGGTACAAAAAAAGCATTCGGACTATGAAAATCCGAATGCCTGCGGTAGAATGTAACTACCATGAAAAGAAACATGCCGCAGACAGATTATACAGCAATGACGAATGGATTTCAACTGGTCATGCCGCTGGACTGCGAAGTAAACATTGAGAAGAATGCACCGGTGAGACTGCTCAACGCCGTCATGGAAAGGATGGATTACAGCAAACTGTATGCGGCGTACTCCCGACTTGGGAGAATCGAGTATTCACCGAAGATTCTGCTGAAAATCATGGTGTATGGGTATATGCGCAAGCAGATATCCAGCCGTGCGCTTGAAGCATGCTGCCGAGAAAACCTGCACTTCATCTATTTGCTTGAGGGGCAGCGTGCGCCGGATCACAACACCATCAACCGATTCAGAAAGAATATTCTAACACAGGAAGCCGGGCAGGATATTCTGTGTCAGCTTGTTGTTTTGCTGCACGAAAGAGGACTGCTCAGCCTTGAAGCGGCTTTCATAGATGGCACAAAGATTGAAGCAAATGCGAACAAGTACAGCTTTGTCTGGAAGAAAGCAACGGCCCAAAAGACAGAAAAGCTGCTGAAGAAAATTCATGATGAGCTGCCTGCAAAGCTGAAAGAGGTAGGTATCCGCTTTCATGTTCCGGAAAAGATTGCTGTCCGACAATTGAAGAAGCTTTGGAAAAGAATCCATGCGCGAATCAAAGCGGATGGAATCGAGCTTGTTTCAGGAAAAGGCAAAAGAAAAACGCGGCTGCAGAGACTGAGCGAATGGGGAGATCAATGTCTTGCCAAACTCAAGCAATACACAAATGATATTCACATCTGCGGAAATCGGAATAGCTTCAGCAAAACGGACCATGACGCAACCTTTATGCACATGAAAGAGGACTACATGAGAAACGGGCAGCTCAAGCCTGGATACAATGTCAATGTGGCAACATGCAGCGATTTTATCATCGGGAGCTACATTTCTTCTGACAGAAATGACGTGCATACGCTGATTCCGTTTATGGAGCAGCTCCAGAAAAACTACGAAGGAAAGAATATCGGCAGCGTTGTGGTGGATTCCGGTTACGAAAGCGAAGAGAACTACTGCTGGTTTGAAGCGCATCCCGAAACGGAGCTGTATGTAAAACCAAGCAACCACGAGGCAGCCAAGCACAGAAAATACAGAACCGATATCAGCCGCCGCGAGAATATGGCCTACAATGCTCAAACTGACACCTATACCTGTGCCAACGGAAAGCTGCTGCAGAAAACGCAGGAAAAGAAAACGCATACAGCCTCGGGGCTTGAAATCACCACATCAGTCTATGAATGCAGCGAATGCGACGGATGCCCACTTAAAGAAAAGTGCATCCGTGCATGCGGCAGTAAGAAGCCCCTGGAAGAACGACACAAAGTCATCTATGTGTCAAAACGCTTTGCCAGACAGCGGCAGGCTATGGAAGCAAAGATCTCCTCTCCCAAGGGATGTTTGCTTCGGGTGAACCGTTCCATTCAGGCCGAGGGCAACTTTGCATACATGAAGCAGGATCTTGATTTCCGGCGTTTTCTGCTTCGCGGCAGTACGAAGGTCGCCGCCGAATGGCTGCTGTTCAGCCTCGCTCTCAACATCCTCCATCTGCACCATAAAATCCAAAACAGACGCTTGGGAAGCGGTCTGAAGATTCCATCATCTTTTCCTGCCGGTTTATAACTCATTCCACTTGGAAATTCCTTATGAAAATAATTCCTTGAGTGCCGTTCTTTCTGCACTCTGTTTTCGCTTGCCCAAAAATGTTGCGGAAAAAGGCGCTGCCTCCCATGGCTTGCCTCAGCCATTTTGAGACAGCGGCTTTTTTGCTGCACCGACAAATCCAAAATCAGTTCGGGCAGGATTAAACTTTAGCCATCAGCAGGAAGGAAGGGGGACTTCAAATGAATTGTGCTGAGATTGCCCATTATCTGAAGGTGATTGGAGACGGAAAGGAGGCTGTTGGTTTGGTGAAACTTTACCGTACCGGCCAGTTAGTCGGTGCAGGCAAGGTGGGCATTGCGATCCTTGGTGCCGCTGGTATCTATGGGCTTGGGTGCTGGGGATACAAGAAGCTGGTGACTTATATGGAGGAGCATAATCATCTCCCCATTGAAGCTGCCGGTAGTGTTCAGTGAACGGACGGAGGTGGTCAAATGCCCAGGCATCGTCAAATGCCCGGTCAATCCTACAAGATTCTTTCGCAGGATGAACACTGTGCCAGGGTGGAATACAGATGGTTGTGCCCGTACTGCGAAAGGCAGGTCAGTACACAATCTGCTGTCTATCCTGCAGATTATGAACGACTGGAGACCGGGGGCTTCTATGATACGTTGGAATGCCCATCGTGTGGGAAAACCGCCGATGTGAGGTATTGGAAAACGACACGAATTGATTGAGGAGGAGAACGTCATGAAGAAGATACTTGCTGTCCTGATTGCGTTGATGCTGACTGCGCTTTGCTGCTTTGCTGCTGTGGCAGAAGGAACGATTGACTTTTCAGGTTACACACTGGAAGAACTGCTGACCATCAGAGATGACCTGACTGATGAGATTGCCTCCCGCCCTGGCGGGGAAAAGATGGTGCTGGGCACCGGCCAATACAAGATTGGTGAGGATCTGGCCGCCGGTGTCTACACTTTCAAATTTGTGCAGAACGGGGACAAAGACGTCACCAGATCGGACTATTACGTGTATGAAAATGAATCCATGTATAAATACGACATTGATCGTCTCTGGCTCGGTGACATGCCCCGTGTAGAAGGTTCCTTGAAGGGAGACGGCGAAACCAGAATCAGCCTGTATCCAGGTGAGTACCTGAGCCTTCGATATAATGGCGCAGAAGTTGCGCGGGTTGGCAACGTCTCAGAACGCGGCAATGGCTATGTTCCGCCCGAAGGAACCACTATCCCCAAAGGCAATTACACAATCGGTGAAGAAATTCCCGCTGGTACCTACAAAATCTTCTTTAGCGGCACAGCAACATCCCGTGTGCGAGTCTTCCAGGATGCCAAGGAAGCGAGCAACACATTTAATAAGGGGAAAGAAACGATCCTTGACTTCACGAATACTGAAGGCACCGTTACTCTTGTGGAAGGTAATATTCTTCGGGTCGAGTATAATCCCATCATCATGAAAAAGGGTGGAGGCTTCAACTTCGATTGATTACGATGTATGGCGATGTGCTGTGGTTCAAACAATATGAGTGACGTGAACTTTGATCATACCAATAGGACTTAGGAGGAATACTCAAATGACCAGAGAAGAACTCAAGGGACAGATGGATGAATTAATGCAGCAGTATGCCAATGAAGAGATTGACGGGCCTACTTACGCAGAAAGGATGATGGCGCTAACTACATCTGCTCAAACCGAGATTGATGAGGACTAAGACGGATCTATCACACAGTTGCATGATACACACTGTCACGTATTAATCTATAAGCCTTCAAATACCGTGCTCTTCCTACTAGGGAGCACGGTTTATTTTTTCCATAAGATAATAACACAAGACTCATTTCGCATGTACAATCTGGTATTTTCGGGCGTTTTCTGGCGAAACCTTTCAAGCTCAAAAATGGCACTGAAAATCCGTAATAATTGTTATCTTCAAAAATGCATTCAGTGCAAGGGTTTCATAGTATGAGTTTACTAATGATAAACAATTTGTCATTAAATACTGCACAAACATGCTAACAAAAGCGGACGTCGTGGGAAAATGGCCTACCGCCAAAATTAGAAGCTGCTAACACGAACAGGGTAAAACAGGCGGTTTTTGGAGGAAATGCGAACATCCGAAAATGGTGGAAAACGTTGAAATTTGGGAATATGTAGGCACTCGGAGGCACTCGAAAGCGAACGCTTTTTCGCTCTCCTAAGCAGTAGGTCGTGGGTTCGACTCCCACTGGACTCAATCCCCAAGCGTCGGAATGAGCACGTTTTTCAGATAGTCCGGAAAACGTTCGCCGCTTGTTCCGCCGGGATACGTGGTGTAGGTGATTTGACTGTTCAAGCGGACAGAGGCCAGGACAGTTTGACTTGTCGGCACATTCAGCGGTGCGCTGCCATGCACCCGCGCTTTCCCGATGGTTCGTCCGTACCTGCGTGTCATCCCGATGCTCACGCCACTTTCGTCCAGAAACACAAGTTTCCAATGTTCAATCGCCAATTTTAAGGTAATACCGCACAAATGAGGTGGTCGGCTGGCGAATGGATTTTTCGTCAGATGCAAATGCAAATTTCGAAGGTTTACTGGATGTAAATCGAGAAATTTGCATGCCGCAGATGGCGGAAAAGGCATCGCCAGACGCGCCGCCGAATTGTGCGGTGGTGCCTTAACTCTTTCCACTTGATACGTTTTGCCTGCACATCGGGGACGCTCCCGTTCTGTCGCCGAAAGCCCGACTTTTTTCACGCGAAACCCCAATGCTCGAACCACTCGGCTCATTGTTGAAATGCTGACTTTCAGCCCTAACTGCGTGCGGAGTTCTTCCAAGTTAATCGTGGGATTTTTCGTAATGCACTCAGCTATCCGTGCCTTGTCTGTGCTGCTCAGCAGAGCTTTCCGACCTCGCCGCCACGTTTGCAGGTCTACGCTGCCTGTTTTCCGCTTCCGCTCTTCCAAATGGTAAACGGTGTACTTGTTGACGTGGAAAATCTTCGCGATTGCTTCCGCGTTGTGCGTCGCTTCGTAACCCTCTACCAACAGTTTCCGTGCTTCAAGATGATAGAAATGCTGCACAATGATTGTGCAGCATTTCTATCATCTTCTATGCCTATTATACACCTGCTGTAAAGGGGTGACCGCTTTTGTGAGAAGTGCTATAAATCAATCCGCATCTTGCCGTCCACGTTGATGACTTGAAATTCCTGTTTGTGAACCAGCCAGTAGCGATCCGTTTTTTTTCAATCCGAGCAGATCGCCCATTTCGCGGACGGACATGGTTGTCCTTTT
>ENA-OYXE01000682-OYXE01000682.1-human-gut-metagenome-genome-assembly--contig:-NODE-682-length-10118-cov-3.756335_pt1 | contig 10118 bp, 7 predicted proteins | sample MGYA00244175_ERZ653407 | MGnify/ENA primary metagenome ERZ653407 (study PRJEB26926, sample SAMN06165181) | human gut metagenome | biome: ENVO:00009003; feature: ENVO:2100002; material: ENVO:00002003... | reverse complement strand
GTCGTCGCGCCGCTCTACGACAGCGGCTTCGACTTCACCGAAGGGCTGGCCGCGGTCCAGCTCGGCGGCACGTGGCACTACATCGACACGGCGGGCCGCACGCTTCTGAGCTGCCCGGGCTGCGCAGCGGTGAAGCCTTTCCGCGGCGGAAAGGCACAGGTCGTGCACGACGGCGAACGGCAGGAGATCGTCCATCCGCTGAAAACGCCCCGATACCAATAAGGCAGGGCCGCGAAAAGAGAGGGATCAAAAATCGCTTTCGGGCAAAATCCGCCCCGCAGGCACGCCGCTGCGGCCCGCGCAAGGCCGCCCCCGGGGCAACCCCTGCGGGAAGAAAAAGCGAGTTCCCGGGACGGGTTCGTGCAATTTAAATGCAATTTGTTATATTTGCATCTAAATAACTCCACAATCAATGACTCCATTCAGAAAATTAACCTCCGCGGAAACCGCCGCACTTGAAGCGCTCGGCAATTCGGCCGAAGATTGGTCGAAGGTGCTGGTTTCGGAGGATTTCAAACCCTTTCAGCTGTTGCAGAGCCACCTGGAAGGAAATGTAGAAATAGCCGCGGAAGCCCGCATCATCCGTTCGCGCGTGGCGAATTACCGCATCGGAAGCGGCTCGCTCGTAGAAGGCGTCACGGCCCTCGAATGCCGCCGCCGCTCGGCATTCGGCAACGGCGTCGGCGTGGCCACGATGAACGAATGCGGCGGCCGCACGGTGAAGATATTCGACCGCCTGTCGGCACAGGTCGCCTACATCATGGCCGTTTACCGCCACCGCCCGCAGACCATCGCCGCACTCGAAAAAATGATCGACGCCTACGCCGGGGAACGTTCGTCCGCCATCGGCGAGGTGGGAAGCAACTGCCGTATCGTCGGGGCGCGCTTCGTCCGCGAGGTCCGCATCGGCAACGATGTCGAAATCGACGGCGCCTCGATCCTCGAAAACGCAACGCTCTGCGACGGCGCACGCGTCGGCGTGGACGTAAAGGCCTACGACCTGATCGCCGCCGAAGGGTCGGTCATCGACAACGGATCGATCGTCGAACGCTGCTTCGTCGGCGAAAGCTGCCGTCTGGACAAGGGATTCACGGCCGCAGAATCGCTGTTCTTCGCCAACTCGCACTGCGAAAACGGCGAGGCCGCCTCGATCTTCGCAGGCCCCTACACCGTCTCGCACCACAAATCGTCGCTGCTGATCGCCGGCATGTTCTCGTTCTTCAACGCCGGCAGCGGCGCCAACCAGAGCAACCACCTCTTCAAGAGCGGCGCAGTGCACCAGTCCGTCCACCTGCGGGGATGCAAATTCGGCAGCAGCACCTACATCATGGCTCCGGCCATCGAAGGACCCTTTACGCTGGTCCTGGGCCGCCATACGCAGCATCACGACACCTCGGCGTTTCCGTTCTCCTACCTGGTGGAACAGGACGGACGTTCGGCACTGATGCCGGGCGCCAACCTCACCAGCTACGGCACTGTGCGCGACATCGGGAAATGGCTCGAACGCGACCGGCGCACCGTCAAACGCGACCGGATCAACTTCGAGGAGTACAACCCCTATCTGGCCGGAGGAATGATCGATGCGGTCAATACCCTCAACTCGCTGGCGGAAGCGCACCCCGACGCGGAGAGTTATGTCCACAACCACGCCCTAATCCGCTCCACGCAGCTGCAAAGAGGTCTGAAGCTCTACAATAAGGCGATCGTCGCCTCGCTCGGCGCGATGCTCCGAAACGGCGAACCGGGTCGTGCGGACGGCACGGGTCGCTGGAACGATGTGGCGGGGCAATATGTTCCCCGCCGGGAGGTGAAACGTATCCTCGACGCCATTGCGAACGGCGGCATCGATTCGCTGGAAGGCATCGACCGGGCATTCGACCGGATAGCCGCCGACTACGACCATTACGCCCGCAGTTGGGCGGAAGGGGTGCTCGCGCAACTGCTCGGACACGCTCCCTCCCCAGAAGAGATCGCAGAAGCCGTGACAGCCGGAGAGCGAACCCGCGAAACGCTCCGTAAATCCGCCGAAGACGACCGGGCCCGCGACTGCTCGCCCGCCATGGCCGTCGGATACGGCGTGGATGCCGATTCGGAGGAGGAGAAAATGCAGGACTACCACACCGTAAGAGGAATCCGATAATGTACACCCAAAGTATCACGCGGAGCCACCGCACAGCCTTCATCCTGGCCATCGACCAATCCGGCTCGATGGCGGAGAAACTCTTGTTCCGGGGACGGCAGACCACCAAGGCCGAAGCCGTCGCCGAAGTCACCAACCGGCTGCTGTTCGAACTCATCGAACGGGCCCGGCGCAGCGACGAGGTGCGCGACTACTACGACATCGCGGTATTGGGCTATTCGGGCGACGGAATCGTATCGCTGCTGAACGATCCGGAGCCGCTGGTTCCGGTATCGCGGCTGGCCGCTCTGCCCGTCGATTTCGCAGAAACGGTCGTGGAGCGCCGCATGCCGGACGGCGAAGCCACCTTCCGCAAGATTTCGATGCCGGCCTGGATCGCTCCGAAAGCCGTCGGCCAGACACCCATGTACGAAGCGCTGCTGCAAATCCGCGACCTGACACAAGCGTGGTGCACGAATCCGGCCCACAGCGAAAGTTTTCCGCCCATCGTCTTCAACATCACCGACGGGGAAGCCTCGGACTGCGACGAACGCGAACAGCTTGCGATCTGCGAAAAGATCCGCACCATCGGAACCACCGACGGCAAGGTGCTCCTGATCAACATCCATATCGCCACCACGTCCGACTCACGTTCGCTGCTCTTTCCGACCGAAGAGGAGATTCCCGCCGACAACCGCTACGCAAGACTGCTGCACGACTGTTCGAGTCCGATGCCCGAAGAGCTTTCGGAGGCGATCCGACAGGTGCGGGGCGATCTGGCCAAGCCACCCTTCCGAGGAATGAGTTACAACACGTCGATCGCCGAACTCATCGCCATCCTCAACATCGGCTCGATCAGCATCAAAATACAGTAAAAAGATGACCGTTCCCACCCTTTATAACTTCACCGAAGCGCTCCAGGCTCCCGATCTGGCCTTTTCGACGCTCCGCGACTGCCGTCCCCGCCGGACGGCGACGGGAGGAGTAGTCCTGTCGCGCACCAGTCGCTTCGCCGAAGCGGAAATCGAATGGCAGAGCCGGAAATACCTGCTCTGCTTCCCGCTCTCGACAGCCTCGATCTTCGCCGTCGAACAGACAGCGGCCCGGCTTCGGTACCTCCGGACACCATTGCTTACCGAATACACGATCCTGCGCGACGAAATGACCTACACGGACGACACCGGGACGACCCGCACCTGCGATGTGGTGCTGCATCGGCTGCCCGAAGGGCGCCCCCTTTCGGTCTGCGCCGCAGAGTTCGATGCCGAATCCCTGCGGTCGGCGCTCGATAAACTGGAGGCGGGACTGTCCGAGCTGGACTTCAGCCACAACAACCTCAAACCCGGAAACCTCTACGTCACCTCCGACGGACGACTGATTCCCGTCCGGTACCATTTCGCCCGTTTCGGCGAAGGACACGACGCCGAAGGATTCGAACGTCTGCGTCAGTTCGTGCGCGAACAGGGCGGCAAGGGGCAGATGCTTTGCGACGCGGAACCGTCCCGCTACACCACGCTGCCCGAATTTCCGGGGCATCTGTTCGTGGGCGAGATGTCCGATCAACTGGTTCGTGTGGAAGACGAAACCGGCTACGGGTTCGTCGATACCGAAAACCGACCGGTTATCGCGCCGCAGTTCGTCTGGGCCGCCGACTTCCGCGAAGGACGCGCCGAAGTCCAGACCGCACAGGGCATGGGCCTGATCGACAAACGGGGGCGCTACGTGATCGAACCCCGCTACGAAATCGTCGATTACAACCCTTACACGGGCTGTTCCCGCATTCGGAGCGAAGGGCTCTGGGCGCTTGCCGACTACAACGGACGCATCGTCGGCGGATTCACACCGCGCTACATCGAAGAAAACGAATACGTCGAAGCTTAATAACTTAACAAAAAAAATACTTTATGGAAAACGTAAAATGTTTGATCATCGGCAGCGGCCCTTCGGGCTATACGGCTGCGATCTATACCTCCCGGGCGAATCTCTCGCCGGTACTCTACGAAGGGATCGAACCGGGCGGACAGCTCACCACCACCACCGAAATCGAAAACTTCCCCGGTTTCACCGAAGGCATCGACGGCCCCAAACTCATGGATAACATGCGCCAGCAGGCCTTGCGCTTCGGGGCGGATATCCGCCCGGGCGTCATTACCAGCGTCGATCTCTCCTCGCGCCCGTTCCACGTCATCGTGAACGGAGAGAAGGAGATCCAAGCCGAAGCCCTGATCATTTCGACCGGCGCCGCAGCCAAATACCTGGGACTGCCCTCCGAAGAGAAATTCAAGGGCATGGGCGTCAGCGCCTGCGCCACCTGCGACGGATTCTTCTACCGCAAGAAGGACGTAGCGGTCGTCGGCGGCGGCGATACGGCATGCGAGGAGGCCACCTACCTGGCTTCGATCTGCCGCCAGGTATATCTGATCGTCCGCAAGCCCTACCTGCGGGCTTCGAAAGCCATGCAGGAGCGGGTGATGAACACCCCGAACATCAAAGTCCTCTTCGAGCACAACACGGCCGAAGTGCTGGGCGATGAAACCGGCGTAACGGGCGCCCTGCTGCGCGACAACAAAGGCACGGAAACCAAAATCGACATCGCCGGCTTCTTCGTGGCGATCGGACACCATCCCAACACGGAGATTTTCGCAGACCAACTGGAACTCGACGCCGAAGGTTATATCAAAACCGCAGCGGGCAGCTCCCGCACCAGCGTCGAAGGCGTTTTCGCCGCCGGCGACGTGCAGGATCCCCACTATCGCCAGGCGATTACGGCCGCCGGTTCGGGTTGTATGGCCGCTCTGGACTGCGAGCGTTTCCTGTTACAATAATTCCCAGACAAAGAAAGGGAACGAACCGTCAAAGCCGTTCCCTTTCTTCGTCTCCGGCAGCCGGAAGGTTTCCGACCGTTCGAAACCCAGTCTTACAAAACCGGCGGGCGGAGAACACGGAAACCCTCGAACTTCTTCCAATTCCTGCAGCATGGGTTTCGACGCGGCTGTCACCCTTTTCGGAAAGGACGAGGAAGAACGGAAGGTATCCATTCCCTGCAACCCTTTTTGATTTTAAGGGCACAGGTTTTGACAGGACGATGCGATGGCCGGATGGGCATACTTTTAAGTATTCCCCAGTCGGAAAGAGCGAAAAAGGGGCGAAAGAGTCCCCATATCCTGCCGCCCTTTTTTGATTTTAGGGGTGCAGATTTTGACATGACGACGGACGACACGGAAGGGACATACTTCAAGTATCTCCCTTTCGGGGAGGACGAGGAAGGGCGAAAGATGCCCTATAAAATCGAAAAAAGATGAGTTTCAGCGTAACCATATTAGGCTCGGCTTCGGCCAAACCTACGCCCGACCGACATCCGTCGGCGCAGATCGTCAAGGTACACGAACAGCACTACCTGGTCGATGCCGGCGAGGGCGCACAACAGCAAATGTTCCGCTACGGAATCAATCCGCTGAAACTGCGGGCGGTATTCATCTCCCATCTGCACGGCGACCATGTCTTCGGACTCTTTCCGCTGATCTCGACGCTGGGGCTCTACGGACGCCGCACGCCGCTCAAGATTTTCGGTCCCGCGCCGCTGGGCGAAATGCTCGGATGCCACCTGCGCTACTTCGACACGCAACTACCCTACGAAATCGAATGGGTGGAAGTCGATACGACCCGGCACGCCCTACTGTTCGAAAACCGCACGCTCGAGGTGTGGAGCGTTCCCCTGCGTCACCGCATCCCCACCTCCGGCTACCTGTTCCGGGAGAAACAGCCCCCGCTGAACGTCCGCAAGGAGAAAATCACGGAATACGGACTCTCGATCGCCCGGATCACGGCCGCCAAGCGAGGCGAAGATATTCTGCTCGACAACGGAGACACGCTCCCCAATGCGGAACTGACCTACCGACCTTACGCGCCACGTTCATATGCTTATCTCTCGGATACGAGCTGGTCGCCCAAAGCGGCAAAACTCGTCGAGGGGGCCGATCTGCTCTACCACGAAACGACCTACGCCCACGCCGAGCACAAGATCGCCCGCGAGCGGGGTCACTCCACTACGGTCGAAGCGGCCCGCATCGCCCTCAAAGCCGGCGCCGGACGGCTCGTAATCGGACACTACTCGTCCCGCTACAAGGAAGAGAGCGTTCTGGTCGAAGAGGCCCGCACGGTATTTCCCGATACCCACCCGGCCACCGAAGGCACAACATTCACGATCGAAAAACGGCAGCAACCATGACCAAAGCCGAAATACAACTCGTCCGCTCGCTGGCCGACAAACGCAGCCGCACCGAACACGGGCTGTTCGTAGCCGAAGGACACAAGTTCATCGGGGAGCTGTGCACCTCCGCCCTGCGCGTCCGCAAGATATTCGCCCTGGAAGGGCTTTTCGAGGGCGGCGAAGTCGAAACCGTGTCTTCGCGTGAAATGGAGCGGCTCTCGCTGCTGAAGACCCCGTCGGATTCGCTGGCGCTGGTCGAAATCCCGCATCATCCTTTCCGGCCCGATACGGCACAACGGGAGCTGGTGCTGGCGCTCGACCAGGTGCAGAACCCGGGCAACCTGGGCACAATCATCCGCTTGGCGGACTGGTTCGGCATCCCCGAGATCGTCTGTTCCCCAACGACCGCCGACTGCTACAACCCGAAGGTCGTGCAGGCGACCATGGGGGCCATCCTGCGGGTCAAAGTCCACTACACGGCCCTCGAACCGTACCTGGCACAGGCTCGGGAGCGGAATATTCCCGTTTACGGGACTTTCCTCGAGGGGGAAAACATCTACTCGACACCCCTTACGCCGGGCGGGATCGTCCTGATGGGCAACGAAGGCCAAGGGATCGCTCCGGCCGCCGCACGACACGTATCGCACAAACTGTTCATCCCGCCCTATCCCGCCGACCGCAACGGTTCGGAATCGCTCAACGTAGCGATCGCCACGGCCGTCGTCTGCGCCGAATTCCGCCGGCAGGCGAGCGCAAAGAGATAAGACAAGTCCGAAAGACGAGAGAGAACCGGACCGGAGAGTCGGCATTCAGCCGGCAAATCCCCGTCCGGTGCATTTTTTAGTTTAGCGACTTTTATCTCCTCGGCGAACGATTTCGGGAAAAACGGGAAGTAATTACGTCAAACACAGACGGTTCTACGGCATAAGCCCGACGCCGGGCGAACATATATCGGAAAACAGACAACTGACAGCCGAAAAAGAACGGCAGCGATACGGAGGACCGGAATACCTATCGGAATTTCTCCCTCCCCCAAGCGCTCCGTTTCTTAGCCGGGCGCACATTCCGCCATTCTTAAAAAACGCCCCACACCGGCCAGCGACAGAATATACACTCCTGTTTCCGAGCGACTAAAAAACCCTCTCCGCAGGATCGGGAGAGGGTTCGGAACCAACGCAGACCGAAATCACTCCGCATACGGCGATGCCCAGAACCATTTGTCGTTGGTCGTCATGAAATGATACTCCCGGTCGCAATCATAGCCCTCCGGAATCAGCGCAACATAATAGATCGGATGCTTGCCTTCGCACCAGGTTTCGGTGTCGAACTCGCTCCGGTCGGAGCATACCAGGTAATAGAGGTTCTTGGCCATATAGGTATCGAGATAATGTTTCTGCGTCTGGGGCGACTCGTTGTTCCAGTTGGCATCCTCGTTCAGGAAATAGGGACGCCCGTCGCGCATCCGCTCCCGAACCTCCTGGATCGAAAGCATCACCCCGTTCTCATCGACCACGTAGGCATCGAACGTGGGATCGACCCAAACCCACTTGTCGAGCGTCGCGGAATAGACGACATTAATAACGTGACAGTCATTGACCATCTTCCGGGGCATGCAGGTCACGAAGCGCGACTTGAAACCCATCGCCAGATAGCACTCGTTGAGCACCTGAGCCATCATACGGCAGTTGATTCCCCGGTTCTCCTTGCGGCACACCTCGATCAGATCGATCGCGTTGCGAGAGGTCGGATTGCGGGAACTGCCGTCGTGACGTACCGCATTGTGCACCCAGTGCATCAGGTTCCGGATCTTCGACAGTTCGTCGCCGCTGCCGGCAATACTGTCCAAGTTGAAATACTCCCGCACCCGCACCAGATCGCGGTCGTTGGGATCGGCATAGCGGAACCGGGGAAGAGAATCCGTCGGCGCAGAGGAATCGTAAGGCCCCGCCTGCCGCAAGATCCACATGAAATCGCCCTGCTCACGAGCTTTTTCTACAGTCTCCGCATATCCCCTCTCGGAGCGGATATTGTCCAGATCGGGATCTTCGATCATCCAGGAGTAATCGCAGTTCCCGCAATCGACATAGGCCGCAAGGCTCGCCACAGCCGCCCTGCGTTTGTTCAGTCGGGACTGTGCACAAGCCAGGTTGTAATATTCGCCTCTCAAATAGCCGCCGTAATTCCACTCGTCGAGCTGCGTCCGGACACTATCGGGCAATGTCTCGAAAAGGCGGATCGCCTCCCGGTACTCACGCTCCGCTTCCGCATACCTCTTCGCTTCCATCGCCCGATTCCCACGCTCGCAACAGGAATGGACCGGAGCTAACAACTCTTCAAAACTCTGGGCCGGCGAAGCGGTTATGCAGAATGCCGCAACCACCGATAAAAGCAACTTTTTCATACACTTCCAATTTAATGGGTTCAAAACTTTCCGAAAGATAGAAAAAATTCCCCCCCCATAATTTTCGGCAAAAAAATTTACATCCGGTCATAATTTCGGCGCAAAATCCGCGAACTCCGAAAAAATATCCTATATTTGTAGATTGAAACAGAGCGTTTTCGCCCGGCAAACAGCGAAAAGACGGATTCTATCGTCGGATCGCGTGCGCGAAAACGGAACAAAGAATTTTATTTATGTCGGAAAACAGACTCAAAATAGGCATCACGCAGGGCGACACGAACGGCATCGGCTGGGAGGTCATCCTCAAGGCGCTCGCCGACCCGCGGATGACGGAGCTTTTCACGCCCGTCGTCTACGGCTCGCCCAAAGCCGCGGCCTATTACCGAAATACCATCGCAGAGATCGAAGCCTTCTCCTTCAACCCCGTGGCGTCGGCCGCCGAGGCGCGCCGCGGAAAGACGAACCTCGTGGCATGCGGAGAAAACGCCGAAATCATGCCGGGCAAGCCGACTCCCGAGGCGGGACGCGCCGCCGTAGAGGCGCTGTGCACCGCCATGCGCGACCTGAAGGCGGGACAGCTCGACGCGCTCGTGACCGCACCCTTCGACAAGGAGACCGTACAGGCGGACGACTTCCGCTACACGGGGCACACCGAGTACCTGGCCGCCGAACTCGAAGGCGAGGCCATGATGATCCTGTGCAGCGACTCTCTGCGCGTGGGGCTGGTCACCAAGCACATTCCCGTTTCGGAGATCGCCCGCAACATCACCAAAGAGCGGATCGTGAGGGACCTCGACACGCTGCGCCGTGCGCTCATCGAGGACTTCGGCATCGTCGAGCCGCGCATCGCCGTCATGGCCCTCAACCCTCACGCCGGCGACGGCGGACTGCTGGGGTGCGAGGAGCAGGAGATCATCCGCCCGGCCATCGTCGAGGCGTTCGGCAAGGGCGTGCTGGCTTTCGGGCCTTTTGCCGCCGACGGGCTTTTCGCCGGAGGCGGATACGCCAAGTACGACGGCATCCTGGCCATGTACCACGACCAGGGACTGGCGCCGTTCAAGACCCTGTCGCCCGACGGGGTGAACTTCACGGCGGGACTTTCGGCCGTCAGGACCTCGCCCGACCACGGCACGGCCTTCGACATCGCCGGAAAGGACAAGGCCGACCCGCAGTCGATGCGCAATGCGATCTACACGGCCATCGACATCGTGGAGCACCGACGCGCATGGGCCGAATGGACGCGCAATCCGCTGCAACACGCCGAACGCGACCGCGGCGGCCGCGACGTCTCGGTCAAGGACCTGCCGCAGACCGAAAAGGAGGATTGAACAAAAAACACCGGGCAACCCGGAAGCGTATTCCGTCTCGTAATTGTGGAAGCGCCGAAG
>ENA-OYXE01000661-OYXE01000661.1-human-gut-metagenome-genome-assembly--contig:-NODE-661-length-10305-cov-6.392195_pt1 | contig 10305 bp, 8 predicted proteins | sample MGYA00244175_ERZ653407 | MGnify/ENA primary metagenome ERZ653407 (study PRJEB26926, sample SAMN06165181) | human gut metagenome | biome: ENVO:00009003; feature: ENVO:2100002; material: ENVO:00002003... | reverse complement strand
GCCGTGACTGTACTGGCGAAGGGCGATAATTGGACGCTCATCCGCTTCGGGCGGATTGTCGGCTACGTCCGCACGGAAAATCTGACGTTCACCGGCACGCCGCCGACGCAGAGCGACGAAAACCCGACACCCATCACCCGCTGGGCGACCGTGACCGGCACGAATTCACTGAATCTGCGCGCGTCCGGCAGCTACGATGCGGCGGTGCAGTCCACCATCCCCGGCGGCGCGGTACTGTGCGTGTTCGCGGTGGAGAACGGCTGGGCGAGCATACAGTATGGCGCGAAAACAGGCTACTGCGCGGCGGGGTATCTCACGTTCAGCGATACTTATCCGGGCAAAACGAGCCAGACCGGGCGTTCTGCGATGGTCAGGACGGCGACAGCGCTTCGGGCGACCCCGTCTACTGCTGCGGTGGTGCTGATGAATCTGCCGCAGGGCGTTCAAATTGCCGTGCAGAGCAGCGACGGCAGCTGGTGCCGCGTGACGGCGGGCGGCATTGACGGCTATGTGCTGGCAAGCAGCCTTGATTTCAGCGCCGTCGGCATCGAATTGACGCCTGTGCCGACGACAAGCGGCGAACAGACCGCGATTGTCAATTCCACCGCCTCGACGCTCAACCTCCGGCAGGGTGCGGGCACAGAATACCCCGTGCTGGCGGAAATCCCGAAGGGAACGAGCATCATCGTCACGGCATACGGCGAAACGTGGTGTGCCGTTCGCTGGGGCAGCCTGACCGGGTACGTCATGACGCAGTACCTGCGCTTTGATGTGCCGAGTGGGACGCCCGCGCCGAGTGGGACGCCCACACCGGGCGCAACGCCCGAACCGACGGCATCCCCCGAACCAAGCGAAGCGCCAACGCCTGTCCCAGCTGCGTCCGAACCGCCTGCGAAGGTGGAGGATGACGTGTCAGCTGGCAGCTACGTTGCGTGGGTGAGTGCGGACAATGCGCCGCTTCGTCAGGCGATGGCTGCGGATGCGGCAGTCCTGGCGACAATCCCGCGCGGAACGCAGGTGACAGTGCTTGCGCAGGACGGCGGCTGGTGCTATGCCTCGGTCGGGCAGATGACGGGCTATTTCACGGCGGACGCGCTCTCCTGCGAGCAGCCGGACGCGCCGCTGGGGCAGAAATACGTCAGCACAAAGTCGGATTCGCTGGCCATGCGGCAGTCGCCCAATACGGGCGCGGCGATTGTGCAGTGGCTTCCGCGCGGCGCACTGGTGACATTCATTTCGCAGGAAAACGGCTGGAGTTACATCCGCTACGGCGGCAAAGAGGGCTACTGCGCGTCGCAGTATTTGAGCGACAGCGCGCCCGGTGCGGTCGTCATCAGCGATACGCCGATTCTGGACGTGACGCTGGAAAAAGTGACTGGGTGGACAGCGAGCATCCGCCAGGCAGAAACGCTCTACCAGTGGTGCAGCGCCGATGCGCCCGAAACGGCGAAAGTCGAAGCGGATTTGGTGCTGACCGTGCTGGAAAAGGGCGAAATCTGGTGCCGTGTGCGGACAGAAGAAGGGGAGGAAGGCTATTGTCTGACAAGCCGATTGACGCTGATTGCGCCGGAAAACTGACCATCCTGCCCGGCGAACGGGTGGACGAATTGCAGCAGGCGGGGCTGCGCATCCTGCAAAAGGAGCAGGGTTTCCGCTTCGGCATGGATGCCGTGCTGCTGTCGAGCTTCGTGCGGGCGGAAAGCCGCGATCGCTGTGCTGATTTCGGCACGGGGACGGGTATCCTGCCGCTGCTGCTGGCGGGCATGGGGCGTGCGAAAAGCGTCGATGCGTTTGAAATTCAGCCGGATATGGCGGATATGGCGCGGCGGAGCGTGCGGCTCAACGGGCTGGAACATATCATCCGCATCCACGTTCTGCCGGTGGAAAGCGCCGACGAGGTGCTTGCGCCCGGAAGCATCGACGTAATTGTGTGCAATCCGCCGTATGGGCATCATGGCACGACGCTGCCCAATCCGGCGCAAACGCTGTCCTTGGCGCGCCATCAGCAGAAAAGCGGGCTGACGGCGTGGTTCAAGATGGCATATCATCTGCTGCGCGGCAAGGGGCGGATGGCGGTCATCTATCCGGCGGCGCGGATGCTGGAAGTGATGAAGGACATGGAGAAAGCCGGGCTTGCGCCGAAGCGGTTCCAGTTGATTTACCCTTCGGCGCAAAAGGCGGCGAATCTGGTGATGATTGAGGCGCTCAAGGATGCGCGCCCGATGCTGCACCCTGAACCGCCGCTGATGATTTACGAGCCGGACGGCACACTGACCGCGCCGCTGCGGAAGATTTACGCCATGGAGCGTGCATCAGGGGTTCATGCGGGCGACGGCGAAATTCAGCACGCCCGCGAACGTCACCCACAGCAGGTACGGCACGAGCAGCCATCCGGCAAGGGGCTTCTGCTGCCCGAACTGCACCGCCATGATGAAAATCAGGCAGAGCAGGAGAATCAGCCAAAAGAAGGAAAGCCCAAGCGCTTTCAGGATAAAGAACAGCACGGGCCACATCAGGTTAACGGCTAACTGGGCGATATACAGCCCCAGCAGCAGAAAACGGTCACGCCCCTGTGCGCGCAGGACGAGCCACATGCAGTACGCCATCAACGCATAGAGGATGCTCCAAACGATGGGGAAGAGCCAGCCCGGCGGCGCAAAGCCGGGTTTGTTCAGAGCGTGGAAGAAGTCCATGCCGTCGCGGGTGAGGTAGCCGACGAGCGCCCCTGCGCCAAGCGTGGCGGCTTCCAGCGCGACGAGTGAGCGCCAAGTGGCCTTTTTGCCTTGCTGCGTCAAAGTTATCGCCTCCTATGACACGGATAGCCTATGTCATCAGGCAGCGCGGCATACAGGAAAGAAGCGGAGGAAACACAGATTATGGGAAGCGTTTTGGTCATCGGCGGCGGCGCGGCGGGATTGGCGGCGGCGATTGCGGCGGCGGAATGCGGCGATACGGTCACGGTGGCGGAAAAAATGGATCGCATTGGCAAAAAAATCCTCGCGACGGGCAATGGCCGCTGCAACCTGATGAACACGGGTGCGCCGCGCTATCCGGGAAATGCGGCGTTCGCGGCGGCTGTGCTGTCTCACTGCGGCGCAGAGGCACAGAAAGCCTTTTGGGAGCATCTTGGACTGCGGCTTCGGCAGGAAGAGGCGGGGCGCGTGTACCCCGTCAGTTCGCAGGCTTCAAGTGTGCTGGATGCGCTCCGCCTGCAATTGACCGCCCTGCATGTGCGGGTGGTGACGGGCGTATCCATCACGGCACTGCAACGTGAAAATGATGGCTGGACGGCGCTCTCGGCGGATGGACAGCAATTTCGGGCGAACCGCGTTATCATCAGCGGCGGCGGATGCGCCCAGCCCAAGCTCGGCAGCGATGGCAGCGCCCTGCGTCTGCTGACGAATCTCGGCTGCCCCGCGACGCCTTTTGCACCCGCGCTGACGCAAATTATCACAGATAGCACGCCAATCAAGGGGCTGAGCGGCATCCGCGTCAAGGCGCAGGTAGCGGTTATCGACCGGAAAAGCGTCCTGCATGAGGAGGACGGCGAGCTGCTGTTCGCGGATTACGGGGTCAGCGGCGTGTGCGTGATGCAGTGCGCACGGTATGCAAAGGACGGGCGGATGCTTCGCGTGTCGCTGGTGAAGGGCATGGGTTTCGCGGATGCGGGCGAGTTCCGCCGGGAACTGCACCACCGCCGGAAAAACTGGGCGCAGCGCCCGATGGCGGAGCTGCTGACCGGGCTGTGCGTGCCGCGATTGTCGGCGGCGCTGATGCGGCAGGCAGATTGGCGCGTAACCGAAAGCAGCCTGTGCGGGCAAATGACGGCGGACATGGCGGAGCGCATGACGAAAACGGCGGATGCGTGGCTGCTGCCGATTCGCGGCGTGAAGGGCTTCGAGAGCGCACAGGTGGCGTCGGGCGGGGCGTCGGTCGCGGATTTTGACCCGGCGACATTGCAAAATCGCCGCCTGCCGGGACTGTACGCGGCGGGCGAGGTGCTGGATGTGGACGGCGACTGCGGCGGCTTTAACCTGATGTTCGCCTTTGGAAGCGGCATTCTGGCGGGTCTGGACGGACGAAATGCCCCGTGGACACATGAAAATGCGCAGAAAAGCTGATTTTTCTCGAAAAAAAGTGATTTTCCCTCTTGACAAATCGCTGAATCGCGCTATAATATTATCTGCTGATGCAAACGCCGCTCATAAGGTAGACGGATGCTTCGCAGATGTGCACCATTAGCTCAGTTGGTAGAGCACCTGACTCTTAATCAGGGTGTCTAGGGTTCGAGTCCCTAATGGTGTACCACATGCCGAATCGCAATCGCGGTTCGGTATTTTTGTGTCCGGAAAACGGCACGCGCGACAAATTTTCTTCCCCAAAGGTGCGGAAAACCCTTGTCGGACAGGGCGAAAATATGGTATAATACACTGGTTGTGTCTGTAAAGGACGCTTCATTCGGTATGCCTGTCTTTTTCGGGCATATGAAGGAGGAAATGCCTTTGACCCTGCGCGAAGAAGCGCCGATGACCAAGGATGATGCACGCCGCCTGAATCCACTCCAGCTGGCGTATATCGGGGATACGGTCTATGATTTGCTGACCCGGTCGCGCCTGCTGTACCGGGGGTATAATCTGCATCACTGCCATCAGGCGGCGGTCACGGTCGTCAATGCACACGCGCAGGCGGAGGCTTTGACACGCATCGAGGGAGCGCTGACCGAGGAAGAGAACGCCATTGTCCGCCGTGGGCGCAATACTCACGCGCACCACGCTGCCCCCCGAAATCAGACTGCCATGGACTATCAGGCAGCAACGGCGCTGGAAGCCCTCGTCGGGTATTTGTACCTGACTGGGCAGGAGGCACGGTTGCTTGAACTGTTCCGAAAAAGTCAGGAGGTTGCATCATGCCCCGCTCAACCATGAAAGTTGCCCTGATTCGCCATACGCTTTCGCCGGAGGAGGTCGTGGCGCTCGGCGCTCGGCTGTGCTATTCCCGCGCGACAGTGGACAGCTTGCAGCAGCGCGTCAGCCGTGACGACCAGAGCGAGTTCGTCAGCCGGATTTTGTCGATGGGGCATGAATCCGTGCTGGAACATGCCAGCTTCACCTTTGCGATGGAGGGCGTTTCGCGCGTCCTGCTGGCGCAGATTACCCGCCACCGGCTTGCCAGCTTCTCGGTGCAGAGCCAGCGCTACGTCAGCTACGAGAAGGGCTTTGGCTACATCGTTCCGCCGAAAATCGAGGCGCTGGGCGAAGACGCTGTCGCGGAGTTTGAGCGGCAGATGGACACCATGCACCAGTGGTATACTGGGTGGCAGGAGAAGCTCGGCGCGGGCGAGGGCGGCAATGAGGATGCCCGGTTCGTGCTGCCCGGCGCTTGCGAAACGCGCATGATGGTGACGATGAACGTGCGCGAGCTGCGGCACTTCTTCAGCCTGCGCATGTGCAGCCGCGCGCAGTGGGAAATCCGTGCGCTGGCGACGGAGATGCACCGCCTGTGCATGGAAATTGCCCCGGCGCTGTTTGCGGACGCGGGGCCCGGATGTCTGCGCGGCGCGTGTCCGGAAGGGGAAAAATCCTGCGGCAAGGCAGGGGAGATTCGCCGGACAAGGCGCGAATGGCTCGATTCGCTGGCAGACGAACAGAAAAAGCAGAATCAATCAACCGACAATGAATAAGAATAGAGGAATTTGAAATATGGCATACTATGACAATGCACCGTCCCACAAGCCGCAGGGCAAGAAGTCCTTTGGGCGCGAAAAGTGGGTGGAAGAAGGCTCGGAGTACCGCGGGGCGCGCCACGGCGGCCGTCCCAGCGGCAAGCGCGACGACAACCGTGCGTATGGCGAAAAGAAGTCGTTCGGCGACCGCAAGCCCTACGGCGAGAAGAAGTCGTTCGGCGACCGCAAGCCCTATGGCGAAAAGAAGTCGTTTGGCGACCGCAAGCCCTACGGCGAGAAGAAATCCTATGACGACCGGAAGTCTTACGGCGAGAAGAAGTCCTATGGCGACCGCAAGCCCTACGAGCGCCGCGACCGCTATGATCGCCGCCCGGAAATGGCCGACGAGCGTCCGGCACCGTCCTATCGCGATTCGGAGTACCGCCCGGTGGCTGTTGCGCCCGTGATGGCGCAGCCCGTGGCGGAAGAAACGGCGCAGGAGAACCTGCTGGCGGGACGCAATCCGATTCGTGAGGCGCTCAAGGCGGGTCGTGATATCGAAAAGCTGCTGGTGCAGAAGGGCGAGCTGACCGGCTCTGCGCGCGAAATCGTGCAGATGGCGAAGGAAGCGCACATCCCGGTGCAGGAAGTGGAACATCAGCGCCTGAACGAGCTGGCGAAGAACCATCAGGGCATGGTGGCGTTCGCGTCGGCGTACCAGTACAGCACGGTCGAGGCGATGCTGGCGGAAGCGGAGGAAAAGGGCGAAGAACCGTTCCTGATTCTGCTGGATGGCATCACCGACCCGCACAATCTGGGCGCGATTATCCGCAGCGCCGAGTGCGTGGGCGCGCACGGTGTGATTGTGCCGGAACGCCGCGCAGTCGGGCTGACCCCGGCAGCAGTCAAGGCATCCGCGGGCGCGATTGAGCACATCAAGGTTGCGCGCGTTGTGAACATGACCCGTGTGATTGAAATGCTCAAGGCGCGCAACATCTGGACATACGCGCTGACGATGGACGGCACGGACTACGAGAAGGTCAACTTCAAGGGCGGCGTGGCGCTGGTTGTCGGCAGCGAGGGCGAGGGCATCAGCCATCTCGTGCTGGAAAACTGCGACCAGAAGGTGTCCCTGCCGATGGCGGGGCATCTGGACAGCTTGAATGCGTCCGTTGCGGCGGGCGTGGTGATGTACCGCGTGCTGTCCAGCCGCCGGGCATGAAACCGCTGCTGATTGTCGATGGCTACAACGTCATTGGCGCGTGGAGCGAGGCGGAGAAAAAGGGCTGGTCGCTGGACGAATCGCGCGACCGGCTGATGCGCCAATTGGAGGACTACGCTGGATTTTCGGGCGAGGAAATCCTGCTGGTGTTCGATGGTTACCAGTCCGAGCGCACGACGACGACCGAAGAGAAGCACGGCGATTTGACGCTGATTTTCACCCGTCACGGCGAAACGGCGGACAGCTACATCGAGCGCGCCGCGGCGCAGACCCCGCGCTATCGGGAACTGCGCGTCGCTACGTCGGACGGGCTGGAGCAATCGCAGGTGCTGTCCAGCGGCGCGATTCGCATGACCAGCCGGGAACTGCTGCGCGAACTTCGCGAAATGCGCAAAAGCGGCATGTCGGCGCACCAGAATCAGCCCTACATGAACCGAAACACGATTTTTTCCCGAATGCCGGAGGACATCCGCGCACGGCTGGAAAAGCTGCGGCGCGGAGAGTGAAGCGGGAGACGCGCCTTACGCCGCCCGAAAAGCAGGTGAACAGTTTGTCAGACGATCGAATGAATGCAATGAATCAGGACAATGACCCGATGGAGCAGGAAGAGCCGATGCTGCCGGAAGACGATGCATTTTTGCTGGATTTTCCGTTGAGACAGGCTGTGCCCGGCGAACCGGAACAGCCTGCTTCCGTGCCGCTGCTGAGCAGCAGTGCCGCCCATTCGGTCTATGAGGGCATGACGGACGAGGACGTGGTGGCGCTGTGCCGCACGGGGGACTCGGTGGCGGTGGAATATCTGCTGAACAAGTACAAGAACTTCGTCCGTTCCAAGGCGCGCAGCTACTTCCTCATCGGCGCGGATCACGAGGACATCGTGCAGGAAGGCATGATTGGACTCTACAAGGCGATTCGCGACTTCCGGCCGGAGAAACTTGCATCCTTCCGTGCCTTTGCCGAACTGTGCATCACACGCCAAATTATCACTGCCATCAAAACCGCGACGCGACAGAAGCATATCCCGCTGAACAGCTATGTGTCGCTCAACAAACCGCTGTACGACGAGGAAAGTGACCGCACGCTGCTGGACGTCTGCGCTGAAGGGCATTCGTCGAACCCGGAAGAGCTGATAATCAGTCAGGAGGATTTGCGCGGTATCCATCAGCGCATTGACGAGGTACTGTCGGATTTAGAACAGGAAGTGCTGGCGGCGTATCTGGATGGGAAAAGCTATCAGGAAATCGCGGACAACTTGGGTCGTCACGTCAAGAGCATCGACAACGCCCTCCAGCGCGTCAAGCGCAAGCTCGAACGTTATCTGGAGGACATGGAAGCGCAGAACAACGACTAATACTATTTCCTGCATTCGCCTGCGCCATCCGCTTGCGCTTTCTTATCTGAGAAATAGCATCAATCAACACAAATGCAAAATCCATGAAGGAGGGAAAATGCTTGCGATTGGAGGATATCAAGTCGCCGCAGGACATTAAAGGTTTGTCCTATGCGGAGATGAACGATCTTGCCGCGCAGATTCGCACAGAACTGGTCACGACTATTTCCAAGCGCGGCGGGCATTTGGCGAGCAATCTGGGCGTGGTAGAATTAACGATGGCGATTCACCGCGTGTTCAACATGCCGGAGGACAAAATCGTCTTCGATGTGGGGCATCAAAGTTATGTCCATAAGCTGCTGACGGGGCGCTACCGCACGTTCTGCACCCTGCGTTCCTTCGGTGGCATGTCCGGTTTCCCGAAGCGCTCCGAAAGCGAATATGATGTGTTCGAGACGGGTCATGCCTCTACCGCGCTGTCCGCAGCGCTGGGGCTGGCGCGCGCCCGCGATTTGCAGGGGCAGCATCACCATGTGCTGGCGCTGGTGGGCGATGGCGCAATGACCGGCGGCATGTGCTATGAGGCGCTCAACGACGCGGGTGACAGTCATACGCGTATGATTGTCATTCTGAATGACAACGAAATGTCGATTGCGCCGAACGTTGGGGCGCTTTCGCAGCACCTGACGGATTTACGCGTCTCCAGCGGGTGGACAAGCACGAAGCGGGTCATCCGCAAAGGCTTGTCCTGCCTGCCCGTAGTCGGAAAACCGCTTCAGCGTATTTTATCGTGGGCAAAAAAGAGCGTCAAGTCCATGTTCGTGCGCGAAAATCAAGAGGGATTCTTCAACAGCCTTGGCTTCCATTATTTCGGCCCGATTAACGGGCATGACCTCAAGGCACTGGAGCACACATTGGAGGCCGTCAAACAGTTGGATGAGCCGGTTGTCGTGCATGTGCTCACAAAAAAAGGATATGGATACAGCGCGGCGGAGGACAAGCCGGAGCGCTTCCACGGCACGCCGCCGTTCTATGTGGAAACCGGTACGGCGCGCAAGAAGGGAACGCTGCCGTCCTATGGGCAGGTAATGGCGGAAACGCTGTCCGAAATGGCGAAAACGGATGAAAAAATCGTCGCGATTACCGCCGCTATGCCGTCGGGTACGGGCTTGTCGTACTTTGCGGAGCGTTTTCCGCGCCGCATGATGGATGTCGGCATTGCGGAGGAACATGCCGTCACGATGGCAGCTGGGCTGGCGGCGGGCGGCATGAAGCCGTACTTCGCGGTCTATGCGTCGTTCTTCCAACGGTCGTTTGACCAGATGATACATGACGTGTGTATGCCGAAGCTGAACGTGACGCTGCTGCTTGACCGCGCGGGGCTGGTCGGCGAGGATGGCGCGACGCACCACGGCGTGTGGGATTTGGCGTCAATGCTGCCCGTGCCGAACATGGTGATTCTGGCACCGCGAGACCTGAATGAGCTGCGCACCATGATGCGCTGGACGCAGGAGAACGAATCCCCCTGCGCCATCCGCTATGGGCGTGAATCCGTCGATTTGTCGGCGCGCTACCCGGCGCAGGATAAGCCGTTCCGCATCGGCGAATGGGAGATGATGGAGCAGGGCGGGGATGTGGCGCTGCTGGCTGTCGGCTCGATGGTGGCGGAAGCGATTGAAGTCCGCGACCTGCTGGAAAAGCGCGGCATTCACGCATCGCTGGTGAACTGCCGGAGTGTGAAGCCGATGGACGAGAAAATGCTGCTTCAGCTGGCGAACCGCCCAATCGTCACGATGGAGGAGCATGTGCTGACGGGCGGCTTCGGCAGCGTGGTCTGCGCGTTCCTGTCCGGCGAAGGGCTGCCCGCGCCGATGCTGTCCTTCGGCATCCCGGATACCTTCGTGCAGCATGGGCGGCGTGATCAGCTGCTGAAATACTTGGGATTGACGCCGGAACTGATGACCCAGCGCATCGTCATCGCGCTGAAGAATGGAGAAAAGCATCAATGAGCGAAAAGCAACGGGCTGATGTGGCGCTGGTGGAACGCGGGCTTTGCGAAAGCCGCACGAAGGCGCAGGTCAGCATCATGGC
>ENA-OYXE01000653-OYXE01000653.1-human-gut-metagenome-genome-assembly--contig:-NODE-653-length-10394-cov-6.795338_pt1 | contig 10394 bp, 9 predicted proteins | sample MGYA00244175_ERZ653407 | MGnify/ENA primary metagenome ERZ653407 (study PRJEB26926, sample SAMN06165181) | human gut metagenome | biome: ENVO:00009003; feature: ENVO:2100002; material: ENVO:00002003... | reverse complement strand
ATGTAGAGAGGTCTCGTGGGCTCGGAGATGTGTATAAGAGACAGCATTCTCATTTGGAAATAGTATGAGATGACACTGCCGGAACTGGAGCGCTATTCCGGCGCGCTTGGCTGGGTGCATGTCTGCAAGGATGTACCGTAAAATCGCACATACGAAAAAGACCACGCACCGAAAATCGGTCATGCGTGGTCTTTTTCACATGCGGCAGAATCAGGGAATCAGCAGACGCCCGCAGCTTTCGCACTCCACAATCTCGCCGTTGGCGGACGTGACGCGGCTCAGCACTGCCGACGGCAGCGACATATTGCAACCGCTGCACTGGTTGTTAATCAGCCGAGCGAGCGGCGGCGTGATGCGCTTCTTAATCTCGTGATAGCGTGCCAGCAGCTCCGGCGAAATGCCCTCGCCCTTCTTTGCGACGATGGCCTTCTGTGCCTTCAGGGCAGCTTCCTTTTCCGGTGATTCCTTGTCGTACTGCTTCTTGAGATTATCAAATTCTTCCTTCAGCTTAATGGCATCGCGGCGCAGGCTGCGTTCCTTCTGATCGTAATCGTTGGCATCCTTTGCCATGCGCTTCATTTCCTGCTCATAGCTGCCAATCGTCTCCAGAAAGCGGTTCACTTCGCTCAGCAGCGCTTTCGTATCATCCAATTCGGTCGGAGGATTCTGCTCGAAGCGGCTTTGCAGGTGGCGCAGCTGTTCTTCGCAGCGGGTGATGGCATCGCGGATGGCATCCTTGCGGTCAGAGAGAATCGCCACCTGTTCCTCCATCTGCTTGTACTGCTTCTGCTTGGTGTTGAACTGCGTGCGGCAGGTATTCATCTTCTGGCGCAGCGGACTGCGGCTCAGCTCCTGTTCGAGTTTGTCAGCCTTGCGGTCTTCCACTTGATACTGCCATAACATAGCAAGCTGGTCCATAAGTACCTCCTTGATAAACAGCGTGCCGGAGGGCACGGACGGTCACTCATACGCGCTGCGTTCGGAGCGCGAAATGTGCATTTTCCATTGTACTATATCCGGCGCGTTTTGTAAAGCCTTCATGAGCGCAAAAATACCGGGATTTTCCGTGGCAAAGTGTCCCGCCTCCAACAGCACCACGCCGTGGTAGGATGCATCCAGCGCAATGTGGTGCTTCACCTCGCCCGTGAGGAAAGCATCCGCGCCCATGGCGTGCGCATCCGCCCACTCGTCGCACCCGCCGCCGGAGCAGAGGCCGACGCGGTGGATGAGCGCCTCCCGATGCCCCATCACGCGCACTGCGTCGCCCAACTGCCGCGCGGCAAAATCCGCGAATGCTTCCGCAGTCATTGGCGCGGATAAATCTCCCACACGCAGGAAGCCCTCGCCGACGATGTTCTCCAGCCCCAGCAGTCCCGCCAGCGTGTCGTTCATGCCGCCGAGCGCTTGGTCGAAGTTCGTGTGTGCGGCAATCAGCGATAAGCCGTTTGCAATCAGCCGAATCAGCAGATGCCCCTCGTAATCCGCCTCAGTCAGGTGCTTCCGGGCGGAAAACATCAGGGGATGATGCGTCACAATCAGGTTCGCGCCCGCTGCCAGCGCATCGTCAATCACGCGGTCGGTCACATCCAGCGCAAGGTGGATGCCCGTCACCTCCGCCTGTGGATTGCCTACCAGCAAGCCGGAATTGTCGAAATCCGCCTGTGTGTCAAACGGCGCAAGCGCGTCAATCAGCTCGTAAACCCGCTGTACCGTCAGCATAATGCACCCTCCAATTCCGTGATTTTCCGTTGATAAAAGTCGATTTCCGCCGCAATTTCGCCGCGAATCCGGCTTACATCACCCGTTGCGGATGCCAGCCCGGTCAGGCGGTCAGCCATCACCTTGATGCGATAGCGGCAGTAGTCCAGCAGCATTTTCGGCGGATTCTGCACCCACAGCAAGCGCCCGTAGTGCACTTCCTCCGCCGTCCAGCCTTCCGCCTGCCCCGGTTCGGCGCGCCAGAAGATGTAGAAGCGCCCCGCCGCTTGGCAGAGTTTCTCCTGCACGATGTGGTAGCCGATTTCAGGCAATGTCCGGCGAACGAGCGGCTGCTCCGTATGCGAGGAAAGCACCAGTACCGCCCCGCGTAGCTTGTCAGCGCCGCTAAGCAGCACCGTGCGGATGGTTTCACCGCCCATGCCCATCATCGACACACACCCGCAAGGTTCGGTCAGCGCATCCAGCCCGTCGGCGAGCCGCACATGCGCACGCTTCTCCAAATGATGGCGGCGGACACTTTCTTCCGCGTGGAGAAGTGCCTTTGGGCTGACATCTGCCAGAATCATCTCTTGGCAAATGTTGTGTGTCAGCAGATAGCAGGGGAGCAGCGCGTGATCTGTGCCAATATCCGCGCCCAGCGCACACGGCTCGTACAGCTGCGCGGCGAGGGATAGTCTTTCGTCGAGCATAACGCCTCCCAAAAACGGCCCTGCCGCCAATTAGTGGACAGAGCCGCAAATGTTATTCCGTATAGTAGTCGCGCAGTTTCTTGGAACGGCCGGGGTGGCGAATCTTGCGCAGTGCCTTTGCTTCAATCTGCCGGATGCGTTCGCGGGTGACGTTGAACTCCTTGCCAACTTCCTCCAGTGTGTGCGCCTGCCCATCCTCCAGCCCGAAACGAAGGCGGATGACCTTCTCCTCGCGCGGGGTCAGTGTGTGCAGCACTTCCTGCAATTGTTCGCGCATCATGGCGTTGGACGCCACCTCCGCCGGTGCAGGCGCGTTCTCATCCTCGATGAAGTCGCCCAAATGGCTGTCCTCTTCCTCACCAATCGGGGTTTCCAGCGACACCGGCTCCTGCGCAATCTTGATGATTTCGCGCACTTTGCTCTCGCTGATGCCCATTTCCTTCGCGATTTCCGCGGGTGTGGGGTCGCGCCCCAGCTCCTGCGCCAGCTGGCGATTGACGCGAATCAGTTTGTTGATGGTCTCCACCATGTGCACGGGAATGCGAATCGTGCGCGCCTGATCGGCGATGGCGCGGGTAATCGCCTGCCGAACCCACCACGTCGCGTAGGTAGAAAACTTGTAACCCTTGGTGTAGTCGAATTTTTCTGCCGCTTTGATTAAGCCGAGGTTACCCTCCTGAATCAGGTCAAGAAACTGCATTCCGCGTCCGACATAGCGCTTGGCGATGGACACCACAAGGCGCAGGTTCGCTTCACTGAGCTTCTTTTTTGCCGCTGCTTGCTCCTCTGGCGTGCCTTCCGCAATCTGCTTTGCCAGCGCAATTTCTTCTTCGGTGGTCAACAGGGGATATTTGCCGATTTCTTTCAAATACAGGCGGACAGGGTCGTCGGAACTCACGCCGTCGGGGACGGACAGGTTAATCGTGTCAATGGGGGTGTCCTCGCTGGACTGCGCGGGCTGCGGGTCGTTTTCATTGATGACGGTCACGCCGAGCGCCTCGAGATTCTCCAGCACCTTGTCCAGCTGATCCGGCTCGATGTAGAGATCCATCAGGCGTTCCATAATCTCCTTGTAGGTCAGCGTGCCCTTCTTCTTGCCGTATTCATAGAGGTCATCAAGCCGCTTTTGGCGGCCATCCGGGGTTTGTGTCAAGCGGAATCCACTCCCTTCAGCCCAACAGGGAATCATCAATCCATGTAGTCCACCAGATTCTTGGACATGTTCGGGCGCTTAATCTTGCGCAGCGCCTTCACCTCAATTTGGCGGATGCGTTCGCGGGTGACGTTGAACGCCTTGCCAACTTCCTCCAGCGTACGCTGCTGACCGTCATCCAGCCCGTAGCGCATCCGGATGACCTGCTCTTCACGCGGCGTCAGCATGTGCAGCACGTCGGAAAGCGTCTGCTTCATCATGCTTTCCGCCACAATCTGGGAGGGCGGCGGCGTCTTGTCGTCTTCGAGGAAGTCGCCAAGGTGGCTGTCCTCCTCCTCACCAATCGGGGATTCGAGCGACACCGGCTCCTGCGCAATCTTGATGATTTCCTGCACCTTGCTCACGCTGATGCCCAGTTCCTTCGCGATTTCCTCCGGGCGCGGCTCACGCCCCAGCTTCTGCTGAAGCTGGCGGTTCACGCGCACGATGCGGTTAATTGTTTCCACCATGTGCACGGGGATGCGGATGGTACGCGCCTGATCGGCAATCGAGCGGGTGATCGCCTGCCGAATCCACCACGTCGCGTAGGTGGAAAACTTGAAGCCCTTGGTGTAGTCGAACTTCTCCACTGCCTTCATCAGACCGAGGTTGCCCTCCTGAATCAGGTCGAGCAGGCTCATGGAGTTCTTGCTGCGCCCAACGTACTTCTTGGCAATTGACACGACAAGGCGCAGGTTCGCTTCGCTCAGGCGGCGTTTCGCCTCGTTGCGGATGGCGGGGTCGTCGCTTTCCAGCTGCTTGGCAACTTCAATTTCCGCTTCGCTCGTCAGCAGCGGAATGCGCCCGATTTCCTTCAAATACATGCGCACCGGGTCGTCGGCAGAAATGACATCAGCTTCGCTCAGGTCGTCGTTCAGTGCGGGATCGGGCACTTCCATGGCAGCAGGGGATGCATCCGGGATTTCCGCGGAATCCACCACGGTCACGCCCAGACTCTCCAGCTTGTCCAGCACCTTCTCCAGCTGATCGGCCTCAAAAAAAGTATTGCCCAGACGATCGGTCACTTCCTGATAAGTGATCGTGCCTTTGTTTTTTGCGTATTCGTACAGTTCGTCAAGCGGTGACGGACGGCCATTCTGCGAAAGCGTCAAGTTGAACTCTCCTTCTTGTGATACAGCCGGGTTTTCCGGCTCGGTAGCGATAAACAAATTGCAATTTCCATAACGACTGCATTATTTCAGTCGGTTGATGGTGGCAGTCAGCTGCTTTGCTTCATCCAGCGCCTGCATTTTTTCTGCGCCGGAGAGCGTTTTGATGCGCTTCATAATCTCGTCATACTGCGCGCGCGCTCGTTTCAGGCGCATCCGCGATAGGCAGTCGTGCGCCATTTGCAGCATTTGATCCGTGCTTTCGCCGCTCTGCGCCATCAGCAGATGACTGACGCGGGCGCGCACCACCTCGTCGCTCTGGCTTTCCACCAGCGACGCGGCGGACACACCGCTTTGCAGCTGCAGAAACAGCTCCTTGAGCAGCGGGTCGCGGAAGTCGTCCTCCTGCGCTAAATCTTCCGGCAGACGCGACGAGGCAATCAGCGAAAGCAGCAGCTCCTCCGCGCGTACATCCTCGTCGGCATTTTCCGGCTCCGGGACAGGCGTCGCGGGCGGACGAGCGATTCGCGCGGGCAGGGGAGGCGCAGAAGTGATGTCCTTCGGCGGCGTCATGCCGATTTGCGCAATCAGCACATCGCGGCTGAAGCCCGTCTGCACGATGAGCTCCTGCAGGGCATTCTCCATCTCCACCGGCTCCAAGTTCCGCAAAATCGCGGCGCACGCCTTCGCGTAGGCGGTTCGCCCCTCCTGCGTGGTCAGGTCGTGTTCCGCGCGAAGCCGCCGCATCCGGTAGGCTTGCGGCGTCAGGGCAGGCAGCTTGTCGAAGCCTTCTTTTCCGTCGCGGCGGATGAATTCGTCCGGGTCAAGCCCGTCGGGGAAATCCAGCACGCGCGCCGGAATGCCTTCCGCCTCCAGTATATCCAGACCGCGCAGGATGGCGTGCTGCCCCGCGCTGTCGCCATCGTAGGACAAGTATACCATCGGCGCAAAGCGTTTGAGCAGCTTTGCCTGTTCGCTCGTCAGCGCCGTGCCGAGCGTCGCGCAGACGCCGGTCACGCCGAACTGCGTCAGCGAAACGACGTCCATGTACCCCTCGACCAGCACCACACGCTCCAAGTGCCGCTCTTTGCGCAGAAGATTTGCTGCGTACACGCCCAAACGCTTGTTGAAAATGGGAGTGTCGGACGTGTTAAGGTACTTCGGCTGCACGTTCTCAATCGCGCGCCCGCCAAACGCCAAGACGTTGCCGTATTGGTCGATGATGGGGAAAATCGCGCGGTTGCGGAACATGTCAAAAGCGCGGCGCGGGCGCGCAGGGCGATCCGCTGTCGCTTCCTCCGCGTCTTTGATGACAATCAGCCCAGCCATTTGCAGCTCTTCGGTGGTGTAGCCCTTTGCCTGCATCGCGCGGGTTAAAGCATCCCAGCTGTTCGGCGCTGCGCCCAGACCGAATTTGCGGATGACGCCGTCGGATACGCCGCGGCGCTTCAAATAATCCAGCATCGGCTGCCCCGCGGGGGTGAAGAGCGTTTCGTAGAAGAAGTGCGCCGCATCCCGATTGCACGCCAGCAATCGCTCGCGCTGCGTCTGCCGCCGCTGATAATCCGGGTCAGCCTCCATCTGCGGCAGCGGCATGTGCAGCTGATCTGCCAGATGCTTCACCGCTTCGGGAAACGGCAGATGTTCAATCTCCATCACAAAATGGATGACGCTGCCGCCCGCCTTGCAGCCGAAGCAGTAGAACAGCTGCTTTTCCGGATCCACGGAGAAAGATGCGGTTTTCTCTCCATGGAAGGGGCATAGCCCCCAGTATTTGCGCCCATTCTTTTTGAGCTGGACGTACTGCCCAACGATCTGAACGATGTCCGCACGCGCGCGGAGCTCATCCAGCCAAGAAGGCGGAAAACGCACGGCACCGCTCACCTCCCTCAAAAAGCGTTCTGCTAAGGAACACAAAAAGCACACCCGGAACCAACAGGAAACGGGGAACGCATTGTGTTATTTGGATGGCTTGCAGGGCTGTCTCTGCTCATCCATCAGTTTAATTCGCCAAGAAATCGAAATTTCCTGCTTGTTTCAGCCTTGTGTTTTTGGAATCTTCGGAAAAAAAGCGGGAAAATGCGAAGAACGCTTGTTATATTGCCGAAAACCCGCTCGGCACGAACAGCTGCTGATAGGTGCGGATGGCGTAGCGGTCGGTCATGCACGATACAAAGTCGCACACCGCGCGTGCCGTGCCTTCCTTGTAGCCGATGAGCACGAACTCCTCCGGCATTTCGCCCGGATGCTCGCTGTAATAGCTGAACAGCGCTTCCACAACGTGCTTGCAGCGCTCTTCCTCCGCCTGCCGCCACTGGTCGCGGTATACGCGCGCAAACATGAACTCCCGCAGGCCGTCCATGGTTTCCTGCACCAGCGGCGACATGGTCAGCGTCGGTTTGTCCGCGCTGCACGCCACAATGTCGCCAATCATGGTGTTGATGCGCTCACCGTGCGTCTGCCCCAGCACCTTCAAGCAGTCCGCAGGCAGTTCAAAGGGCTGCAAGACCCCGGCACGCAAGGCGTCGTCCAAATCGTGATTCAGATACGCGATTCGGTCGGCGCGGCGGACGCACTGCCCCTCCAGCGTTGCGGGAAACTGCTTGCCGGAGTGACAGAGGATGCCGTCGCGCACCTCCCACGTCAGGTTCAGTCCGTTTCCGTCGTTCTCCAGCGCCTCGACGCAGCGCTTCGACTGCTCGTTGTGCCGGAAGCCTTCAGGCATTAGCCTGTCCAGCGCGTGCTCGCCGATGTGCCCAAACGGCGTATGTCCCAAATCGTGCCCCAGCGCAATTGCTTCCGTCAAGTCCTCGTTCAGCTGAAGACAACGCGCCAGCGTCCGGGCAATCTGCGCCACTTCCAGCGTGTGCGTCAGCCGCGTGCGGTAGTGGTCGCCTTCAGGCGCGAGGAACACCTGCGTTTTGTATTTCAGGCGGCGAAACGCTTTGCAGTGGATGATGCGGTCGCGGTCGCGCTGGAAGTCCGTCCGCATCGGGCAGGGGTCAATCGGCTTTTCGCGCCCGCGCGTGTCCTTCGCGCAGACTGCCCGCGGTGATAGACGCTGTGCCTCCTCCTGTTCCAATCGCTCCCTGATGGTCATCGTCGTTTCCCTCCTCTCTTTGCATTATAATTACAACATCGAGGGGCAAAAATCCTTGCGAAATCACAAATTTGACGCGAAAAATTCACACTTTACAAATCTGCGTTTTTATGCTATGATACTTAACTGTATCAACAAATTCGCAACGGGAGGAAAACTGACCCCATGAAGAAGAAATCAACCGCGAAGAAAGTATTGCTGACCATCCTCGGCGTCCTGCTGGCGCTGGTGATCGTGCTGGTGGGAACGGTCTACGTCATCTGGCACGACGAAATCACAACGCTGCTGTCCTTTCAGCAGGTGACGCAGCGCGATGAAAGCCATAAGGATGGCTCGGTGTATGTGCTGAATGTCTCCGGCGGCTACCATTTCGACGAGTTCCTGGCGCAGGGCGGCGCGTCCAATGACACGGAGCTTATCTCCTTTATCACGAACAGCATCACCAAGGGCATCATCCCCATGAGCATCAAAACCTCGGAAATCGCCTGCTCCGCCTTCACCGCGGATACGGCGGACGGCGACCGCGTTTTCGGCCGCAACTACGATTTCCACGAGACGAACACCGTCATCGTCTACACGAATCCGGGCAACGGACGTCATGCTTCCTATTCCACGGTGGACTTGCAGTTCCTCGGCTTAGACAGCACGAAGGACGTGACCACCTTCGGGCAGAAGATTCTCACGCTTGCCGCTCCTTTTGCGCCGCTGGATGGCGTGAATGACGCGGGCGTGGCGTGCGGCATCTTCATGTCCTATCAGGGCGGAGAGAAGGTCGCTGCGACGAATCAGCAGACCGACAAGCCGGATTTGACCTCGACCACGATGCTCCGCATGATTCTGGACTACGCCGACTCCGTTGAAGAAGCAGTCGAACTGGTGGAAAAGTACGACCTGCACGACTCCGCAAAGACGAGCTTCCATTATATGATTGCGGATTCCAAGGGCAAGAGCGCGATTCTGGAGTGGGTGTCTGACAGCAGTGACGACGATGCGGACGGCGCGAACCGCCACTTGAACGTCATCTGGAACGACGCTGACCCGCTCTCCGGCGCGACGGACTGGCAGATAATTACCAACTTCATCATCACGCCGGATTACTACACGGCGGACGCGAACAAACCGGGCCTTGACCGCTACGAGCTTCTGCGCGACCGTCTGGCGGAGTTGAATGGCGTCGTGGCGGACGAAGAAGCGGCGATGGGTCTGCTCGATGCGGTCAGCCGCCGCGACTGGGGCAATCCGGGCGATTCCAACTCACTGACGATTCACTCTGCTGTCTATAACCTCACGGACAAGACGGTGCTGTGGGTTGGCAATGAGCATTACGGCGAAGAGGGCTACACGTTCCGCTTCAGCCTGAATAAATAAGGACACAAAACATCCCCGGAAGCGTCATGCCTCCGGGGATAAATTTATTTGGGGGGATGAATTACTTGCCCAGCATCGCTGCGCCGATGATACCCGCATCCGGGCCGAGCTTCGCCAGCTCAATGCGCGCCGACGGGAGCGTCTTGTACAGCACATAGCGACGCGTTTCCGCACGAACCGCGTCCAGCAGGAAGTCGCCCGCTTTGCTTACGCCGCCGCCCAGCACGATAACCTCCGGGTCAATGCAGTTAACCAGGCTGGCAACCAGCTGACCCAGATACTTCACATAGCGGTGGAACACCTTGAGCGCGATTTCGTCGCCGTCCTTCGCCGCGTCGAAAACAACCTTCGCGTTCACGCGGTTCAGGTCGCCTTCGCACACCTTCACAATTTCGCTTTCCGGGTGCACTGCGCAGAGCTCGCGCGCCATGCGGATGATGGCGGTCGCGGAGCAGTAGCGTTCGACGCAGCCGTAGTTGCCGCAGGTGCACGGCTCGCCGTCAAGTTCGAGAATCATGTGGCCGATTTCGCTGCCGACGCCGTGGAAACCGTTCCAGACCTTGCCATTAAAAATGATGCCGCCGCCGACGCCTGTGCCGAGGGTGACGAACACGCTGCTGTCCGAACCAGCGCTCACGCCCGCGACGCTCTCTGCCAGCCCTGCGACCGTCGCGTCATTGCCGACGAAAACGGGCTTGGCAATGTGCTTGTTGAACTCCTGCACAAACGGCACGTCCACCCAGCCGAGGTTGGTGCAGAACGCAATATTGCCCGTGCGGGGGTCGGTTACGCCGGGAACACCCGCGCCGATGGCCTTCACGTCACCCAGCGTGTAGCCGCCCTTGTCGATGGTGTCCAGCACGCAGTCCGCCATCGCTTTCACCTGCATGTCGAAGGGAATATCCGTGCGGGTGACGATACCGCCCTTGCACAGAATCTTGCCGCTTTCGTCCACCAGACCGACCTGAATGCCCGTGCCGCCAACGTCAATACCAACATAAATCATGGGAAAAAGCCTCCTGTATATTGTAATTGTGAAAATACGTTAGTCCTGATTCTGCGCGTCGGGATTGGAACGCTTCATGATCATTTCGTTCATGCGGCGGTCAAGCTCCCGCGCGGCGCTGAAACCGAGCTTCTTCATGGACAGGTTTCGCGCCGCCACCTCGATGATGATGGCGAGGTTGCGCCCCGGCCGCACCGGCATGGTCTGGCTG
>ENA-OYXE01000645-OYXE01000645.1-human-gut-metagenome-genome-assembly--contig:-NODE-645-length-10447-cov-6.801867_pt1 | contig 10447 bp, 7 predicted proteins | sample MGYA00244175_ERZ653407 | MGnify/ENA primary metagenome ERZ653407 (study PRJEB26926, sample SAMN06165181) | human gut metagenome | biome: ENVO:00009003; feature: ENVO:2100002; material: ENVO:00002003... | reverse complement strand
GTAAATACGCCTGTAATCAAAGCTGGAAGGATTGTATTTATTATTTCCATAAACTTTTCCATAAATTCACCTATTATTTTTACTTGCACCACACAATTTTATGTGTTACAATATAGTCAAAGAAACAAGCAATTATCCGTTAGACGGTTTAGAGCCTATATGTGGTGTGTAGGCTAATAAATAATTTCATTAACACAAACTTAACCGCTATTTAGACTCATGGCGGTTATTTTTGTGCATCTTTTTATCTATAAATCGTATTATGTATGTAGCAATAATACTACCTACTATTCCGATTATAAGTGCTTCCATAATATTAATAGTATCGCTCTCCTTTCATGTTTATTTCCTTCTGAAAGGATTCTATTCGAACAAAGTATCACTACTTTGGAACGACTCTAAACCGCCTTTTACCATCCCATCTAGCCTTAAATGAAATGTTGAATAATCGCTTGTCCATTACATTATATCATATCACGACAATTCATGTCAAAATATTCCAAAAATAAGAGAATAAATGCACATAAACATAGAACTTCACCAGATCTTTCATAGAAATAGCAGAAAGATTAGTGAGTGTGGAATAATTATAATAGATATTCTTTGATGTGTAAACAGAGAATGATATATTAGGAGAACCATACCTACCGTTCTATATGGGAGATAACACAAAACAGGACATCAACCTTGAGTGTGAAATAAGTTGGAGAGGATATGTATTCAGACAAGAGTTTTAGTTACATATCTGAAGCTTTGAGATACCATAAGTTTATAAGAAGGTATCAGAACTCCGCTAATAATTAGCTTTTTGGTGAAGTAGATTATATAGTGAATTATTGATCTCTAAAGGCAATCACGTTAGAGAGAGTGATTTGTGGAGAATAAACCAATATAAAACAAACAAAGTGGTGTCGGTTATTGCTCTATCCGACTAATAAAATGAGAGTTTATTATGCGGGTTTGGTAGAAGCCTTATCAAAAACTACCATCGCTCTGCCACATAGCGGTTTGAAAAAGTTTACAACGGAGAATAAATAAAAGAACTCTTAAGTGGACAATTAATTGTATATTGCCGAATGCTCTGAAACCATAAGAACTCAACAAGGCTCTGTGAAAGTCAGACGGACAGGTAGACCGATAGTACTACTGAGTTACGAAGCTCGTTAAAATCGTATTAAGTGAGCTGTCACTGACCGATATGTGACATAAATATAAAGGTCGGTTTGCGAAATTATTGACCTTTAGAATGGTCTAAAACTTCTCACTGCTACTGCTCATTGGCGGTGCAAACTCGGAAGCGAATCAGAGTATAAAAGAAAGCTATGCGTTCACTGCTAAAATATAAGTGTGATAATAAATATCTTGGCATTTGTTATTCATGTAGCATTGTAAGTCCTATTACTGCATTTTGGTAGAGCTGACTTTATAACTCTAGTGTGCACGAAACCTTAATGCGGTATATCTTTTTTTTATCAAACTCTGTCATGAATTTTATGTAATTTTCATGGTGAAATCCCAATCGAGAGTTTCGAACTGCCAACAGACTTTTGGTCAGTTGGATGTTTTAGGAGAATGGGGCTTTCAGCTTGTCCAAGCTACTGAATGGTCTGATAATTCTATAGCGAATTCGTGTTTCTCAGCGTTAGCAGGTATGGTGGAATAGGCAGACACAGAGGACTTAAAATCCTCTGGTAGCAATACCGTGTGAGTTCAAGTCTCACTACCTGTACTAAAATAATAAAATCTAATATGTAGAAAGGAAATAGCATATGACATATAAAATTTTAGTCAAAAATACACAGGTAAAGTTAAAGAATCTTTGGGAGATATACGGAACTACTTCTACTACAGGTTCTACAGTTACATTTACTGAATATTCTACCGAAGATGTAAATGAATTACAGAATACAATTGCTGAACTTGATAAGACAATTGGGTTTGAGAATATTCGTGTGATTGCCGATGTGACATATAATGTTGGAATAACCGTGGATGAGATTAAGGTGGATACTACAGAACCCAATCCATCTGAACCATAATATAATTTTCGTGCGGTAAACCTGATGTGAAAGCCTATTTTTTGGATGCATACGGAACTTAGGTGTGTAAGCTCAACACTTACTACCGCCCTATACAGTTATAATTAGTTTGGCGACTGATTGGTAAATATTGAAAGAAAGAGTCGTTTCCTTTGGAGGTGGCTCTTTTGTTATATACACCTTTAGCTTAACTGGTAGAGCAACGATCTCCAAAATCGTCAGGTCTATGTTCAAATCGTAGAAGGTGTGCTAAGTGAAGTGAATTACACTTTCAAAGTATTTTATAAAAAAGAGAGGCATTAGCCCCTCTTAAAAACTGAATAGTATTTATTTGCGCTCCCTTTACACCCAGTAAATTCGTCATCCCGAAAGAATCTGAATGAAGTGCTTCGTTCGACTTGCATGTGTTAAGCACGCCGCCAGCGTTCATCCTGAGCCAAAGACTAGATAAATCTTTAGCCCAGGAACTGAATTTACTTACCACACTACTTGTTTGAAAAAGCAGAGGACAATTATAAAGAAAAACAATTTTATAACCCCCCTAACAATTTCGTCAAAGAAACCATTCTTTTGTAAAAATTTATAAATAGAATGCTTTTTCGTTTTTAAGTATGAGGTAATTCTTTTTACTGGGTGTTTCATAGGAGCCTCCATCTTTTTAAATACTATTCAGTTGCCAAGTTTCAATTTACATATTTAGTATACACTTTTTTCTACCCAAAATCAAGATAGAAAAGAGAATAAATATATAGCCAACTATGAGAGGATCGTTACTGTTTCGATGGCAGATGGTTGGAATATGGAGTGAGAAGCTGAAGAAGTCATGAGCTTCAGTATAGTAGATACTCGCACTACTTTCTCACTCTATTTTAATTGGTTTTGCGAGTGGAAAGCGAGAAATAATATATGAAATTTATTGATTTAACTAATCAGAAGTTTGGAAAATTGACTGTGATTTCAATAAATAAAAGAACAAAAGGAAAAATTTATTGGAATTGTAAATGCGACTGTGGCAATGAAGTTATTGTTGAAGGTCGTAGATTAAGAGATTTAAGAAAAATAAATTGTGAAAAATGTGTTGAAAGACCAAAACCACCAAATTATAAAGATTTAACAGGTGAGAGATTTGGTATGCTCACTGTTTTGAAACAAGTGCCGAAACCTGAACATCTAAAGAAACAAGGTGTATATTGGCTATGTAGATGTGATTGTGGGAAAGAGCATATTGTGCTTACTTGCAATTTAACATCTGGACATACTCAAAACTGTGGATGTATAAGGAGAAAGAAAACATCAGAAAGATGTTTAATTGATTTAACTGGTCATAAATACGGAAGATTGACGGTTTTAAGACAAGCGGAACATTACATATCTCCTAATGGATTTCAAAATACACAATGGGAATGTTTATGTAAATGTGGTAATAAAACCATAGTATCACAAGCAAATTTAAGAAATGGTTCTACACAATCTTGTGGATGTTTATTTAGAGAAAAAGCTTCTGAAAGGTTCTTTGAAGATTTGTCAGGTCAAAGATTTGGTAAATTGACTGTTCTTGATAGAACTGAAGATTTACAACATCCTAATGGTGGCTATTCTGTACAGTGGAATTGTGTTTGTGATTGTGGAACAAAAGTTGTTGTCACTTCTGGTAATTTAAATCTGGTCATACAATCAGTTGTGGTTGTGTCTCATCAAAAAACGAATTAAAAATAGCAAAAATTCTCCAAACCTTAAAATATGAATATGTGACTCAAGCTAATTTTCCAGATTGTACTGATGTTGGATTATTAAGATTTGATTTTGGTGTTTATAAAAATAATAAACTACTCTGTCTCATAGAATATGATGGAGAACAACATTATATACCTGTGAAATTTTGTGATATAAGTGATGATGAAGTTCAACAAAAATTACTTGACACACAAAGAAAAGATAAAATGAAAAATGATTATTGTACAAAAAATAATATTCCATTATTAAGAATACCTTATTGGGAAAAGAAAAATATGAAGAAGATCATAACAGAATATTTGTTAAATTTAGAAGAGTCAGTTGCTTAACTACTCTTCTTTTTTATTGGAACAAAAGGAAAGGAAGTGACTTTGTGCCAAAAGTCAAAGAATTTGAAATTGAAGATGTGGGTAAAATGACTGTTACACAATGTCGCTCTGCTTACAAAAAATTAGTTAATGAGTATCAAAAAATAAAAGATGGTGCTTATTGTCATGAATGTGGGAAATTCAAAGGGCGTGATAAATTTTATAAGAGTCCAAAAACTGCATCGGGTCTTATTCCTGTTTGTAAAGAATGTCTTTATAAAATAGGGACAGGATATGATGAAAAAACTAAAGAAACACATGAAACAAGAGAAACTGTTATTGAGGCGATGAAAAAAGCTGATTTGCCATTTTTAGAAGACTTATATGATAACTCTTGTAGTGCCATCACGAATGAGGTGAGTGGCAAGAAGCGTGGTACTGGATATAGTCAAATGATTACATGTTTGCAAAGTTTACCTCAATATTTTGGAATGACGTTTGACCAATCTGATTTTGGTGAGAAAAATGTGAATGATGTGACAACTGATGTTGCGGAAAATTTTGAAAAGAAACCACAACAAGTATCCGAAGATGTTGAAGATATGTATGTTAAAAATAAACGAAGTGTTCTTAGAATGCTTGGTTATGATCCTTTTATATATGAAGAGGAAGAAGACAAACCTCTTTTATATAGTAAGTTGGTGAATTATTTTGATGATTCATTAAAAGATGATGGTTTTAAATTGGAAGCTGTAATTGAAATAGTACAGTCGTTTAAAGATGTAAAACATATAAATGACACATTGGCTCAGTATACAAAACAACTACAAACTCATCCAGAAATGATTGCTACCGTAAAATCTCTTACACAGACAAAAAAAGATATGCTTTCTTCTGCCCTTGCACTGGCAAAGGATAACGGAATATCTGAGAATAATAACAATAGAAAAAGTAAAGGTGCTGGTACTCTTACTGGTATCATAAAAGAATTACAAGAAATGGATTTAGATGGTTCTGAGGTAAATACATTCGATTATGAAACTAATATGGCAATCGAAGATATTATGACAAGAAATCATCAGAACCAATTAAAACAGTTAAATCCTGATGAAAACGATTGGGAAAAAGAAGTTATTCATCAAAAAGGATTGCTATTTAATCTTCAAAAAGAAAGAGATAATGCAGTTGAATTTAGTAGGTTATTGAAAAAGGAAAATAAAGACCTTAAAGATTTCTTATTTGAAAAAGGTCTTATAGATGAGAAAGGGCAAGTAATCGAAGATGGCTGATGATAAAATTGTCCTGATGGGTGATTCTATAAATGAATTTACTCCAAAGAATTTTACTTTTTTCAAAAAACCTACTTATTATGATATGTCTGAATTAAAGTTAGAGGGTTTGAAAAAATTTTCTGAAATAATTCAGTGGGGTCGCAGAAACCCGGTAAAATTCTGCGAAAGATTTTATGGAATCGAATTTCTTGACTATCAGAAATATGTATTTATGATGTCATGGATTACACCAAATGTTGTTTGGTGTATGAGTCGTAATGCTGGTAAAACAACTCTGGGTAGCCCATTTTTGATGGCTAAAACAATGTTACTACCCAAATTTGAAGGATATATCTTATCAAGCACAGGTTCTCAAAGCATAGGTATGATGAAGAAGATCGAGTCTATTGCAAAAAAAGAAATCGCTTCATTTACTGGTCTTACAGATGTATTCCTAAACGAACTTGTTAAAAGTTCAAATAGCGAGGGCTTTCGACACGACCCAGCATCTTACTCCTTTAAACTTTATTCAGGATCGAGTTTGGCTACGGTCAACTCAAATTTTGATGGATCTCGTGGTCGAAGAAGCCGACTTAATTTCTATGATGAAGCATCGTATGTATCTGAAGATATGTTCGCTGCTACTCTTCCATTCGTCACTCAGAACAGTGACTTCGCTCTTGGCGGTGATGTTGATGTAACATTACTTCCACCAAATTTTCCAAATCAAGTTGTATGTGCAAGTTCAGCAGGTTCTATGGATGATGTTTTTTATAAAAGATATAAAGAAGCTGCAATGCACTCTATGGCAGGTGATAAGAATTATTTCTGCGCAGATATAGATTGTGAAGTAATTCTTCATGCTACTTATAATGGAAAAGTATATCCTGTTCCACTACTTACTCAAGCAAAGATTGATTCAGAAATGAAGATGAATCCAACTAAAGCTACTCGTGAGTATATGAATAAATTCGATTCAGATCTTGGTGATGATATTGCAGTTAAGAAATCACAAGTGCTTAGAAATAGCGTTGTTAGACCGCCAATGCTTGTTAATGATGATAATTCTCTTATGATCATCTGTTTTGACCCCGCCAAAAAAAGAGATAATAGCTTTGTATTGGTTGGTAAATTACATAGAGATGATAAGCGTGGTTGGTTATTAGATGTTGTAAATGGTATCAATTTGATTGATAAAGAAACACAAAAACCACTTACTACCCCTGAACAGGTAGCGATGCTTCAAGATATCATAGTCAGGTATAACGGATACGGTGTTCCTGACTATAAAAATATTCATGGAGTATATATTGACGCAGGTTCCGGCGGTGGAGCTACTCAGATATGTGATCTACTTTTTGATAATTTCTATGAAGTAAAACATAAAGGCGAAAAAGATTATGAACATCATGGATTGATTGATGCGAATTATGATTATGCTGTTCCATATGTAAAAAGATATCCAGACGCTATTGATATTATTCGTATGCGTGAGCCAGCTAAATATAAGGCAATTATGTATTCGCAGTTATGCGAGATGATTGATCAAGACTTGATTAGTTTTACTGCTGAGTATGATTATCATGGAAATCTCACTATGCTTGAAGAAGAAAATGGTGAGGTTGTTGAAAAGAATTATAAATTATCTCTTGAAGAAGAAATTGGTCTTAAACAGCTTGATGCTATGAAGGAAGAATTAACTCACATGTATAAGTACAAATCTTCTAATGGGAATATTAGATATGATCTTGCTCCTGGTTTTGAGAACATTCTTCATGATGATAGATCGTACTGTCTCGCTTTAATGGGACACGCCTTATTTACATTAAGAAGTCAAGATCAAGTAAGACAAAAAAGACCAAAGACAGATTCAAACCAATTAATAAATATGCTCCCAATCAAAACAGGAGCAAGATTTCACTAAAGGAGGTAGCCATTAATGGCAACAAAAACAAATAGTGCTAATGGCACTTCTAATAGACCGTCTGCCGCAGAAATGCGAGATTGGTATGAAAAAAACAAAGCTAATTTACAGAGATATGCAGAGGCGAATGATGCCCTACTCAATCTCCGTGAGATTTCTAAAAATAAAAGTTATAAATCTATTGAAACAGTTTCAAAAGAAGATTTACGACAATATCTTGAAAACCCAACCAACTACGAAACGCAGTTAAGAAATATTTCAAGATACCTTGTAACACGTTCACAAATTTACTATCGTCTTATCAAATATAATGCAAATATGTTTAGACTTGATGCAAGGTCGGTAATTCCACCATACTCTTTAACAGAAGACAATGATAAGGATTCTATTCTTGAATCATATCAAGCTACATTAGAGATGTTGGATAAGATGAATTTACAATATGAGTTTTTTAAGGCATATGTAACATGTTTTATTGAAGATGTGTTCTATGGTGTTGTTTATTTTGATGAAAAATCAGATCAAAAAACTTCAATGTTTTTCTTACCACTTCCACCAGAATATTGTCGTTTACAAGGTTTCTGGTTGGATGGTAGTTTTGCATATGCAATGGATATGTCATATTTTAAAAAGAATAAAGAATTACTTGAGATATGGGGAGATCCATTTCAGTCTTTATACAATGAATATGAAAGTGATGGCATAAAATGGAAAGTTATGCCACAGGAATATTCCGTATGTCTGAAGTTTAGATCTGAAGATACGGAACTTATTCTAAGTCCATTTGCAGGTTTATTTTCAGCTTTATTAGGATTACAGGAATTAGAAGATATTCAAGCAATAGCCTCTGAACAAGAAATTTATAAATTGCTTGTTGCTACTATTCCATTGATTAGTGGTGCTGACGATCCAGATAGCTTCTCTGTAAATCCTCAACTTGCAGTGGATTATTTCAATAAACTTGTTGCAGCACTTCCGTCTTATACAGATGCTGTTATTACACCTATCCCAATTGATTACATAAGTTTTAATAATGATACTGTAGCAAGTGATGTCACAAAAGTACAAACTGCAACAAAAACAGTTTTAAATACTGCTGGTGGTAGTCAGGTTCTTAACTCTGCGACCGTTACATCAAGTTCTGGATATGAGGCAGCTTTAAAGGCTGATACACAATTTGCAATCTCATCTCTTCTTCCACAGACAGAAATGTGGGTAAATCATTTCATATCTTTATACATTAAAAATCCAGCTACAGTAAAATTCTTCAAAGTATCCACATATACAATTACAGATTTTAGAAAAGAGTTATTGGAAAATTCCAATGGCGGTCTTCCTCATAAATTAGCAGTTAGTTCTATGACTGGTCTTTCAGAAAAAGAAACATTAGCACTTAATTTCTTAGAGGAAGATATTCTTGGATTATCTGAAAAATTCAAACCTTTGAATTCGTCCTACACGCAAAGTTCAAGTGATGGAAAAACTGAGAAGGATGCAGATGAATTAAGCGATGAAGGTGAAAAAACTCGCGATCAAGACAAAAACGATATGTAAGGAGGTATCTTAATATGAAATACAATTTTATTAAAACCTCCGACAAGGAGACAAAGGAAAATCTTCTCAAAGAAGGTTTTAAATTGGTATCTCAAGATGGGAACGTGGCAACATTTTTGAATAATCACTCTCTCACTTTTGAAAATACAAACAATAAAATTCAGTATAGCAACATGCTAACATTCTAACCACTCCCCTACTTTGAGTGGTATATCAACAAAGAAAGGAGGAATAGGTTAAATAATGCAAAAAAAGAAGAAAAGACGAATTATGTCTATTGATGAGTTGTATGAGTTTTGTTTAAAGAACAATTTTGCTCATTTTAATAGTAATGAATTCGGTAAAGAACTTATGGTTCGTATGAATGGTAATTTTGAAAAAACTTCTAAAGATGAAGATAAACATAAAGAGTCTCTTACTCCATTCGTCAGTCGTGCATTTCACGATCATGTCAATCTCAATAAGTCAGAAATCTCCGAAGAATCTTTCAATGAAAATGTCCCATCGGCAAACTTTCGCCCAATTTTAGCACATATCACTACCAACTCAGATAATGAATTAGATTTCGGTAGTCATGATTATTATGTGACTACTGATAAAAATGGTAATGACAAAGTTGTATATGAAGAACAGCCTATCGGTGTTATTGATGGTACAAGGACTACTATTGAATATGATGAAGACGCTGGCGTAAATCGTGCAGTTTTGCATGGTTATTTATATGATGAGTATTGTCAAAATGCTATTGAGATTCTGAATAGACGTGGAACTGTAGATTGTTCGGTGGAATTATGCATTAGGGAGTTATCATTTAATACTGCTAATAAAACATTACAGTTAGATGATTTTTATGTATCAGGTCTTACTCTTCTGTCAAAGGATGTATCTCCTGGTATGGCAGGAAGTAATTTTAAAATTGAAGATTTCGCTGTAAATACAGAAACCGTAACATTTAATACAGACAATAAATTGGTTGAAACTTTAGAGAAATTAACTAATATTCTTGAGAGTTTTGATATAAATCAAAAATCAAAGGAAGGAGGAACAAATAACAAAATGACAAAATTTGAAGAGTTACTTGCCAAATATGGTAAGACTGCTGAAGATGTAACATTCGACTATGCAGAAATGTCAGATGAGGAACTTGAAGCAAAATTCGCTGAGATGTTCGATGATGACAATTCAGATGGAGACAATTCGGGCAACGGAGAATCTGGTGAGCCTTCCAATGATGGAGAAGGTAATGATGAAGGAACTTCTGATCCAAATGGTAATGAAGGAGGAAGTCAGACTTTTGAAAAGATTGTTCGTACATATGAAATCAGTCATGAAGATACAAGATATGCACTTTACCAACTTTTATCTGAATACGAAGATGCTGATAATGAGTGGTACTTTATCAACGCTGTTTATGATGATCATTTTACATATGAGAACTGGAATGGTGATAAAATCTTCGGTCAGAACTATACAAAAGACGGTGATAATGTAGCTTTTGATGGAGAAAGATACAATTTACATCGTGAACTATTGACAGATAGTGAATTTGCAGAGTTACAGTCTATGCGCTGTCTCTTATACACATCTCCGAGCCCACGAGACCTCTCTACATCTCGT
>ENA-OYXE01000641-OYXE01000641.1-human-gut-metagenome-genome-assembly--contig:-NODE-641-length-10474-cov-3.620117_pt1 | contig 10474 bp, 10 predicted proteins | sample MGYA00244175_ERZ653407 | MGnify/ENA primary metagenome ERZ653407 (study PRJEB26926, sample SAMN06165181) | human gut metagenome | biome: ENVO:00009003; feature: ENVO:2100002; material: ENVO:00002003... | reverse complement strand
GCGGCAGGGGCTTCAAGAGTCGCTCACGGCGGCCGAAATCCTCAACCAGGTGGTTTCGCTGCCCGAGCGCGACAAACTCACGAACCTCGTGTTCATGGGCATGGGCGAACCGCTCGACAACACGGACGAAGTGCTGCGGGCGCTCGAAATCCTCACCTCCGAGTGGGGTTTCGGCTGGTCGCCGACACGCATCACGCTCTCCACGGCGGGCGTCGTGCCCGAATTGCGGCGCTTCCTCGACGCGACGAAGGTCCACCTGGCCGTCAGCCTGCACAACCCCTTCCACGAGGAGCGTATGGAGATCATGCCCGTCGAACGAGCGTGGCCGATCGCCCAGGTCGTCGCGATCCTCGGCGAATACGACTTCACCCATCAGCGGCGGGTGTCGTTCGAATACATCGTGATGAGCGGGCTGAACGACTCTCCGCGCCACATCCGCGAGCTGACGCGCCTGCTGAACGGCATCAAATGCCGCATCAACCTGATCCGCTTCCACCGGATTCCCGACTCGCCCTATTTCTCGCCCGGCGACGAGGCGATGGTCCGCTTCCGCGACGCACTGACCGCCCGCGGCATCCAGACCACGATCCGCGCTTCGCGCGGCGAGGACATCCAGGCCGCATGCGGTCTGTTGAGCACCCGCCTAAAAGGCGGGCTTTAGAGGGCGCCCGGTTAAGAACCGGGATTCAGGGGCGGAGGAACCTTATCGCGCTGTCGGACCGGTTCTGCGCTGCCGCGTTTCCAGCAACCGGAAAATCCCGGCGATTGGACTGCGCACCGCTACTCCTCAAAGCTCTTTTTAAGCGGCCGGCCCGGTCCGGTTTTTGCACCCCGTCATCAAAAAAACAGATTATATGAAAAAACTGATCTTTCTGCTGCTGCTGGCCCTCGGGACAGGCGCGGCGCGGGCACAGGTGAAATTCGAGACCAAATCGACGGATGCCGTGCGCGAAATGGCGATAAAACAGGGTAAACTGGTCTTCATCGACCTCTATGCCAGCTGGTGTCCTCCGTGCCGGATGATGGAGAAGCAGGTCTTCTCGCGCAAGGACGTCGGGGAATTCATGGACCAGCGGTTCGTGGCGGCCAAATACGACACGGACAAAACCACGGGCCGCGAACTGCTGAAGAAATACGGCAGCGGTTCGATTCCGCTCTACCTCGTGTTCGACACCCGGGGCGAACTGCTGGGCCGCATCACGGGCGCCGCCGATGCCGAGACTTTTATGGATAATCTCCGCACGATCATCGCCCGGCAGAAGCCTGCGGCAAAATCCAGATAAAAAGAAACGGGAAGGCTTTGAACCTTCCCGATTTCGATTTATGTCCGGGTTCTCAAAACCTGCTTCGCGGTTCATGCACACGAATCAGGTTCATTTCATCCCCTTCAATATCGTTGCGGTCGATAAAATAGATCGTATCATGCGCCAAAATCTCCTTGTATTTCACCTCGGCCTGCGATTTCGAGAGCGTAGGTGCAAGCACATCCCAATCGATGCAAGCCACGGTCTTCAAAAAATCTTTCGGTTTTTTGATCGGAGCGGCATTATCCTCTGACACAAACGTGAAACAACTATTGCTGCTTTCGCAAATCAGGCTTATCACATGGGCCGTGATTTCCCGACCGAGTTGTGAGTCCGGAGCAATTTTCGAGTGCCATGCTCCATTCACCGCAGACCGATTCTCCGTCGATGCAAAAACCACATAAACGGTCGATTGCGCGTTTGCCGCAAATTCCACGATTGCAAACGCAAGTAAAAACAGGATTCTTTTCATATTCATCATATTCAGGGTTAAACAAACTCCGATATTGTATCATTCCATTTCAAATGCCGCCATCCTTTGTTCAAATCCTGCCGATGCCCTGCGTCCCCTAAAATTATTTTTTCGGTGTGTAAACCACCTTCTTGGTCTCGAAGAACTCCTCGCCGAAGAAGCGCGGAATGTCGTAAATATACCACCGTTTGCCCGTCAGGGCCAGTTCCTCGGCCAGATCGCCGCCCTTGAGGTAGAGGATGCCGTTGGGCAGCGATCCTTTCTCTCCCCGTTCGATCAGGGGCCAGACCCATTTCACAAACTCCGGCATGGCCGTCACGGCGCGCGAAACGACGTAGTCGAATCGCTCCGTCAGGGTTTCGACCCGCACGCAGCGGGGCGTGAGGTTTTCCAGCCCGAGGCCCGCCGCGACCCCTTCAACCACCGTTATCTTCTTGCGGATGGAGTCTGCGGCCGTGAAATGCGCCCCGGGAAAGAGGATCGCCAGCGGCACGGAGGGGAATCCGCCGCCGCACCCCACGTCCAGAATCCGTGCCCCGTCGCCGAACGTGCAGACCTTGGCGATGGCCAGCGAATGCAGCACGTGACGCAGGTAGAGCTGGTCGAAGTCCTTGCGCGAAACGACGTTGATCTTCGCGTTCCAGTCGGCATAGAGACCGTACAGCGCCGCAAACCGCTCGCGCTGAAGGTCGGTCAAATCGGGAAAATATTTGAGAATCGGCTCCAATTTCGAATCGTTCATCGTTCATTATTCATTGTTCATCGCCTTGAGCGATGAACCTGCACATCTGTTCGCGGGCGCGGTGTATCTGGGTTTTCACGGTCCCGAGCGGCAGCGCCAGCTTCGCCGCGATCTCCTCGTAGGAGTACTCCTCGAAAAAACGCATCAGGATCAGCTGCCGGTAACGGGGCGCGAGGCGTTCGAGGTAGTGCTCGATCTGCGTGCGCTGCTGGAGGTTGATGACGCTCTCCTCGGGAGTCGGGGCGTTCGACGCCGGGGCGGCGAAACGCTCGTCGATCGGCAGGTCGTCCTGACGGCGGCGCACGAAGTCGATGAACGTGTTGCGCGCAATGGTGTAGACCCACTGCCCGAAGGTGTAGTCCGCGCTGTAACGGTGGAGGTTGATGTAGACTTTGATGAAGGTCTCCTGCAACAGGTCGTCGGCATCGTTCGCGCCGCTCAAACGCTGCACGAACAGCCGGTGGATGGCGTCGCGGTAACGGTTGAAGAGGTACTCGAAGGCGTCGTTGTCCCCCTTGAGCACCCGGTCGACCAGCTCGCGGTCTTCGGCTACGATATAGTCGGCTATCTCCATACGCGGTTGTCACGGCGGAGCAGCATCGCCCCCAGCGCCGCGGCCCACAGCGGGCCGAGCAGGTCGTAGATGAAGTAGCGCCCTGCAATGCCTCCCTCGCCCAGCCGCCGCGCTATGCGGCGCACTTCGAGGGCCACTACGACATAGCGGATGACGGCGAGCAGCAGTGCGGCGAGCTTGTACTCCGGGGGCATGACAGCAAGGGCGCAGATCACCGTGGCGAAAAACAGCACCCGCGAACCCATCTCCCAGCGGACGAAGGTCTTCACCGCACGGGGATAGAAGCGGAACGCCGAACCGAAATAGCGCAGCTGACTCATCCACCAGCCCATGCCTCCCCACATTTTTTCGCGCAGCGAGGCGCGGGGCGAGAGGATCACGCTCACGTTGTCGCGCGTCATGACCCGCTGCATGAACAGGTCGTCCTCGCCGATGTTCATATTGAGGTGGCTGAAGCCGTTGGCCCCGAAATAGAGGCTCTTGGTGAAGCCGTAGTTGTGGAGCGTCCCGCGGTAGGCGCGGCGCCGCACGGCCCGGGCGATCCAGTCGGCCGAGTGCATCATCCGCCAGGCGCGCATCATGTAGTTCGCAAAGCCCTTCCCGCGCTCCACGCCGCAGTAGCCCACAACGATCTCGCCGCGCATGAACCCCTTGGCCATCAGCGAGAGCCAGCGGTCGGTCTGCGGCACGGCGTCGGTCGAGGTGAAGACCATGCACTCGTAGTGGGCCGACTTGATGCCCACGTTGAGCGCCATCTTGCGCGAGATCGGGAAACGGGGGTCGAGGTGGATCTTGGTGGTCGTGATCTGCGGGAACGACTGTTTCAGCCGCACGAGGTCCTCGTAAAAATCGGAGTCGTGGCCCACGTAGACGATCACCACCTCGAAATCGGGGTAGTTCTGGGCCAGGATCAGCGGCAGGCGCTCCTCGACGAACGAATAGTCCTCCGAAAAGAGGGGGACCACCACCGACACGGGCGGTTCGCGGTCCATCGTCTGCGGACGGCGGTTGTTCTTGTAGCCGGGGATACGGCCGTAGACGAAAATATAATAGTACAACTGCACGCCGAGCATCAGGAGCGCGGCCCCCGCGAGTGCTGCGCCCTCCCAGCCGTAACATGTCAGAAATCGTTCGAAGAAAAGCATATTGACGAAATATGCGCAAAGATAGAAATATTTTGTGTATTTTTGCCGAATATATGAGTATGAAATTCATCCTGCAACATAAAGACCCTTCGTCGCACGCCCGCGCGGGAGAGCTGCAGACCGACCACGGCGTCATCCGCACCCCGATCTTCATGCCCGTGGGCACGGCCGCGACGGTGAAAGGCATTTTCCACCGCGACGTGCGCGACGAGGCCCGCGCGCAGATCATCCTGGCCAACACCTACCACCTCTACCTGCGCCCCGGCATGGAGATCATCGAACGCGCCGGCGGCGTGCACCGCTTCTCGACCTGGGAAGGCCCGATGCTCACCGACAGCGGCGGTTTTCAGGTTTTTTCACTTGCGGCGTGTCGTAAGCTGAAAGAGGAAGGGTGCCATTTCCGGTCGCACATCGACGGCTCGAAGCACCTCTTCACGCCCGAAAGCGTCGTGGACACCGAGCGCACGATCGGCGCCGACATCATGATGGCCTTCGACGAATGCCCCCCGGGCGACGCCCCGCGCGAATACGCCGCCAAATCGCTCGGCCTCACGGAGCGGTGGCTCGACCGGTGTTTCAACCAGTATCACCGGACCAGTCCCAAGTACGGCCATTACCAGGCGCTGTTCCCCATCGTGCAGGGATGCACCTACCCGGACCTGCGCGCCCGGGCCGCGGAGAACGTGAAGCAGTACAATGCCGACGGTTACGCCATCGGCGGACTGGCCGTGGGCGAGCCTACGGAGGTCATGTACGAAATGATCGAAGTGGTCAACGCCATACTGCCGGAGGACCGCCCGCGTTATCTGATGGGAGTCGGTACGCCGGTGAACATCCTCGAAGGCATCGAGCGCGGGGTGGACATGTTCGACTGCGTGATGCCGACGCGCAACGGCCGCAACGGACAGCTGTTCACGGCCGAGGGCGTCATCAACATCCGCAACAAGAAGTGGGAGGACGACTTCTCGCCCATCGACCCCGCGGGCACGGCCTTCGTCGACAGGCTCTACTCGAAGGCCTACCTGCACCACCTCTGCGTCTGCGGCGAGATGCTCGCGGCCGAGATCGCCTCGCTGCACAACATCGCCTTCTACCTGCGGCTGGTCGGGGCGGCGCGCGAACACATCCTCGCCGGGGATTTCAGGGCGTGGAAGGAGGGAATGGTCGAAAAACTGCAACGAAGACTCTAAACAATGAAAATGCGTTTTCCGGGGTTCAAGATTCTGGACCGTTACATACTGGGCAAGTTCCTGTCGACCTATTTCTTCGCCATCGCCATGATCATCGTGATCGTGGTGGTCTTCGACTATGTGGAGAAGATCGACGACTTCACGGAGCTGCACGCACCCCTGAAATCGGTCATCCTCGACTACTACCTCAACTTCATCCCCTACTTCATCAACCAGTTCAGCGGTCTGTTCACCTTCATCGCCTGCATCTTCTTCACCTCGAAGATGGCCTACCAGACCGAGATCGTGGCCATGCTCTCGGGCGGCATGTCGTTCCGCAGGCTGATGTGGCCCTATTTCCTCGGGGCGCTGATCATCGCCTCGCTGTCGCTGACGCTCAACCTCTGGCTGATCCCCATTTCGCAGCGGCACATCGTCTCCTTCGAGCAGCAATACATCAAACGCAAGCAGAACACCAAATACGACCGCCACATCTACCGCCAGATCGAGCCGGGCATCTTCGCCTACATCCGCGGCTACAACGACGGCGCCCGCCAGGCCTCGTTCTTCGTGCTGGAGCGCTACGAAAGCGGCACGATGACCCACTCGCTCGAAGCCTCGGACGCCAAATTCAACCCCGAGACCAAACGCTGGACCGCCCCGCGCTACACCAAACGGGAGTTCGACTCCGCGGGCACGGAGACCTTCGAGCAGTTCCGCAACCTCGACACGCTGATCAACCTCGAAGCCACCGAGCTGGGCGAGATCAACGACCTGATCCAGACCATGAACATCTCGGAGCTGAACGCCTTCCTGGACCAGCAGCGGGCCAAAGGCTCCGATTCGATCAACCTGATCGAGGTCGAGAAGCACGCGCGCTACGCCTATCCGCTTTCGACGTTCATCCTGACGCTGATCGGCGTGTCGCTCTCCTCGCGCAAGGTCCGCGGCGGCACCGGTCTGCACATCGGCATCGGCACGGGACTCTGCTTCTCGTACATCCTCTTCAACCGCTTCTTCGAGGAGTTCGCCAAGAGCGGAACCCTCCCGCCCGGGCTGGCCGTGTGGCTGCCCAATATCATTTACCTCGGCATCGCCGTCTACCTTTACCGGAAGGCCCCGAAATAACCTGCGATCTATGGAGAAACCCCAGAATTACCTGTCCCGGCTCCGGCGGCATCCGCTGCTCTGGAACCTCGCGCTGATCGCGGCGATCATCCTCGCGATGGCCGTCGCCGCGCATATCCTCATGCAACTGGGCACACGCCACGGCGCGCGGCGCACCGTCCCCGACTTCTCGGGCGTGCCGCTCGACCAGGCTCAACGCATCGCCCGCAAGCACGATCTGCAACTGCATATCAACGACTCGCTGTTCGTCCCCGCCTACGAAGGGGGCATCGTCCTCGACCAGCTGCCCGAAGGGGGCGTCGAGGTGAAACCCGGACGCACGGTCTACATCACGATCAACTCCTTCCGCCAGAAGATGGTCCCCGTGCCCTACGTGGCCGGGCGTTCGCTGCGGCAGGCCAAGAACATGCTCGAAATCGCCGGACTGGAGATCGCCGAGCTGATCTACCGCCCCGACATGGCCACGAACTACGTGCTGGAGGAGTACTGCGAAGGCAAACCCGTGACCCCCACAACTCGTATGGAGGCCGAGATGGGTTCCGGCGTGACGCTCTACGTGGGTGTCGAAGACGGCTACGGCACGACGATCGTGCCGCGGCTGGTGGGACTGCCGCTGGCACAGGCCAAGGGCCGCCTCTGGGAGCTGGGACTCAACGTCGGGCGCGTGGACTTCGACGAAGGGGTCAACCTGCTCAACCAGAAGGACACGCGCGTCTACATCCAGACGCCGGGCGCCGAACGCAGCGCAGCGCTGGGATCGAAGGTCGACCTGCGGCTGACGCTCGACGAGAAGAAACTCGCCCGGTATCGGGCCGAGGCCGAGAAGCAGGCGGCCGTCGCCGCCGAGGAACGCCGGGCCGAAGAGCAGCAGCTGGCCGACTCGCTCGCACGGGCGGCCCTCGAGGAGGCCCCGGCGGAACCCGCCGCAGAGCGGCCCGCCCAAAAGGACAACGACGGATTTTTCGACTGATGACCGACAGATACCCCATCGACGACCCGGAGCTGGACGCCGTTCCGGCTGATGCGGAGGACGAAGAAGAAGCGGGCCTCTACGAACACTTTGCGGTGACAGCCGACAAGGGGCAGACCCCCATGCGGCTGGACAAGTTCCTGACCGTGAGGATGGAGCACTGTTCGCGCAACCGCATCCAGGCGGCGGCCGACAGCGGGAACATCCTCGTCAACGGCAAGGCGGCCAAGTCGAGCTACAAGGTCAAGCCGCTGGACCGCATCCAGATCGTGATGCCCTACCCGCGGCGCGAGGTGGAACTCGTCGCCGAAGACATTCCGCTCGACATCCCCTATGAGGACCAATGGCTGCTGCTGGTCGACAAACCGGCCGGTCTGGTCGTGCATCCGGGGGTGGGCAATTACAGCGGCACGCTGGTCAACGCGCTGATGCACCACCTCAACAAGCAGGGAATCCCGGCCGAGGAGCAGAACCGTGCGGGACTGGTGCACCGCATCGACAAGAACACCTCGGGACTGCTGGTGATCGCCAAGGACGAGCAGACCCACGCGCGGCTGGCCAAGCAGTTCTTCGACCACACGATCCAGCGCCGCTACGTGGCCCTCGTGTGGGGCAATTTCGAGGAGGACGAAGGGACGATCACGGGCAACATCGGCCGCAGTCCCCGCGACCGGCAGAAGATGTTCGTCTTCGCCGACGGGTCGGACGGCAAGCACGCCGTGACGCACTGGAAGGTGTTGAAACGCTACGGTTACGTGACCTTGGTGGAGTGCCGCCTCGAGACGGGACGCACGCACCAGATCCGCGTCCACATGGCGTGGATCGGCCATCCGCTGTTCAACGACGAACGCTACGGCGGCGACCGCATCCTCAAGGGCACGACCTTCGCCAAATACCGCCAGTTCATCGAAAACTGCTTCGCGGTGATGCCGCGCCACGCGCTGCACGCCCGCCTGCTGGGCTTCGAACACCCCGCAACGCACGAAGAGGTGCTGTTCGAAAGCCCCCTCCCGGCCGACTTCACGGCCCTGCTGGCCAAGTGGGACGTTTATACGTCGGCTGCCAAAGAGACCGGGGAAGCGTAAGCCGGCCAAAATATACGCCCCGAAATAAAAAATAACGAACGATCTTGTTTCTACCGACCACCATCAAGGAAGTCCGCGAACGCGGATGGGACCAACTCGACGTGATCCTCTTCTCGGGCGACGCCTACATCGACCACCCGGCATTCGGGGCGGCCGTCGTGGGACGCCTGCTCGAAGCCGAGGGCTACCGCGTGGCGATCGTCCCCCAGCCCAACTGGCGCGACGACCTGCGCGACTTCACGAAACTGGGCGCTCCGCGCCTCTTTTTCGGCGTCTCCGGCGGGTCGATGGACTCGATGGTCAACCATTACACCGCCAATCTCCGCCTGCGCCACGACGACGCCTACACGCCCGGCGGCAAGGCGGGATTCCGCCCCGACTACGCCGTGACGGTCTACTCGCAAATCCTCAAACGCCTCTATCCGCACACCCCGGTGGTCATCGGGGGCATCGAAGCCTCGCTGCGCCGCCTGACCCACTACGACTACTGGAGCGACCGGCTGAAGCCCTCCGTCCTGGCCGAATCGGGCGCCGACCTCTTGATCTACGGCATGGGCGAGCGGGTCGTGCAGCAGGTGGCCCGGGCGATGCGCAACGGCTACAACGCCAAACTGCTGCGCAAGATCCGCCAGGTGGCGTTCCTCTCCGACGAAAGCCACGTCTCACGGCTCGACCCCGCCACGACGATCCGCCTCCACAGCTACGAGGAGTGCGTCGGCGACAAGGCCGCCTTCGGGGAGAATTTCACCGTCATCGAGACCCAGAGCAACCTGATGGAACCCACGGCGACGCTCGTCGAGGCCGTCGGCGACCGCTACGTGGTCGTGACGCCCGCCAACACGACGCTCACCACCGAGGAGCTGGACCACTCGTTCGACCTCCCCTACGAACGCGCCCCGCATCCGCGTTACGCAGGCAAGGGGGACATCCCGGCCTGGGAGATGATCCGCAACTCGGTCAATATCCACCGCGGCTGTTTCGGAGGCTGCTCGTTCTGCACCATTTCGGCCCACCAGGGCAAGTTCATCAACTCGCGCAGCGAGCGGTCGATCCTCGCCGAGGTGGAGCGCATTGCGAAATCGCCCGGTTTCAAGGGCTATCTCTCGGATGTCGGAGCCCCATCGGCCAACATGTACCGCATGGGCGGCCGCGACAGGGAGCTGTGCCGCAAATGCCGCCGCGCGTCGTGCCTCCACCCGAAGATGTGCCCCAACCTCGACAACGACCACGGCCCGCTGCTGGCATTATACGCAAAAATCCGCGCCGTCAAGGGCATCAAGAAGGCCTTTATCGGCAGCGGCATCCGCTACGATTTGTTCGACCGCTCGCCCTATCTGGAGACGGTGCTGAAACACCACACCTCGGGACGACTTAAAGTGGCGCCCGAACACACCGAGGATAACGTATTGAAACTGATGCGCAAACCGCCGTTCGCACTCTTCGAACGGCTGACCGCCGACTTCCATCGCATTTGCAGTCAGGAACATCTGCCCTATCAGTTGATCCCTTACTTCATCTCGTCACACCCGGGATGCACCGAGCGGGATATGAAGTCGCTGTCGGAGAAGGTGTTGGGGAAAATGCACTTCAACCTCGAGCAGGTGCAGGACCTCACGCCCACGCCGATGACCCTCTCGTCGGTGATGTTCTACACGGGAGAAAACCCCTACACGCACGAGAAAGTCTATGTCGCCCGCTCGCAGGACGAGAAGCGGCGGCAAAAGGCGTATTTCTTCGGCGGAAAACCCGCCGCCGGAAAAGGACGCCCGGAGCAGCGAACACCCCGGAAAGACAATCCGGGATCCCGGAAATTCAATAAGAAAGGCTAACGAATTCGTTAGCCTTTCTTATTAATGGCAGTCGCAGCGCAGACTCACTCCCAAAA
>ENA-OYXE01000616-OYXE01000616.1-human-gut-metagenome-genome-assembly--contig:-NODE-616-length-10694-cov-4.459724_pt1 | contig 10694 bp, 16 predicted proteins | sample MGYA00244175_ERZ653407 | MGnify/ENA primary metagenome ERZ653407 (study PRJEB26926, sample SAMN06165181) | human gut metagenome | biome: ENVO:00009003; feature: ENVO:2100002; material: ENVO:00002003... | reverse complement strand
ACGAGATGTAGAGAGGTCTCGTGGGCTCGGAGATGTGTATAAGAGACAGTAGCAAGAGAGTCTTTAGAAATGAAATAAAGGGCATTGGGATAGCTGCTGCAATAGGTATTGGTGTTGGTTTTACTATTGGCTTTGCAGTTTCGTTGGCGCAAACGGGTGTTACCCCTGATTCCATTAAGTATGCTTTAATCAATGGCGGTAAGTCTGGACTTTCATCGGGTATTCAATCCACCATTGGATACGGGATAGGAAGAACCGTAGGACAACTAGCATCTCAAGCATTGACGGGAGTTTTCTCCAATGTAGGACTTGAAATTACGGAAAATATAGCTAAAATGTGTAATATGGGTGCTGTTGGAGCTATAACAATAGGTGTCTTTTCAACCGTACAGTTTGTAAAGCTGGTTTGCAAGGGTGAATCGTTGAAAACAGCGGCTATCCAAGTTGGCAAGCAGGCGTTGTTCTCGCTTTCACTACTAGTGGTATCCATTACTGCACAAGGTATTTTTGGCGGCCCAAGTGGAATCATTGTGTCTGTCGGAGTTGGAATCATCTTCGTAACCTACACGATAGCTGATACTGTTCATCAGCGGAATTATTCGGAAAAACTTCGTGTTTATATGATTGAAAAATGCAAACCGATATTTGCTTAGGAGGTCCTTATGTTGATAGATGACTTTGTCAGAAGTGCCATTAAGCAAGATAAGCGGAACGTTTTTGAAAAAACAAAGCTGCTTTCCACTTGCCCAGAGGTTTTGAAAGAATTTTATCAACAAGCGAACCCTGTGGATGTTGAAGTGACCATGGATGGTAATGCGGTGAGATTCGTTCCGGCAGATGAGTTGGAAACAATTCAATCCGATTATTCTATGGGCAAAGAGCGATTCGTTTTTGCGACTTGCAATGGAGATCCAATATATGTATACGATAAAAAGATATATACCTGTTGTCATGGGACACGCAAAATAAAAGATGAACTGATGGCAGAGAATTTCGCAGCGTTCTTGGATTTAATTGATTAACGGTTCTTCGAGTAGAAGTAAAAAAATAAAATGTGCAGGGTAGCAGCAACGCCGCCCTGCACATTTTTGTTAAGTAAAGGATTTGAGCACTTCTTTCAGTGCTTCACGCTGCTCCGAGGTAAGCTGGGCCAGAAGTTCCAAAAACTCCTGCTGTTCCTCCGGGGTGAACCTGTTTTCTGGCTCAGAATGATTTTGGCGGTTCATAAAAGATGCTTGCTCCTTTCGGCAAATCCTGCTCTGCTATCAGTTCGGCACGAATCTGACGCTTATATTTATAATAGGTGTTCCGGGCAAGACCGGTGAGCTTCATGCACTCGGCATCGTCAAGTGTGCCGCCAAAGGTCTTGCAGTGGGTGCGGATGATCTGCTTAGCTTCTCTGGCTTTCTTCGTTTCAAAGCCAACACCCTTTTTGCGGCCAACCTGCTTGCCGTTCAGCCGGGCGGTCAAAAGGCCCTCACGGGTGCGCTGGTGCAGATCGGCAACTTCTTTTTCGGACTGCTCAAAGGCCAGTTTGATCTGCTCCTTTGCCAAGGCCATCAGATACTCGTTGATGCCCTTCAAGATGAAGTCCACATTTGTCCCTGTCATGGCAATGCTGCCGGACAGGGCTTTTTTGTAGGTCTCGGTGTCGATATGGTGCTCTTTCAAGAACACCAGTTGGATACCCTTGTGGTAGAGGTCTTCGTACAGAGCAAAACCTTCTTCTGCATTTCTGGACATCCGGGACACAGAATCGAACACCACCGTATCTCCTGCTTTCAGAACCCGGTAAAGCTTCATCCACTCCGGGCGAAAGATGGATGTGCCAGTGTAGGCTTCCTGCACGATATGGGCAGTCGGGTATTCGGCCTTGATGTTGCGGATCTGACGGTCAATGCTCTGCTTTGCCGTAGAGATTCGGCAATAGCCATAGATGTTCATGCGTCTCCTTTCTGGCTCAAAGATAACGAGCGACATTTTTAAGACTGTATTTTGCAGCTCGAAATAGCCTGAAAACGGCTGATTTTGATACAAAACTGTCCATACGGCATCTTTAAGACAGTTTTTGGTGGCCGTAGACAGCCATAAAAGTGGAAATGGTGGTACACGGCTCATGGTCGGCGGTGCCCTCGCCCTCCAAGGGAAAATAATCCCAGTCGGTTTCTTCGTCAATATATCGCCGCCCATCATCCGGCAGTTCCAGCGGTTCCGCAAGGATGATGGTACCCCAATGGTTGACCATCACAAAGGGTGCGATTTCGCAAGGGATGCCCCGGCACTCATCATCATGCCGGACATCGTAGGCATACAAACCATCCGGGATGGTATCTCTCTTGATGCGGATGCTGGTGAACAGCGCAGGCTTTCCGCAAACCGTAATCTCTTCGTAGTGTTCAGTCATTGCATGAAAGGTCATAATCTGTCCTCCTTAGATTTCAATGATAAAAGCTCTGAATTTCTCTTTGTAGAAATCCATTGCACTCTGCGGCAGAGAAGTCAGATTCCCTTCGTTGTCGCATCCGGCCAGAAATCCCGGCCCGGCAAGAACATCGGCTCCATCCCACAGCGGACGATTGAGCGGCAGGCCAAGCAGCTTGCCCTCATCATTGCAGACCAGTGTGACCTCTGAACCGGTATCACTCAATGTGATGCATTCGATCAGCCCGCCTACAAAGTTCTGCATAGCTTCAAGGGTGTTGTCCAGTTCGATCTCCTTTGGCAACTCCATTGGCAGGAGCGCAAGGACTTTGATTTTTTCTTCTTTCATTGTGTGCCTCCAAATAAAAACAGGACAATCCACGTGGACTGTCCTGCAAAAGTAAAGGGAGAGCATCCGAAGACACTCTCCCAGTTGTACATATAATTTTTTGCTTAGCTGATGCCAAACTCTTTCATCAGCCGAGCACGGTACTCCTTATCTTCAGAAGCCCGCTTTGCATCTTCAATACGGTTCTGATCGAACAGCTTCTTCATCAGCAAAGCCAGCGTATCTTCCCCTTCGGCTTTTCCCTTTGCAATGCCACGGTTTTCCACTTTATCAAGCACATCGCACATATTGTGTGGGCCCCCTTTCTGGCCATCGGTATTTGTATTGTACGCTTCCTCAAACCGATTATCATTCGTCATAATACTCAGCAGTTGAAGCGTTTCCTGCACATGGGTCAAATCCTGCGAACTCGGAATGTAGTCGCCGTTTTCCCGCTTCTGCACGAAGTAGTCTGCAACAACCTTAAAATCGCTCTGGAAAAGCTCTACCTGCTCATGGGTCAGATATGCAATCTGGAACAGGTTGATTTTATAGTCGTTGACATACGGCTCAAATTCTTTGGGAATGTTCAGCCGCTCTTTCAGGGAAAGCGGCCCATTCTACGGTTTATCGTGGCCGAAGTAAAGCACCAGCGTTACAACCGGATAGAGATTTTCGCTGTCGTTGAGCAGTTGCGCCCGGTACTCTGCGCCATCGTAACCCATGACACGGAGCGGCATATTGGGGTCCGATGCAGTCTGGTTCTCAAAACCGATACAGGCTACACGGATATTTCCGTTCTTCCAGCGTTTGGCAACATCTCGCTCAATCTCACGAATCCTGCCATCTGCCTTGTAGTAGGAGCGTGGCTGTCTCTTATACACATCTCCGAGCCCACGAGAGGTCTCGTGGGCTCGGAGATGTGTATAAGAGACAGTTCCAGTTCATCCGCAGACAGAACTTGCTTGCCGTTGAACAGAAGCACGTTCACAATGTCCGAAAAGACATCGTTATAGGATTCCAGAATTTTTTCAGATGTATCCTTTTGCGCCATCCCATCACCTTCTTTTCTCTTGTTATTATAGTAGCATACAGATGTGAAATTTACAAGCAATATAACGATCTCATAACAAAAAGGAGAGTCCGAAGACTCTCCCAGATAGTGTTTATTTTTTTCTTACCATGCAGCGTTTTTTGAAGAATGCGATGCCGTAGCAGAGGATGTCATCATAGTCATCCCGGAAGTCTGCTGCATACATCCGGTCATTGATTTGCTGAATGGCAGTATCGCAGGCATCCGGCAGAGCATCCAGAGTTTTGGCATACTTGGCTTCAAAAATTGCCACATGGCCATTGCGGATATCCTTTACAATGACATCGCTGCGACCCTCGCCATGCTCTTTGTTGGATTCCACCACATAGCCAGCACCAGTAAAGATGCCCGCAAGGAAAGCGTGGTAAAAATCCTCCCGATAGTCATGGTAACTGATGGTCATACGCAGCAGCTTGGTCATTTCTTTTGTCAGAGCTTCGCTGTTTCCGCTCCAGACAGCATCAAACAAAGGGCTGCGGTTCCACGCCTTAGCGCTATCGTCAAACCACTTGCTTACAGTGGTTTCAAAAATTTCCTGAATCTCTGCATTGGGAATCATCAGCGCAGAGCAGCCATCCGGCAGCGAATCCGTCAAATCTTTATCCCGCACCTTGGTCAGATAGCCTGTCAGATACAGCACACTCCAAAGATTTTCCTCAGAGGAGTGCAGATAATCGTAGGTCAGGTTTTCTTCAATATGCTGAACAATAGAGCCGCCAGCCATCAGAGTTTCAAGCTTTGTGGTGATATTGTCGCCTGCATAATCGATGAAAGAACGGATGATGGCGTTATCACTGGTGTTTTTCCAATAGCTTTTCGGCTTCTGTGCTACACCATACTGGAAATCCCGCAGATAACTGATCACATCCCACGGACAATAAATGTCTGCATCGCCAAAATGATAACCGTCGTACCATGCCTTGATTTCAGCAGACTGCGATTCAAGACCAGCATCTTTCAGCATTTGATCTACATCTGCCTGTGTGAAACCAAAGGATTCGCTCAACCGGGGAGAAAGAATCGTATCCGAAACGAAATTGTTCGTCCCGGTAAAAATGCTTTCTTTGGCAATTTTCAGGCAGCCAGTAACAACAGCAAAGTCGAGGGAGGTGTTGTCTTTGAGCGTGGTGCTCATCATAGCCCGCATCACGTCCAGCATCTGCGAATAATATCCGTTGCTGCTGGCTTTGGCAATGGGAACATCATACTCATCCAGGATGACGACCGCCGATTTTTTGAAATGGATTTCCAGCATCCGGGTCAACAGCAAAAAGCAGCTTTTGGTTTCATCCATAGATGCAGTGCGTCCCAGAATCCGCTTAAAGATGCCTTTGTCATCGTCGGAAATAGCATCGTCATCCAAAAGAAACTGATAATCCTGAAATGCAAATGCCAGTTTCATGCACAGCATTCCATAGGCACTTTCAAAGGTCAGACCGTCCGTGTCCTTGAAAGAGAAAAATACCACAGGACACTGGTTCATCCATTTTTTGCAAAGCTCTGTATTTTTGGAGATCGCCAATCCCTCAAACAGTTGCTTGCTGTCTTTGCGGATGTCTAGAAAATTTGCGAGAGTGCTCATACCAAGGGATTTTCCGAAACGGCGAGGACGAGTAATTTGAGTTACTTCAACCGGCCCTTTATCAAGGAGGTCAACGATCACATTTGTTTTGTCGATATAATAGTATCCGTTGTTGCGCATCTCGGCAAAATCCGAGATGCCAATCGGATATTTCAACTTTCTCATGTACTGCTCCCTTCTAAGAAAACTCACTATTGTAAATGTAACATAATGTGCAAATCTGCACAAGAACCAAGAATTATTGAAGCTGTTGTTATGCTACGTTCAATCTGGTTGCTTTGTAGCAGTCTGCGCACATTCCCTCATGGGTGGCGGCAAACTCTGCCGCCTGCATGATAGAGCCATCCTTCAGCTTGACCCTCTTGATGGGCTGGTTGCACCGGGCACAGATGCAGGGCACAGGCGGCTGTTCCTGCTTTTGGCTGGTGGGTCTCGGTTTCGGCTGCTTTTGCGGCTCTGTCTCCGGCTGCGGTGCAGCATCTTCCGGCAAATCCTCTCCGGCATAGACATACAGGCCAAGGCCAAACATAGCAAGGTTCTTCACCAAGCACCGCATGATAGCCTTATTCACATCGAACATGGATGCTGCTTCTACGGTGCGTTCTTCCATGCCGATCTTTTCACGGCGGCGGGTCTGCGGATTGTAGTCCCATTTCGGGGTGGTGTAGGTATAAGGCACAGCTTTCATGGCTTTGTTGGAACTGTCCAAAACCGGAAGCCACATTTCGTGCGAAACGCCCTCAATTGTGACCGAGGTATACACCATGAAGCCGGTTATGGGGTCATAAACATAGGGCAGGCCGTTGAATTTCTTGACCTCGTAGCTGGCAGCGGGATACAGCTTCTTCACCTCTGCCCAGGCATACGCCCAGCTTACATATTTCAGCTCGGTATTGCCGGACTTTTTGACTTCCAGATGATCTTTGAAGTCGATAGCAAATAATTTTACGAATGGATTTTCCGTAGCCATAATAAACCTCCAAGAAAAAAGGTGGCAGAGAAGTTGCTCCCTGCCGCCATACAATTATGCCGCATGAATGATGGTGAACCTGCGACTGCTTACATTTTTGCTGTACTGGTTGAAAATATCCGGCTGCTCTTTCCGCAGGCGTTGGGAATCCACACGCTTGCTTTCGGAAGATACCCACGATACCTTATAGCCCGGTGCTGTGCCATAGGCAGCATCCTGCATTTGCAGCTTGACCTGCTGCTCGATGGCCGTTTTCTCCTGTTCCATCTGCTCGATTTGGTCGGAAAGCTCCTGCCGCTTATCCAGAAGTCCATGCAGAGCACTCAGGTCAGCGGTCTTATCCCGGTTATCCACCTCATACATCTGGTTGATCTGCTGGGTGTCACACTCGCAACCGTTAGGTGCAGGGGGAATCTGGGGCACAACATGGTTCGTCCAGAAACGTTCTTCCTCATCAATGAGATCAGAAAGCACTTGCTTATCCGTCACGATTTTGTGGATCACCAGCTCTCTGCCGAAAATCAGAGCCGCCACATACCAGCAGTCGAAACCGCTGACGGCTAAGTAGTGGTCAACCTGCGCCAGATAGTGAGCCGGGATTTTGCCATCTGCCCATTTGTCCGCAGAAAACGGCGAGACTGTCTTGCACTCCAGCCCGGCCTTCTGTCCAACGATCAGGCGGTCAAAGTCTGCCAGAAGCAGCGGATGTTCCTCGCTCTGGTAGATAGCGTTTGCACGGCGCACCTTAAAACCCGTTTCTTCGGAGAACCGCTGCGCCACATAATCCTCCAAATCACGGCCCTGCCGCATGGCTTCGTTGTCGATATTTTCAATGGTATCGCTGATTTTATCGTGGTACACTTGAAATGCCGAGCGGTAGGGATTCACACCTAGAATAGCACCGGCATCCGTGCCGGTAATGCCGCATTTACGATAACGGAGCCAATCTTCTTTGGACAGGTTCAAAGTTGAAATCAATCTTTTCATGCACTTTGCATCCTTTCTCTCATAATTGATTCGGTAATGATGAAGTCGTATTCCACCAAGTCTTTCATGATTGTGGAAAAGTCGCTGGCCAATGAATGGCAAGAGCCAACCCACAGGTCATAAAGAAAATCCAGAATATTATTTTGCACCCTGAGATGGTTCCAGTAGCGCTCCTCCAGTCTGCCCTCGGATTCCAAAACAATAATGGCGGTACTGATGGTACTTTTCATCGTGATCTCATAAGCCATGGTAACGCTGATTTCAGAAGCACTCTTCTCAACGTTGTCAAAAAATTCCGTGAATTCCTTGAAAATGCGGTTGTTTACATCATTCATGGCTTGCTCCTTTATGCTGCTGCCAGCACCATCTTGTAAGCCTTGTCGATCATGGGGTTGCCCTCTGCGATGCGCAGGAACAGGTTTTCGTTGTAGTTTTTGGTCTTGCGGAGAGGGTCTGCGTGGGTAGCAAAATCAGAGACTGCGTTGATAAAGCGCCAACCGTTCTTGCCGACCCATTCCAGATCCGGTGCGTTGTAGTAGCGAGTCTTCAGTTCTTCCTGCAGGCGCAGATTATTCTTCCGCTGGCAATCGGACAGGTCCTCAGAAATCGGGAAAAACTCATTGATGAACTCCTGCACCTTGTGATCGGATAAATCGATGCGAGCCAGCTCTTCGCCACGGTTGCCGAGTTCAACCATATAGTTGCTGGCCAGCTGCAGGGTCTCACGGGCATCCTGCACCCGCAGCAGAACATTTTCGGTGTGGCGTGCAGTCCAGCTACGCTTTGCGGTATTCAGCGCAAGGTTCAGTGTGTTCTGGCAGACCACACGGATTGGAGTCATGGCCACTTTCACACCAGAACTTCCGTCATGACTGTTGAAGATCACAAGATATGGTACTACCTGATCTCCAGCGATAAGATATTTCCTTGGAAGCCTTGCCAGCATCCAGACCTTCTTGCCGCCCTGCAATGAACCGGCAGTTTCGTAAGTGACGCCCTCGCCCAACAGGTCATCCGTGAACTGAAATGCTTCTTCGTTCTGCACAATGCGGTAGCGGTCGGATACCACACCCAGAACAGCATCATCGGTGCTGCGGACGTTAGCCCGATAGCCGGGGATCATAGCACCCGTGCCGGAATAGATATTGCGGCTCTCTACCTGCCAATCCAGACCGGCCAGTTCCAAGGCTTCACGGCTTGCAGGGGCATCCATCACGATACGGCCAAGGCCGTGCCAAGGGGTCTCACGGACAGAGAACATCGTTTCAACATTTGCGGACATAATCTTTACCTCCAAAATTTTTGATTATCTTATTTCTTTTCGATTTGATGAGCCGTCCAGACAATGATTTTCGCAGCACCTTTTCCGACTGCTTTCACCACCTCCACCAATACTTTTTCAAAGATTTCTGCCATTGATTTTTCCTCCGTTTTTCTGTAAAAATCAAAGACCAGTAAGCTGATGTGGTTGCTTACTGGTCTTTCTATCCAAGGGTATAATATATCATTATATCTGCTTCAGATACGCCTAACTTGTACCAAGTGTGTCCGCTGTGTCCGTGTTTTTGCGAATCAGTCTTATGTTTTCGTGTCTTTCAGGTGTTTTATGGGTGGAGATATAAGGATATAATAAAACTTGTTTTGAAAATCTCTGACACAACCGGCACAGCCGACACAGCCTCCTACTTTTGAGTTTTCGACCAGATTCCCACAACCACCGTGAGATCCTGCCATTCATTTTTGCGGATTCCCTGATTTCGGGATGCCTTAAAAGCCTTTGCCTCCTCAAAGGAAATCGAAAAGCGTGCCATCTCTACAAAGCCATCCATCGTATATGCTGCGGCGTTTCTCGCCCGTACCTCTGACATCTGAAAGTCGAGTGCCCAGCGAAATTCTTCATTTGTCAAAGGCGTAATCTGCGCCACACAGCTGTTGATAAGCTCCCGATCAACATCGTTCTTTGATGCCCGCTGCCATTCATCCAGCTTCTGCGAGATCAGATTCATGTCCAGCGCTCCACTGCGTTCATCCTCCTGTTCTACGCTCTCATACTGGGATTGCAGATCTGCGATCTGGTTGTCTAAGCCTTTGCGACGTTCCATAAGTTCCTGTTTGGTGATGATGCCGTCTGCACACAGGTCAATATACTTGTCCAGCCGCTCTCTCTGCTTAGCGATGCTCTTTTCCAGCATTGCCTTTCTGGAAATACGAACCGTCTTTTCCTCTGCCATGCAGCGGCTCAGGATTTTATAGACCTCTTTGACTGTCTTTCCCTTGTCAAATGTGAGATGTTCAAACACCTTTGCCGCCATCAAGTCCAGCTTCCACTCACTGATAGCCTTGATTTGGCAGCTGATGCTCAAATCAAGGCCATGCTCCTGCAAGTAGCTGATGCTCGGCCTGCGTGTACGGCGGTAGCACTGAAATCCATGAATTACAGCACCATCCCGGTTCACACGCCACTTGAACTGAATAAATCCTGCACCGCAACTGCAACGCAATTTTGCCGTCCAGACCGATTTTGGTGTATTTCTCATGTACTTGTGCTTTTTTCCGTTTTCATCGATTACTCGTGCTGATCTCGATGCCAAAATCTGCTGGCATCTCTCCCACATTTCTTCCGAAACCAATGGCTCAAAATCCCCTTTCACATAGACATAGCTGCTCTCATCCGGATTTTTTATACGTTTCTGCGTCAGATAGCCATCACTGTGGGATTTGTTATAGCAGATGCAGCCTTTATAGGTCGCATTATGCAAAACGCGGCTCACTTTGGAAGCGTCCCATGATACATGACCACCTGCATCCAGCCGTCCCGGCCGATATAACTCGTTCACGATTTGAGTAAGCCCCTTTTCGCCATCCGAATACATCTGAAAAATCAACCTCACCGTTTCGGCCTGATCTGGGTCCGGAACGTAGGTTCCGTTCTCCCTGCGGTATCCCAAAATGTTTCCACTGCCATATAAAACATGTTTTTCCCGGCTGATTTTTTTGTCCAGCCTTTACTCGCTCCGAAATCTTTCGACTTTCGTCCTGCGCCATAGAGGACATGATCGTCAGACGGAGTTCTCCATCGTTGGTCGCTGTATTGATGCCATCATTGATGAAAAACACGTTGACCCCCATTGCCTTCAGTTCACGGGTATAGGACAGGGCATCCACCGTACTGTATCCACGAAATATCCTCTGGCCCAGAAATGCCGATTGCCATACTTGTACTTCAAATTCGCATGTCTGTCGAAAATCATCAGGCTACTTTTTCCTTTGAGATAGCCCATGACGTAAGAAATGCTATACTTTGGAGAAAAAC
>ENA-OYXE01000614-OYXE01000614.1-human-gut-metagenome-genome-assembly--contig:-NODE-614-length-10718-cov-5.525274_pt1 | contig 10718 bp, 13 predicted proteins | sample MGYA00244175_ERZ653407 | MGnify/ENA primary metagenome ERZ653407 (study PRJEB26926, sample SAMN06165181) | human gut metagenome | biome: ENVO:00009003; feature: ENVO:2100002; material: ENVO:00002003... | reverse complement strand
TCCGTCGTCGGCAGCGTCAGATGTGTATAAGAGACAGGTGTGGCTGCATGGCTCATCGGCCGCAGAAAGGAAGGGAAGTAAGATGTTTCTGAATTTATTCCTCACCTTTCTGGAAATTGGTGCCGTCTCCTTCGGCGGCGGCTACGGCATGATCTCCCTCATCCGGGAGAAAGTCCTGCTCAACGGCTGGCTCTCCGAGGCCGAGTTCCTGAGCTTCATCGCGGTGTCGGAGTCCACACCCGGCCCGCTGGCCGTCAACATGGCCACCTTCATCGGCGCATCGCAGGGCGGGGTGCTGGGGGCGCTCTGCGCCACGCTGGGCGTCGTTCTGCCGTCCTTTTTCATCATCCTGCTCATCGCGGCCCTCATCCACGACCTGCTCAAGTACGCCGGGGTCGAAGCTTTCCTCTCCGGCGTCCGGCCCTGCGTCGTGGCCCTCATCCTCTCCACGGCCCTCACCATGGGACTGAGCACCCTGCTGGGCATCTCCACTGCCGCTGAAACGCCCTCGCCCGCATGGCGGGGCATTGGCATCCTTGCAATTCTGGCCGGGGTGCGGCTCATCTGGCAGAAAGCCAGAGGCAAAGCCCCTTCGCCCATCGGGATGATCCTGCTCTCGGCGGTGCTGGGCGCACTTTTATACCAATAAAAAAGAACGGCATCTGAGCTTTTCTCCGATGCCGTTCTCTATTTTGCTCTTCTGAAATCCGATTCACAGACCCGGCCATTCTGGGCCAGAACGCGGCGCAGGATCTGCATCACGCCGGAGCTGGTGTTGGACGGCGCGAGGAAGGGCACCTCCTCCCGGAGGGCGGACGAGCCGTTCTCCATGAGGAAGCCATACTTTGCCGCCTTCAGCATCTCCGCGTCGTTGAAGGTATCGCCGAACGCCATCATGCCCTCGGGCGGGACGCCCAGACGCTCTCCCAGAAGAAGCAGGGCCGCGCCCTTGTGGACGCCGGGGTTCATGATGTCCACCCAGTCTGCACCGGCCACCGCCACCGAGAAGCGCCCTCCCCAGACCGGGCCATAAAGCGCGTCGTAGCCCTTCTGGGCATCCCCCTCGGGGAAGTAGATGGTGAATTTATCCACCCGGGCGGTCACGTCCTCCAGATGGGGGACATATTCCACCTTGGTGTAGAATCTCTTGAAGACCCTGTCGTATGGCCGGAACTGCTCCTCCACATAGGCCGTTTCCAGCCCGCAGAGGACGGCGGCGTGGCCCGCGCTCCGGGCCTGCCCGGCCAGCGTGTGCCAGTCGGCAGTGTCCATCTCGGAAAGATACAGGCTCTCGCCCTTCCAGCAGATGGCACCGCCGTTGTCACCCACAAGGATGATGTCGTCCTGCAGGGGCGCGAACATCTCCTCTAAGGTATAGATGGGCCGTCCGCTGGCGGCAGCGAACCGGATGCCCCGCTCTGCCAGCGCGCGGACAGTCTCCGCGAAGTCCGGCGGCAGCTGGCTCTGGCCGTCCAGCAGGGTGGCGTCAAGGTCGGAGGCAATGAGGCGGATGACGTCCATGGGCGCCTCCTTAGCCCACATAGCTGATGTTCACGTCGATCTGTCCGCCGTAGCCGGGGATGCGGGCGGTGCAGGTACCCTGCCACAGATCGCAGGCGATGGGGCTGCCGGCCACATTATAATGGGCGTTCCAGATGCTGTAGCTCTTCAGCCGGTTCAGGTCGATGCGCTTGCGGAACCACAGGGTGGAGGCGTAGACGCCCGGCTGATAGCCCTGGGCCTTGACTTCCTCGCAGAAGGCGATGGCACACTTGGTGCGGTCTTCGACGCCCAGACCATCGGCACGGCCATTCTTGCCGCCGGAGGCCTCGGTGTCAAAGTAGATGGGGTAGTCGAGCTTGCGGCCATTCAGGACATAGGCGCAGCCCTGCGCTTCTTCCCGGGCCTCGTTCTCGTTGACTGCCTGACTGAAGAAGTAGACGCCCACCTTGAGGCCCGCGTTCCGGGCATTGGTGAAGTGCTGCTCGAACATGGGGTCCAGCACCAGTGCGCCGCTGCCGTAGCCGCGGTAGCCGATGCGGATGATGACGAACTTGACGCCCGCCGTCTTGACCTGCTCCCAGTCGATGTTCGACTGATATTTGGAGACGTCGATGCCGAAGGTGGCGTCCTGCTGGACACCGTTGGCGTCGAAGTAATAGAGCTTGTTGTCGATGGACTGGATGCCCGTGACCGGCTGGTTGGTGTACTGGTCATAATAGTAGGTCTTGCCGTCCACGGTGCGCCAGCCGGAATAGACCGGAGCCGGAGCCGGGGTGCTGCTGTCATCGTCTCTTTTTCCGAACAGGAGGCTCCACAGCCAGCTCAGCAGGCCGTTCTCGTCGGTAAGACAGGCAGTATCAATGTTGCTCGCATCCAGCGTACCCGCATCCAGCGCCGCGCGTATCTCTTCCGGCGTCAGCAGGATGGTGCTTCCTCGGTCTTCACCGGAAGGGTGCTCTGCTCTTCGGAGTTCGTCTCCGGCTCAGCGGGCTGAGACACTGCATCCTGCTCCACCGGAGCGCTCAGGGGGTCTTCGGCGGCCAGTGCCTCGGTCTCCTGCTGTAAGCGGGGGAAGCCGTTCTCCTGTTCCAGCTCGTCGATGCCGCCCATCATGGGGGCAGAAGGAGCTGTTTCCGGGGCCGCAGGCTCTGCGGCAGTCTCCTCTGCGGGTGCAGCCGGAGCCGCCGCTGCAGCGGGCTCTTCTTTCACGCTCTGGCTGGGAGCAGACGGCTGCGCGGCAGACGCAGCAGTGCTCTCCGCCTCAGAGGATGCAGAGTCGTTTTTCGGAGTTTCCGTATTATTTTTCTTCGTTTCCTTTTTGGTGCTGTGGGCCGCATCGGTCTCGCCCTCCCACAGCAGAGCCGACGGCTCCACCGTCAGGCCCGCAGGCTGGGACGCCAGCAGGGCTGTGGTGCCAAAACCACCCACCGCGATGGCAAGCGCCATCACCGCCGAGGCCACCATCTGGCCCGCCGCGCGGCGCGTCTTCTTTTTTGGTGTTCCTGTATCTTTCTGTCTCATTCCGCTTGCGCTGCCTCCAAGCTGTATTCTAACGCGGCCTCTCGCCGCCAGAAGTGCTTCAAATGCCATTTATACGTCTATAGTATACACCCAACCCCAAGCTCCCGTCAATGTCCTTCGGTGTCTCGTGCGGGGCGTTTCGTGGAAGTTTTCCACCATAGCTGACACTCCATGTGGAAAACGAACCGAGCCGCCGTATTATTGCATCCAAAAGAAAAAAAGATGAGTTTCGAACGGGATTTTTGCGTTTTCCTCTTGCTGTCTTGACATGTGTATGGTATCATGATGGTCATGCAGCTTTTGCTGCACTTTGAACGTGTTAAGACGGAAAGGCAGATTCTTTATGTCAAATGTAAAAGATTTCTTAAAACGCAAGGACATCGTCATCACCCCCCAGCGCTACCTCATCGAGGCGCTGGGCGCGATGGCACAGGGCCTGTTCGCCAGCCTGCTCATCGGCACCATCATCAAGACGCTGGGCCAGCAGACCGGGCTTGAGACGCTGGTGGACCTGGGCGGCTATGCCACGGCCATGAGCGGCCCGGCCATGGCCGTGGCCATCGGCTGGGCGCTCCACTGCCCGCCGCTGGTACTGTTCAGCCTCGTGACGGTGGGCTACTCCTCCAACGCTCTCGGCGGCGCAGGCGGCCCTCTGGCCGTCCTCATCATCGCCATTGTGGCCGCTGAGCTGGGCAAAGCCGTCAGCAAGGAGACCCGCGTTGACATCCTCGTCACCCCGCTGGTGACCATCTTTGCCGGCGTCGGCCTCTCGATGCTCATCGCCGCCCCCATCGGCGCAGCCGCAAGCCAGGTGGGCACCCTCATCATGTGGGCCACCGAACAGGCCCCCTTCCTCATGGGCATCCTCGTCTCGGTCATCGTAGGCGTCGCCCTGACCCTGCCCATTTCCTCTGCCGCCATCTGCGCAGCCCTCGGCCTGACGGGCCTCGCCGGCGGCGCTGCCGTGGCAGGCTGCTGCGCCCAGATGATCGGCTTTGCCGTCATGAGCTATAAAGAAAACGGCGTCGGCGGCCTCATCAGTCAGGGCCTCGGCACCAGTATGCTCCAGATGGGCAACATCGTAAAGAATCCCCGCATCTGGATCGCCCCCACGCTGGCCAGCGCCATCACCGGCCCTCTGGCCACCTGCGTCTTCCACATGGAGATGAACGGTGCCGCCGTCTCTTCCGGCATGGGCACCTGCGGCCTCGTGGGCCAGATCGGCGTCTACACCGGCTGGGTCAGCGACATTGCCGCCGGCACCAAGGCCGCCATCACCCCGATGGACTGGGCTGCCCTCATCCTCATCTGCTTCGTCCTGCCCGCCGTGCTCAGCGTCCTCTTCTGCGAGATCGAGCGCAAGCTTGGCTGGATCAGGGACGGCGACCTGAAACTGAACTGATCCCGTAAAAATCGCCTCTGTGCAAAAATGTCGTCAAAACATTTTGAAATGAACCCCAAAAGTTAGACAAAAATTGAATTAAGCAGCTCCAACGGTCTGAATCCTGTACTGTACAGGGCTCAGACCGTTTAGTTTTAATTTGATTCGGCGATTGTTGTAATAGTCGATGTAATCGACAATAGCCTTTTCGAGCTGGTCAATGGAATCAAATTTTTCCAGATAGAACAGCTCCGTCTTGAGCAGTCCGAAGAAGTTCTCGGCAACAGCATTGTCCAGACAAGTGGCTTTCCGAGACATACTTTGCGTAATTCCTTTTGCTTTCAGTAGATTCTGGTAGGACTTCATCTGGTATTGCCAGCCCTGATCCGAATGCAGAATCAGATTGTCAACCTTGTCCGGCAGCTTTTGAAAAGCACCTTCCAGCATATCCGTGATTTGCTTAAAGTTCGGATGGCGGCTCAGATTGTAGCTGACAACTTCGCCATTGAACAAATCAAGAATTGGAGACAGGTAGAGTTTCTGGTCGTTCACTTTGAACTCGGTAACATCTGTGACCCATTTCCGATTCGGCTGGTTTGTCTTGAAATGCCGTTCCAGCAGGTTTGGAGCTACTTCTCCAACTTCGCCTTTGTAAGAACTGTACTTCCTTTTTGCACGAACCTGACAGACTAAACCAAGCTGCTTCATGAGTTTCCGAACCGTCTTGTGGTTCACACAAATATCGTTGTTATGCAGTTCTTTTGTGATTCTGCGGTATCCGTATCGTTTTTTGTTCTCGTTGAAGATTATAACAATCTGTTCCTTTACCATCTGGTATTTGGCAGGATTCTGAGACTGGTGCAGATAGTAGTATAACGTGCTGCGAGGAAGTCCGGCAAGTTGCAGCAGTGCTTTCAGAGGGTATTTCTGCCTTAGTTCCTGAACTACTTGTGCTTTCTGTTTTGGCGTTCCTCTTCCAGCACCAAGGCATTCAATTTTTTTAAGTAGTCGATTTCCATCCGAAGTCGCTGATTTTCTGCGATAAGATCTTCTTCTACTTGCTTATCCAGCTTTGGCTTCCGACCTTTCTGCGTCCCACTGGCGGCACAGGCTCGTCCTCGACGCTCTAACAGAAGTGCTTCTTCTCCTTCCTCCCAATAAATGCGCTCCCAGTCCCTGAGTGTACGGTCCGAAATGCCATATTCTCTGGACGCTCCCTTAAAGCTCAGGTTTTCTCTGTGGATTCGTTTAATGATTTCTACCTTCTGCGTTCCGTTGTACTTTCGTTGTCCCTTTGGCATACAAAAACACCCCATTTCCTAAACAGTATACCATACTGTCTAACAAATGGGGTGCAGTTCATTTCTGCACAGAGGCTTTTTTATCTTATTTTATTGCATTCCGCACTTTTTCTCTGCTATAATACTGTTACACAATTCAAGACCGGAGGGTTCATCATGACCGCAAAACGCGAAAAGGCATTCCGCAACGCCATTGCATCCACACGGATGGAGGGCCTCTCTTTTTCCAAAAAATCGGAGCAGGACTGTCTGCGCTATCTGGACGGTCATCTTGACGCCGCCACCCTCGTCCGTGAGGTTCTGCGGCAGCCACAGGACACTGCGGCCCAGAGGTAACGCTTATGCCCTACACGATCGACCCATCTTCTGCCGACTGCTATCCCTGTACTTCCGTCCTTATCAATAAATTCGACCTCCACAGTCAGCAGGAGCTTGACCGTGTGGAAGCCGTGCTCGTCACCGCGAAAGCAGCACAGTGGGAAGAATCTCCCTTGTGCTCTACCTTCGACTTTGAGCATTACAAGGCCATCCACCGCCATCTTTTCTGCGACCTCTACGAATGGGCCGGTGTACCCCGCAGCATCAACATCTCCAAAAAGGGTACGCAGTTCTGCCCCGCAGATGAGATCCCACGCGTCAGCTCTGCTATTTTCCGGCGGCTGGCCGAGCAGAATTTCTTCCAAAGCCTTTCCTTCGACGATTTTGTAGACGCCTTCGTTGATTTTTACATCCGCACCAACGAGCTTCACCCGTTCCGCGAGGGCAACGGGCGGACACAGCGCGTCTTTCTGGCGCAGCTCGCACAGCACGCCGGGTATCAGTTGGATTTTTCCTGCATCGACCCCGACGAGCTGATGGTCGCCACCATCTGGTCGGCGCAGGGCGTGGATACTATGCTGCGCCAGCTTTTCCGTGAAATGCTTTCGCCTTTGGCAGATTAACCCACGATTCTTTCCCCATCCAGCACCGCCTGCCGGAGGACATCCCCCTCATACACCAGCTTGAGGGAGAACCACGGATGTTCCTCGTTGAGCAGCTTGAAGAAAATTTTATCGCCCTCCCAGATGGGCAGCTGCGTCACCTTCTCCTTCGGCACCCATTCCAGCACACCTTCCCGGCAGGCATCGCCCTGTATCATCTCGCCCGTCCACCCGTCGGCGGTGTAGAGATGGATGAACTCGGTCATATTGCCCCAGATGAAGGTCAGCAGTCCCCGGCTGCGCCAGTGGGTCAGCGTCAGGCCCGTCTCTTCTTTCACCTCCCGGAGAAGGCAGTCCTCCGGGCTCTCGAACCGCTCGAATTTTCCGCCGACGCCCACCCATTTGTCGTGGTTGTAGTCGTCCTCCTTCTTCACCCGGTGGAGCATCAGGTAGGCGTCGTCCCGCTCCAGATAGCACAGCGTCGTGCTGAAGATCGGGTATTCCGGATTCATAAAGGCCCCAAGATTCATCATACTTTCCCTTTCTTTTAACAGCAAAGCGCCCCGCAGATGACCCCTGCGGGGCGCTGTTTTTATGCGTTTATGCCTTGCGGCCTGCGCGGCCCTTGCCCGCATTGTTCAGCTTGCGGACGAGGTCGTTCTGGTGCTTGCGCTGGGAGGGCGTCGGCTCCGGATCATGGGCCTCTTCGGCCTTGGCCCGGGTCTGCTGGGCGGTGGCGTCCACGCGCTCAAGGTTCCACTCCTGATTGCCGCCTGAAACGAAGTTCCAGATCTGGGCCTGCGCACCATTGGAGGTGTTCATGCCCACGAGGTCGATGTACTTGTCGGCCAGCACGTTGCGGATGCGGGTCCGGCCATTGCGGGTAGGCTCGAGCGCCCAGCACTGGCTCAGTCCGCTGGTGCGGCCCCACTGATGGAGCCAGGTGCCTTCCACCACGCCGCCGAGGGCGAGGTCCATCATTTTGCCGGTAAAACGGTTCTGGATGCGCCAGCGTCCTTCGCCTGCATCCACGAATTTCCACTGCTGCCACGGATGACCTGCGTAGTCCCACAGACGGATCGCAGCGCCGTTCTCCGTGTTGAAGTTCTTTACTTCCAGCACCTTTCCATTGGGGGCCTTGATGAGGTAAAATTCATTTTCTGATAATACGACCTGCGATGCCTTTGCCATAACTGCGTTCTCCTTTCAGCGTAGACTTTTGATGCTCTTATTATAACGCATTTTGGTTTGGGCAGCAAGAATAGTTTTCCATAATTTTTGTGGATTTCTTTATGCATTCTGCTCGTTTTGATGAGATTTCCTCACGTTGCCCTCCTGCCCGGATTCCACCGCCGGAGCACACTTGTATACATCTCAAAAACGACCCCGCAGCTGTCGTTTTCCACCCTGTTTTTGCTCCAAGAACAGCACCCCCCGTTTTCGGCCCGTTTCAGCTCCAAAACGGGCCGAACTGTCCCTGCTGCAAGGCCAGTTCAGTGCAGTGACTTCAGTTTTATAAATCAAAGCTCACTTCGGTGCTTTACTTTAATGATAGATATTGCATTTCAGAAAGAGCTTTAATTTGTTTCACGTTTTCTGCTATTGACTTTATTTCAAAACCGGTGTATAGTAAGCTTGCAGGGAGCGGGAAGCGCCCCCGTAACAACGAGCTTCAGGCTCCGCACACTGCGGGCCTGTGAGAAAAATATAGGAGGTTTGACTATGTATTACTACATTCTGGGCTGCGGTATCGCTTGTTTGGTCCTGTTCGGCATCTACAGCATGGAGACGGTATGCGTCAAGCCGGCTGAGATGGTTGGCAAGGTCCTGCTGTGGCCTGTCACCCTGATGGAAGCAGTTGTCCGTTACAGCTCCACTCATCACAACTTCAAGGCTGCGCTGTAAAACGCATCACGTCTGAGGACGTCGAAAAAGCCATCAAGGCTGCCGTACTCTTTGCGGGTACGGCAGCCTTTTTGCTTTACACCCGGGGGCCGGATGTGGTACACTGTATCTTGTAAAGCGATTTCCCGCCGAACCTTATCGTGCGCAGTTCCGCGCTATTTTTCAGGAGGACTATGAAACCCGATTACAAGCTGGTCGCCAAGGCCAAATACATCCACATGACCGCCGACCTCGCCAGTGAGCTCTGGCACGAGGTCTACAAGCGCTACTTCCCAGCAAAGCAGCTGGACGCCCTCGTCGAGAGCCTCCAGAGCGCCGACGCCATCGAGGAGGACATCGACAACGATGTGAACTACTTCCTCGTCTTCCTCGGCAGCCAGCTCATCGGCTATTTTGCGTGGAAGATGGAAAACACCTCGCTCCACCTGCTCCATCTCTACCTCAAGCCCGCATACCGGGGCAAGGCCATCGGCCGGGACATCGTGGCGTCCTGCGAACGTCTGGCCCGGGGCGAGGGCCGGGGCCGGGTCTGGTGCGGCGTTAACGCCAAGGCCCTGCCCGTGCAGCAGTTCTTCAAGGCCCGGGGCTACCGCTCCCTCGGCCCCGCCGAGAGTGAGGGCGGCATCGAGCGCAACGAGCTGATCTTTGAGCGGATGTTGTAAATTTCCTGCAAAGACCATTGCATTTTCTTCTCATTTGTACTACACTAAAGTAGTGTATTGAAGTACCCGTCTGCGGGTCCAACATCATTGAATGACCGGGGAGGAACTGTATATGGCAAAGGACCATCCGACCGGAAAATCCGGCCTGTATGCCGCTTTTCTGGAGCTTGAGACGCCCGAGGAGTGCTACCGCTTCTTGCAGGATGTATGCAGCTACGCAGAGCTGAGCGCGATGGAGCAGCGCTACAACATCGCCGAAAAGCTCATGCGCAAGCAGAGCTACACCAGCATCATGGGCAACATCGGCGCATCCAGCGCCATCATCAGCCGCGTGAGCCGTGTGCTGGGCCGGGACGACAGCGTCCTGCGCCGCATTCTGGAAAAGAACGGCGTCTCCGCTGACACCGAAGACTGAATTTCTACTGACCGCTGGCGCACTGCGGGCCGGGGATGCCCCGCCTGCGGTGCGCTTTTTCTTTGATTTATAAAAGGAGTATCTGATTATGAGCAAAGCTGTTCTGTTTTTTGCCGACGGCACCGAGGAGTGCGAGGCCCTGCTGGTGGCCGACCTTCTCCGCCGCGCCAGGGTCGAGGTCATCATTGCGTCCGCCATGGGCCGCCGTGCCCTCGTCAGCAGCCACGGCATCCACCTGAACGCCGACGCGCTGGCCGAGGATGTGGATTACAGCGACGTAGACATGGTCATCCTGCCCGGCGGCATCCCCGGTGTGCCCAACCTGAAGGCCGACGCCACGGTGCGCCGGGTCTGCCGGGACTTTGCCGTCGAGGGTAAGGTCGTGGCCGCCATCTGCGCCGCGCCCAGCGTCCTCGCCAGCCTCGGCCTGCTGGAAGGCAGGAACGCCACCGCCCACGCCGGATTTCAGGACAAGCTGGCCGGTGCCATCGTCCACGATGAGGAAGTCGTCGTAGACGGCAGCATCACCACCAGCTACGGCCTCGGCGGCGCGATCCCGTTTGCCCTCGAGCTGGTGCGCCAGCTGGCCGGCCCCGCCGAAGCCGACCGCATCCAGAAGGCTATCGCGTATCGGCATTAAAAATCACTTGCTATTGACAAAATTGCATTTGCTGCATATAATAAAGCTAGAAACAAACAACTTGAGTGTTTGTCTGAAGCAATGAAATGCCGTGCCTGTCAAGAGGTGACTGCATGGAGCTTCTCACAGGGGGTTGCACAGATTCCACAACTTGACTGAGGCAGCATCCTGCTGTTGAAAGAAAATGTGCTGCGGGAGTTCTTTGCCGAACTTCCGCATTTTTTATTGCACGATTTCCAAAGGATGTGAAGGAATGGATCTTCTGCAGCTGTGTGCCCAGAAATACGCAGAGCTTTGCTATTATACATATGATTGCACCATTGCCCGGAAGAACACCGCCATCGACCTTCATTTCACCTTTTCGCCTTACGAGTTCCGGCATCTGGCCGGTCTGCATCGGCTAGAGCACGACCGCCTTCGCAGCAACTCCGAGCGTGTATTCAAAGACATTCTCTCCTGCAAGCTCACAC
>ENA-OYXE01000594-OYXE01000594.1-human-gut-metagenome-genome-assembly--contig:-NODE-594-length-10922-cov-5.408945_pt1 | contig 10922 bp, 8 predicted proteins | sample MGYA00244175_ERZ653407 | MGnify/ENA primary metagenome ERZ653407 (study PRJEB26926, sample SAMN06165181) | human gut metagenome | biome: ENVO:00009003; feature: ENVO:2100002; material: ENVO:00002003... | reverse complement strand
GTCGTCGGCAGCGTCAGATGTGTATAAGAGACAGACCTGGAACAGTAAGGCTGCAGGTAATCATAACCACGATTCTGTATATCAACCTAAAGGTAGTTATGCGGCTTCATCACATAAGCATACAGCAACAGATATTACGGACGATTCTACACATCGTTTTGTCACAGATTCAGAAAAGGCTAATTGGAATAGTAAGGCTGCAGGAAATCATAACCACGATTCAGTCTATCAGCTTAAGGGTAGTTATGCTGCAAGTTCTCATAAACATACAGCGACGGACGTTGAAGAAGATGAAACTCATCGTTTCATGACGGATGATGAACGTGAAAAACTTGCTGTAATAGCCCCCGGAGCTAATAATTACTCTCATCCGGCTTCTCATCCAGCATCAATGATTGAAGAAAGTACTACAAGAAAATTCATGACGGATGCGGAGAAAACTTTACTAAGTTCTCTCGGAACGAATTCCGCGTTGAAAGATTTTTCCAATGCTTTTTATAGTCTTTTCCATCTCCGGATCTCCGTGAAAATCATGTGTCTTATATGCCTTATAAATATCTTTTACAGTATTTTTCCGGCCGGTCAGTTGGTCCAGTCTATCCATATGCTTTTTCAATGCTGGCGTAAGTTTATATCCATTTGCCTTCAGATCAGCTTCCCTAGTAATCGAATTTGTTATCTTCTCAACCGTTTTTCCAGAAGTATTTCCGGGTGTTTCCTCATTTTCATGCAGCGTAAGCGTTTCTTGATACTCTTTCTTTGATAAAATTTCTGCATGATATTCCAGATAATTTGCAGCTTTTTCAGCGTCACGTATAGCTTTCATCAGCATTTCTGGCTTTTCTGATAATGCCTTAGTCCAGGATTGAATATATGCTTTATGATTATTCACATGCTCTTCTGTTTGCTCTATTTGAATATGCTCACTCATAAAACAGGCAGATATCTCAGCAACCAGCTCTTCATATGCGTATTTCTCTGTTCCAAAAGCATTTTTGATGTCACGGTTCAGTCGTTTTTCCGCACCAGTTGCATGTGACAATTCATGCAATGCCGTAGCATTATACGCGTAGGAATTGTAAAAAGTATCCTTCTCAGGCAAATGAACAGAATCCGTTTTAGGACTATAATAAGCTCTATCCCCACCATCATTCAGGATTTGTAAATCCATGCCTTTTTGAATCTTATCTATAAGTTCATCATTAACGATTTCCTTCGACGTTTGAGGCTGTAACTCCGGTATTCCTTCTATATCCCGACCATTAAAAACATAATAATTTCTTGTAATAACGCCGTATTTTTCATGTGACAAGTGATTCTCAATGTATTCTTTCCAGCTGATTTCTCTTTTTGATTCAAAATCATACGGTTTCCATAATTCAACTACGAATCCCTTTGCACCCTTTTTTACCTTCCATCCGGCGTCCTGGATCTGCTTAAATGTCGCCCATCTGGGATCCGGAATTTCTCCTTCAGATAGTCTTTCCTGGCTCTGTAAATAAAGGAAAAATTTATTTGTACCTCTATATTTCTTGCCACTAATTACGTTATAAGGGGTTTCCATCGCTGCCCATTCTTTTTTCCATTCAAACTGCTTTTCCTCCAAAGATTTTATAAAAGCATCTGCCATTTTCTTGCGAAATTCGTTTGTTTTCAGCATATCTCATCCTCCTATCGTGTGGGTACCGCATCTGCGTGTATCTTTTGCTGTGCTGCAGGCGACATTACCCTCCTTTGATGTTGCAAATCTTCTCCTATTTCCTTCAATAAAGATGCTTCTCCATATCGGTTTGATAGTTTTCCACTCTTCACGGAATTTACAATATCGCTTACCTTGTTAAATTTTCCCCCGGTCAATCCATTAAGTCTGCCGATTTTATGTACCAGCCTCTTCTCCGGGATATAATTATTTGCCTTCAAATCACTAACAATGTGACCTCTCTGTTCTTTGATCATATTGTCAATATTGTTACGACTACTATCCCAGTCCTGTAGGCAACCGGCTTTTATCTGGTCATAACCAAGACCATTAAGCATTCCGTATCGGTATATATCCATCTGCCAGGCTGGTATCTTCGGACTTGCATATTGCGCTACCAGCAACGGCTGTAATCCATCATTTATCCCGTTTAAAATTTGATCCATTTGCGATGCCGATAACTTTGGATTTCCAATTAGATCTATTTGATCCCGGATATTTTGATCCATGGACATAGCTTTCTCCACGATACTGGTCTGCATCTCATCATAAATTTCTTTTTTTGCAACTGATATCTCTTTTCCATCCTTTCCTTCCAGGATTAAATGATCCTGCGTTTCGGCAAGGATCTGTCCGGAGATCTCTTTTATTCCACACACCTCTTTTATCTCGTATACTGCAGTCTTATAATCCGGTACGTGCAATGACACATAATTTCCCTTTCTATAGTTGCCTTCTCTATCAGTTGTCTGCACAGTCGCAGTACTATTTAATGGTGTTAAACTTTCAGCCTCCGCTACCTCCATCTCCGGATCAGGCGGCATATGAAGAGTCTCTTTGGAAATCATTTCAGCAAGATCCATAGAATATGCGTAGCCTTTATCATAGCCATATTCTCGTAATAACTGATCCAGCTTATTCGTAAATTCTTCTTTCTTATTCATGGTCTCTTGTATATTTGATTCTGGAACAGCTTTTTCTAATTCAAAAGCCGATTTAGGTACTATCCACATTGAATCTTTTAACACTCCACCATGATCACGAAAAAACTGTTTCATGTTCTCTGCCGATTCTGGTCCCAGCATATTTATTTCTTCTTCAGATAATTTAATTTCTTCGACATTCCCCAGCGTACTATTTGATTCATTTGTATCTGTCATAATATATTTTTCAAAAGAATCTTTTTGAGACTTTCCTATAGTCCAAACTTTTTCATCCGGTTGATATTTGGCACCATTTTCTTTGAAATACTGTATCATTCTTAAAAATTCGTCTTTATCAAGATTCTTTGGAATATTTAGTCGGACTCTTTCCTCTGGAGACTGAGGTTCATTTTTGTGGGCAGCATGCATATTTTCCGGATTCAGATATTGAGCAAATTTCTCCCGCTGACTTTCTTTAATTGTCCATATTTTTTCGTCTACATGATATTTTGCTCCATTCTCCTTGAAAAACTTGATTGTATTTTCAAATTCTGCCTTTGTTAATTTTTTTGGTACGTTAAATTTAATTTCACGATTGACCAATTCATCATACAGCATCTGCTCTTCCATCTTGCTTTCTCCCCCCTATCCTCTTTTTTTGCCAAAGAAAAATTTTTTCTTTTTTTCTTTCTTTACTGGTTCCAGATAATCTCGTAAAATTTCAAATCCTTCCGGAAAATAATCACAAGCAAAAGGATCCTCATTGTATTCTGGAAAATATATATTCTCCAAAGGCTCCATATGCTTAATAATTTCCTTCTGAAGTCTATTATTGGTTGTTCCCAAGAAGCAAAAATGGTACTTTTTCAATACCTCTTCTTCCTGTGACCGAAATACTTCCTCAAGATTTGCAAGTTCCCAGGGCTTACTGCCGGAAATAATGATCCTTACATCACATTTATTGAATAAGATCTGATCAGCGTCTGCATAATTGCCAAAATCCATTATTATATAGTCGTATAATCTCCCCGCTACTGCTGTAAGCCGTTCACGGTCGCATTCAGGGTAATAATCTACTCCCTTTAAGGAAAAATACCCTTCATTGTAAAATGAGGCTCCTGTGGCCTCACAGACGCTTTGCAGAGCAGGTCTCTGTGCATATTCCAGCACCGCTGTCATCTGATTATTGGCTCTCAAAAAATTCCCAAGCACGATGCTATTATGTGTTGCGCCACTTCGGATTCCAGCACCGGCAATTCCAATCATCGTTTTCCGCGAAATAGCTGCTTCTTTCGGTTGGTCATTAATAGCAGCATCCCGATATTTTAGGGCATCTTTATAACGCATTCCATCTGTAACACAAACTGCCAGCTGTTCGGATATCTCAAGGTATTGATCCGATATAATCAGATCATATATGCCGGCATAAAAGCACTCTTTAAGAAATGGATCTCCCTCTGCCTTATAGGGCATAACAAATATAAACCGGACCTTATAATCCATGATCCGTATGCTTTCTACAGCTTCCATGATTTCTGCATCCGTATCTGCTAAAGCAGTAAAGTCAACAATTATAATGTCGATTGACGCAATACTGGCCAGCTTATCCTTCATGGTCTTCTTTAAAAAAAGATCATTACCTACTATACTTTCTGCGATTACCTGATCTGTTTCTGTTAAAACCTTATTGATCAGCGGATTATATTTGGGACTTGCAAAATAAAAAACCATGTTCTCACCCCTTTTCAACATCTACCTGTTGCAGCCACTTTTTTACGCATTCTGTACACATGGATTCCGGGATCTCTCGGCCAGAATCCATTAAATAACTACACCTATCATTTCCCTGACAATACGGTATTTCTCTTAGTCCCATTTCTAAATCAAAAATATATTTCGCCATTTCCTCTTCTGATAGCTGTCTGATTTTCTCAAAATTTGTCATTTTCCTGCCCTTCAGCCAACAATCAATCTCCACACCAACATAGCCGCCGCTATATACGGGATAAGTGCTTTTGGCTGTTTTAATTTTCCTTCTTTGATGTTAATATTATTGTTTTTGAGTTGGACGATCAGTTCCAGCCCGACGGCTAAAAGCATAAACAATAAATAATCTGTTAGATTCTTACCACATCCGGCCAAATACATGGCACACAATATATATGCCAGGCAATCAGATCCGCCGTATAAGCGCCGGAATATAAACATTTGTATAGCAACAAAGATAAGCAAATTTATTACAATATCCTCTCCGGGATTGGAATAAATAAGCCATACGATTCCAGCGGCTAATCCGGGTACATAAACCATATCCGGGATAAGCTGTATGTAATGATCTATCCATGCTGCCAAAAGCAAAGATCCTATCATATATGCCTGTGTGATCTGCATTACATCTCTCTGCTCGCTCTGGCATATCTCTGCCCATCTAAATAACAGTAAATAAGCAAACACTATCAAATGCTGCCATTTACAACATTTACGTTGTAATGTATCACTCAATTTGGGATCAGGATCCTGTAGTTGCAACTGCCAGCCAATCTGATAGCTGCCATACGCCAACAGGATCCATAATATCGTAACCATCCTATCTCAGCCTTGTCCGAAACTCGTCTAACACAGTACCGGATACTCCGATTACGCTGATTGTCGGATGATCCTCCAGCTTCTTGTCTCCCTTATACGCACGTACCGTTATCTCCAGATTCTGATTCTCCGGCGTATAAAGCGGCACCATAAACTGTAAATGCTCCGTGATCATATATCCCGGACAGTCTGTATAGTCATATACTTTGTTCAGAGTCGGATCCAGTGCAGTCATGCTCTCCGGGAAAATAACTTCCACCCGGTCGGCATAGCCCCAGGTCGTAAACGTAAGTATTCCGCTTTCTCCACATTTGAATATAGGATCGTGCGGGGAAAGAATACGTTCTACGCTACTGGCCAGCGCAAATTCCGTCGTGCCATAGCTTAGATTATTTTCATTTCCGACATTATCCACGGCATATCCCAATACCGTGAAATCTCCACTAAATATGGGTTCATCCTCCGTGATAGTGATACGGATACTTCCATCTACATCTGGCAGATAAGTCTTGGTTATTGCATTATCTGTGTTTTTGATGACCACATAAAAGTCTTTTACACCGCTTAAATCGTCATCTGCCGTAACGGTTACTGTTATAGATCCATCCCGCCGGTCAATCAGATCTCTGTCTTCCATTATTTCCAATCCGCGGATCACCGGCGCTTCTCCGTCCGCTATTAAAGTGATCTTATTCTTTTCATCCAGTTCATGCACCGAGTACACTTTATCCGATTCTTTGTCTGCTTCCGCAACCGGAATAACCTGTATCGTCTGTCCGGACAGATCTCTGCTGATTGTAAATTTCTGTACTCCCATAAGGTCTCTGTTTTTGTTAGATCTCACTGTGTAAGAGTATGAATATTGCTGCAGCGCCGTTGGGCCATCCGTCGAATAAGACAATCCATTTGCATCTGTCCTGATGGATGTATCTGCTATCTCAGTGGATGCTGTGCGGATTATATTTCGGGCTACGCTGCTATCATCTGATACAGTCTCGTAGATAGTCTCGTTAAGCTGGTATCCCTGGCTTGCCGTACCGTCCATATAAGCCTCATTTTTTAAAGTAAATGGTGTAGTGCCATCGGCACGTACGTACCAGATCTTATCCGCTGCCGGATATACATTATCTACAGATTCATCGATTGACAGCTGCTTCGTATAAAGCTTCCATAGTACATCTTTGGCGTCAATGAGGATATGCGTTGTCTCACTGATATTTCCAGCCACATCGACCGCTGCAATATGCAAATACTGATTGTATTCTGCCGTTACCACATTTACATGAGGATCCTGTACATAATTTGCATTGCCGGTAACAACCGTATCCCCATTTTGGTCTACGAGATAGTAATATCCCATCACGCCACTAACCAGCGTGTTTTTCGTAACATTAGATTCGCATAGCATTGATGTGCTTCCCGTTAGGTAAGATTCCACTTTATGGTAATAATCCGTACCATTATCGCTCGGCACCTGCCATGTGACGCGAATCGATTTTCCATCCAATGGCTCTTTTGTAACCTGATCCGATATCTTGTCCGGGGCTGCAAAGTCGGTCGCCGTAACCCCGGCAAGATCCAGGCTTTCCTGATAGCCAATGGCCTTTGAGTGAAGTTCCGCTGCACCAGATCCGCTGCGCACTCCACTATATGTTTCATACATCATGGCATAAGCTGAATTTACGTAATTGCTACCGCCGTATGCCGGTTTTGATGACAGTATCTGGCCATTGTACATACCACATCGATACCCTACGATGGTAGATGTCGTTTTTCCACAGGTTAAATCATAATAACTATCATCTATTTCCTTTTCCCAGTTTGGATTAAAATTACCACATGCTCCATACGGGTTTCCGGGAAAATGAGCATTTGGACCTTCTTGACAATTACTGCAGCACAGATTATCTGTCCATGTTACTACCCTTTTATTTTCAACGTATTTGGTATAACATCCACCATACCTGTCGCTGGATCCCACGTGCGTATGATAAACATTACAACTTGCCACATGATAATGGTCTATTCTTTCTCCAGCTGTACCACCCTGATAGCCACCGCCACCTCCGGCCATACCTGATTGTCCATTATTTCCGTTAATAACACTCGCTGCACTTCCTCCGGCATTTCCGTTGCCATGTGAAAATGCTCCGCCACCTCCACCAGCAATCATAAGAGTGCCTTTTTGGTTGGACACAACAGAAGTCATGCCCCCACCATTACCAAAAGAAGAAGCGTTACCGCCACCATTGTAGCCATCTTGACCACCAACTACATATGTTAAGACCTCACCTTTTCGCAACCAAAATGTTCCTGTAACACTACCTCCATAGCCTCCGGTATAAGAACCATAGCTTTTTCCCTGTGCTCCCAGTGCATCTATAGTGTAGAGTCCGGTGTACGGCACCGTGTATTGTTTGGATTGTCCTTCAAAGTTGTATGCCTGGTTAATGATCGTTGTGCTACTGATATCATTAGCACTATTGACCCGGAGCCATGCCCCGTCCTCTCTCTTTTGATAGACAAGATAGGTCATATTATTCTGATCAGACTGTGACCAGGATAAATCTACCGCACCTTTTCCGTCGTTTGCATCATAGTTATCCACTGACTGCAGTCTTAGATCTACCCATTGCGCATACAATGTCATATCTTTGGATGGTATAATTTGATCTCCGGCTCCGCCAGCAGGCAGGCTAAAATCTGAATCATAATACCAACCGCCAAATGACCAGCCATCTTTGGTCGTAAACGGTAAAGTAATCGGATCGGACTGATACGCAGCCTTTACCGTATCTACATTTCCATCCGGCGCTGTAAATATATACTTGTTATCATCTAGCCATCCTTTAAAAGGCTGTTCCCGCATCCACTCAACAAAGTGCTTCGTTCCCAAAATAGTTTCTACCGTTGATCCACCATTCGTTTCAAAGGATACCTGATATCCCTCCGGTGCCTGAATAAAATCCGCCTGTAAGACATAATTTTTCAAATATAACTGAGTGATCGATTGTTTATCTAATCCACCGTACTTTCCTCCATTTGCGTCAATTACCAGTGTGCTTTCACTTTTACGCCACTGTGCATATAACGTAATTGTTCCATTATCTGTTTCTGTCCACGTAGACTCATTTTTGTTATTCCAGTCCGCGCTTGAGAGATTATAGATTTCTTCTTTATCTGCATAAGTGGTGCCTGATCCATCCGGTTTTGTATTCCACCCAGTAAACACATATCCGATCCGTGTGTAACCGTTAGCAGTTAAATGAGTTACCGGAGTTACCGTCTCCCCTTCATACGTTGTGGCATTATTGTACATATGGTAACTGGTATCCATATAGCCACTATAGTCATCTGCTCCTGTATTGGGCTTATAAATGACTCTATACTGGTTCCAGGATATCTCTTTACACCAGTGCGCAGATAATCTCACTCCCTGCTCTAAGTTCCGGCAAAAAGGACAAAGGTAATAATAAAAAACAGGATTTTTTTCGCTTCCAAGATCTAAGTACTGTATGGATGAGGCTGCCTCCCTGCTCATATATATATTTGCGTCTTCCAAAGGCTCCCCACAATCGGCACAGAATGCCTTCCAGCCGGAATAATAATTCTTAATACATTTTTGTGTCCCGAATTGAATACCATGCCAATTTTCATCACTGGTATAAGCATCATGAATACACTGTCCCGGGCGATGTACAACCTTCCAAGATCCAACAGGTACTTCTCCCCATCTGGCTACTTTGTAATAATGCTCTCCGGTCCGTAAACTCCGCAAAGATGATTTTATGCCGGTATATACTGTTGTTCCATTGTCATACCATGTATAATTCTGGTCCCCGGCACAGGTTGTAAATGCCTTTCCGTCTGGGCTGAACGATACGTAAGGACTGTTATAAATCGTCTTCTTATCAGCTGCTTCTGCCTGTCCCGGAAACATCAGCATCAATCCCAGCGCCAGCAATCCCATCTTTGCAGCTAAATAGCGCTTTTTTCTTATCATCTGTATCCTCCTTTTTCATTTATCAATGTCAACTGCATATGGAAACCGGAGAATAAAAAATCCGAGTGGAGCATACTGCTCTACTCGGACGAATATTGTCGATATTTATATTTTTTTAACAATGACCTACCCTTGTTTTTCAATATCACTTTCAATAAAATGCTTAATAAAGAGAGGTTGTTTTTGTGAAATAAAGGAGGAACTGCCAAAATGAAAACTTGCCCTTGCTTTACCCACATGGTATACTTTTTCTTGGAACAATCGTGTTGCAGGGTGTGTTGACCTTCATCTTTTATGGATGGAGGTGATGCTGATGAAGAAAAATTTCGATTTTAAGGATCTTATGTCCTTCGGAATGTTCTTGCTGGCATTACTCACATTTATTCATTTAATGTGTCAATAGCTAGTTTTACATAGCAAAACCACCCCGAAACTTTGGCGAGCAAAAGGGTGGTCTTTGCAATCCTTATAACTGGTCAACCCACCTTGTGGGGCGGTTGTTCCTTTTGTATATATAATAGCACCCTTATCCCTGAATGGCAACCTCTTTCTGCTGTTCGCTTTCTTCCATCAGTTTGATTGCATCTCGATGAAACTCTTCCAGTTCCTCCGGTGTCAGGACATCTTCCTCCCCTGTCCATACTACTGTATCTCCGTCCAGCGTTACCGTCTCCCCATCTGGATTCACTGACCGTGCCGAATGTATTTCGGCCCCAATATACTGATCCTTGGTATTTTCCATTTTTCTCGTCTCCTTTCCTGTTTTACTGTGATACACCACATCTGCTACAATAGGTACGTTCCTTTTCTACAACCGTATGAGTATCTTCATCCCAGGCTTCATAAGTTCCAGTTGTCCACTCATGCTCCGTACCATCAAATCCAGCACTTCCTAATACGTTTCCACAACTTGTGCAATAAGTTACGACGATACCATGCTCATCGCAGTATGTTGCATCCACTTCAACTCTGGTTGCCGGAGTGTGAGGTAATGCCGGATCCGTTCCTGTTGCCCCTACAGCCCCACAGATAGAGCAGACCATAGTCCAATCTCCACCTCCGTTACAAGTAGGCGCAGACGGCCAATATTCCTTGACATAATTATGATTACAAGGGGCCGGAGTGGGTACTGGTGTTGGAGCCGTGGTTGCTACCGGCTTTTCTGTTGCAGCGGGTGTCTCTTTCGACGCTTCTGTTGCGGTTGTACCAGTCTTACCGGTGCTGGTAGTATTGGCTGCAACTGTCGTTCCTGATTCCGCGGTTGTTGCCGGCTTTGGCGTTGCTGTTACCTTGGGTGTCGCGGTTGCAACAGGCTTCGGGGTTGCAGATGTCTCCGGTGCTTTTGTCTCTACGGGCTTGGGAGTTGGCGTTGCCGTCTCAGTTACTACCGGCTTCCCCGTCTCCGTCGGCAATAAAGTGTCCACAGCCGTCTGTGCCTCTGCTGTGAGATCAGGATCCTTTGTTTCTGTCTCAGAAGCCACTACATCCACAGCATTGGTATCCTCTTTCTTTCCACATCCTGCAAAAGATGTGACTGCCAGTGCCGTCACTAATATAGCAAAAATAATCTTTTTTTTCATTCTTCGTCCTCCCAGACCTTTCAGCCTTTTTCTATGTTTATTGTATAAATATAGTCTTCTTTTTTATGTCCAATAGTACGGACTCAATTCTTTGTTTTATCTCTGTCTCTTATACACATCTGACGCTGCCG
>ENA-OYXE01000593-OYXE01000593.1-human-gut-metagenome-genome-assembly--contig:-NODE-593-length-10926-cov-36.980407_pt1 | contig 10926 bp, 9 predicted proteins | sample MGYA00244175_ERZ653407 | MGnify/ENA primary metagenome ERZ653407 (study PRJEB26926, sample SAMN06165181) | human gut metagenome | biome: ENVO:00009003; feature: ENVO:2100002; material: ENVO:00002003... | reverse complement strand
CACAAAGCCGTTATGCAAGGATGCATAAAGACAGCCACACAAAGCCGTTGCACGATGCAACGGCACAAATGGCTGTCGATGCACAGATGTGGCAACCCAAACGGCTGACGAGGCACGATGCGAAACCAACAGAGCGTTCATAAACGTGCAAAGGATGCACGATGGCGGTCGCACAAAGCCGTTATGCAAGGATGCATAAAGACAGCCACACAAAGCCGTTATGCAAGGATGCATAAAGACAGCCACACAAAGCCGTTGCACGATGCAACGGCACAAATGGCTGTCGATGCACAGATGCAACGGCACAAATGGCTGTCGATGCACAGATGTGGCAACCCAAACGGCGGACGAGGCACGGATGCTTACAAGCAACAACTTATACAATTATTAATGCAAAGTGTTGACAAATTACAACAATATATTGCAAAATCCGTTTAAATTTGTTATACTATACCAAAAGGACCAAAAGACTAAAAAACCGAAAGAGCCAAAGGACCGATAACATCATAAGTAATCGGCTGTCGGTTTTAAGGGGAGGGCATACATGAGCGTGAAATACATACTGTATAATCCTTTATCTTGCAATGGAAAAGGAACAGAGCTTGCACAAAAGCTGACGGAAATATACAAGGACGATGAACTGAAATATTGCAATATGACGCAGATAAGCGGATACGGCACATTTTTTGACAGTATTTCGCCCGAAAGCGATATTGTGCTGTGCGGCGGTGACGGTACGCTTAACCGTTTTATAAACGACAGCGACGGGTATCCTTATGAAAATCCGCTGTATTATTACGGTACGGGAAGCGGAAATGATTTTTTGCGTGATCTCGGCATGGAGCAGGGCTGTGAGCCTGTAAGGATAAATGAATATGTCAGAAATCTGCCTATTGTAACGGTAAACGGCAAAAGCTCACGGTTTATCAATGCTATAGGCTACGGTATTGACGGATATTGCTGTGAAACGGGCGATGAGCTGAGAGAAAAATCCGACAAGCCCATAAATTATACATCTATTGCGGTTAAAGGTCTGCTGTTTCATTTCAGACCGGCGAATGCGGTTATAAACGTTGACGGCAGGGAGTACAGCTATAAGAAGGTATGGCTTGCGCCGACAATGAACGGCAGGTTTTACGGCGGCGGTATGATGACCGCTCCGCAACAGGACAGAAACAATCCCGAGGGGAAGCTGTCGGTTGTTGTGATGCACGGCAGTGGAAAGCTGAAAACGCTTATGGTGTTCCCTTCAATTTTCAAGGGGGAGCATATCAGCCATACCGAGATGGTAGAGGTGCTGACCGGAAAGGAAATCACAGTGCGGTTTGATTCACCTGCCGCATTGCAGATAGACGGCGAAACGGTAAAGAATGTCAGCGAATATTCGGTGAAGGCGTATGACAGGGAGAACGGCGACCGGAGGTATAAAGACGGAGAAAAGGAAAAAGAAAGCGAAACTGTTTGAATAAGTGCATAGGCAGGAGATGTCGGGTTGGGAGGGTGCTATATTTAATAGAATATATTCGTAGAGCTTGCTTATATAAGAGATAAAACGGCAAACAAAAAACCGCTTGATTTTGACAATCAAGCGGTTTTTAACTGGTCTGAGTGACAGGATTTGAACCTGCGGCCTCTACCACCCCAAGGTAGCGCGCTACCAATCTGCGCCACACCCAGATAACAGTAAACATTATACACGGTTTTCGGGTATTTGTCAATGGCTTTTTTAAAAAAATACGAAAAATTTTCGGCAGAGCTGTTAAAACGGCTTTGTTGTGCGAAATGACGGGCTGTGGTCGATGCGACCGTAGGGTGAAGCGAGGCGGTTGTGGTCGATGTGACCGTAGGGTGAAGCGGAGCGGTTGTGGTCGATGTTGCCGTAGGGTGAAGCGGAGCGGTTGTGGTCGATGTTGCCGTAGAGCGAAAACGGAGTGGCTGTGGTCGATGTGGCCGTAGGGTGAAGCGGAGCGGTTGTGGTCGATATGGCCGTAGGGTGAAGCAGAGCGGTTGAATGATATACGGAAAGGTAAGTTTTGAGAAAAAATGACGTTTGCTATTGCGAACACGGACAATTTGTGATACAATATAAAATGTGTCGGTATGTGCAGATGAAGCACTGTATGCGCCAAAGATACAGGCGGCAGATACAGATGACACAGGAAAGTAAAAAATCCGATGAAAAGGACGGTTATTTATAATGACAAATTATGAAACTTACGAAAGCCCTTTCTGTACGAGATATGCAAGTGAGGAAATGCAGTTTACATTCTCCGCACAGAAGAAGTTTTCGACATTCCGCAGATTGTGGGTAGCGCTTGCGAGAGCGGAAATGAAGCTCGGACTTGAGCAGGTAACACAGGAAAAGGTCGACGAGCTTGAGGCGCATATTGATGATATTGATTTTGCTTATGCGGCTGAGGAGGAGAAGAAGCTCCGCCACGATGTTATGGCACACGTTCATACATACGGAAAGTGCTGTCCGAAGGCCGAGGGCATAATCCATTTAGGCGCTACAAGCTGTTATGTAGGCGACAACACCGATGTTATCGTAATGCGTGACGCTATGAAGATAGTACACAGAAAGCTTGTGAACGTTCTTTCGAACTTCGCTTCTTTTGCGGATAAATATAAGGATATGCCCTGTCTTGCATATACACATTTACAGCCCGCACAGCTGACTACCGTAGGCAAGCGTGCTACGCTGTGGATGAACGAACTTCTGATGGATCTTGAGGATCTTGAGTATCAGATGGGTAATCTGAAACTGCTCGGTCAGAAGGGTACTACAGGCACACAGGCGAGCTTTATGGAACTGTTCCACGGCGATGAGGAAAAGATAGAAAAGCTGGAGCAGATGATAGCTGAGGAAATGGGATTCAAGCAGTGCGTACCCGTAAGCGGTCAGACCTATTCAAGAAAGGTTGACAGCAGAATAGTAAACGTACTGGGCGGTATTGCACAAAGCTGTTCAAAATTCTCGAACGATCTGCGTATCCTTGCAAACTTCAAGGAAATCGAGGAGCCTTTTGAAAAGAATCAGATCGGTTCTTCGGCTATGCCTTATAAGAGGAATCCGATGAGAGCGGAGAGAATAACCTCGCTTTCAAGATATGTTATGATAGATACTCTTAATCCTGCGTTTACGGCAGGCACACAGTGGTTTGAGAGAACGCTCGACGACAGTGCGAACAAGCGTATCGCAGTAGCGGAGGCATTCCTTGCAACAGACGCTATACTGAACATTATGCTGAATATCACAAACGGACTGGTCGTATATCCTAAGGTTATCCGTGCAAGAGTAATGAAGGAGCTTCCTTTCATGGCAACGGAAAACATTATGATGGACGCAGTTATGAAGGGCGGAAACAGACAGGAGCTTCACGAGAAGATAAGACAGCACAGCATTGCCGCAGGTAAGGTTATCAAAGAAGAGGGCGGAGAAAACGACCTCGTTGACAGAATCGCCGCAGACCCCGACTTCATGACGACAAAGGAAGAAATCGAGGCAAAGCTCATCCCCGAAAATTACACGGGCAGAAGCGCAAGCCAGGTGACAGCATTCCTTGAAAGGTGCATAAAGCCTGTCCTTGAAAAGAACAAGGACGTTCTCGGAGAAAAGGCTGAGCTTTCCGTATAATGAACGGATTGTGAAAATTGCAGAAATTCTTTACTATTTCTTGACTAATCGAAATCATTATAGTATAATACTATAATGTATAAATTAACAGGATGTGCTTAGGCACAGAAACGGAGTGAAACATTTGAAAAGAGTGGCAAAGCCTGTGTTCTTTATAGTGCTGGCGGTTATACTGGCATTTACAGGCATAGTATTTTTCGGTGTTCATACCCAGTACGGCGATTTCACGAACACTATTATAAGAGGTGTAAGTGATATTCGTTGGGGTATTGATATCAGAGGCGGTGTTGACGTTACATTTACGTCACCGGCAGATTACGATGCGACCAATGAAGAGGTCGATGCGGCAAAGTCGATCGTTGAAACAAGACTTGTTGCAAACAACATAACAGACTATGAGGTTTATGTTGATTATAACAGCGATAAGATAATCGTGCGTTTCCCGTGGCAGGCTGAGGATGACAGCTTTGATCCGGAAGCGGCTGTAAAGGAGCTTGGTGCTACCGCACTGCTCACCTTCAGAGAAGGCTCGGAAAAATCGCTTTCCGACGGTCAGACATATGAGGATCTGCCCCTTATCATTTCCGGCTCGGACGTTGAAAAGGCTTCTGCCGTATATCAGCTCAAGAGCGGAAACAGCAAGGAATATGAGTATATGGTATCCTTAAAGCTGAAGGACAGCGGCAAGGATAAGTTTGCAGAGGCTACAAAGAAACTCGCATCATCAAAGGGATACATTTCGACATATATGGATGACAAGTGCATATCCACAGCTTCTGTCAAAGAGGAAATCGGCGGCGGTGAGGCTACTATCAGCGGTAACTTTACGGCTGATGAGGCTAAGGCGCTTGCAGACCAGATAAACGGCGGTGCGTTACCGTTCAAGCTGGAAACATCGAGCTTCAGCACTATCTCTCCCACGCTCGGTACGGGTGCCCGTGACGCTATGGCAATCGCCGGCGTTATCGCATTTGCACTTATAATGATATTCATGATTGCACTGTACAGACTGCCCGGTGTAGTTGCCGTTATCGGTCTTATCGGACAGGTTGCAGGTACGTTCTGTGCTATAACAGGCTTCTTCCCGTTCTCGAACAGCTTTACGCTGACAATACCAGGTATTGCAGGTATCATTCTTGCGGTTGGTATGGGCGTTGACGCTAACGTTATCACGGGTGAGCGTATAAAAGAAGAAATAAACAGCGGCAAGACGATAGATACAGCGATAGCTACAGGCTACAAGAGAGCGTTCAGTGCGGTATTTGACGGTAATATCACAATGATTATCGTTGCTATCATACTTATGGGTGCTTTCGGTACTCCCGACAGTCTTGCGTCTACTATACTGAAGCCGGTATTCTTCATGTTCGGTGCTTCGACAGAGGGTACTATCTACTCATTCGGCTACACTCTGATGGTCGGCGTAATACTGAACTTCCTGTTCGGCATATTTGCGACAAGACTTATGACAATGTCGCTTTCCAGATTCAAGATATTCAGAAATCCCGCTCTCTACGGCGGAAAATCTGCAAAGAAGCGTGCCGCTGAAAAGGCTGCCGCAACGGAAGGCGGTGCTTCAAAATGAATAACAAAAAAGTATTTGATTTTATAGGATACAGAAAGATACTCTTTCTGATACCGATTGTCATTGCGGTAATTACGGTTATCTTCAACTGTATATTCGGCGTTGAAATGGCTATTGAATTCAAGGGCGGTACAATGCTGACCTACAGCTATACCGGCGAAATTGACACAAATGCGGTAAAGAAGACGGTTGAGGGCGAAAATTACGGTGCTGTTACGGTAACTACAGGTTCTTCGATGAACAGCTCGCTTGAAGTCGTTGAAATCTCATTCTCGTCTTCAGAGGGACTTACTGCAGATAAGCAGACAGCTTTATCGGATAAGCTCCAGCAGACTTTCAAGGATAACAGCCTTACGCTTGTAAACAGCCAGGATGTCAACCCCACATCAGGTACGGAGTTCTTCCTTAAGTGCCTTGTTGCAGTATTATTCTCGTTTGTACTGCTCGTTATCTATATTGCGTTCAGATTCAAGAAAATCGGCGGCCTTTCGGCAGGTGTGTTTGCACTGGTAGCTCTCGTTCACGACTGCTTCATGGTTTATGCGGTGTTCGTGTTCTGCCGTTTCCCGATCGACGCAAACTTTATGGCGGTTGTTCTTACCGTACTCGGTAACTCTATCAATAATACAATCGTTGTATATGACCGTATCAGAGAGAACCGTAACCTTTACGGCAACTCGCTTTCGCTCAAGGAACTTGTTAATATGAGTATCACTCAGTCGATAACACGTTCTGTAAACACAACTGTTACCACAGCCTTTGCCGTACTCGCAATCTGCGTTGTATGCGCAATCTGCGGCGTAACCTCGATAATGACATTTGCTATTCCTATGATGGCAGGTCTTATCTGCGGTACTTATTCTTCACTGTGCATCTCGGGTCCCCTGTGGGTACTCTGGCAGGAGAAGCACGGCAAGAATTATACAAATGCAGGAAACGGCGAAAGCAAGAAGGATACAAAGAATCTTGCTTCAAAGGGTACGGTAGACACAAAGAAGCTCATGGTATAATCACCTGCGGCTGATAATTCAATCAAAAATAAAAGCCGCATAGCACATAAAGTCTTTGCGGCTTTTGAATTTAGACAGATATTCATAAAAACCAAATGAGAGAGATTTTTAAAAATCCCGGAGGATATTTTGAAAAGAGATATTACTAAAAAAATCACAACACATTTCGGTAAACTTATACGCAGTCCGAAGCTGTTGCTGACGCTGATAATTCCGCCGATAGCGGTAATTGTCATAGGGCTTGCGGTATTTGCGGGCAGTGGGCTTTATCCGTTCGGAGATAAAACGCTCGCATGGTGCGATATGCACCAGCAGGTGCTTCCTTTATTGCTCGACTTCAAGGACATACTTGAGGGCAAGGGGGATTTCTTCTTCAACTGGCAGAATGCCGGCGGAATGAATTTCCTCGGCGTGTTCCTGTTCTTTATATCAAGCCCGTTTTCACTTCTTGTTGCATTTGTCGACAAAGCGGACATGATGCTGTTCATGAACATTATGACGCTTATGAAAATGGCTGTCTGTGCGATAACCGCAAATGCGTACTTCCGCACCTGCCATAAAAAGCTGGATGTGACATATTCGGCGCTTTTCAGCGTTATGTATGCGTTCAGCGGTTACTCTATGCTGTTCTATCAGAACACGGTATGGCTCGATGTAATGTACTTCTTCCCGCTGCTGCTGATAGCGTTCAATTCGCTCGTAAAGCGTAAACGCATAGGCGGTCTTATATTCTGCCTTGTCGGAATGCTGGTGCTGAATTATTATCTCAGCTATATGGTGGTATTGTTCACGATACTGTATTTCGGCGTTTACATTTTTCTTAACAGAAAAAAGGGCAGTACAAGGGGCATTGCGCCGAGGTTTATCATAGGCTGCGGTATAGCGGCGCTGATTTCCGCTGTTGTATGGCTTCCGAGCTTTGCACAGTATCTTTCGTCTGCAAGGGGAGCGAACATACTCAAGGGTCTGTTTGATTCTGCGGTATTTGCAGGGATATATACAAATCTGCCGCTTATTTTCTGTACGGGATTTTCCGTTGCGGCTTTCATCGTGTATTTTTTGCGAAGAAAGAGCAAGAACAGCAGATTCTATGCGCTGCTTTCGTTCCTTACGCTTCTGCCGGTAGTGTTTGAGCCGATAAACAAGATGTGGCACACGGGCGACTATATGGCATTCCCTATGCGGTACGGCTATATGACTACTCTTATGATGCTGACCTTTGCGGCGGTGAAGCTGTCGCATACAAAGCCTGATGATTATGCGCAAAAGAATAAAAAGCGCTATCTTATCGGAATAACTGCCGCCGGCGTTATCTATTTCGGTTTTACGATATGGTACTACTGTAGCTACAGATACGAACTGGATTCATATGTTTCGACACTGTGGGGAAGCTCGGAGTCGTTCATTCTGCTTTTAATTATCTTCTGCGGATTTACGGCACTGTATGTTCTGACTATGGCTTTCGGCGTTTTCAAGAAGCTCACTTTCAAATCGGTTTGTTCTGTACTGGCTGTAATTGTTGTAGCCGAGAGCGTTTTCAACGCAAACGTGTATATTGGTGCATCGGCATATACTCCTGTCAAGTACAACAATGCAATAGAGCTTGAAGGAAAAATCCCCGAGGACGATGATTTTTACAGGGTTAAGCTGATGCAGTGGCCTAAGAAATATTTTGACGCAAATCTTATAGGCGGACTGGGCTATCCCACCATCGCACATTATACCTCGCTTACATCGGAGGATTATATGTATGCGATGAAGCGGCTCGGCTATTCGTCCTACTGGATGGAGGTAACCGGCAACGGAGGCACGGCTCTTACCGATGCCGTTATGAATATAAAATATTATATAGAGAAATTCAGCGCAAGAGAGCCTGTGATTTATCGTGACAAGAACTATTCGATCTATGAGAGCGAATATTATCTTCCGCTCGGAATAGTGACCGACAGTGATCTGTCACAATGTACGGAGCTGCCTAAGGCGGAACGTATAGTTATACAGGAATATCTTGCAAAGAATCTGCTTGATACGGGCAACGAACTGCTGTTTACCGAGTATGAGCATACCGGAGAAAAGAATATACGGTATGCACATCGTGACGGGATATATTATTTCACACCCAAGAGCAATACACGCATCGCAACGCTCAGCTACAAGCTGGATATAGGTGAAAAGCAGGCGTTGTATTTCGATTGCTTTGATCTTGTTGCAAGAAATATCAACGAGCATATCAACGGTTCGTTTGCAATATATGTAAACGGCATCAAGCAGGATCTGTCGTTCCCGAATAAAGACAGCAACGGACTTTTATATCTCGGTACTTTCGAAAATGAGAAGGTAAGTATAGATGTTGACGTAAACGAAAGCACTTATTGCTCAAGCTATGGCATTTACGGACTGTCGCTCGGCAAGCTGGAAAAAGCTATCAATAAAACAAAAACCGCCGATCTTAAGGTTGACGGTGGAAATATAAGCGGAACGGCAGACAACGCAAAGAGCGGTCAGTGGCTGTTTTTGTCGGTGCCGTATGACGACGGATTTTCCGCAACGATAAACGGAAAGCCTGCTGAGATATACCGTTCAATGTCGGGTTTTATGGCGGTGAAGCTGGAGGAAGGCAAAAACAATATAACTATCAGTTTCTGCCCTAAAGGACTTAAACCGGGTATTGTGCTGAGCGTCGCAGGCTTTGCGGCACTGGCGCTGTACATTATATTCCGCAAAAAGATAACGGCAATTGCCGATAAGACGGAAGGTCTGTGCAGGATTGGCATTTACGCATTGCTTGTTGCGGTGCTGGCGGCGGTGTATGTATTACCGCTAATCATATCAATAATAGGGAACGTTTGTTCTCTGGCGGGCTGATTTTCAGAAAGGAAGTAATGAAAATGGATATTGGTGTATCAACGGCTTGTCTGTACCCTCTTGAAACAGAAAAGGCTCTTTATGAGCTTGCCGAGCGGGGTGTAAAAAATGTTGAGATATTCGTAAATTCGATAGACGAGCTTGAAGGGCAGGTGCTTGTTGAACTAAGAAGAATCATCGGCGAATACGGGATGAACGTAATATCCATGCATCCGTTTTCTTCGCCTATGGAAACGCTGTTTCTTTTCGGTGATTATCCACGCAGAACCGAATATCTGATAGATATTTACAAGAGGTATTTTGAGGTTATGGCAGAGATCGGTGCGGGTGTGTTTGTTCTGCACGGAGCTATCCTAAGCTCAAAGGTACCTGATGAAAGGTACATGGAACGCTATCTGCGTCTGTTCCGCCTCGCAAAAGAATTCGGTGTTACGGTGGCACAGGAAAACATCTGCTACTGCAAGAGCAGCAGTGTAAGATTTATCGAGGATATGATCGGACAACTCGGCGACGAGGTCAGATTTGTTGTAGATCTCAAACAGGCGAGAAGGAGCAATGTAGATCCGTTCAGGCTTATGGATATAATAGGTGACAAGGTCGTACATCTTCATGTAAGCGACGGAAACGCAGGTTGCGATTGCCTGCCGATAGGAAAGGGCAGCTTTAACTTCAACCGTCTTTTCGGCGAACTTGAAAAAATAAAGTACGATAAAGCAATGATTGTAGAGCTTTACCGTGAGAACTACAGCAGCTATGACGAACTTGCTGTATGTGCGAATAATATGAAAAAGATATACGATAAGTATAAGATGGGTCTTTGATTACAGAAAATGCTTGAAAAAGCTGCGAAAGTGTGTTAAAATACATAAATACAGGAATATGGAAAAGGAAACCGTGAGGATCAGAGCGAAAGCGAGGAAAACAGATGAAATGCCCGGAATGCGGATATGAGGACAGCAAGGTAATAGACAGTCGCCCTGCGGAAAATAAAATTCGCAGAAGACGTGAATGTCTGTCGTGCAAGTGCCGTTTTACGACCTATGAAATGGTGGAAACAATACCGCTTATGGTTGTGAAAAAGGATAATACCATTGAACCTTTTGATCGTGACAAGCTGATAAACAGACTTGCGAGAGCTACGGTGAAACGTCCGGTACAGATCGAAGACCTTGAAAAAATGGTTGAAGATATTGTACAGGAGTTGAAGAACCAGTTCAGACGGGAGGTATCATCGGACGAGATCGGCGAGCTGGTACTGCGCAGGCTGAAGGATATAGATAAGGTGGCGTATATCAGATTTGCTTCGGTATATCGTGACTTTAATGATATTGACAGCTTTGTCAGAATAATTTCCGAACTGAACGAGGAAAAATAGGATTTTTATCGGTGCCGTCCTTAAAGGGCGGCATTGTTTTTAGCTTTACGGAAAGAATGCACGAGTTTTCAACATACAGGAATGCGGATGTTGATAACTAAATATTGATAGCGGGAAACTGTATATTGTGGTTGTTTACATTTTGCACAATCGGAGAATATAACGGTTTAAAACCATTTGTGCAAAATTAAAATGAAAAAGATGTTGACAAAGCTCGAAAAGCGTGATATAATAGACAAGCACTCAAACGAGAGGGCACAAAACAGAGGGTACTTGAGAAAGCCTGAAACCGCTTGAACAGTGAGAAAGATGGCAGTCGAGGGTACGGAGATGAGCTGAAAAAACCGGATGGAACAAACGGCGGAAGCACGGTGACCGACTGGTAAAAAGTTCAAAACACTGAAAAAAGAAATTTAAAAAATTTCAAAAAAGTGCTTGACAAACTCGAATGAAT
>ENA-OYXE01000590-OYXE01000590.1-human-gut-metagenome-genome-assembly--contig:-NODE-590-length-10972-cov-6.191445_pt1 | contig 10972 bp, 10 predicted proteins | sample MGYA00244175_ERZ653407 | MGnify/ENA primary metagenome ERZ653407 (study PRJEB26926, sample SAMN06165181) | human gut metagenome | biome: ENVO:00009003; feature: ENVO:2100002; material: ENVO:00002003... | reverse complement strand
CCGGGGGATAGCAGCGGACAATTTGCCGCGTCCGCCTTCTCCAGCGGAAACAGCGCGGGCGTCTGCTCCGGCGAAAGCGTTGATGATGGGCGACCCAGCAGCGTCGTCGGGGCGGGCGTGGCGGCAGTTTGCGGATCATACGCCGAATCCACCGCCAGCACCCACGCGCCCCAGCAAAGCGGATACGCCACCTGCCGCCCGCCGGACAGCAGCCCCGCGAAAATCGGCGCATCGCCCGAAATCGGCAGGAAAAGCCCGTCTGGATCGGGGATATCGCCGGGGCGGTAGAGCACCACGTCCGGCAGCAAGGATTCCTCCGCGGTCAGCTCATCCGCCGACACCTGCCGCAGGTAAATCAGCACGCCCGGATGCTGCTGTTCGTAGGCGGACAGCTGCGTTTCCACCCACCGCGCCGCGCCGCCGGGGCTGTGGAGCATCCACACGCGCAGGAGCGTCCGATTATCCCCCGAAAGCCCCGCAATCGGGCGATTCTGCCCGTGCAGATAAAACGCCAGCACACCCGACAAAATCAGCAGAAGCACTGAAAGCGCACTGATAACGATTCTCTTCCTCATGTCCGCCCCTCCATGGGGCAGCGTATGCGGATTTTTTCGCCGGGATGCCTTGCAATTTTTGTCGGTTCATGGTATGATAAAAAAAGTCTGTCCAGCAGAGGAGAGGAAAGCATGGGTCGACTGTATCGCTGCCTTCGCGCAGTTGTGCGTGCTGTCACGCCCCGCATGACCACGACGTGGGAAGAGCCGTTTTCGGGCAATCCCAGCGTTTTCGTGTGCAACCACGTCGGGGCGTTCGGGCCGATTGACATGGTGGTCAAGTTCCCGCTGCGGGACGAAGTGCGCGTGTGGTGCAACGAGGGCATCATGAACCGCAAAACCTGCCCCGCCTACGTCCGGCAGGACTATTGGTGGAAGCCGGGCTGCCGCTTGGAGCCGCTGTATAACGCGACGCTGCCGTATATCGCCGCCGCCGTGCTGCCGCCGATTCTCCAAAGCGCGCCGACCATCCCCGTTTACCACGACGCGCGGGTGATGACGACGATGCGCCAGAGCATGAAGGCGCTCAAAGAAGGCAAGCACTTGGTGATTTTCCCGGAGCAGCCCAGCGGGTTTGGCGCGCATCACAACTGGATCAACACGGGCTGGCTGAACATCTGCACGATGTTCTACCGCGCGACGGGCAAGAATTTGACCCTCTACCCGGTGCATATCGACCAGAAGAAGCACTGCTTTGAGGTGCAGAAGCCGGTGATGTTCGACGGCAATCGCACCGTGGAGGAGCAGCAGGACAAGCTGGTGAAGCACTTGGCGGCGGGGCTGCGCGGGCAGCATGTGGAGGAATAAGGTAAGCTTTGAATTTGCAGGTGTTATTTTTTGCAGTTTTCCTTCTTGCCATAACCAGAAAATGCCGCAATGTACATTTGTGTAAATAATGTTAAGATTATTCCCGTTCGCTTAACGATACAACAAGCGAACGGGCTTTATATTTTGTGAGACAGCTATATTTTCTCTTGACAAATTGTGATTGCCTGATACAATGGAAGAAAAGGAGGCGTTTTTGCCATGAAGTACAGATTTTTTGCTATGCTGCTTGTTATGGTGATGATGCTGTGCGCCTGTCTGACAGGAGCAACTGCGGATGAAAAAGAGCAAATTTTTGAATTTCAAAACTATAAATACACTTTACTGGAAGATGGAACGGCAGAAATAGTCGGTTATACCAGTTCAGCAGGAAAAGTGCTTATTCCTGATACGCTGGATGGCAAGACCGTTACACGGATAAGAGATAACCCGTTTAGCAGCTGTCATAACTTGAAAAAAATTTCCGTATCGCCTGAAAACGGATTTTTTGCTACAATTGACGATGTTTTGTTCCGCAAATCAGATAAGACGCTGATTGCTTACCCTCCAGCAAAGTTAGCTGAAACATATACTATTCCACAAGGGGTGCAGAGGATTGGAGAAGGTGCGTTCAAAAGTTGTACGTCTTTGACTGATGTTACTATCCCTGATTCCGTAGTTGAAATTGAGAACAACCCATTCTATGGCTGTACATCTCTAATACAAATAACGGTATCACCTAAGAATACTATTTTCTCTGTGAATAATGGTGTACTATTTGATAAATCCACAAAAACGCTGCTTGTTTATCCAGAAGCGAAATCCGGCAAGAGCTATGCTATTCCGCAGGGAACTCAAAAGATTGCTGATAGTGCTTTCTATTGTGCAACACTGGAAAATGTAACCGTTCCAAATTCGGTTGTACAGATTGGTGCATGGGCTTTCGCATACTGCAAAGCTCTAACTTCTATCGCCATCCCTAACTCCGTTACACAAATTGGTGAGCATGCATTTACTGCGTGCAAGCAATTGAAACTTGTTACCATTCCTAACTCCGTTACACAGATTGGCGAGTATGCTTTTATTGGTTGCTCTGCTATATCATCAATAACCCTTCCTGATAACATCACACAAATTGAGAAAGGTACTTTCTATGCTTGTTCCGACTTAACATCCATTATCATTCCTAATTCTGTTGTCCAAATTAAAAAAGAAGCTTTTTATAAATGTGCCTCCTTGACTGATGCTGTAATCCTAAATGCCGTTACTGAAATTGATACGTCTGCCTTTGATGGTTGCACATATCTTACCTTAACCGTTCCACATGATTCTTACGCATTGGATTACGCAAAAAACAATAATATATCTTACACTTATTCAGACGCAAATGACTGGCTCAACAACTAATATACTATAGACGAGCAAATTCGAAAAAAATGCACAAAAACCGCGATTCCGCTGTAGCCTTTGGGTTATAAAAAGCGCGATAAATTGCGATTCGCGACCGAACAGTTTTCTTTTTTCGATGTGCCTTGTGCAGTTTTCACTATTTGCTCATTTATAGTAATATAAATAAAATAGCAGCAGTGCCTCCGGGAGCAAAAGCCCCGAAAAGCACTGCTGCTTTTTGATTTCCCTGCTTACGCCATCGCTTCCGCCATCTTCTTGCCGCCCAGCACATGGAAGTGCAGGTGCTGCACGCTCTGGCAGGCGTCGCAGCCGCAGTTGCTCACCACGCGGAAGCCGCTCTCGGCGATACCCTCCTGATGCGCGACCGTCCGGCACGTCCGCAGGCACGCGGCCAGCAGCTCGTCGGACAGCGCATCCACCGCATCCAGCGACGCGACGTGCGTCTTCGGAACGACCAGTACATGCACCGGCGCCATCGGGTTGATGTCGCGGAAAGCGTAGGTCTTGTCATCCTCGTAGACCTTGGTGGAGGGGATTTCCCCGGCGATGATTTTACAGAACAGGCAGTTTTCCATGAGAATCATCCTTTCTATGGTTGATTTTGTTGTGCACATTGGCGGATAGGCTATGTGGTCGCGCCCATCTGGCGCGACAATGTTGAGTTGAGGGAAAGAGCAAGTTGGGGGGCGCGTCTGCGGACGCGCAAAGTTAGGGGCAGGGACGCTTCGCTGCCTGCACCTTTGTTGATTTCTTCCTTGGAATTGAGCGCACGCGAAACAGTTGGGGCGTTGCCCCAAACCCCAGCAGGGGCGCTGCCCCTGCACCCTGCAAGGGGGATTCCCCCTTGACCCTTTTTTGGCTGCCCGGCTTGAGCGCGTTACCTTAATAGTTTTTTTACGCGGCTATTATTCGCAGGGCGTGCCGTCCATGCCGCCTTCATTCAGTCCCGTCAGGCGGACGCGAACAAATTCCCCCTGCCGTCCGGCATACCCCTCCGGCAGCGTCACCGCGATATACTCCGGCGTATAGCCCGTCCAATGGCCGTTCACCGGCTCTTCCAGCAGCACCTCCGCCACCTCATTGACCCACTGCTCCCGGTACTGCCTTGCCATTTCGTCGCCCACGGCAATCAGCAGGCGCGCGCGGCGTTCCTTCTCGGCGTTTGAGAGCTGTCCCGGCATCACGGCGGCTTTTGTGCCCTCGCGCTGGGAGTAGGGGAAAACGTGAATTTTGGCATAGCGGGCTTCGCGGATGAAATCGCGCGTTTCCTCGAACTCGGCTTCCGTTTCGCCGGGGAAGCCAGTTAATACATCCGTTGTGAACGCCGCCATCGGGTAGACGGTGCGCAGGTTTTCCATCGCCTGCCGGTACATGCGCATGTTGTAGCGGCGCGCCATCCGCTGCAAAACGGTGTCGCTGCCGGATTGCAAAGCGAGGTGGAACTGCGGGCAGACCTTGTCCATCGTGCGGAGGGCTTGCGCGAATTCTACCGTCGCGACGGTCGGCTCAAGGCTGCCGAGGCGGATGCGGCGCACGCCCGGCACGTCCTGCACGGCGCGAATCGCGTCCAGCAGCGTCTGGCGGGGTGTGAAGTCCCGCCCGTAGCTGGTAAGATGGATGCCTGTCAGCACAAGCTCGGTGAATCCGGCTTGCGCCAGACGTTCGGCTTCGGCACGGATTTCATCCACCGGGCGGGAGCGAATCGGCCCGCGCACGCTGGGGATGATGCAGTAGGTGCAGTGGTTGTTGCAGCCCTCCTGAATTTTGAGCGTCGCGCGGGTGTGTTCCTCCTGCGAGGTGATGGTCAGCGGCTCGAAGGGGGTCGTGGCGTTCAGCTCGTTGACGGCGTTGATGGATGTGTTCTCCCGCAGCGCCTTTTCCAGCAGTTCGACGACTTCGCCGCGGTGCTGTGTGCCGATGACGAGGCGCGCGCCGGTTTCAAGCAGCTCCTCCGGCTTGCGCTGCGCCAGACAGCCCGCCAGAATCAGCGCGCTGTCCGGATGTTCGCGGCGCAGGCGGCGCGCCAATTGCAGGGATTTCTTGTCGCCCGTGCCGGTCACGGTGCAGGTGTTGATGATGTAAACATCCGCGTTCGCGTCAAATGGGACGATTTCATAGCCGGCGGCGCGGAATTTCTCCAGCATCGCCTGCGTGTCGTATTGGTTGACCTTGCACCCAAGGGTGTGGAAGGCAGCAGTTTTCATGGTTTCACTCCAATTCACCGTATAGGCAGAACAAGGCGCTTAAGGCGCAAAGTCCTGCGGTTTCGGTGCGTAAAATGCGCGGACCGAGCGTCACGCTTTGGCAGCCGCAGTCTTTCATCCGGGCGATTTCGTCCGCGCTCATGCCGCCTTCAGGGCCGATGACAATCGCGAGGTCGTGGATTTCCGGATGCTCCCGGTGGAAGGCGGTCAGGCTGTACCCGCGCGCGTCCTCCCACGGGACGATGGCGGCTTCGTGCGTTTTCAGCGCCGTCAGCAGGGCGGGGAAAGGAATCGGCGCATCCACCGCCATCATCTGGCAGCGCCCAGACTGCTTGCAGGCTTCGCGGGCGATTTTCTGCCAGCGCTCCTGCTTCTTCGCGCCGTCCTTGGCGCTGAGCTGCACGACGCAGCGGCTCATAGCCACCGGGACGACCCGCGCCGCGCCCAGCTCCACCGCCTTCTGTACAATCAGCTCCATCTTCTCCGCTTTCGGAAGACCCTGATAAAGTGTGATGCGCAATTTCGCCTCGGTGGAGGGCAGTTCGCTTATCAAGCGCGCCGTCACGCCCTCCGCTGTCATTTCCGCGATTTCGGCGGAAAAGCGACGACCGTCCAGGAACAGCTCTGCCGCGTCGCCCGGCTGCATCCGCAGCACGCGGGACGCATGGCGCGCGTCCTCCTCCGACAGCGTGACAAGGCTGCCGATTTCACCCAGCCCGTCAGCATAAAAGCGGTGCATTACTTCTTCCTCCGGGACAGCATGGCGACCCACTCACCCTTGCGCTTCGTTTCCAGAATCGTGTAATCGGCGGCGGTCAGCGCGTTCACCACGTCCTGTTCGCGCTCCTTGATGATGCCGGAGCAGATGAACAGCCCGCCGGGGACGATGTGATCCACCAGCGGCTGCGCGAACATGCAGATGACGTCGGCGATGATGTTCGCCACGCACAGGTCGCACACGCCGTCGCTGCTTGCCAGCAGATTGCCCTCCACCGCGCGGACGCGGTCGGACAGGTGGTTGTGCTCGATGTTCTCTTTTGCCACGCGCACCGCCACGGGGTCAATGTCGATGGCAAGCACGTCCTTCGCGCCGAGCATCGCCGCGCCGATGGCAAGGATGCCGCTGCCCGTGCCGACGTCGATGACCGATTCGCCGCCGTGCATCGCGTCCTCCAGCAGCTCCAGGCACATCGAGGTCGTCTCGTGCGTGCCGGAACCGAACGCCATGCCGGGGTCAATCTCGATGATGCGGTCGCCGGGCTGCGGGTCGTAATGTTCCCACGTCGGCTTCACCACCAGCGAACGCCCCGCCTTGAACGGCTTGTAGAACTTCTTCCACACCTCCGCCCAGTCCTCATCATGAACATTCAGCGTCGAAATTTCCAGCGTGCCGAGGTCAAGCCCCAAATCCATGTGATGCAGTTCGTCGCAGCGGCTGCGCAGCGCCTGCATCCGGTCTGCGAAGGAACTGTCCGGCGTGAACCACGCGTGCACCAGCACATCCTCCGGCATGGAGGCAATCAGATTCGGGTCGATAATCTCCCAGTAGCCATTGGGCTTGTCAGGGTCGGGAATATCCGCGCGGATCCTCTACCATCGTGCCGGTCGCGCCCTCCGCCATCAGCGCCTCGGACACAATGTCCGCGCCCGCCGTGGTGGTATGAATCGTCAATTCAATCCAGTCCATGTGTGTACCTTCCTTATAAAGAAAATTCCATCTTGATTATATAGCAAAACCCTGCCGAAATCAACCCGGCAGGGCAAAGGAATCAGCAAAATCAGTCGTAGAACGACTCTATCCCATCCAGCAGATGCCCCTCGCGCACATCGCGGGTGGTGGTGTACATCCGCCGCGTCAGCACCGTGCCGCCGCGGTAGTACAGGCAGATGAACGGGCAGTCCTTCGCAAACTGCTCCTGAATGTCGTACAGCACGGATTGGTAATCCGCCTGCGTGACCTGCGTGCGCAGCTTCTTGAACAGCGCATCCATCGTCGTTGAGCGGTAGGCGACGTAGTTGCAGGTGTTGCCGCTCATCAGCAGAAAGCCGGGGTCGGGGCAGACGTCCATCGCGAAGGAAACCAGCGCAATGTGGAAGTTGCCCGCTTTCAGGCGCTCCTGCATCGTGCTGTACGACACCGTCTCCACCGTCGCCTTGATGCCGATTTGCCCCAGCATGTCGGCAATCAGGTTCGCCGCCTGCACGCGCACGCTGTTGTCCGGCTCTTCGTAGGTGATGATGTTGTAGGTGAGGTCAGCGGCTTCGTTGTTTTTGTTGGGCTTGTCCACATAGCCGCTGCCATCGGTGTCGTACCAGCCGTCCTCCTCCAGCAGCTGCCGCGCCTTGTTCAAATCAACTTGGAAGTAGGAGGACAAGTTCGAGTTGTACATCCACGTTCCTTGAATCATGGGCGTGTTCGTCCGGTCAACCATGCTCATGTAGACGGACTGGACGATGGAATCAATGTTGATGCAGGAGCGAATCGCCGTGCGCATGTTGTTCGTCATCGAGCCGAGATAGTTGTTCAGCAGCAGGCACTCCAGCTGATTCGTGCGGTAGGTGATGGCGAGCGTGTTGGTGGAAGATTTGTACTGCGCAATGGACAATGAGCGGGAGAAAATGGCATCGACGTTGGAATACTGGTACGCATTTACCACGTCGGCGTCCTTGCCGTACAGGTCGAAGTAGAGATTCTTGAACTGCGGCGGCTTGCCGCTGTAATACGGGTTCAGCGAGAGCGTCATGCTGCCCTTCGTGCCGTTGGAATAGGGCGTGAAGGCCGTAATCATGTACGCGCCTGTGCCGGGGGGATTTGCGCTTTCCAGTGCGCTTGCGGGCAGCACCGGGAATGTCATGGCGTACAGCACGCCGTAATACTGCCGATCGGCGCGCACCTCCACCGTGTAGTTGTCCCGTGCCTTGATTTCCTTGACGAAGTAGCGCAGATTGGCGTAGTATCCCTTGTTCGTCAGGTTTGTGTCCTTGGCGCAGGAAATGATGTAGTTCGCCGTCGCGACGACGTCGTTCGCCGTCATTTCCGTCCCGTCGGAGAACAGCACGCCTTGCCGCAGCGCGAACGTCCATGTGCGGCCATTGCCGGTCTGCGTCCAGCTTTCCGCCAGACCGGCCTGCGGCTGATAGTTGTCGTCAATGGTGATGAGCGAATCGTACATCAGGTCGAAGATGGAAAGCATGTCCCGCTCGACCGGGAAGAGGGGATTCAGGCTCGTCGTCTTGCTGCTCTGGATGCCGATGACCAGCGCGTCACTGGTTGGCGACGCCTGCGCGGACAGCACGGGCAGGCATAGAATCGCCATCAGCAGCGCCAGCAGCTTCCGTGCTTTCGTTGGGGTAGAGAAGGGCTTCATAAATGCCATAGGATGTCGTCACTCTCCCTGCGTATTGTTTGGTCGGGCCGTCCGGCAGCTTATCTACGGGGATGGTCACACCGTCTGACGAAATGCTCTTGTCGCTCAGCCAGCGGGTGACGGTCGTCTGCCCCGCGTGATAGGCGGAGGAGACAAGCACCGCGTCGCCCCGGAACAGCTTGGACAGGTAATTCAAGTACCAGCAGCCGTAGCGGATGTTCGTTTCCGCGTCGTAGAGGTGGTCGAAGGAATAATTGCTGTCGCCAATTTTCCCGGCAATCCATTCTGCCGTGTCTGGCATCAGCTGCATCAGCCCGCGCGCGCCCACGCTTGATTCCGCATCCGTGCGGAAGGAACTTTCATTGCGGATGATGGCGGCGACGAACGCGGGGCGGAGGTTGTATTCCGCCGCATAGCGCTCAATCAGCGGCTGGTAGGTGATGGAATTTCCGCTTTCGCCCTCGACGACGTGATAGTAGCTCAGCGTGTTCTGCCGCGCGGTTTCCCACTCTTCGGCGCGCGTCGTCAGGTACGCCTGCATCAGGTAGTGCGCCGCCAGCAGCCCCAGCAGCACGATGCACAGCCCGACGATCGTCCACGTCAGCCAAAGGGGCAGGCGATTCGGGTCGGCAGTTTCCGTCGAGGCGGATTCCGCCAGAACGGATTCCACCCGCTGCGGCACGGCGGATTGCGTCGGACGCGGGGCAGTGCGGCGCTGCGGCTGCGAATACGCCGGATTCATGCCCGCATACGGCGCCTGCGCCTGACGCACGGGCGGCATTTGCGCGGGACGCTGCGGCGGACGCTGATTCGGCAGCTGCGTATAATACCCTGTCTGCTGCTGATACCACGCGGGCGCGGCAGAGCGCGGCTGCATGGCTTGCTGCACAGGCGAGGGCGGTGGATTCTGTGAATTTGATTGCGGCGGATAGCCCCGCGTTGGCTGCACCGGATGCTGCGTCACCGGCTGCGCTGCCTGCGCGGATGGGGCTGCCTGCGCCTGATAGCGGTCACTTCGTCTGGGACGCGGTGTGTTTTCCATGCGAACCCTCCTTCGCAAGTTCGGCGGCGTAAAGCGGGGGAATCAGCGCGGCGGTTTCTTCAATCGTGCCGTCTGTCGGGATGACGACGTTCGCCCGGCGCGCCTTTTCCGCCGTGTCCATTTGGCTGCGCAGGCGGTTTTCCGCTTCCTCGCGGGTGAAGCCGTCGCGCGCCATCAGGCGGGCAAGCTGCGTCTCGCGGGGGAGCGACGCGCACCAGACCGTGTTGCACAGCCCGTCCAGCCCAGCTTCGTAGAGCAGCGGCATGTCCAGCACGCAGATTTTCGCGCCGCCCTCCTTCGCGCGGAGGATTTCCCGTTCAATCATCTCCCGCAGGAGCGGCTGCATCAGGTCATCCAGCGCATGACGGCGCTCGTCGCTGGCGAAAATGAGGCTGCCCAGCGCGCGGCGGTCAAGCGTGCCGTCCGCGTGGAAAACCTCGCTGCCGAATTCCGCGCGAATCGCGGGCAGCGCCAGCCCACCCGGCTGCGTCAGCGCGCGGGAGAGCTGATCGCCGTCGATGATGGTGGCGCCGAGCGATTTCAGCGTGAGCGAAATGGTGGATTTTCCGCAGGCAATACCGCCTGTCAGACCGATGATGCGCATGAAGATTCCTCCTTCCGGCGCGCAAAGCGGATTTTCAATAGAACGATTCAGCGTGGCAAAAGACTGCAAATTTCGGCAAAATCATCTGATAGAAGAAGCAAAACACCCCGGCAGGGCGTTTTTTTCGCGTCCTGCCGGGAGTTTTGGGGAAAATCAAATCTTCGTTTCCAGCAGCTTCTTTTTGAGGTCGTTTTCCATCTGATAGAGCGTCTTTTCGGCTTCGACGCGCTTGGTGTGCCCTTCCTGCTGGATGGTCATCACCTCGTTGATGGTGTCGATGAGGCTCTGGTTCGTCTGCACGAGCGTCTCGATGTCGATGATGCCGCGCTCGGATTCCTTTGCCGTCTCGATGGTGCTCATTTTGAGCGTCTCGGCGTTCTTCTTCAGCAGCTCGTTGGTCATGTTCGTGACCGCGCGCTGCGCCTGCATCGCCTGCTGCGTGTGGTGCAGCCCAAGCGCCAGCACCATCTGGTTCTTCCACAGCGGCAGCGTGTTGGAAATGGTGGATTGAATGCGTTCCACCAGCAAACTGTCATTATTTTGCAGCAGACGAATCTGCGGCGCCATCTGCATGGATACCTGACGGGTCAGCTTCAGGTCGTGGAGCTTCTTCTCGAAGCGGTCGCACTGCGCGGCAAGGTCGTTCGCCTTCTGCGCGTCCATCGCGTCGCCGGATTCCGCCGCCTTCGCCATCAGCTCCTTCAGTTCGCCCTCGCGCACGCGCTGCAGTTTCTCTTCGCCCGCGATGATGTAGAGCGTCAGCTGGCGGAAATACGCCGTGTTTTGGTCGTACAGGCGGTCGAACATGGCAACGTCCTTGAGCAGCTGCGCCTGATACCCTTCCAGCGAGGTCGCGATATTTTCGACGTTCACATTCGCTTTGTTATAGCGTGCCTTCATGCGCTCAATGCGGTTGTCGGCACTGTGGAAGCTGTCTCTTATACACATCTCCGACCCCACGAGACCTCTCTACATCTCGTATGCCG
>ENA-OYXE01000573-OYXE01000573.1-human-gut-metagenome-genome-assembly--contig:-NODE-573-length-11143-cov-5.715278_pt1 | contig 11143 bp, 9 predicted proteins | sample MGYA00244175_ERZ653407 | MGnify/ENA primary metagenome ERZ653407 (study PRJEB26926, sample SAMN06165181) | human gut metagenome | biome: ENVO:00009003; feature: ENVO:2100002; material: ENVO:00002003... | reverse complement strand
CGGCAGCGTCAGATGTGTATAAGAGACAGATATAATATATTATGACATCTTTTTCAATAAATCTATCGCACATCGACCGACAAATAATAGATAATCAAATAAGTATTTTTAATATCATAAAAAATTTCGTCATTATTGTCATATTATTCCGCCGGTTTAAAATCAATTGTACGCATAATTTTGTCAGTACTGTCCACAACAACCTTGATTTTTTGTCCAAGCTTGTATCTCTTATTGGTGGCTGAACCGGCTAGCTCATAGGTATCCTCGTAAAACTCATAGAAATCGTCTGTCAGGTCTGTCACGCGCACAAGTCCCTCAACTGTATTTGGAAGCTCCACGAAAAAGCCCCACTCCGTGACTCCTGATATAACTCCTTCAAAACATTCTCCAATATGATTTGACATGTATTCACATTTTTTAAGCTTGACTGTTTCACGCTCTGCCTCTTCTGCACGTCGTTCGGCCTCACTTGCCTGCTTTGCAACAGCATCGAGTATAGACTCATAGTGCTCCCTGCGGTTATCATTCATCCTGCCGCGAATATTTTCCTTGATGATACGGTGTATCTGCAAATCAGGATATCTGCGGATTGGTGATGTAAAGTGGCAATAATAATTTGCCGCCAGTCCAAAATGACCTGTACACGCTGTTGTATATCGTGCCTGTTTCATAGAGCGCAGTGTCAGTCTGCTTATCAGGGATTCTTCATCTGTGCCATCCACCTTCATCAAAAGCTTCTGAAGCTCCTTTGGGTGTACCTCATCAGCTCCAATATGAAGCGTATAGCCAAAATTATTGATAAATGTGGAAAGCTTTGCGATTTTTTCTGAGTCCGGCTTGTCATGTGTTCTGTATACAAAAGGTATTTCCTGCCAGAAATAATCCTCAGCCACAGTTTCATTTGCTATAAGCATAAAATCCTCAATGAGCTTTGTTGCCACATTTCTGTCATACGGCTTTATATCTATCGGATGACCATCTTCATCGAGCACGACTTTAGTCTCCGGAAAGTCAAAGTCTATAGAACCTCGTTTCATTCTCTTTTTGCGTAGAATTGCTGCAAGCTCTGCCATTTTTTCAAACATAGGCACAAGCTCCTTATATTCTTCAATAACAGTGGCATCCTTATCTGCAAGAATCTTTTTTACATTTGTGTATGTCATCCTGCGGTTTGTCTTTATGACTGTCTCTGCAATCTTATGATCGATGACTTCACCCTTTTTATTTATTGTCATAATGCATGAAAGAGCCAGCCTGTCACATCCCTCATTCAAGGAGCATATGCCATTTGAAAGCTCTCTTGGAAGCATCGGAATTACTCTGTCTACAAGATAAACCGATGTTCCTCTCTTAAGTGCCTCCACATCAAGGGCACTGTGCTCCTGCACATAATTCGACACATCTGCTATGTGTACTCCAAGTACATAATTGTCGCCATCCATGTATAAAGACACGGCATCATCAAGATCCTTTGCATCCTCTCCGTCTATCGTGACCATCATCCAGTCGCGTAAATCCATCCTGCCGGCCATATCCGCAGGTGTCACATCCTTTGCCACATTCTGCACCTGATGCATGATTTTCTCCGAAAAATCCACCGGCAGATCATAAGCCTTTACTATAGAAAGAATATCTGTACCCGGATCATCTATATGTCCGATTATTTCAACAACCTTGCCCTCCGGCTTTTTGCCCTTTTTACCATAGCTTGTGATTTCAACCACTACCTTATGGCCCGACATAGCACCCTTTGAGCGTTCCTTTGGTATGAAAATATCTGTGCCAAATCTGGTATTGTCGGGCACAGCAAAACCAAAATTTTCACTTGCCTCATAGGTGCAGACTACCTGCTTCATGCCTCGCTCTATGACGGAAACAACCTTGCCCTCCTTGCGGCGTCCTGTTGTGACAGGTGAGATTGTAATCTCAACAGTATCCATGTGCATCGCACCATTTACATACTCTGCAGGGATAAAAATATCATCAGGCTCTCCCTCCACAGTGACAAAGCCAAATCCCCTTTGATGCGCTGTGAATACGCCGACTGTCTTTTTAATTTCCGACTTTGAGTATTTCCCACGCTTTGAGAGTGTTACCCTTCCCTCTGCCTGCAAATCCAAAAGAATCTGTTCAAGCTGTGGTCTGTCCTCTTTTTTTACTCCGAGTACTATGCACAGTTCCTTGATTTTCATCGGAACATACATGTCATCGCACATGAAGTCATAGACCATCTTTTTTCGTGTTTCATATTTATCTATATTACTCATTATCTCTCCTTTTTCGTTGCACCATATGGATGTCTGATTTCAAATCAAATGCACAGGTCTTAAAAATTTGTACTAGCGGCATTTTCATCATATGGATGTTGATTCAAAAAAAGACTGCCGATTTCTCGACAGTCTAGTATTTACCATATTCCCATATTTAAAGCAATTGAAATAATAAAGAAAAGAACAACACATACAATGGTCGCCTTAACCAGACGTCCTTCCTTTGAACGTCCCTTGTTCTTGCCCCAATATGTATCAGCAACTCCGGCGATAGTGCCAAGTCCTGCTGACTTACCCTCCTGGAAAAGAATAACTATAGTAATTACTATACTGACGATTATAAATAATACCGATAAAACAATTTTTAAAGTTGCCACGATAAGACCTCCTAATTTCAATTCTAAATAACAGAACTAATATACTACGTTTTTATTGCACAGTCAAGAGTTTTATACTGTATGTAACAGATTTTCACACTTTATGCAATGGATTTTATTAGTTTCACGCAATAAATGTATCTCTATTTTTCACTTTCCTCTGCTGATAAACTTTTTGAACTCATTAAAAAAGTTTTCCATCACTAGTATCCTTTCTTTTTACTCTCTTCTTTTGATAATCTAAACCATTTTTTAATATTATACATTTTTCCATTTTATTTTACAAGAAAATACATTATAATATAATTAAAAAAGAAACAACTTTATATTTAGGAGATTTTTATGAAGTGCATACTGTATAAAAAAGCACTTCCACTCATATTATTATCATGCCTTTTGCTTGGTGCATGCGGTAATTCCAAAAATGACAGTGTATCCAAGGAGCCTCTTTCCCACACTTCTACTGAAAAGGGCACCTGGGACTCTGCTCCAAAGGTGCTTACCCCAACTGCCGACGGCACACAAACCTATACATGTGATGTAGCCAGTATCGATGCTTCAAACAGCAGCAGCGGCTATATCATAGTTGATTATCACGGTTCCAATAAAAAGGTCAAGCTTCAGATAACCGGGCCTGACAGTGTCACGTACACCTTTGATCTGCATGGAGGAAATGAAGTGTTTCCTCTGGTTGCTTCAAGTGGTTCGTATACTGTAACCGTGTTTGAAAATGTTGAGGGGACACAATATGCCACCGTGCTGTCGCAGGTGATTTCTGTCTCCATCACCGATGAATTCGGACCGTATCTGTACCCTAACCAGTATGTAAATTTCACTGCCGATTCTCTGGCTGTGAAGGAAGGCAGCTCACTGGCGTACTACTGCAGCAGCGATACTGAGGTCGTGGAAAGTGTATACAATTATATCATTTCAAACTTCAAATACGACTATGACAAGGCTAAAAATGTCAAAAGCGGCTATCTGCCTGATGTGGACAAGGTCTTTACCGAAAATACCGGTATATGCTTTGACTATGCGGCAGTCATGGCCACTATGCTAAGGACTCAGGCTATTCCCACACGTTTAGAGGTAGGATATGCCGGTGAAGAATATCATGCCTGGATCAGTACTTATATAAAGGACAAGGGCTGGATAAACGGCATCATCGAGTTTGATGGTACCTCATGGAACATGCTGGATCCAACATTTGCATCTACCAGTGATTCGCCAAAGAAGTTCATAGCACAAAAAAGTGATTACATTACCAAATACGTCTATTAGGAGGACATAAATGTCTAGAAAATCCAAGATTTTAAGCAATGCAGAGCTTTCTGCCTTCTGTCAGCAGATTTCTCTTATCATAGCAGCCGGGCTTCCTACATACTATGGTGTTTCCATATTATGTGATGAAGCACCTGATAAGCAGACACGTGATCTGCTTGAGCAGATATATAAGCCAATGGAGCTTGGTGCAACGCTTCACAGTGCACTTAAAGATACAGGATACTTTCCAAAATATATGATAAATATGATACAGCTGGGTGAAGAAACCGGCCGTCTTGAAGAGGTCTTAAACTCACTCTCAAAGTACTATGACCGCGAAGACGAAATAGCTTCAGGCATTAAAAGTGCCGTTGCCTATCCTCTCGTGCTTTCTGCAGTGATGATTGCCGTTATTATCGTTATGATTGCCAAGGTTTTACCTGTATTCTCACAGATATATGCAGAGCTTGGAAGTGAGCTTACCGGCACCGCTGCCGTGCTCATGAAGCTCAGTGAATACATCAATAGATATCTGCTTATCATTATAGCTTTCATGCTCTTTGCCGCACTGTTTCTTTTTATATTTTTTAAGACACGCTTCGGAAAAAAGCTCCTTATGAAAACTGCTCTTTCCATGTCAATCGCATCCAGCCGCTTTGCAAACTGCATGTTTTTAGCACTCTCAAGCGGACTTGACACAGACCGTGGTCTTGATCTGGCACAGGCTCTCGTAAACAATCCTGTCCTTAATTCTAAAATAAATGACTGCCGTAAAAATATATCTAACGGCGAGACATTTTCGGAGGCACTGCTGCACTCCAATATTTTTTCAAAGATGTACTCAAGCTGGATTGCAATCGGCAGCAAAACCGGATCTATGGACGATGTCATGCAACATATATGTACATCCTGCGAGGATGACACAGATGCAAAGCTGTCACGATTCATATCAGTGATCGAACCTGCCATGGTTATCCTGCTTTGTATATTCATTGGCTTCATACTTGTATCATTTTTACTCCCACTGCTTGGAATTATCTCAAGCATAGGATAGCTTACGGAGGCACAGCATGCTGTTTTTTGTTCAGAAAAAGAAATCAACCATATGGAAATTCATACCAATTGTGCTTTTAGCCGCATGTACCGTTTTGTTTGGTGCTTTCTCTTCAAAGCTGTCAGATGACAATACCAAAAGAAGCAAGAGCACGCTGGAACGCGCCCTCACACGAAGTATCACACAGTGCTATGCTCTTGAGGGAACATACCCTCCGGACATAAATTATCTAACAGACCACTATGGTCTCACATACAACAGCGACTATTATTACATAGACTATCAATACATCGGCTCCAATCTGCGTCCCGATGTGACAATAATAGAGAGGAAATAACCCATGTTCAAGCTAAAACCAAGATCACATCAGGCTGACAGTTTTTTTGTGATGCTGCTGTTTTTTCTTTTTGCGCTGACTGCTTTTATCCTCGTACTAATTGGCGTAAAGCAATACAAGTCCACTGCCAATGCCATGAATTACAACTACGAGGTACGCACTGTCACATCTTATCTGCGCGAAAAAGTCAGACAGAATGATTCTGACGCTGCAATCAGTGTAGAAACAATAAATGGCACAAAGGCTCTATGTCTGAAAAACACAATAAATGACATCGTGTATAATACCTTCATATACTATTATGGCGGTTCTCTAAGAGAGCTCTATGTACAGGATGGTTCCTCATACAGTCTGGACAGCGGACAAAGGATTGTCGAAATCGGAGGACTTGACATGACAGAAACCACCGACAAAATGATTACCGTAACTATCACCGATACATCCGGTGGCACTACCGATACCTACTGCTCCGTCAATTCCGACTAATCATCGTCCGACAATAAATGCAGAAATATCAAGTACACCGCTCCATGATATGCCACTCGATGCCACACAAACTTACATACCACAAGGAATAAACCATGATTTCAACAAAGCTTAAACAATCGAAAAACAGAATATTCCTGCTTGAGATTACCATTAATCTGCTGCTTTTTTCAGTTCTTTTGATTGTGGGACTGCTTTTCTTCATAAAGACCCACAAGCTGACAGAAGAAACTCAGGTGCTGCATGAGGCTGTTAATGCATGCAGCAATGCAGCAAGCGCATACGAACAGGAGCATGGCGATTTAAACGCCGTATCATCGCTCTTTGACGGCTCCATCTGTGCAGATGAAAAGCTATTCATTTATCTTGACAAAAGCTATCATCCATGTGATAAGGCTGATGCCGCATACAAGATTATTGTAAGCAGGCTTGGGCAGGATGCCTACGGAGTACAAAAGGCTGACATAGAGTTTATAGCAGCAGACAGCCACTGTGTATACAGCATTACTGCGTGCAGCTATACTGCACTTTCCTCTGATGGAAGGACGGTGAGCACCCCATGAAAAAAAGAAGAGAGTTTTCAAATTTCGGTTTTTCCACCATCCTGCTTACCTTTTCCATGATATGCATTGTCACGTTCTCGGCACTCGCCTTTGTCACAGCAAACTCTGACTATAAGCTGAGCAAACGCGTTGCTGATAACAACAGCTCGTATTACCGTGCATGTGAAAAGGTATGGGATGAGATATCACAGATTGATGCCATTCTTGCATCCGCCTACGATGGCAGTCCTGATAAAGCAGCATACTATGAGGCCATAAAGACTGCTCTATCAGACAACGATACTGCCATAAATAAAAACCTCGCTGAAAATGAATCAAACGGCAAGGTTACCGGTCTGACCTATACCATCACCTGTACTGTAAGCGATACGCAGACTCTCACTGTAAAGCTTGATATCAACTATCCTGTCCACAGGCAGGATGCTTTTTATAAAATAAAACAATGGAAGCTCAATACAGACACAGCTTTCGAGGAAAATGATACACTAAACTTAATTGGAGGAAACTAAAATGGATGTTAAAAAGATATTAAAGGAAGCAACTGACAACGGAGCATCGGATATTTTCATAGTGGCCGGCCGCCCTCTCACATACAAATCAAAGGGAATGATGGAGTGCCTTAATGAAATCAGAATGATTCCAAAAGAAACCTTTGAATTTGTCACATCAATCTATGCTCTTGCAGAGAGAGATATTTCAAAATTCGAGGAAACCGGAGATGATGACTTCTCCTTCGCTATACCGGGAGTATCACGTTACAGAGTGAGCACTTTCAAGCAGCGTGGCTCTTACTCTGCTGTCATCCGTGTTATCTCATTCACACTGCCAAAACCAAGCGATTTACATATACCGGACTCTGTTATGGAGCTTGCGGAAACAAACAACGGCATGGTGCTGGTTACCGGCCCAGCCGGAAGCGGTAAATCTACCACACTAGCATGTATTATTGATCAGATCAACCATGAGAAGGAAGAGCATATTATCACTCTTGAAGATCCGCTTGAGTTTTTACATCGTCATGACAAATGTATTGTGTCACAGCGTGAAATCAACACAGATACAGAAAGCTATCTCACTGCACTTCGCGCCGCACTCCGCCAGAGTCCTGACGTCATATTGCTTGGAGAGATGCGAGACTATGAGACCATCAATACAGCTGTCACAGCGGCTGAAACCGGTCATCTCATATTTTCATCACTTCACACAATTGGTGCCGCAAATACCATTGACCGAATAATCGATGCGTTTCCTGCTTCCCAGCAGCACCAGATAGCCATCCAGCTTGCATCTGTGCTGCAGGCTGTCGTCTGCCAGAAGCTTTTACCTGCCACAAACGGTGAGATGGTACCTGCTTTTGAAATCATGGTACTCACGCCTGCAATAAGGAACTTAATCCGTGAAGGCAAGGTCCATCAGATTGACGGTATCATCTACACCTCTGCAGCTGAGAATATGATTGCAATGGATACAAGTATCTTAAATCTGTACAAGGCCGGTGTAATCAGCAAGCAGGTGGCAATCAGTGAGGCCACCAATCCTGAGATGATGTCAAAGAGAATTAATTTAAACTAACTTCATACTTGACGGATATATAAAACCCCGGCATATAAACCATGAAACAGGTTTATATGCCAGGGCTTTTCATTTAGATAAATATGTTAATACAAGCAAATTAACGTTATCTATACTTTCGATATTATACGTTAATCTCTGCCTTTACTCCACTCTCATCCTTATGTGCTTCAAGCACCGGATTAACTACATCACGCAGATATACTTCTACCTGACGAGGTGCACGTCCCACATAAAGCTCAGGCTTAAGGTTCTTTTCGATATCAGCCTTTGTCAGTCCAAATGCAGGGTCTGCAGCGATTAAGTCTACGAGGTTATTTTCTTTTCCCTCTTCCTTGACTGTCTTTCCGGCCTGCATTGAGAGCTGTCTGATCTTCTCATGGAGCTCCTGACGATTTCCACCGTTCTTTACAGCATCCATCATGATGTTCTCTGTTGCCATGAATGGTATCTCTGCCATAAAGTGCTTTTCAATAACCTTTGGATATACTACCAGTCCATCCACCACATTGAGGCAGAGGTCAAGGATTCCGTCTATTGCAAGGAAGCCCTCAGGTATTGAAAGACGCTTGTTTGCAGAATCATCAAGTGTTCTCTCAAACCACTGAGTAGCTGAAGTAATTGCAGGATTCATTACATCTGCAAGAACATATCTTGAAAGAGATGCTATTCTCTCACTTCTCATAGGATTTCTCTTATATGCCATGGCTGATGAGCCAATCTGATTCTTCTCAAACGGCTCCTCTACTTCCTTAAGATGCTGGAGCAGTCTGATATCGTTTGACATCTTTGTAGCTGATGCAGCGATGCCTGCGAGCACATTTACTACTCTCGTATCTACCTTACGGGAATATGTCTGGCCTGACACCGGATAACAATCCTTAAAGCCCATCTTCTTTGCAATCATCGGATCTATCTTGTCTATTATCTCATTGTCTCCGTTGAAGAGCTCAAGGAAGCTGGCCTGTGTTCCTGTAGTGCCCTTAGAGCCAAGGAGCTTTAATGTGCCCTGCACATACTCTAAATCCTCGAGATCCAGCATAAACTCATTCAGCCACAGTGTGGCACGCTTTCCAACTGTTGTCGGCTGTGCCGGCTGGAAATGCGTAAATGCAAGAGTTGGCTGATTCTTATACTTATCAGCAAAGTTTGCAAGCTCCGCAATAACACTTATAAGCTTTTTGTGAACAAGCTTTAATGCTTCATTCATGATGATGATATCTGTATTGTCACCTACATAGCATGAGGTTGCTCCAAGATGTATAATTCCTGCTGCCTTAGGGCACTGCTGTCCATATGCATAGACATGGCTCATTACATCGTGACGCACAAGCTTCTCACGCTCCTTTGCCACATCATAATTGATGTCATCCACATGTGCCTTTAATTCATCAATCTGTTCCTGTGTGATAACCGGCTTGCCATCCTGTGAAAGCCCAAGCTCCATCTCAGTCTCTGCAAGAGCAATCCAGAGCTTTCTCCAAGTGGTAAATTTCATATCCTGCGAAAAAATATACTGCATCTCTTTGCTGGCATAGCGCTCAGAAAGAGGACTTGTGTATCTGTCTGTACTCATATTCTCTCCTTTATTAGCGATTAAGCATTTTTCTCTCGAGGTCTATTTCTTTATCAAAATACTCGCCTCTGATATCATCCTTCGGTGGCTCCATCGGATATTTTCCTGTGAAACAGCCCATGCAGATTGGCAATCCCTCTACCATCTCATGAAGTCTGTCAATTCCAAGGTAGCCTAAAGAATCTGCACCTATAATCTGTCTGATATCCTCAATAGTCCTGTTGTAAGCGATAAGCTGCTCTCTTGCAGGAATATCTGTACCGAAATAGCAAGGCCATAAGAATGGCGGTGAACTGATGCGCACATGCACCTCTGTGGCCCCTGCCTCTCTTAACATACGCACTATTCTGTCTGAGGTTGTTCCTCGCACAATTGAATCATCAATCATAACAACTCTCTTGCCCTTAACAGCCTCCTTTAATACATTGAGCTTTATCTGCACGCTTGATTCACGGCTTGACTGCTTAGGCTTGATAAATGTCCTGCCGACATAACCGTTCTTGACAAATGCTGTGCCATATGGAATGCCCGACTCAAGTGAATAACCAAGAGCAGCGGCATTTCCTGATTCCGGTACTCCTGTCACGATATCAGCCTCAACCGGTGAATCAATAGCAAGGAATCTACCAGCCTTGATACGGCTGCCATACACGCTTACTCCGTCAATATGGCTGTCAGGTCTTGCGAAATAAATGTATTCAAACACGCATCTGGCCTGTTTTTCAGGGGCAAGTGCCATAGTCATATCAGACTCAATGCCCTTTTCAGGAGTGATGGTGATAACCTCTCCCGGCTCTACATCCCTGACAAACTCTGCACCGATTGTATCAAGCGCACAGGTCTCAGATGTAACGATATATGCATTGTCTCTCTTTCCGATGCAAAGAGGCTTAAAACCAAATGGGTCTCTGGCTGCAATAAGCTTTCTCGGGCTCTCAACCACAAGTGCATAGGCTCCCTTAAGCTTCTGGCAGGCACGTCTGACCGCCTCCTCCGCTGTTTTTGAGTTAAGACGTTCTCTTGCGATATGATAAGCTATAACCTCAGAGTCGATTGTGGTCTGGAAAATAGCTCCTGTATACTCAAGCTCCTTGCGAAGCTCCTTTGCGTTAATGAGGTTTCCGTTGTGTGCCATGGCAAGTGTGCCCTTGACATAATTTAACACGAGAGGCTGTGCATTCTCACGTGTTGATGAGCCTGCTGTTGAATAGCGCACATGTCCCACTCCGATATCACCCTTCATAGGCTCTAAGATATCAGGAGTAAATACCTCATTTACAAGGCCCATACCCTTATGTGTGGTCACCTTTCCCTTTGGTCCGTGTGTATCACTCACTGCAATACCACAGCTTTCCTGTCCTCTGTGCTGAAGCGCAAAAAGGCCATAATAGATAGTGGATGCGACATTTCCTCCATCAAAATCATACATGCCGAACACACCACACTCCTCATGAAGCTCATCAAATACATGGTTATGCTCGTCAATATCAGAACACCTTTCTAATTTTGTACCGGTATGACTTTTTGTATCTATACAAGTATTTATATACTGATTTATGTTATTGTCCTGGTTCATAATATCTCCGTTTATAATTGCGAAATAGTAACTGTCTCTTATACACATCTCCGAGCCCACGAGACC
>ENA-OYXE01000572-OYXE01000572.1-human-gut-metagenome-genome-assembly--contig:-NODE-572-length-11152-cov-3.781743_pt1 | contig 11152 bp, 13 predicted proteins | sample MGYA00244175_ERZ653407 | MGnify/ENA primary metagenome ERZ653407 (study PRJEB26926, sample SAMN06165181) | human gut metagenome | biome: ENVO:00009003; feature: ENVO:2100002; material: ENVO:00002003... | reverse complement strand
GTATAAGAGACAGCCAACGGCCCCAAGCACTTGGATATGACCCTGACCCGCGCAAAGTTCAATGAACTGACCGCTGATCTGGTTGACCGCACCATGGCCCCTGTCCGCAAGGCTCTGGCTGATGCAGGCCTGAAGGCTTCTGACCTGGCTAAGGTCCTGATGGTCGGTGGCTCCACCCGTATCCCCGCTGTCTATGACGCTGTCAAGAAGGAACTGAACTGCGAGCCGTTCAAGGGCATCAACCCCGATGAATGTGTTGCTGTCGGCGCTTCCATCCAGGGCGGTGTTCTGCAGGGCGACGTTAAGGGTCTGCTGTTGCTGGATGTTACCCCGTTGAGCCTGGGCATTGAGACTCTGGGCGGCGTTTGCACCAAGATCATTGAGCGCAACACCACCATCCCCACCAAGAAGAGCCAGATCTTCTCCACTGCTGCTGACAACCAGCCCAGCGTTGAAGTCAACGTTCTGCAGGGCGAACGTGAGTTTGCCCGCGACAACAAGAGCCTGGGTACCTTCCACCTGGATGGCATCGCTCCGGCTCCGCGCGGCGTGCCCCAGATCGAAGTTACCTTTGATATCGATGCCAACGGCATTGTGCATGTAAGCGCCAAGGACCTTGGCACCGGCAAGGAGCAGAGCATTACCATCACTGCTTCCACCAACATGAGCAAGGATGACATCGACAAGGCCGTTAAGGATGCCGAGCAGTATGCTGCTGAGGATAAGAAGCGCCGCGAAGATGTTGATGCCCGCAACAACGCCGACCAGATGGTGTTCCAGACCGAAAAGGCTTTGGGCGAGCTGGGCGACAAGGTCTCTCCGTCCGAGAAGAGCGAGTGCGAAGCTAAGCTGAACGCCCTGAAGGAAGCCCTGAAGGGTACCGATATTGAGGCCATCAAGGCAAAGCAGGACGACCTGCAGAAGGCTTTCTACGCCATCAGCGAGAAGGTTTACCAGCAGGCTGCCCAGCAGCAGGGCCAGCAGCCGGGCGCTGACGCCCAGCAGGGCCCCACGGGCAATGCCGGTTCCGCCCCGAAGGATGACGGTGCTGTTGACGCTGACTTCCACGAGGTGTAAGATAACAGAATAAACAGGGGAACATCCCTGTAACCCAAAAGGCCGCCGCCAGGCAATTCCGGCGGCGGCCATTGTGGGGTTAAGCCCACAAAGCTGCGTCCCGTCCGTAGGGGCGCACAGCGTGTGCCCGCAGTGAAATCACGTTGCCGCTTGCAGGCACAGGCTGTACCCCCTTACGGACAAAGAACCGGCTGTTCCCATAGGGGAAAGGAATAAAAGTCAACTTACTTCAACACATAAAGGTGTGATCATATGGCAGAAAAAAGAGATTATTACGAGGTGCTGGGCATCGGCAAAAACGCTACGGATGCCGAGATCAAGAGCGCCTACCGCAAACTTGCCAAAAAGTACCACCCTGACCTGAACCCCGGCAATAAAGAAGCCGAGGAAAAGTTCAAAGAGGTCAACGAAGCCAACGATGTGCTTTCCGACCCGCAGAAACGCCAGCGCTATGATCAGTTCGGCTTTGCCGGCGTAGACCCCAACTATGCGGCTGCCAACGGCGGCGGTGCAGGCGGGTTCGGCGGTGGTTTTGGCGGCGTGGACCTGGGCGACATCTTTGGCGATATCTTTGGCGGCGGCTTTGGCGGTGGATTCAGCGGCTTTGGCGGCGGTTCTTCCACCCGCACCGCCAATGCACCCCGCAAGGGCCATGATATTCAGGCCAGCGTGATCCTGACCTTTGAGGAAGCCGCCCACGGCTGCTCCAAGAAGATCACCATCAACCGCCAGGATACCTGCCCCGACTGCGGCGGCACCGGTGCGGCCAAGGGTACCAGCCCCGAAACCTGCCCCGACTGCGGCGGCCGTGGTTATGTTGTAACACAGCAGCGCACCCCCTTTGGCGTAATGCAGAGCCAGCAGCCCTGCAGCCACTGCGGCGGCCGCGGCACCATTATCCGCAACCCGTGCAAGACCTGCCGCGGCACCGGCAAGACCGCCGCGCGCAAGAGCCTGGAGATCAATATCCCCGCTGGTATTGATGATGACCAGAACATTGCACTGCGCGGCCAGGGCGATGCCGGTTCCAACGGCGGCCCGGCCGGCGATGTGATCGTGCATGTTACCGTTAAGGCCGACCCGATGTTTGAGCGTGACGGGTACGATGTTACCATCCATGTGCCCATCACCTTCAGCCAGGCTGTGCTGGGCGATGACGTTGAGGTGCCCACCGTGGATGGCCGCATTGTGCAGCATATCCCCGAAGGCACCCAGAGCGGCACCAAGTTCCGTCTGCGCGGCCAGGGCATCCAGTACCTGAACGGCCGCGGCCGCGGCGACCAGTATGTGATCGTCGATGTTGAGATCCCTAAAAAGGTCACCCGCGCCCAGCGCGAAGCCTTGAAAGCTTTTGAGGACAGCATGAAAGAGGATAACTACGAAAAGCGCAAGGGCTTCTTCAAAAAGCTGAAGGATATGTTCAATAACTAAATCAACACGTCCATAAACAGGCAGAGGCATCCGGTTCGGGTGCCTCTGCTTTTGTATGGACAGATAAAAAGAGGGCGGCGGCCCTTCCCTTGCGGGAAGAGCCGCCGCCTTTGTTGTTCTTTGGAGTCTCCTGATTTATTAAAGCAGGACAATAGCTGCGTTAATCACAAGGCCGATTCCGGTAGCGGAGGTACCCAGAACCCAACTGGCACATGCAAGGTCATAGAGGAAATTAGATACACTCTTCCCCATATCATTTGCGAAATAGTCCAGACCGTCCTGAGTCCAAGTATTAGGGTTCTTCTTGCGGTAATCACGGATAGCCGTGACGCCCGCAAGCCATGCATAAGGAGGGAAGACCCATGCAGCGATAGCCTGAATAGCACTGGCACCACCGGTGGTATAGGTCATTTCCTCTTCGTTCATCACGCAGTAGGAAGCGGGCAGCATCATGATGTTTTCCATAGTAGCACTCCTTTACGAACAATATCCCAAAACAGCGCGGTGTGCGCCGGTTTGACGAAAGATAGAAGTTCCCGAAAAGCCGCAGGGGAAACTTACAGGATGAGCAGCAGCGCGCTCAGGGGAGCGAGAGCCACCACCGTACCGGTGGAAACAACGTCACGCAGGAAGTTGGAAGGCGATTTGGACATATCGTCGCTGATGGCGTCCATTGCACGGCCCATAACGGTGAGAGGATTGCCCCTGCGGTTGCTGTCAACGCTCAGCCAGTCTCTGGCCTGCGAGATGCCCCAGACATAGCTGGATGCCAGAACGGCCACGCCCACGATGGTGACGACGCCGCCAACAGCGCTGCCGCCGGTGGTGTAGGTCATCTCATCGTCAGAAAGCACTGCGTAATCAGCAGGCAATTCCATATATTTCTTCATAAAGAATCACTCCTTCATATCAGCAGGCGGCGCACCGCACTGCAAAGATCCCTCTTGCAGAGCAAACATCTCTGACAGCATCATTCTACTACAATGCTGGATTTTGTGCAAGGGTTTTGGACAGAAACCACAAAAACCCGGGAAAATGCATGAAAAACACCTCGGAAGTTTGTGGAAAAATACTGCAATAATTCCCAGTATCAGCCCGCCACGCCGGCCCGGTAGAGGTAGGGGTCGCTCTTGAAGCTGTCGAAACTGTAGAGCACGAGGAGCTGGTCGTAATCGTTGTCCGCGATAAGCTTGTCCAGACCGTAGTTGTAGTTGCGGAAATCCACCACGTCGATGTCGGCGTAGTTGGCCGTCAGGTAAGGCGCGAAGCAGTTGGCGTAACTGTCCTTGATGACGAGAATGCGCCCGGTGCCGTCGCCCTTGATGCGGCTCAGACCGTTGTTGCCGTGGAGGAACATGGCATACTTGTCGTAAACGTCCAGCTTGGCCGTGTCATAAAGGCCGGTCGTCTCGCCGTCGGCGGGCTGGCCGGGGCCGCTGACCGAGTAGATGGTCAGTTCGTTCGGCAGGTCATAATAAGTGATGGTGTCCGGTTCTGCGTCCGGCGTCCGCGCCTTGGAGTAGTGGGTGCCGTAGAAGCCGTCTGCCGTCAGCACGGTGTGGGCCGCCGTGTCAAAGGGCGTAAGGCCCAGAGCGTCACAGAGCTGCTTGTAGGCATAATAAGCGCCGGTGCTTGTCCAGTGGTGGTCGGTGCGGTAGTAGATATATTCGTCTTTGTGGTCGGTGAGGGTCTGCCGCACGTCCACAAAGCGGCCTCCGGCGGCCTGTACGGCATCGGAAAGCGAGTCGAGATAACGGTCCTCGTCCAGCAGCGGAGCGCCCGCAGGGACGTTTTCCGGGTAGATAGCGGACGCCGCAGGCACCAGCATCACGTTGACCTTGCCCGGGTACCGCTGACAGAGCGCTTCCAGCGCGGCAGTGTTCTTGGGCAGGGTGCGCGTCTCGCTGGAAACGAGGCCGTAGGTGCGGGGGAACATCATCTGCTGTTTGCCCAGCAGGATGCCGCCGCTCTGCTCCTTCTGCATCACCTTCGTTTCCACGGTGCTCTGCAGGGCGACCCAGTTGTCACGGCCCGCCACCTGGTCTTTGACGTATTTCGTGTAGGCCGTGAAGAACTTGTTCAGCCCATCAGCCGAGACGCTGGACAGACTGGGCCGCTGGGAGAGGGTGGTATTTTCCAGTTCACTGTAGGCCCGGTCCGGCGTGACAAGGTCCAGCACGAACAGCCCGGCAAAAAACAGGGTGAAGGCCATAAGGACCGGATAGCGGAAAATCGAAGCGGAGCGCTTTGAATGTTTGTCCATCGTTCACGCCTCCTCTTAAAAGTTGAAATACAGGAACGGGCTGTTGGTGCTGCCCACGACGTAAGCCATCGAGACCGTCAGCAGCACCAGAATGGTCAGCGCCCTGGTGATGGCATTGCGGGAAAGCAGCTTCCACAGCTTTTCGATGAGCGGGGTGCAGCAGACGACGGAGACCGCCAGCAGTACGCCGTAGTTGCGCAGGAAGTAAAGGGGCATCACGCCGCCGGAAGGGATGAAAAGCTTGCGGAACAGCAGGCCGAACTCCACGCCTGCGTCGTTGCCCACGAACATGGCCCAGCCTACGACCACGAGGAAGAGGGTGTAGATATGGGGCCAGACCCTGCCCTTTTTGAGGTAGGGCAGGAGAAAGAGCTTTTCCAGAGCCAGCAGCACGAAATAGTACAGGCCCCAGCAGATGAAGTTCCAGTTCGCGCCGTGCCAGATGCCGGTGAGCAGTTCGACGACGAACAGGTTGAAGATCTGTCGCTTGAGGCCCTTGCGGTTGCCGCCGAGGGGAATATACACATACTCCCGGAACCAGCCGGACAGCGTCATGTGCCAGCGCCGCCAGAACTCGGTGATGGACGCGGAGATATAGGGGTAGTTGAAGTTTGCGGGGAAGTCGAAGCCCAGCATCTTGCCCATGCCGATGCCCATGAGGGAGTAGCCGGAGAAATCGAAGTACAGCTGTAAGCTGTATGCGATGATGCCCAGCCACACCAGCGGGGTAGAAGCGTTTGCCAGACCCACAAAGGTGGTGGAGGGGCTGTCGGCTACCCCGATAATGTCTGTCCACAATGCGCCCACGGCGTCCGCCAGCAGCACCTTTTTGGCAAGACCGAAGGTGAACAGGGTCATGCCCTCTTCAATTTGTTTGAGGTTATAGCGGTGCTTGTAGACGTGCAGCTGGTCGGAGACGTCCCGGTACTTGACGATAGGCCCCGCGATGAGCTGCGGGAACATGACCACATAAGCGCCGAAATCAATGATGTTGCGCTCGGCTTTTACATCCCGGCGGTAGACGTCGATGGAGTAGGAAAGGGTCTGGAAGGTGTAGAAGCTGATGCCCAGCGGCAGCGTACCGATGCCCTGAATTTCAGCAAAGGCGGTGCCCAGCAGGGCGTTGGCGCTGCGCAGCACAAAGTTTGCGTACTTGAAGTAGAACAGCATCCCTAAGCTGCCAATGAGCGCCACCAGCAGAAAGAAGCGGCGCAGCGCGGGCTTTGCATCAAAGTGCTCGATGGCAAGGCCGCTGAGATAGTTGATGAGGATAAGCGCCACCATGACCGGGAAAAAGCGCACCTCGCCCCAGCAGTAGAACACCAGACTGCACAAAAACAGCACGGTGTTTTTCAGTTTTGCGGGGGCAAGATAGTACAGCGCCAGCGTGATGGGCAGAAAACGAAACAGGAAGATGATGGTGCTGAAAACCAAGGGGTCAGCCTCCTTTTTTACACGGAATTACAGACTCAGCCTTCCCCCGGCCGGGGGAAGGTGGCATGACGGATGCGGGCGCAGCTTCAGCAGAAATACCCCTCATCAGGGGCTTTCTACTGAAAAAAGCCGATGCCGCAGATGGCACCGGCTCAGAAGATCAGATTCAGCTGTTCAGGGCGCTGTCCACAGCACTGTTCAGGTCTGCGGTGCACTCGTTGGAGGCAATCACCATGACCACACGGTCACCCTTGGAGGAGATGATGGCGTTTTCCACGTTGCTCTGTGCCTGTGCAAACTCGGCGTAGTTGCCGTAGAAAGCCACCTGATCCTGCTTGTAGCTTTCCAGCGCGGTCACCACGTCCTGTGCCTTGCCGGAAGCGGCTTCCACCACCAGCACAAGGCCGGCATCGCCGTTGTCATTGCTCTTCACGCCCTTGTAGGCGGCTACGTCCTCCGCCTTCAGGCCGAAGTCGTACTCGATGTTCATGGCGGCGATCTCGAACTGGTTGGAGATGGGGTCAGCAGCCAGCAGGGTCTCCACGGCGCTGTCCAGATCGGCGGTGCCGTTTTCGGTGGTATCCGCCGCCGGAGAAGCTGCATCGGAGACCGGTGCAGAGGCGGAGGCGCTGGACACGGAGGACGGCGCGGAAGAAGCGCTGCCGCCGCAGCCAGTCAGGGCAACAGCCAGCACGGCGCTGACGGCGATCACAGAGAGTTTTGTGCGGTTTATCATAAAATATTCCTTCTTTTGTTGAATTCGTTTGTCGGGGTGCGGGGCTGCACCGCGCACACGGGCAGACTGTATTTATCTTACCATAACGGCAGGTAAATTGCAACGCACCCCACAGGGTTTTCCGGCAGTTTTCATCGGATTTTAACCGGTCACGGTCTCCCCGGCGGCAATGCGCTGCAAAACGGCTACTGCGTCCTCCAGACACAGGCCGCTCCGGTTGAGCAGGGCTGCGTTTTCCGCGCCCACATAGCGCCAGTGCCACGGCTCGTAGGTGATGCCGGTCACGCTTTCGGCTTCCTTGGGGTAGCGCAGGATAAAGCCATACTGCTCCGCGTTCTCGCACAGCCAGCGGAAGGCGGCGGTGTCGGCAAAGCCGGTGTCAAGGGTGGTGTGCTCCGGGCTGTTCAGGTCGGCGGCAAGGCCGCAGTTGTGCTCCGAGCAGCCCGGCGGGTTGACGATGGCAGCCGCCTTTTCCCGGGCGGCGGCTTCGCTCAGACCCTTATCACGGTAGTACTGGGTCTTGTTGTCGTACAGCTTTTTCTGGTAGCTGACGCTGCGGTAGCCGCTCTGCATCCGCACATCCACGCCGTCCTTGGCGGCAGCGGCCTGCATGGAAAGAAAGGCATCGGCAGCTTCGGTCTGCAAAGTCTTGTTGATGGCGGTGGCCGAGCCGCATTCCTTGGTCTCGACGGGGTAGTCCTCCGTTATCGGGTGGGTGCGGCTCACAAGGATCATGCGGGGGTCATCCAAAATGGCCTGCGCCTGTGCGGCGGTAAGGGTGCTCTGCTGCGCGCCGTTCTCGGCGGGCTGCGCAAGGCTCTCGGCAGGCAGCTCCGGCAGCTGCGGCACCGCAGCCTTGCGGGTGCAGGCGTAGGCGGTGCCGCCCGCCACAAAGCAGGCCAGCGCCGTCAGGCAGAGCAGACGGCGGGCGTGATGGTTACGGTGATGGGAAGAACGCATAGAACCTACCTTCTTTCACAAAAAAGGATAAGCACCCGCCGCCCCGGGCAGACTATCCGCAAAAGGGGGCGCGGGAAGATGAAGATGACAGCGCAGGAATACGCACGCCGGGTGCAGAAGGCCGGGCCGCATTCGCCGCTTTTGGCAGACTGCCTTTGGGCGTTCTGCGTGGGCGGCGGCATCTGCCTGCTGGGCGAAGGGCTGCGGCAGCTGTTTCTGCGGCAGGGCGCGGACACCGAAGCGGCGGGCACCCTGACCAGCTGCACTTTGATCTTGCTCTCGGCGGTGCTGACCACGCTGGGCTGGTACCAGAAGCTGGCGGCAAAGGCCGGGGCGGGGTCGCTGGTGCCCATCACCGGCTTTGCCAACGCGGTGGTCAGTGCGGCCATCGAGTTCAAGGCCGAGGGACGGGTGCCGGGCACGGGGGCCAAGATGTTCCTCATCGCCGGGCCGGTCATCGTGTACGGCACGCTGGCGGCGGTGGTGTACGGCGCTGTGCTCTGGCTGCTGGGGGCCTCTGCTTTATAATACGGAACAGCCCCGCCGGATATTGCAGCGCCGCAGCACCAGTATAGCACGTGCCGGGGCATTTTTTGTAGAAAAAAGGAGAAAATTTTATGACAGAGCGCCGGGGCGATACCCTGTTGTTCCATACCCCGCCGGTCATCGCCGCACAGGCGGCGGTGGGCGGCAAAAAAGAGAGCGAAGGCCCGCTGGCAGCGGGCTTTGACGAACTGACCACCGACAACCGGCTGGGACAGTGCAGCTGGGAAGCCGCCGAAAAGCAGTTGCAGCTGCGGGCGGCGCGGCTCTGCCTGCAAAAGGCTGGCTTGCCCGCAGAGCAGGTGGACCTTGCGCTGGCGGGAGATCTGCAGGCGCAGTGCACCGCCTCCGGCTACGCGCTGCGGGAACTGGGCGTTCCCTTTGCGGGGCTGTTCGGGGCGTGCAGCACCATGGCGGAGGCGCTGGCGCTGGGCGCGGCGCTGTGCAGCAGCGGGGCGGCGCAGAACCTGCTGGCCATGACCTCCAGCCATTTCTGCGCGGCAGAGCGTCAGTTCCGCACCCCGCTGAGCTATGGCGCGGTGCGCACCCCTACCGCGCAGTGGACGGCCACCGCCGCCGGATGCTGCCTGCTGCGTCCGGCAGGGCAGGGGGTGGGCATTGCCGCCGCAACCCTTGGCCGGGTGCAGGACTATAACATCAAGGATATCAACAACATGGGCGCAGCCATGGCACCGGCCGCTGCCGCCACCCTGCTGCACTATCTTGCCGATACCCATGCAGAACTGCGGGATTTCGACTGCATCTACACCGGCGACCTTGGGCTGGTGGGCAGTCAGATGCTGCGGGAGCTGTTGGCAGCAGAGGGTCTGCTGCTGAAAAACCACGCGGACTGCGGCTGTCTGCTCTACGATGCCGGGGAGCAGCGGGTAAAAAGCGGCGGCTCGGGTGCGGGCTGCTGCGCCGCCGTGCTCTGTGGGCATATCCTGCCAAAGCTGCTGCGCCGTGGCAGCCGCCGGGTGCTGTTCCTCGCCACCGGGGCGCTGATGAGCCAGACTACCTTTTTGCAGAAGGAGAGCATCCCGGCGGTGGCGCACTTGGTAGAGCTGACCGCGCCGGAAAAGGAGAGCTGAAATGAACTATCTGTGGGCATTTTTAGTGGGCGGTGTCCTCTGCGCGGTGGGGCAGCTGTTCATCGACCTGACAAAGCTGACCCCGGCACGCATCCTCACCGGCTATGTGGTGGCGGGAGTGGTACTCTCGGCGGTGGGGCTGTATGCGCCGCTGGCAGAGTTTGCCGGTGCGGGGGCGAGCGTGCCCCTGCTGGGCTTCGGGCATCTGCTGGCAAAGGGGGTGCGCACCGCCGTGGCGGAAAAGGGTGCCATCGGCATCCTGACCGGCGGGCTGACCGCTGCTTCTGCGGGCATCACCGCAAGCCTTGTCTGCGGCGTGGTATGCAGTCTTGTGGGCAAAAGCCACGACCAGAACTGATGTTTTGCCCGCGCTGTTTCGCCACATTTTGCGCCCGGCGGCTGGTAAACTGGGGGCAAAACGGAGGTGAGGCGCATGAAACACAGCGGACAGACCGTATTGTGGGAGCTGTGGGCGGCGCTGTGCCTGTGCACGGCGCTGGTGCTGCCGCCCGGCAGTCCGTGGCTGCACGAGCCGGCGCTGTTGTACCCGGGGCTTTCGCTGGCAGTGCTTGTGCCCGCCGCGTGGGCGGCGTGGTGGGTGGCGGTGCCGCCGCAGCCGTTGCCGCCGGAGCAGCTGCTGGAACCGGTGCAGCGGCAAAGCCTTGCCGTACTGTGCGGGACATAACAGCGGAAAAAACAAAAACCCCTGTGCCGGTTACCCGGTACAGAGGTTTTGTTCGTCAATCAAACTGCGCGATCAAGCGTTCTTGTTAGCACGCTTTGCCATACGGCTGATCTTGCGGCTGGCGGTGTTCTTCTTGATGACACCCTTAGCGCGAGCCTTGTCGATCGCGGAAACAGCAGCCAGGACGGTTGCGTCCTTGTCAGCGGCATTCGCATCGATGGCAGCGTCTGCCTTCTTGACGACTGTTTTCAGGTTGGTCTTAATGGCCTTGTTGTGAGCCTGCTCTGCAGCAGCCTGCACGACGCGGTCCTTCTGAGATTTGATGTTAGGCATTCGTTCCACCTCCTTGGCTACCTATAACAGCGCACCTTATGATACCATATTTGCCGTTCCAGCGCAAGCATTTTTTCGATTTTTGTTTCAAAAAGTTTTGATTTTCCCATACTTTTTGTGCCGCGAGGCCCAAAAACCGGCTTTTTGGCGGCAAACAGAGCAGAAAAGAGGGAAAATCATGCGCTTGACAGATATGGCGGACGAGCTCTACACGGCCGCGGCTGACCTGCCCGGCGGAGTCCGCGCGGCCACGGCAAAGCGGGGCGGCGTGACGGTGACGCGGGTGGAGATCGCCCGGGAGGGCCTCGAAAAGCCCCGGGGGCGGTACGTCACGCTGGAAGTGCCCAGCGTCAGCGTGCTGGACGAGCGGGACGCCGAAGTCATTGAGCAGGCGGCGGAGGAGCTGCGGGCGCTTGTGCCGCCGGAAGGGCCGGTGCTGGTGCTGGGCGTGGGCAACCGCCGGGTCACAGCCGACGCCCTCGGCCCCCGCACCGTCCAGAAAATTTTTGTCACGATGGGCGCAGGCCGTCCGCCGGTGAAGGGCATCCGCCCGGTGGCGGCGGTGGCTCCGGGCGTCTCGGCGTCCACCGGTCTGAGCC
>ENA-OYXE01000567-OYXE01000567.1-human-gut-metagenome-genome-assembly--contig:-NODE-567-length-11180-cov-7.037393_pt1 | contig 11180 bp, 22 predicted proteins | sample MGYA00244175_ERZ653407 | MGnify/ENA primary metagenome ERZ653407 (study PRJEB26926, sample SAMN06165181) | human gut metagenome | biome: ENVO:00009003; feature: ENVO:2100002; material: ENVO:00002003... | reverse complement strand
ATCTACACTCTCTCCGTCGTCGGCAGCGTCAGATGTGTATAAGAGACAGGTACATGATATCATCCGGGGGATTATCAATAATAAATTCCTCCGGATTGTCTGCAAACTGCTTGTAAATAACCCCCTCCGCTGATACCCACAGTCCCTTAATATATCTGTCATGAAACACTCCTGTAAATTGTTTTTCAGCAGATTCCAATTGTGCAGGGGAGAGAATAGGATTATCTGACATAAGAAAGTGCAAATGCAATGCATTTTTTTCGTCAGCCTTCTGAATCCATTCGGTATAGAACCAATGAAATTGATTATCCGGATTGCAGTTAAACCATAGTTTTGCTTGTTCGACTGACAGCGTTCTTGTTACTGCCTGTTCAACAAATGAACGGGGCATTAACGCTACTTCATCGAAAAATACACCGCTTAGCGTGATACCCTGGATCAGCATGTAAGACGATTCGTCCTTACCGCCAAAAACATAAAAATAATTTTTCTTCCCCATTCCCTCGATTGTTAATAAATTTACAGAACGTGTATAATTAACCTTGAAATAATGGGTAATATCAACAATTGACTGCAACGGCATGATTATATTACGTTCTGCCGAACGTACAGTTTTACCGCATATTCCGAATGTTGCGCCGTCAAAGCGTCTCATAGCCCATAAAATAAATGATGTAATCATGCAAATGGTTTTACCCGAACGCACTGCACCATCACAAATAATCGCCTTATAATCGTCCTTATAGCACCATTTGAAAACGGTTTTTTGTTTAGGAGATAATTTTTTAAAGGTCATTTTGTATCGTCCTCCAAGGCTTTATATAACGTAGGTTCTTCTGATTTTTCCGGAACGCCTTTAACAGCATCTTCCTTTAATTTTAATTCTTTACGCTTCAAAGCATGGTTTTCACGCTGAACGGATTCGCCCATAAGGTCAATCAGCATATCTGCCGCTTTAAGATTTCTTTCGGTCAATGCCTCATCTGTCAGCATATCTATAAGCTCTTCATAAAGTTCCGGATTTTCCTTGAATTTCTTTTTTAACGCACTCTTAAAACTTCTTGATATTCCGGAGGCTTTACCGCCTTTTGACTGGATTTCTCTTTGTTCGCTCTTTGTTCGCTTAGATAGCGGTATTAAGTTTTCATTATTCAAAATCACCACCTACCATAATAAATTTAATCATGAAAAAAGCACCTCCGGGGAGATGCTTGAATAATTTTTAAAGCCCTCACTGGGACACATCGTTGAGAGGTGCGTGAGGTTCTATTAATCCGGTTTTACCGTTTCGGACGTATCCTAATCAGGCTAAATAGTTGCAACCGGAAACTACTCTAATGCTTGGCGCAGCCTATCGGAGTTGCACCGACCGAAACTATTGACTGCATAACAGCCGTCATGATCCGGACGGCTGTAAATCAAGGAATAAAACAATGTAGAAGAGAGGTTAGAAACAGGGCGGTGCTGCTTTCGCCCTATTTCTATGTATACATAATATCACAGAACTATGGTGGTATTCAATGTCCATCAAAAATTATTTCCATTAATTTTTATAAATTCTTTTATTGCTTTGATGTGCACACGATAAACACTCTTCGAGTCTTCATACCCCATCTCTTCCTGAATCTGTTCCCACTTCAAAAATCTCCAATATCGCTTCAGCAAAACCAAACGGCATTTAGGATTTTTTACTTTGAGAATACGCTTGCGTATTTCAGATTTAATTCTGTCTAGCTGATCTATTTCGTCATTAATTTCATTTTCTAATTCATTGTGTTTATCAATGTAATTCGCCATTTTTAGTTCCGCACTGTTATCATTATGTTCGTCTGGCGGCATATCTGAAAATTGTTGAGTGCATCTGCACATATCTGATACTAATTTCTCAATTTCAAGTATTTTTTCATTGATTTCCTTGTCCAAATAAAATCCTTGACTTAGATATTCCTTAGCAGTCAAACTTATCCCTCCTCTCAACCACGAAATCAATTTGATTCAAATTCTTATCCCGTATGTACTGTTCTGCCTTAACTGCGTTGTCAAAAATTCTGTAATTATCCTTGATGTCACAAACTATATGCCCGTTGTATTTGTCATAGATTACATATGTTTGTGCTGACATTTTAATCCTCCTTTGCTTTAAAATACTCATGGAACCCTATCATTTCTTCGTGTAGCTTTTTAGCTTCGGTAACGTTAACATTTGGCTTTTTCGCAAGTTTAGATTTTCTTAGCTGCTGCATAAATGGCAGTGATTCCGGCAGCACCTGATTCATGCTCAGACCTATTTCTTTCAATTCCCGTTCCGCCATACAGTAAAACACGTCATCAATAGTGTGCTGATGATATTCGTCCATGGTTTCATTTAGCGTTTTTATAAAATCCTCCATGCGCTTTTGTTTCCAGCCTGTATGCCTTGATACAGCTATCAAAAAAACTAGCCCATTTGCGTTTATGCACCTGTCTATTTCGGGCATAGCCTCCCCACATAGCCATCCTATTTCCTTTTTGGAATACGTTCTTACTCTTGATTTCACTTTAATCCTCCATAAGTTCTTTGTATGAAATACCATCAGTTAATCCCGGTGATTTATCGCTGTCAGTAGGCATATATTTTGCGTTAGTAAATGACGGATATTTGTACTCTATCATGGCAAAATTTGCTACGTCTACAAGATATTCGGTGTTATGGGTTTCCTCATACAGCTCTAAACGTCTTTTTATACTTTTGTAAGCTTGGGCTAATTCCGGATACGTTTGAGAACACCATCCATATTTATAATGGGACACCTCAATAGCATTTTTCATTTTTGCAATAAATTCATTAGAAAAATCTCGCCGTAATATTTGTTCTCTAGTTTCCATTCTTATTACCTCCATATTTCAATTTTACGCCCGTTTTTAGGCGTTATGATTTTAACCCTGTAATTCCATTATAACACATTCAAAATTGATTACAGCGCATTCTAGACGGTGATTTGAGGCATGTATGATAACATTTCTCACACTTCGGCATTTTCAGCCCTCCTGTTCCAGTTCTCAATCGCTAATTCGGCTGATTCAATTTCAGCAGTCCAACCATTTATTATTTCTACGCCAATTTCAAGCGATATTCCCATCATCACACCACACTCACCACACATAACCAGATATTTATTATTAAAATCATCTAGCCCCACATTTGCCTTACCCCCACAAAACGGACACGGTTTTAATTTTTCATTCATTTTTCTCTCCCCCCATAATTTTATAAACCCAACGCTGTTTCATTTCCTGGGGGACGCCATTATCACGTTTACGATCACCTGTCCACATTTTGCCGCCTGCAACGCCATCATATTCAAAATTGCTGGCACGTAAACTAGCCCCTGGTTCGGACGCCAATGTGTATGTAATGATTTTTTTGTACCCCATATTCCGTGCAATTCTGATACATGCACCGTATAATTTACTGCACGCATTATACGTGCCATCAGTGCATAGTCGATTGATTTCCAACGTCCAACCATCGTCTAAATATCTGCTGACGGGACGACCACAAATTGCAACACCTATTAATTCATCGCCGTCATTTTGTAAACCGATGCAAAATTTACAACCTGCACATTTTTTATGATGCCTATGATGATCCGTGACATAGTTATTCGCAGTTTTCAATGATATCGGTATTATTTTCATTCATTTTCTTCTCCCTTCAGCAACTCAGAATTGTCAAAAATGTTACCTATTATTTCGCATCGATTACCGTCAATGTTATTTCCAAAATCAACTGTAAATGTATCGAATTCTACAATAAACATTGCGCCATCATTATCAAATTTTACAATTCCATATTCATCATCTGATATGTTAGGATTTTCAACTGTAACAATATCCCCCTCAAAAATCTTAACGTTGTTCTTATCGTTCAGACCTGTATATTGTCCTACTGTTTCGGGGATAACACAAAATAAATTTCCATAGCCATCCGTTATGTAAGTTGTTTCTCTGACCGCCGAACGTGAAAGCCAATATGATCCTTCAAACCATTCACTACTATCAACACGCTTACCCCTGAACAATATCTCTCTATTCATCTTTCAATACCTCATTTCAAATCCGGTAAAATTTGAACACCAGTAACATAAAAAATAAATGTCTTTCCGTCATCGGTAACATGATAATAATCTTCACTGCTTTTTTTCATAAAACCGATTTCAACCAGTTTGTCAAGTTCTGCTTTGTCTCTTTCTCCAGCATTATAATAATTGCGATATGGCTCATACTTGCGATGTTTTGTACCTTTTACTTTTCGGTCGTCAAACCCAATTGCATGTTTCATCATGTCAATCTGATTATATGTAACATGTTGATATTTGTTATAGTCAACCATCTTTCAATACCTCCTCAACTTCATCGGCGTGTTTCCATTTACACATACCTGTTTCTTCATAAACAAAACTACAATCATTACACGAATCACATTCCATGAAACAAACATCTTCATTTAGTTCACTAATTTTATAGATTTCTTCAAATGCTAATTTCAATAATTCTTTCAACCGCTTGTTTTGTTTTTCGGTTGTTTTACACCTATCCTCAGCATCTTTGAACCGATTGTAATATTCAATATTGCTGTTTTGGATTTCTTCATTTTGTTTATTTAGTTTTATATTTTCTTCCAATGCTTTAATAGCCACGTCAATCGCCTTAATATCATAAGCAAACACGGAATCAGGCTCATCATTTTCAGCAAAACCTTCACGGTCACGCTTTAAGTCATTTAATTGTTCTATGGCTTCTTTAACCGTCATTTTTATCTCATTCATGGCGTTCTCCTATAATTTCAATTTCCGTCCTTGGATTGTCCTTATCGTACTTTCCAGACAGTATCAGATTAATATTATTAAAACTGTCATCAGCAATAATTCCGGCTTTGACCAATCCGTCAAGAATAAACTTACCGCTGTAATTATCAGGATCATGTCTTATTTTAGTACGAAAATAATACGTAATCTTTACTGTTGCTTTGTCAAATGGCTTGTCTGGCTTAGGTCTGCATTTTAAATTAATCAACTGTGCCCAATGTTTCTTTTTTTTCCTGATACTCCCATTTATTCGTCCTGCCTATAAATTTATTATTACTAGGCGGTATCTCGTCAATTATGTATTTCACTGCCTCACCTTAACCTATAATTTTTATTATCGTCTTTCTGGATTTGAATAGTAAACCCTGCTGATTTTTCTGCAATTCGTCCAGCCAGTGCAGAATCGTATTTGTTTATATCCGATATCAGCAGTTCAGACGAAATAATTGTTTTTTTGTTGGCGTTATATCTGCTGTTAATGATTTCAAATGCAAAATTCAATTCATCACTGAACTTACTGTTATTTGAATTGGATTTCAGAAAATCATCAATATACAGAATATCAGTATCGCAAATGGATTTAAATTTATTTTTATATTCTGTTTCATCAAATTGATTACTTTGTAACTCGTGAAACAAATTGCGCCAAACTTTATACCTTACTGACCTGTCGCATGAAATAAACCTAGTACATATAGCAGTGCATATATGGGTCTTGCCGCTTCCGGACTGTCCTGCTGCATAAAACCATGAATCGCCTGAATTTTGCGTAAATAACAACGCCTTTTTCTTGATTTCCGATTGCCATGGTTTTGACGTCTCATACGCATTGAACGTATATTTTTTTATCAGATTTCCCAATCCGCTCAGTTCAAGATTTTTTATGCTTTTTCGCTTTGACATACATTTACACTCAACTCTGATTTCATTTAAATCCGTATCAAGCTCTGCAATGTAACCCTTATTTTTGCAGATATCGCAGTTTATGTATGGAAGATTTCCCTGAGTGTCGTTGTACCATTTGCAGCGCTTACGGACAAAATCTTCATAGCTTAATTTGTTTCCGTCAGAGAAGTCCTTCGTATAGTCTGCTATTGTGTTCAACTTGTTTCTCCTCCTTTTTCTGAACGCCATCTCGGTTCAGCCAATTTCTTATTGCCAAATTAAAATCTTTGTAAGGAGATTTTCCTTTAAGCTGTATCCAATCATCAATTTTTTTGATATAATCGGTTATTATGTCCTCACCATAATCAGCTGCAAGTTTCTGATACTGTTCATCTGTCAGTAAAATATGTTTATACTCACCGTATTTGTGTTTAGGCGGCTTGTCCGCCTTATTAGATATACTTTCCTTTACTTTACTCTTCTCTACTTTACTTTGTTTCATTATCGGCTGATTATCGTTAATTATCGGTTGATTTTGTCTTGAAATCGGTTGATTATCAAACAGGCGCAGAATGGAACTCCTTGAAGACAGCTTTTTCATTTTTTCAAAATCCAAAAGCCAGTAATCAAGATTAATTTCAACCGCTTTACGCTCTACAGTAGCCTGATAAAACTGCTCCTGTATGCGTTTTGACGATAATATTCCGGATTGATAGAGATCGCCGCTAAATAGTTCACACGCCACTAAATCCTCGATTATAGCCATCACGGTTTCCGGTGTTGGAGGATACTTGCCCCTGATGATGCCAAGTATCTTCCATACTACACGGTTTTTAGTTTTCTCGTCTCCATAATCAATATAATAACCTTTATCTCCATAAATCAGGTCAAGAAGAGTAAGCCATACATCAATTGCTACAGAGCCATATTCCATCCGCAAATCTGATAATTTTTCATCGTTTGTCATACCTATAAAATGGTTATAATAATCAAGCCCCTCTTTATTGAGAGCCAACTTTTCACCCCCTCACTAATGGACAGATCCACTGCTGATTTTGCATTAAAATATGCAATTAACTTTATTTTGTAATCAAATTGTAACTTTTAAAACGGCGGTTCATCACCGGCAATTATCTCCTCAAAGTCGGCTAGATCTCCGAGTGAAACATCTTCTACCGGATTTGATGCCTGTGTGGTTTGCGGTGTATTTGCAGTATAATTATTATCGTTCCTGCTGCCTGCAAATGAAACGCTGTCTGCCAACACGTCCATGGAATAATGCTTTACTCCGTTTTGGTCTTCATAATTATTGTTTCTTAAACTTCCCTCAATGACAATCATCTGTCCCTTGGAAAAATATCTGCTTACAAATTCAGCAGTCTTTCTCCATGCAGTAACACTAATAAAATCCGTTTGATGTTCGCCGTTATCATTTTTAAATTTTCTGTTTACGGCTATATTGAATTTTACAAATGAAATACCGCTTTGCGTTTGTCTTAGCTCAGGATCGGCAGTCAGCCGACCCATTAATATCACTCTGTTCAGCATACGTTATCCCTCCATTATACTGGAAAAATCATCAAGAGGCGGCTGCTCAGTAGTGACTGATTCCACAACTTCTTCTGTTTCAATAACTTCTCCGGTTTCAGGAACTGTTTCTACATATTCCGCTTCACCCTGTTCATTAATAACTGCCATATCATTTGTAACGGCTTTTTCCATTTCTATTGACATAATACCCCATTTGCTGATTAATTGTCTTAACATGGTTTTGCAAGCCATTCCGTCAAAATCTTTCTCCCAGAATGTATAACCGGAACGCTTTTGATATCCTTTTGAATACTTTTCAGCGTGAGATTCCATTTTTTCTTTACTCCAATAAATAGCCTTTTTAAAGCCGTTTATATATTCAAACATTGCATAATATCCGATTGTAGGAGCATTTTCACGGTCAATTTCATTTTCAATCAACTGCACTTCAATGTCTTCCTCAAGAGGATTAAAGTGTATCAATTCTCCTTGTTTTATCGGCAATACATTTAATTTCTTGTACTGACCAGAACGAATCGCAAGCTGTATGTATCCTTTGTATCCTAGCTGAAATTGTGCAACTTTTCGCCCGTTTTTATTATCATTAAACGGTACTAAATAATACTGTCCCAACTGCGGAGACGGGGAAAGCTTCAAGCCCTCGCCAAGTAATCCGGCTGAAAGAATTGAACCGGCGTCACATTCCTGTAGCGCAGGATTGGCACTCACTGCCGATGTAATAGAAGCAATAAAGCGGTTAGCTGTGTTTTTATCTCGGAGTGTTGTATTAATTAGATTCTGATAACTTTTGCTTTGAAGCTGAACTGTGAACGGGACTTTTTTTCCACCCGGTTTAACTAAACTGTTTTTTACTGCCATTTTAATTTCCCTCCGTTTTAATCGTCTCAAATTTAATACCGTTATCTACCATAAATTTACGTAAGTTTTTAATCTGATTATATGTTCCAATTACACGAAATGCACATGTTCCCAACTGTTCTTTAGGCTGCTGGGATTGCGCTGCTGAAACAGTCTGAACAACTTCCTGCTGTACTGGTTGCGTTTTTGTCTGTTCAAGAACTTTCCTCTGCATTTCTTCTTCACGCTGAAGCTGTGCGGCATATACCAATGCCTGACTTGTACTGTATTCTTTGCAGTATTCGGAAATCACAGCGGATTTATACGGCTTGTCTGCATATTCGGTATTAAGCGTTTCAAGTTCCTTCTTGATACGGTCGATATTATCTTCAATTTCCGCTTTCAGGGTATCAATTTTTGCTGTGGCATTGCCCCATTTAGGATTAAGAATCTTATCAAATTTAATGATATCAGCCATATCTCCTATGTAATTATCAAAGCAAGATTTCAGTTCGTCATATTTTTCTTGCTTCTTTATGTTTTCAAATTCTTTTATTTGATTATCAATTGCAACAACAGGGGCTTTGACTAACATAACAAGTTCTTTACATTTAGCTTCAAAATCGTTATACGGTTCAAGGCAACGTCTTTTGACTTCTTTTCGTTCACTTTCAATGGCTGCTATTAATTTATTTAAATTTGCTTTATCAGCTTTTGCCGACTTAATGCTGTTTTCTGAAACCACTAAATTATTGTAATATTTTAGTCTTTCAGTCATCTCGGCTTTTAGTTCACTATAGTTAAATTCTATAACAGACGGCAAAGTGTTCAAGTCCGTTTGTAATTTAAAGTCCATTGTTTCCCTCCTAAATCTCCGGCAAAATCAATGCCGGTTTTGTTTTATTTTGTACATGCTCCCAAAACTTAATTTCAGCTTCGAGGAGTGTTTTTATATCCTCTTGCACTTCATTACGGTCAATGAAATAATGTCTGGTTGCGGTGCATATATCATTATTTTTAAAATACCTGATATGTGCCTTTAGTACTGCAAAATTCCAGCATGTAGCAAGCATCTGATGCAATACCTGTATGTAATAATTTTGCGGAACTCCACCGTCCCATTCGTACCATTGAGAAGAATTCTGAATTGTTGTAGTCTTGATTTCGAGAATTCCCTTTTTGCCTGATTCATCAGTCAATTCGCCGTCCAGAGTTGCAAAGATAAACGGGTAATTGTCATTTGCATACATTCTGTATTCATGATATTCAATATCATATTGAGGAAAATCAAGTGCAAATAACTCCCTCAAATGGAACTCTGCTTGCTTTCCGTATGCAACAGCAGGCTTGTCCGAAATATCTTTGGGAACTGTAATCCCGGTTTTTTCTTTCCATAGCTGCACATTTGTCTTGTACTTATTCATTCCCAGAACACACGCCGCGTCACTTCCGCCAATACCTGCACAACGTGCTGATAACCACTCATCATGGGTTTTAGGGTCTGCAAGTATCATGAGTCTTTACCGCTTTCCAAATCTCTCATAAAATCGCAATCCGGTTCCGGCTTGTCCGGATTTTTATAACAGGTTCTGCATGCTTCAATATCACACTCGCAAGGACTGTCATAATCGTAAATGCAGCTCATCTTATAACTCCTTTTCTCTTTAACACTTTATATGATTCGTCTGACAGATGTACTTTTATAATTTTTTCACCTATCCCGTCATTTACAAACTGTTCCGCATCGTCCTCATTTTCGTAAAAAATTGAACTGTATATGACGTCATTAAAATATGCTATTCCATATACTGTATGGGTTTTCCCTGTGTACATTTTGGTTTCCTCCCTGCGTTTTAATTTATCTTACCGCCCCACTGCTCAGCCATTGCGCGGGCTATACCGGGGAAGGTTTTGCTTCTGGCTACACTCTGATTTTTAGAACACCCTTCAGTAAAATACACTTTTTTGCCGTTACTGCCTATTCTGATTGGCTTTGGTTTATCAATAATTGTCTCAGAATAATCCAAAACGGGCAGGTTTTTCAGCCACAGGCATGTCCTTTTTAGTTCCGGGTCACCAAAATAATATGGATGTATAATCTGATCAGGCGAACGATAGACAGTATTCATTACTCCGACAGGATTTTCAACTGCAATCTGTTCACAATCCGTATTTACAAACGCCATGAAAAATTGTTGTGCCTGTATTCTCAGCATAGTTCTGTCTGATATTTGTTGTAGAGTGCGTTTTTTTAGGGTATGCCCTTGTGTGCATGCGATAGACAAATATGTACACGGCGGATGGGCAATAATTAAGTCCCATTTATTAACTGTATGCAGTTTGCCATCTGTTGTAAAAAAATCCGTGTTGCCGTTAATTATGTCCAAAGCATCATTACATATATGCCATTCTGGGTGACCGCCGGAACATTTCTGTATGTCGCAGCTATACGCTTCATGTCCAAGCTCCCTAAAAGCCGAGCATACTCTCTGTGATTCCTCACAGGCTATTAAAACTTTCACTTGACATTTCATTCCTTTCATGTTATCATTAACGTGTTTAAAATTTTGTTTTGCCTGTCCCTGTTGCCTCAGGGCAGGCGGTTTTTTATTTTCCTGACGTGACTGCATCTAAACAAACAGGATTTACAGCAACAAAAAATCGGCATGCTAGGGTCTGTTACAAAATAGTAATTTTTGGGTATGTACAAATTAGGGTCACATTTGAACTGCTCTTCTCCTGTTTTGTGTAACTCCCCCGTATATTTATCTCCGTCGATAATCGTTATTTCAACAATTTTGCCTAGATACTTTTCTAACTCATTTTTACTTATTGTCATTTTAAACAAACCTCTCAACTGCTCGGTCAACTCTCACTTGTTTGCCCATATTTGTCAACCACGGGCAAACTTCCCTCAGTGCGTTGTACTTTGCATCGCTAGGTATGTAATCTGGGTTACTGCTACGTTTCGGTTGACCTAATATGTCAAACGCAACGCTTGTTTCCTCATACCCCTGTCTCTTATACACATCTCCGAGCCCACGAGACCTCTCTACATCT
>ENA-OYXE01000561-OYXE01000561.1-human-gut-metagenome-genome-assembly--contig:-NODE-561-length-11208-cov-9.353627_pt1 | contig 11208 bp, 10 predicted proteins | sample MGYA00244175_ERZ653407 | MGnify/ENA primary metagenome ERZ653407 (study PRJEB26926, sample SAMN06165181) | human gut metagenome | biome: ENVO:00009003; feature: ENVO:2100002; material: ENVO:00002003... | reverse complement strand
CCGTCGTCGGCAGCGTCAGATGTGTATAAGAGACAGGCATAGGGATGTCTGCCTGGTTGTTTTCATCGTGGTCGACCTGCTTGTTGGTGGAAACTCTGTATAAACAATAAACTCTTTCAGCCATTGATATCCGTCCTCTCATGTTTTTGTGTGAGAGGGCGGACACCCAATTCATTCTATTCGATTATCAAGGTTCCCGGCTTTCGCCATACCCATTATCTCACACTACGGCCAGAATAGCCAGGGAAATTGATAATCTTTTTGGAGGTAAATCTGCAGTAAATGGGCTGGTGTGTTGGGTTATCCTGTACTTTGCTCAAAGTTTTTGGGCCTCATCAGTCTGCCAAAAGCGAATGTAATCAAGCATGCGTTCTGCGTCAACGCCGTCTATGATCTCTCCCTCATAGACGCTCCAAACATGGATGCCCTTCTTGGTAAACCACTCTGCGATGAATGGGGTTTCGTTGAGATTGCGTCCCAGCCGGTCATACATAAAGACCAGCAGGATATCAAACTCACCCTGCTCAGCAGCCTTTCTAATGCGCTGTAACTTAACAAGGTCATCAGCGCTGACTTTATAGCCGGACACGCCGATCTCCTGCTCCTCGCCAACAATGTTCCAGCCTTTTTTCTCTGCAAAATCGTGGCAGGCGTTCTTCTGCATGAGAATGCTTTCCTGATCCTTACCTCTGTATAAGCAATAGACTCTTTCAGCCATTTTACTGACCATCCCTTCATCAAATCTTCTGAATGCAAGACCTTCAGCAAGTCGTTCTATTTCTGGGGCATTGCATAGGCGCTCAGGAGAGCCTGCTTTACTAATACAGCAACTTCAGGATTTTCTTTTTCTGCAAAGCAGAGAGTGACCTTATAGCCCTGAACTGTGATGTGCATTTCAGGCTTTTCTTCGTCGATTCTGAGTATCCTGTTCATAGTAATCCTCCTAAAAATAAAGCATCGGCTATTCTAAAAAGATAGCCGATGCTTTTCAATTTCTAATTGTAGCTGCTTAGTGGCGATAGTCCTTTTACATAGTAGGTTCGATTGACTGCATACCGATTTCCTGTACTTGGACGATATCCAATGTTGGCAGAGCCTTCAGATAATTCTCTACATTCCAGTATTGGACCCCATTTTCCATCTGCGCATCTTCGCCGCGGTACAGGATATAGCGCCCATGGATGGGACCAAACCGCCGTTCCGTCCTCTGGCATTTATCCTCATCGACGAGGTGCCGGTATTGAAAGGGAACCTGTTTGCTGCTGTGTTTGATTTCAAAGATCTCACAGGAGTTTTCTTTCTGGTCATAGATGACCATGTCAAACTCGCCAGCCTCAAACTGCAGTTTGAAAACACGGTGATCCTTGTCGGCCGCCTTCATGGTTTCCAGCAGCACAATATCTTCCATCATCCGGCCACGGACTTCTTCAAGGATGCGGCCCGTGATCTGCGTTTTATCATATTCGCTGAGCGCCGAGAACTGCTCATCCTTTAACAAGGAATGGATAAGGGCCTGGGCCTGACAATATCGCATTCCAGGCTGTGTGAAGAGAATATGTTCCACTGGTTCAATTCCGGGGTCCGCCGATTCAATGGGACAATCCACAATCAACTCCAACGCGGCAAGATATTGCTTAATCTCTATGATGTGAGCAGTTGTGATACCGATGGACTGCTCCTCCTTGTTCCGGATATCCAGCAGTTCCATCAAACGCTGGGTGACCGCCTCTGTATCAATGGCATCCAGCGCCTCTGTGCGCTTTTCGGGGTCACGCTCTTTCCGCAGATTTGCGGCAGTGAGCCGCAGGTCATGGGAGAGAAAATCATCGGTCAGCACTGAGATCAGGTATCGGAGGACCGCTACCTGATTTTATATCTCAATAATCCTCAATAAATACGAATATTACTTGATTTGAAGCGGATTTTGGAACAAACCAACCATATATAACTTCATGTTTTCCTATGCTACTCTATACGAAAATGGCGTAAAAATGGCGTAGAGAAAACTTACACGAGGGATATAGGTACGCCGCTGCTACAAATCAGTTTTCCAACAGGTGTGGGACGCTAACAACTCCCACGCCTGTTTTTTTGTTGTCCTTCGGGGCAAATATCGGGGATATTATCGCTTGTGCGCCGTTTATTTTTCTCTGCCATATTACCACCCTACATTTCACTTATCTGCCCCTTGTGCGTTACAATCTGCAAATACCCGCCTTTATTTAAGCAAGGGGCAAGCCCATAATGAGCTTGCCCCACTGTCATTCGGAAGTTCAGACGGTGAACAATCCGTTCACCGATTTATTCCTCGCTTTCATTATCGCTGGCGGCATTTCTATAATCCTCCTGCACACCCTCGGAGAGGTCAAAACACATCGTTTTTGCGTCTGCGACCCAAAAGCCACGCACACGATAGCGTTTATCGCTTTGCCAAACGCCCTCCATAGCGGCACGAATGGGGTCAACCAGATTCTTGTTGGTGATGCTGACCGTGGCCTTCTGCTCACCCTTCGGCTTGGAGAACTTGTAGCCCCTCTGCTCACTACTCTTACACATACGAACCGCAAAAACCTTGTTTTTTGCGTCAAGCTGGCACAGGACAAAAGCAGGATAGTTCAGGTCATCAAGTACCTTTTTCGTAAAGGTGACACCGTTCTGGTTAATGAAAATGTCGGGGTATGCGTTGGTGTTCGCATCAAGGATCTCAAAGTTCAGTGCGTTAAAATCAAATTTCATAATGGATTTTCCTTTCGGTATTAGAGATTTTTCAGCTCTTTCAGCAGTTCGCGGCGTTCCGAAGCTGTCCAGCGCGGGTCTAAAATGATATACCCTCTGAAATACTTGTCTTTAGAACGTGTGACCGTGAACCGCTTTGGCATAGCGTGTAGCCTTGCCGATTTGCCGGGTAGTGGCTTTTCATCTAAAATCTGTTGCACCTTCTGCCAATCGGATTTTTTTATGATTGCTGTGTGGTGTTCCTCTTTGAAATACTTGTTGAGCATAGTGTTTTTCACTGACTTATGCTCCCGAAAATCAATCGTACAAGTTTTCTGCATGAGTGCGTCCCCGCAATATTTCTCGTTCCGGAGAATACCGCGAATAGTAGCAGCCCGCCAAAAATCTTTCCCTTTAGGCGATTTGATGCCTTGCTCGGTCAGCGCGGCGGCAATTTCTGCGGGGGTTGCACCTTCCAAACAGCTTTCGTAGATGTACTCAACAATCTTTGCTTCTGTTGGCTCGATCAGCAATCGTCCGAAGTGGTCCCAATAGTAGCCAAGCGTGTTTATCACCGAGAATTGGTAGATACCCTCTGCCATGCGCCAGCGAATACCGTTTTTGATGGCTTCGCTCTTTTGCTGTGATTCCAATTCTGCAAGTGCTGACAAGACCGCTATCAGTAGATTGTTGCTGCCATCCCCGATAGAGGACAGCCCTTCGCTTTCAAATCGCACCGGGACAGGTGGAGTCAAGGCGTTCAGAGTACGCAAATTGTTCAAAATATCAACCGTATTTCTACCAAAGCGATTTATGCCCTTTGTCAAAATAAGGTCAATCTTGCCTGCTTTTGCGTCATCAATCATGTCCTTAAATCCCTGCCGCTTGTTCGTGGAAGTGCCGCTTACGCCGTAATCTTGATAGATTTTTACTAACTCCCAATCGGGATTGCTCTCAATTTTGGATTTGAAATAGACAATTTGCATCTCAAAACTGCCTACTTGCTGTTCTTCCTGTGTGCTGACACGGACATAAGCTGCAACACGCATTTTTCGGGGAGCCTGCCCTTGCGCTTGTACGGCTGGGGGTGGCGGTATTATAATTACACCGCCGCTTTCCCGATTCTTGCGGATTCCGTCATGTATGCGCTCCTTGCGTTCCTCCCGATTATCGGCGCGAGTCTTTTTTCGGCGGGACTGCTCTATCTCTTGAGGGTCAAGTTTCTTTGCCATATAAGCCCTCCCTTGCAGATATACGGATATTCCCGATGTGGTTCATAGGCGGCGCACCTCCTCGCTTACTGTTTTTCATTGGACAATTAACCTCCTTGCTGATTGTTATTTATGACTACCCTGCGGCGCATGAGCCAGGGGGTCACACAAAAGAAAACGAGCAGCAGAATTGCTCCTGCTGCCCGAATCGGCACTGCTTCTTATCGGGGGTAGATTTTATCGCCCCCTGCAAGTGACGGATATATGGTTATTTGATTTACAATGCCTTAACCGTGTCGATAAACTGGCTCATGCTCACCGCACCCGGCAAGAGGTTTTCCTCATTCTCAAACACCATGTAATAGCGGAAATTCTTGCCCGCTGCTGTGCGCCACGCTTGACCGAGTGTGATTTTCTCCCGGCTGTCATCATTTTTCAGATGTTCGCCCTTAGTTTCCGCACAGATGAGCTTGCCGCTCTGGGTCATAATCAGAATATCGGGGTAGTGCTTGATAAAGCCGTTAATTGCAAAGTCTTGACGTGCAATATTTCTGTGCCACCAGCGGACATTCGGCAGGGCGGTCAACTCTACAATCAACTTCTGTTCCAGTTTGTTCATGTCACCGTCCTCTGCTGCATACAGAGAACGGGCATATATGTCGGTATATGTGGCAGGATGGATAGAGTGGCGTAGACGGAAATAGGGCTTGCAGACGATGCGCTCCGTTTCCAGCCACCTTTCAAAGTTTTCTCGATAATGGGATTCCAGTAGCGTTTCAATTTTGGCGCGGATCTTTGCCGCATAGCCCAGCGGGGCTTTCTCCATAGCGGCAAGCTGCGCCTTATCCATATCGTTCACAATGCGGTCTATGTAGGCTTTCAGTTCGGCGGTGTCCACCATGTTCAGCTTGTTAAGCTGATTGAACATCATTTCCTTGCATTGACGTACCCGGCTTTCCGGCGGCAGATTGTTGAACCACTCTTTGAAGTACCGCTGTTCGGCGCTCTCCATCTTGAACACCTTTGGCAAACCGCCGTCCTGCTCCCGCACGTCGATTTCGCGGATTTCATCGTCTGCGGCGGCAAAGTCAATATCGTATGCCTTGCCCTTGAGGGTAAAGCCCTCTGCCAGCATTTCCTTGTCCAGCAGTTCAAAAGAACCGTCCGTAAACAAAGATTGCTCAACTTTCAGGAAAAACTGCGGGATTTGCAGCGTTTCAATATCCTCCCGGAACTGCGGGTTTACTTGGAATGATTTCACTTTATCCCGCACCTCCCACGGAAGATTGTCCATCATCGGGTCATTGTCTGTCTGTTGGATAGCGTCTGTATATGCCTTTTCGACCTCTGCGGCAGCGTCCAGCATGGTGTCGGCTTTCGGGGCAGTTTCAGGCGTTTGTGCCTGTTCTCTGCGCCGCTCCAACTCTGCCCCGATAGATTTCCCATCCAGCCCCGAAAAATCGTCCTCGGCGGTTTCCAAAGGGGGTTCCATTTCAGGACACCCTTGTTGATCAGGCAGCGTGATTTGTTCTGCTGGCTGTTCGGGAACCTGCGGTTTTGCGGACTCACCGATCCGATAGTCCTTATCGCTGAATCCTGCGCTGTTCAAGCCCTTGACTATATGCGCCACAGTATTGTTGAAGTCGTTGGAAGAAGTCAGCACATAGGACATATTGAGTGCGCTTTGTGTGTGCTGGCTCGTATGGGGCAGACGGAGAATCCGTCCCAAAATCTGCTCCACATCAACTTGGCTTGTCTTATTGGCAAGGGACGCAAGGATATAGGCAAAGGGGCAATCCCAGCCCTCTTTCAGCGCATTGACCGTGATAATATACCGAATCGGGCAGTCCGGGGACATCAAATCGATGTTTTTCAGCTCGTTCACATCGGCGGTGCGGATAGCGATTTGCTCGGCGGGAATCCCGGCGTCCACCAGCTTGTCCCGCAGCTTTTCAAAGGTGGTCGCGTCCTCCTTGCCCTTCGGCTGTGCCTGAAACAGCGCGATAGGACGGATATATTTGCCCGTCCTGTCATATTCCGCATTTGCGATTTCTTCCAGTTTGTTCCGCAGGTCGATTGCATCAATCAGCACTTCGGATTGGTTGTCCCGGTTATAGACGATAACGGGCAGCTTTACCATGTGTTCGTTTTTCAGCTGCACTGCGTCCACATAGGAGATGATATTGCTCTCCTTTTTCGGCGTAGCGGTCAAATCCAGCACAAAGCAAGGGTTGAAGTTTTCCAGCATTTCAAGGCTCAATTCCGACCGGGCATGGTGGCTCTCATCCACAATGACAAGCGGGTTAAGCTGATTGATAATCTGGAACAGGGCGGTTTCGTCCGCTTTTTCAATGGGGCTGTCAGGCTTGCCCAGCACCTTTGCAAACTCGGCAAGGTTGCTGTTCTCCTGATAGGCTTTCAAGACCTCCTTGCCGCGCCCACGGAACGAATCGTAGGACAGCACCATAACCGACAACTGCTCCGTTACGGCGGTGGGGTTGAAGTTCTGACCGTTCAAAAGCTCCTGCTTGGTGTAGACCTCCACACGCCCGCCGAAATCCACGTCGATTTTCTGACGGTAGGGATGGGAAGTGTCTTTCAGGGCTTTCGCCGTCTGCGTCAGAATCGCGTCCGACGGAACAAGCCACACGACCGCCTTTGTCTTGGTAGCGGGGAGCGCGTCAAAGATTGGGCGAACGGCGTTGCAGGCAATAAAGGTCTTGCCGCCGCCTGTCGGCACCTTGAAGCAGAGGTTCGGAACACCGGGTATAACGTTTTGGTATAGCCCTAAAGTCGGGGCTGATTTCTCCTGCCAGAACAGACGAAACGCCGCTGCGTCACTCTTTGTTTCGTTCAGCAGTTCCAGATAGCGGGTCAAGTCCGCTATCACCTTTTTCTGATATGTTTTCAGTTCCATATAGCGAACACCCCCTTACAATCTGCTAATATCGCGCGGAATCTTTTTGAATGTGACGCCCATTTTTGCCAGCTTGTCCTCGCTGATGGAGCAGCGGTCGGCGTAAATCACCGTTCCATCGGCTTTTTCCGTAATGGTGGAGAGGAACGCATAATCCAGCACTGTAACGCGCTGCGGCTCGTAGTAGAAGTAATAGCCTGTGCTGTTGTGCTTGCCGAGGTAATACGGACTGCCACCGCTGGGCGGGGCGTAGGGCTGCTTGGTCTCCATAAACCAGATGTATTCCCGGATTTTCTCCGGGGCAACGGCTTCATTCAGGCAATCGCCCACAAGCAGCGGTTCGCCCAAGTCATAGAAGCTGAAATTGCCGCCCGTGCCCTCCACGGCGTTCTTGCCCTCGCCGTAGCCCTTGATAACACGTTTCACGCGCTCGGCGGTGATGCTGTCGGCGTAGTCCATCATCTCAATTAAGATGAAGTGACGATTACCGTTGTCCGCTTTGTTGGCGTTCAAAACTGCATGTGCGGTTGTCCCAGAGCCAGCGAAGGAATCAAGCATAAGGGTTTCGCTCGTTCCAGCTACTTTCAAAACAAAATCGAGTAGGCGGGTGGGCTTAGGCGTATCAAACGGAGAACGTCCACCGAACAAGCTGATAAGCTCTTTTTTTGCTTCGTCGGTATGCCCCGTTTCTTCGTACATCCAGAGGTTGGTTGGAAGTCTGCCGCCTACATTTTCAAGGTACGTTTTACGCGCAATACCGCCATACCCGCCCTTGGTGAAATAGAAACCGGGCCATCTGCCACGGTTATATACTTTTTGGGCTTTTTCCGCTGATACCTCCAACGGCTCTTCCAGTACGATAGCAAGTACATCTTTTCTTACCGCTGATTCATCTATGCCACAAACTCTTGCCCGCTCTTTTTCATCATGTAGGTTTTCAAGGCGGTAATTGCACCAACCTTGCATATATTCCAGCATTGAGGATTGCTGATAACGCCAGCACCGCCCATTTGACGGATAAAGCATTTCTCCTGTGAATGGGTGCTGAATCGCATAAACCATTCCTTGATGGGTAGCTGCGCCCGGAGCAAAAGCGTCACTACTTTTCCACGGTGCAACATCGTTGTCTGGATTTTTGTAGCGGGAATCCATTGCTTCTGTGCGGGGGAGTTTATTCGGTTGCCAGCCTGGATTTTTACTGAACACAACAAGATGCTCAACCTCGCTTACAATTCCCTTGGAATCATTGCGTGGCGAATAGGTTCTCTGCCATGAAACATTTGCAACAAAGTTGCTTGCTCCAAAAATCTCATTACAAATTAGAATGAGATTAGAGCATTCAGTATCATCAATGCTGATGAAAATAACACCATCGTCCGCCAGCAGCTTTTGCAGCAGCTTCAAGCGCGGGTACATCATGCACAGCCACTTGTCGTGGCGGGTCAAATCCTCTCCCTCTTTGCCGACAACCTCGCCCAGCCATTTTTTGATTTTTGGGTCATTGACATTATCGTTGTAGACCCATCCCTCGTTTCCTGTGTTGTAGGGAGGGTCGATGTAGATACACTTTATCCGTCCTTCATACCGGGGCAACAGCGCTTTCAGGGCCTCCAGATTATCGCCCCGGATGATCATGTTTTCGCTGCCGTTGTCCTCGTTATGCTGCCCGCTTTCGTCAAAGCTGTACTTGCGCTCCAACACCCGGAACGGAACTTCCTGATGATGATTGATAACCTTGCTCTTTCCAATCCATTCAAGTGTTGGCATGGCTGATTTCCTCCATAATCGTGTTATCCTCATTTCAAATGAGGTTTTTTCTACCCTGACCCTCATCAGTAATGAGGGTCACTTCTGGCTATGTCTGTATAGCGGTTATTGTGGTGAAAGATTATTGTGCGATAATAGGACTAAATCAGAAAGACCTTGAAAACCAAGGCATTCTGGCTTAGTCCCTTCTTTTTTTGACCGAAAACAAAGGACTTTCACAATAATCAAGCAAGCCGGAGGGTGCTGCTGCACACTTCCGGCAGAAGGAGGATATAGTGGGTGCTATCAAAGTCTTCTTGAAGGAGGTTGTGCTTCCAATCGCGCTTGCGTTCTGCCTCGCGTCATTTCTCAAGCCGATCTATATGCCTGACGGCGTATGCGACTACTTCCTTATGTGGATCTGCGTTGGATTACCGTTCGGCATCCGGAGGATGTGCCTCTGGCTCGTTCCCAGCGGCTACGGTATCTCCGGCTCAGTCGGCATCTTCGCATTGAACTTAATCATAGGCGGTCTTATCGGAGGACTTGCCTTCTTCATCGGGCTGCTGCTCGGTGTCATTCATACCATCCGAGAAATCATCTGAACTACATCGTAAACGAAGAGGGTTTGTTTCTTCTCCAATTTGGAGTAAGAAGCAAACCCTCTTTTTTTGTTGCCCAAAAGCCGGAATATTTGCTGGCGATGCGGCGAAGGAAAGGAGTTTTTAAGCATGAAACGCATGACAGCCGGTGATCTGCAAGCACTCGAATTGCTGATGCAGACCACACCCGGCTTTGAGCATTTTGACAGCGGCGCGGATGGCATTCTCCCTGAGTGCCGAAGCTGCCGCTTTCATCGTCCCTTCTGGAAATATCAGTCCTGCGTGTTTGCAGAGTGCCCCTACTGCTGCAATCCCGTTTCAACCCTCATAAAACAAAGTGGCACATCTGATGCCGGAAAGGAAACCTGTCATGGATAACAAAATCGAAATCTTCAAGAATGAACAGTTTGGTGAGGTAAGAACGATCCTCGAAGGAGAAAAAGTTCTGTTCTGTGCGGCAGATGTTGCAAAGGCACTCGGTTACACCAACCCGAACAAGGCGGTCAACGACCATTGCAGGGCTATAACGAAACGTTCTACCCCTATCAGCGGGAAAGTTCAGAGTATCAACTTCATCCCGGAAGGAGACGTTTATCGGCTAATTATTCGCAGCAAACTTCCTGCGGCTGAAAAGTTTGAACTGTGGGTATTTGATGAGGTCATTCCTACCATTCGCAAGACCGGCGGCTACATGACGGACTCCCTTCTGGAACGCATTCAGAAGGAACCTGCGGTCATTGTGGAGTTTGCTCAGGCGTTGATTCTGGAAAAGAATCGTGTGAAGGCTCTTGAGTGTGAGCTGAACACGGCGAAGCCCAAAGCCGATTACTACGACGCCCTCATCAATCCGGATGACTGCACCAATATCCGAACGACGGCGAAGGAACTGAAAATCCCGGAGCGCAAGTTCGTCCAGTTCCTTCTCAGAGAGAAGTACCTGTTCCGATCTCCCTCCGGTCAGCTTCTTCCCTACAACAAGGACAGCAATGCCGGACTGTTCATCGTCCGCGATTTTGTGACATACTGCTACACCGGTTCTCAGACCTACTTCACGCCGAAGGGCAAGGAGGTCATCCGAATGAAGTTCCAGAAAAAGTGCGGCGAAGAGCTGCTTCCCAAGATGGCAAGGTGATTTTCGTGGCAGTCTATCGCGTAAACAAGAATCGTGGCTATACCGTCATGGCGAACTTCCACCTCCGAGACAAGAGCCTGTCACTCAAGGCGGTCGGTCTTCTCTCAAAGATGCTCTCGTTCAATGATGGCTGGAAGTTCTCAACCAAGGGGCTTTCTGCAATCTGCAAGGAAGGTCCGGATGCCATTCTCTCCGCGCTCCGTGAGCTTGAAAAGCACGGCTACCTTGTCCGGCACCGGCAGAGAGACGGTAAAGGCAGGATGAGCAGCACAATCTTTGAGATATACGAAGAGCCGCAGGAGTCCACGCCAGAACGGGAAATGCCACACACGGAAAATCCATGTGTGGAGAAGCCAGATGTGGATAATCCACGCGGGGATAAGTCCGCACAAATAAATACTGATCAAGTAATTACCCAAGAAAGAAATACTCTCTCAAAGAACTATCAATCCATCAATCTTGATGGGATGGACAGGATGGATGAGCGAAGCGAGTATGAAGAGATTATCAAAGAGAATCTTGACTACGACATTCTCTGTCAGGATCCGAAGTTCGATAAAGACCGCTTCCGGGAGATCATGGACATCATGCTGGATGCCGTCTGTTCCACTGCGCCGACCATCCGCATCAACGGTGAGGATATGCCGCAGCAAGTGGTCAAGTCCCGGTTTCTCAAACTCAACAGCAGCCACATTGAGTATGTTCTGGAAGCAATGAACAAGAACCCGTCAGACATCCGCAATATCCGGGCATACCTTTTAACCGCTCTGTATAACGCCTCTCTGACGATAGACAATTACTACTCTGCGCTTGTCAACCATGATTTCTACGGGCAGGACAGATTGGCAGGGTCAAAGAAGCCGAAGACCTACGATTATAGCCTTT
>ENA-OYXE01000559-OYXE01000559.1-human-gut-metagenome-genome-assembly--contig:-NODE-559-length-11303-cov-7.812678_pt1 | contig 11303 bp, 8 predicted proteins | sample MGYA00244175_ERZ653407 | MGnify/ENA primary metagenome ERZ653407 (study PRJEB26926, sample SAMN06165181) | human gut metagenome | biome: ENVO:00009003; feature: ENVO:2100002; material: ENVO:00002003... | reverse complement strand
CCCACAAGGGACGCTGTCCCTTGACCCTGCAAGGGGGAATCCCCCCTTGACCCCTTTTCGCGATTGAGTTCGTCTCACTCCCATGCTCTGCCCGCGTGTTTATCCTCTTTTTCCCTTCCCTTAATCGTAGTCCGGGAGCGGGGGGAAATCCCGCCCCGACAGCTGCATCAATTCACCTATCGTCACCGGGCGCAATCCCTTCACGTTGATCCAATTATCCAGCGCCTTATCCAGCACCTCCGCCGTATGATACCCATTGATATGGAACTGCACCACGCACCCGCTCGTCACCCGGTCGCTCGTCACGCGGTACACCATCTGATATACCTTATCCTTATACGCGTCCGACCAGTCGCATGCGTCGATTGCAAACAGGCAGTCCTCTACGCCTTCCGCGCGGGCAATGGCGGTGACGATGCTGTTCGTCGCGCCCAAATGCGCACAGAACAACCGCGGCCGTACGCCGAAAGTCTCTTCGCACAGGTCGTTCAGCTCGCGGATGTTCTCCTGCACACGCGCGTAGGAGACTTCGGTCATGTTGATGAGGTTGTTGCCGTGGCTGCCAAGCTCGTGGCCCGCGTCAATGATGCGCTGGATGCGCTCCGGGTTGCGGCGCACGAAATCGCCCGTGACGTAGAATGTCCCCTTCACGCCGTATTTGTCCAGCGTGTTCAGCATGTCAGTCAGCTGCTTTTCTGATGCGCCGCTGCATACAATCATCACGCCAACAGCGGGTTCAGAGGGGGTCAAACGGGTGACGCGCGGCAGGCTGATGTCCGAGAACGCGGCGAAGGAATCCGTTTCGTTCACTTTCTCGCCGTCCAGCCAGACGGACAGCTTGTTGCCGCCCAGCATGTCCTCCGTCACATAGACCGTGAAGGTCAGGTCGTAGCGCGGATTGCGCCAGAACGCGCGCTCCAGCACTTCGCCGCGGTGATTGCGCAGCTCCAGATACTTCTCCGGCACGGTTGCGCTGTTTTTGTTCTTGCACGATACGGTGATTTTGATTTCGCGGTCGAGATACCCGACGTAGAATCCACTCTTGAACGTGACAATCGGCGCAACGACGGGGGTTTTGTCCTCTTCGTTCTCCTCTGCAAACGCAGCGCCGCCCAGCAGCATCAGCACCATCAGCAGCAAACTCAGCAATTTCTTCATTTTGTTACTCCTTTTTATCCAACTTCCATTCATGGAAGCAGTGTTTGTAGATAGAAAGTTGATTAAACCTGCGGGCGCACAACCACCTGTGCGCCTTCCGGCACCAGCGTCGGTTCAACCACGAACCCCGCCGGGACGGACAAAATCCGCAAACTGTCCATGTCCTCCAGAATCCGCTGATTGAACTTCGTTACGCGGCAGCCCTCGATGAACGCGGGGATGACAAGCTCCGTATCCGAACCGATGTACTCGATGACCGAGTAGGTGCTGCCCTTCTCTGCCTGCCCCAGATACGAGCCGACGATGAGCGTATCGCCCTCCGTCATCAGCCCCAGCCCGACGCGCAGGTCACGCGCATAGGCGCTGAAGGGGGCAGGGAGGGTCAGCGCGTTCAGCCGGGAACAGCCCGTCAGCGCGTCATGCCCGATTTCGCGCACGGATGCGGGAATGGCGAGTGACGTCAGGTGTGTGCAGCCGCGCAGGGCTTCGTGGTCGATGCGGGTCAGGGTGTCCGGGAGATTCAAGAATTCCAGCGACGTGCAGTTCATCAGCGCCTGCATGGGCAGGACGGTCAGCGCGTTCGGCAGGTGGACGCTATTCAGCGCGGTGCAGCCCGAAAGGACAGCGCCGCCGACGGTTGTCACAGAATCGGGGAACGCGATTTCGCGCAGCGCGGTGCAGGACGCGAACGCGCGGTACTCGATGGTTTCCAGCCCGTCATTCAGCGTGATGCTTGTCAGCGCCGAGCAGCCCTCGAAGGCACTGCCGCCGATGTGTCGGAGCGTTTTAGGGAGCGTGACGGCGGTCAGGTCGGTGCGCATGATGAACGCGCACAGCCCGACGCTCACAACAGGGAGGCTGTCGAGCGTTTCCGGGAGGGTGATTTCGCCGCCTTGCCCGTAGTATTCCATGATTTCCGCGCCGGTGTCGATGGCGCGGTAGGTGTAGTCACCGCATTGCATGGTGTGTACTTCCTTCATTATAATAATATAATTGTGGAGCGTGGCTGCCGGAGTTGGCTGCTTTTCCAATATAGGTCTTTTATGCAGCAACCAGAGGGCAATGAAAACAGACGAAGTCTGCGGTCGCCCTCTGGACTCCTTCGGATGCACTCCCATGTTTCTTGACTTTTATCGAAACATTTTTAGTTACTGCGCAGGGACGCTTCGCTGCCTGCGACCAAGGTGTCGGGCTTGACTTTTCCTTTGGAATGGTCACACGCCCAACAGTTGGGGCGTTGCCCCAAGCCCCACAAGGGACGCTGTCCCTTGACCCTGCAAGGGGGATCCCCCCTTGACCCTTTTTTTGCGCCCCGGCTTGGTCGCGTTTCCTTTATGGTTAATTTTCGCGGCTGAGTGCCGCCAGAACAGCGTTGCGCATCTGTCGAACCACCCGCGTCGTACCGGAATCAACCGTGTTCTGCATCGACAGAATCGTCATCTGCTGCCCGGGGAAGTTGGCAAAGTATGTTCCCAGCCAGCCATCCCAGCCGTATTCGCCCGCGCAAGCCAATCCGGCGATGCGCCCCGGTTCAGCGCAAATGCGCATCAGGTGCCCGTAGCTGTACCCGTCCAGCGAATCCCACATATCGCGGCGAACAGCGTCTTTCAGCTGCGCCTGCGTCATGCAGGAGACTGTCGCGGGCGAGAGAATCCGCCGCCCCTCGTAAGTGCCGCCCGCCAGCAGCATGTCGGCAAAGTGGCTGTAATCCTCCAGCGTCGAAACAAGCCCCGCGCCGCCGGATTCAAAGGTGGGTTCGCGGTCGTAAACACCGACGGCAAGGTGGGTGCTTGTCCACGGCACAAGTCCGTTTTCCGTGCGCTTGTAGGCGGTCACAAGGCGATTCCGCTTGCTTTCGGGAACGTAGAAGCCGGTGTCCACCATGTCCAGCGGCTCAAAGAACTCCTTGCGGAGGAACTCGCCGAAGCGCATTCCGCTGACGACCTCCACCACCGCGCCGAGGATGTCCGCGCAGGTGGAGTAGCGCCAGTGCGTGCCCGGCTGGAAGGACAGCGGCTGCTGCCCCAAGCGGTTGCAGAACTCCACCGTCGGCACGCCGCCGCCCGCAAGGATTTCCTGCGTTGCTTCGTCAAATACCTTTGCGGCATACTGCCCCGCCGGGTCGCTGTCGGGGTAGCAGACGCCCGCCGTCATGCCGAGCAGCTCCATCAGCCACGGCGCGCGGGTCGCGGGGCGAATCGTGCCCTGCTTATCGACGACGCGCGCATTTCGGAAGCCCGGCAGATAACGGTCTACGCCGTCCATCAGGTCAATCTGCCCACGCTCCACCAGCAGCATCACGGCGGCGGCCGTAATCGGCTTGGACTGGCTGTACAGGCGGAAGATGCTGTCGCGGTGAATCAGCCGCCCCGACGCAACGTCGGACATGCCCGCCTGCGTATAGAGCATTTCCTCTCCGCAGCGCCGCACCAGTACGCTGATGCCTGCGCATTCCTGCGCTTCGACAGCGGAGGCGAGAATATCGGTGACTTGTTCGTGAAGGGTCATGAGAAAAACCTCCTTGCATGTTCTTCAGCAATCATTCGTCGCTTTCAATGAAATCCGGCAGCTGATGCAGCGTCACAAAGCTGCTATCCCGATAAATCACCCGCAGCGACTCCGGCGTGTTCCCCTTGCTGCTGTCCGTCAGCCAGCTGGTGTGCCACACCATGAAGTACGCCCACGGGGCATTCGTCGCATTCATCTCCGCACGGGTCGGAATCTGTCCGCACTCGTGGAACACAATCGGCATCCCTGCCGGGGCAAGCGCGGCACAGCGCCGGTATAAATCCCCCTGCGCACCGCCCTTGTAGCTGTCGCCGCCGAGAATGTCCACCACGTCGTCCCCCGGATACCACGGGCGCAAATCCTCCGTCGCGTCAGAGAAGCCAAGCACCCAAATTAGATTCCGCAGACCGTGAACATGCGTGTAGCGGTCGTACATCAGCCGCCACAAGCGCACAAAATTCGCCGCGCCGCCGCGACCCCACCAGAACCAGCCGCCGTCCATCTCGTGGAAAGGTCGCCAAAGAATCGGAACGCCATCTGACTGCAAGCGCTTGAGGTAGGGGACAGCGTGGTCAAGCCCATCCAGCAGACGGCGGTTCGCTTCCGTGCCGTCCACAAAAGCGGAAGCCCAGTCCAGTTCGCTTTCGCGGCATTCGGGGTAACCGGAGAAGAAATCCGCGCCCGTGTGCCAGCAGATGGTGGGAATGCCGCCGCGCGCCCACCAGTCCTTTGCGCGCTGCGTCACGCCCAGATAGTCGTTATCCATGAAATCCAGCCCTCGAATGGCAGGCTGACGACCGGTGACATCGGTCAGATAGCTGATTTCATGCTCAGTCGAGCGGCACCATTGGCTTTCCATCTGCCCGGTCAGGCACTTGCCGGAAAGCGATCGCAGGTATTCATAGACGCGCCGAGCGGCAGGCAGCGGATTTTCCGCGCAGAGGGGACGGAACATAATGCTTCTCCTTTGCTTTGCAGGAATCTGCTTGCAGTATAGCAGGAAATGCCCGCCTTTGCAACGGGTAGAAGGGAAAAAGGGAGGAGAAAAAGCATGGAAAATCAGGCGGCGGCAGTTGTCCAAGAAGAGGGTTTGTGCTATACTTATTATGGGTGTTTATTGGAATGCCCATGAACCAGCGGGCATCCCCGCTATGGGAGTTAATAAATGAAGCTGAAAAAATTGGAGCTGTATGGCTTCAAATCCTTTGCCCAGCGGACGGAAATCGTCTTTGATGAGGGCATAACGGGCATCGTCGGGCCGAACGGGTCGGGCAAGAGCAACATCGGCGACGCGGTGCGCTGGGTGCTGGGCGAGCAGAGCGCGAAAACCCTGCGCGGCGCGAGCATGTCCGACGTGATTTTCAACGGCACGCAGAAACGCAAGCCGCTGTCCTACTGTGAAGTATCGCTGGTGTTTGACAACGATGACCATGCGCTGGCGATGGAAGCTGCCGAGGTTATGGTCACGCGCCGCGTCTACCGCAACGGCGAATCCGAATATTACTTGAACCGCACCGCCTGCCGCTTGAAGGACGTGGTTGACCTCTTCCGCGATACGGGCATCGGCAAAGAGGGATACTCCATCATCGGGCAGGGGCGCATTGACGAAATCCTCTCCCGCAAGAGCGAGGATCGACGGCAGGTGTTCGAGGAAGCGGCGGGCATCGTCAAGTTTAAGGCGCGCAAGGAAGAAGCGGACAAGAAATTGCAGCGGACGCTGGAAAATCTGGAGCGCGTCGATGATATTCTGGATGAGCTGACGAAACGCCTGAAGCCGCTGGAAGAGCAGAGCCGCAACGCCCGCGTGTATCTGGAGCTGTCCACCGAACTGAAGGATTTGGACTTGAACCTCTTCCTGATTCGCTCCGACCGGGCGCGGGCGCGTTTATCCGAGCTGGAAAGCGAACTGCTGACCGTCCAGACGATTTTGGCGGATACGGAAAGCAACCTGACCGACAAGACCACCCGCCGCGACGAGACGCAGAACCGCATCGATCAGCTGGAAGAAGCCATCACGAAGGCGCGCACCGAACTGATGGAATGCGCCGAGCATGTGCACGAATCGCAGAAGAAACTCTCCGCCCTGCAAAGCCGCCGCGAGACGCGCAGCGAGAACCGGCAGCGCATCGTCCGCGAGCAGGAGGAAGCCCAGGAGCGGCTGGCGGAAATCGAGAAGGATCATGCACGGATTCAGGCGGACGTGGAGAAGCAGCACAGCCTGATTGCCGACGCGGAGCAAATCCTCCGGGCGACGCAGGAAGCCGCCGAAAAGGCGCAGACGAAGGAAAAGGAAGCGGATGCAGCGCTGGAAGCGCAGAAAGCCGCTGTCATTGACCAAATGAATCGCCTGTCCGATGTGCGCAACGACAAGACGCGCCTGAACACGATGCAGGCGCAGATGGAAACGCGCTTGACGGAGATTGAAGAATCCAGCGGGGCACTGCAGGAGCAGGAAGCTGCCCTGCGGGAAGCCTTGACTGCCGTCGAAAAGCAGCTGGAAACAGAAAATCAGCATCAGCAGCAGTGTCAGGAGAAGCTGGCGCAGGCGCGGCAAGCGTCGGATGAGGCGGATGCCGCGTATGCCAATTTGCGCGCGGATGTCGAAAAGCAATCCGCCGATATGCAGGCGGCGGCGAGCCGTCATAACGTCCTGACCGAAATGACGCGCGACATGGAAGGCTACAACATGGCGGTTCGCCGCGCGATGACGTATGCCAAGCAGCGCGGCTTGACGGGCGTCAAGGGCGTACTGGCGCAGCTGATGACCGTTCCGCAGGCGTACGAAACGGCGATAGACATGGCGCTGGGCGCGGCGCAGCAGAACATTGTCACCGACACGGAAGAGACGGCGAAGGAGCTGATTAACTACCTGCGCCAGAATCGGCTGGGGCGCGCGACGTTCCTGCCGATGAGCGCCATCCGCGGCAAAACGCTCTATGGCAATGAACGCAATGCGTTGAAGCTGCCGGGCTGCCTCGGCGTGGCGAGCGAACTGGTGCAGTGCGCGCCGGAATATCGCGGCATTGTGGAAAATCTGCTGGGGCGCACGGTGATTGCCGACAACCTCGACCACGGCATTCCGATTATGCGCGCGGGCAATCATGCGTTCCGCTTGGTGACGCTGGAGGGCGACGTGATGCACTCCGGCGGCTCGATGACAGGCGGTTCGGCGCAGTCGAAGGTGTCCAACCTGCTCAGCCGCGAGCGTGAACTGAAGGAATTGACCGCGAAGCTGCAAACCGGGCGCGCGGAACTGGACAAGTGCCGTCAGGAACTGACGCAGCGTCAGCAGACGGTGCAGGAGAAGCGGCAGAAGGTCAGCGACGCGGTGAACGCATTGCATCAGCAGGAGATTGCCGTCGCCCGCGAACAGGCGCGCCGCGAAAGCGTATCCGCCGACCTGAACACCCATTTGCAGCGGATGCAGGAGACTGAGCAGGCGCGCGTGCAGCTGCATCAGTCGCTGGAGGATATCCGCCAGCAGCTGGAGACCATTGAACATCAGCGCACGGGCGCGCAGGGCGACCAGAGCGCGATGGAGCAAAAGACCATTGAAATGCAGAATGCGCTGGTCAAGGCGCGCGCGGAAGCCAGCGCGGAAAACGACCGCCTGATGGTGCGCACGCTGCAATTGTCCGACCTGCGCCACGGCTTAAGCGACTTGGAGCGCGACGAAGCCCACGCGCAGCAGGATCAGGCGCAAATCCTCCGCGAACAGGAGCGCCGCGAACAGCTGCTGCACGAGATGGACGAACTGGACGCCATTGACGAGAACGACATGAAGCGCGAGGAAGCCGAATCCGCCCGCCGCCAGAAGGAACAGCTGCGGCAGGAGAGCGCCGCGCAGGCCATCGAGCAGCGACGTTCACAGGCGCAAAGTGACCTGCGCGACATCCTCAGCGACATGGAGAACCTGCACGAAGCCTACAACCGCGACAGCGAGAAGCTGCACAAGACCGAGCTGGCGAAGGCGCGCATCGAGGGCGACCAGAAGAATCTGCAAAACCGCATCTGGGACACCTACAAGCTGACCTACGCCGGGGCAGAGGAATTCCGCCGCACGCCCTTCGACGAGAAGGAAAGCGACCGCCGCGCCGCCGAGCTGCAAGGGCAGATTCGCGCGCTGGGAACGGTCAACGTCGGAGCGGTGGAGGAATACGCCGAAACCAAGGCGCGTGTGGACGACCTGACCGCCCAGCAGCAGGACTTGAAGCGCGCGGAAATGGACTTGCGCGAACTCATCGAGCGGCTGCTGATTCAGATGCGTTCTACATTCGTCGAGAACTTCTCGAAGATGCAGGGGTACTTCGCCGAGACGTTCACGCGGCTGTTCGGCGGCGGTCACGCGGAACTGAAGCTGATGGATCCGGACGACCCGCTGAACTGCGGCATCGAGGTCAACGCCCAGCCGCCGGGAAAGAAATTGCAGCTCCTGTCGCTGCTTTCCGGCGGGGAACGCGCGCTGACGGCGATTGCGATTCTGTTCGCGATGCTGAAATTGAAGCCCACGCCGTTCTGCATTCTGGACGAGATTGAAGCCGCGCTGGATGACGCGAATATCGGGTATTACGCGGATTATTTGAAGGAATACTCGAAGGGTACGCAGTTTATCGTCGTGACACACCGCAAGGGGACGATGGAGCGCTGCAACAGCCTGTTCGGGGTGGCGATGGAGGAACAGGGCGTGAGCCGGATGGTGTCGGTGTCGCTGCAGGACTATCAGGAGTAAGGGAAAACTGAAAGGGGTATCACGGCGGACAAATCCGCCTGATGAAAAAGGAGGCTTTTCGCATGAGTGAGAACGAAAACAATCAGTATCGACTGCTGTCGCCGTGGGCGTATGTGGGCTATGGCATCCTGTTCACGCTTCCGGTCATTGGCTGGATTCTTGCCATCGTCTTTGCGCTGAATGACGACAACCTGAATCGCCGCAACTTTGCGCGCGGTTACTGGTGCGGCGTGCTGGTGGCGGTCATCGTGGTGGTTATCCTGTCGATTGTCGGGATGGTGATGGGCGTGTCGATCATGGATGGGTTCAGCAGCTATCAGTATAACTACCGATATTGATGAAGGGCTTACCAGAAGCAAGGCTGCCTGCCGGGTGCGGGCAGTCTTTTTTGCTGCCCGGATGGCGCAAGCAGCGGAATCCTCTTGTGAAGTTCCACAACAAATTGGGATGCTTTTGTTAGGAATGCCAAGATTATATTATTCAAAAAGAGAACGCTTGAGTTTTTTTGAGGGGAGGGTAGAATGAAAGTAAGGAATCACAAGGGAAGGAAATGACGTGGAAATTCAAAGAAAAGGGCTGAATCGGGCATTTATCGTGCTGGCGGTGGTGCTTCGGCTGCTGGGCTTGATTCACGGGGCTCTTCGGGGCTGACCGCTTCTACCTCGCCTACACGGCATTGGGCGTGTTGAAGCTGCTTACCGCGGGCGGCCTTGGCATTTGGGCACTGATTGACTTCATCCGAATCGGTGTTGATTCGCTCCGCCCGGCGGATGGTTCGCCGTGGGTGGAGGAAACGCGCGACGAGAACATCCGCAGCATCGCCGCGAATATGCAGACCATCGCCGAAAAGCTGGAGAAGCTGCAAGCGCAGAATGTTCCGGCAGAAGCACCCAAGCCGGAAGCGGACGGCGAAAATCAGGAGACACACAAGGTGTCGCTGAAAAAATAACTTCCTATGGCAATAACCGCAGGGCTGTCAGGCGCAGAACGCTTGGCAGCCTTTCGCGTGGGGAAAAATCCGCTTGCAAACTGCGCGAAAAACCAGTACAATAGAATCGTATCCCTGAATATCAGCATGAACGAGGTGCTTTTGATGCCTTTGTGGAAACGAACGCTGGCGGCGCTCCTGCTGGCGGTGATGATGATACTGCCCTTCGCATCGGCGGAGGATGCGGGGGAGGCCGTGCCGGATGACAGCGTGGAGTGGACGGAGGGCGCGGCGAACATCACGCGCGATTTGACCCTGAATGATGAGGGCGACGACGTGTCCGCCCTGCAAACCGCGCTGACGGATTTGTGCTATTACAGCGGCGACGTAACCGGGCGCTACGGCGAGGCGACCAGAACCGCGGTGGAGGATTTCCAGCGAGATTTTGCCCTTGCGGTGACGGGCATGGCGGACAAAGCGACGCAGGAAGCCATCTATGCGGCGGAGTATCGCCCGCTGCGGCTGGGATGCGTGGGCGAGGACGTGCGGCAGGCGCAGATTCGCCTGATGGCGCTGGGCTACTACACGGGCAAGATCTCCGGGCGCTATCTGCCCGCGACACAGGAAGCCATCCGCCTGTTCCAGACGGCGAATGCCCTGCCGATTACGGGCGAAGCGGATGTGCAGACGCTGGAACGCCTGTTTAGCGGCGATGCCATCAGCCGGGATTCGTCCGCCGCGGCGACGCCCACCCCTTCGCCCACGCCCGGAATGCACCTCTCGGATGAAACCACCACCCCGACGCCCGCGCCGACGGTGGCGTTCGTCAAGAAACTGCAATACAACAAGGCCAAGGGCGAAGAAGTCAAGCTCGTGCAGACCCGCCTGACGGAACTGGGGTACTATTCCGGCAACATCAGCGGCAATTTTCTGGGGCATACGCGCAATGCGGTGAAGGCATTCCAGCAGCAGAACGCGCTGAGCGTGGATGGCATCGTGGGCGAAAACACATGGAACGCGCTGTTCAACGACCCGGATGTGCGTGCCGCGGCTGATGATCCGAAGCCTACGCCCGAACCGACGCCTGTGCCGTTTGCCATCACGGTGGACGTCAACAATCAGGTGACGACCGTCTACGGGCGCGACGAAAACGGCGATTATACCGTTGTTGTGCGGCAGATGCTCTGCTCCACCGGCACGCGCAAGAATCCGTCGGATATCGGCACATTCACACTCAACGGGCGCACGGCGCGCTGGTGCTACTTCCCGGAGTGGGGCAGCCACGCGCAGTACTGGACGCGCATCAACTCGTCCATTGCGTTCCATTCCGTCATTTACAACACGGTCAATACCATGGATTTATCGGTCAAGTCCTACAAGAACCTCGGCAAGCGCGCGTCGCACGGGTGCATTCGCCTGACCGTTGCGGATGCGAAGTGGATTTACAACAACTGCGGGGCAGGGACGGTCGTCACGATTCGCAACGACATGCCCGCCGATCCGGAACTCCGCGCCGCGCTGAAGCTGCCCTCGCTGAACACGAAGAACATGCTGCCCTACGTCACGCCGCAGCCGACCGCTGAGCCGGATTATCGCGCCGGGACGATGCCGCCGCAGCCCTTCCGGACGCTGAAAGTGAACAGCTCCGGCGAGGATGTGTACTGGATGCAGCGGAAGCTGACGGATCTTGGCTACTATTCGGGCAAGTGCTCCGGCACGTTCCTGGCAGGCACGCAGAACGCGGTGAAGGCGTTCCAGAAGGCGAACAGTTTGTCTGCGACGGGGACGGCGGATGTCAAGACACTGAATCTGCTGTATGCGGAGGAACTGTCGGCGACGCCCACGCCGGAGGTCGCGGCGGATGACCGCACGCCGGAGCCGCTGCCGACGCCGGCGGCAGGGCAGTGAGATTCTCTGCGGGCGTGATACGATTTCCAGATTCACCTGCGCCATCTGCTTGCGCCTTTTCCCTTCTGGCGT
>ENA-OYXE01000550-OYXE01000550.1-human-gut-metagenome-genome-assembly--contig:-NODE-550-length-11442-cov-5.064723_pt1 | contig 11442 bp, 7 predicted proteins | sample MGYA00244175_ERZ653407 | MGnify/ENA primary metagenome ERZ653407 (study PRJEB26926, sample SAMN06165181) | human gut metagenome | biome: ENVO:00009003; feature: ENVO:2100002; material: ENVO:00002003... | reverse complement strand
GAGGTCTCGTGGGCTCGGAGATGTGTATAAGAGACAGCCTGACATCAGCTCCACAGCGGGGACATTTGCCAATGACTTCTCCTTTCGCTTTTCCCTGAAACTGCTCTTTCTTTTCTTCTGAAATCCCCTGATATCTGGCAACCAGTTCCTGCATCAGCTCTGTAATTCCATTTAGGAATTCATCTGCTGTCTCTGTATTCTGGGCAATGTGATTCAATGCCATTTCCCACTCTGCTGTCATCTTCGGAGATTTAATCTCATCCGGCAGAACCGTAATCAGTACATTTCCATCATCTGTCGGCACCAGATTTTTCTTTTCCCTTTTCACAAAGCCAGACTGAATCAGTTTTTCAATGATTGCTGCCCTTGTTGCCGGAGTACCAAGTCCTTTCTTCTCTGTATCTTCGGTCAGTTCTTCATTTCCTGCACGTTCCATAGCAGAAAGCAGGGTATCTTCTGTGTACTGTTTCGGTGGCTGTGTAAAATGCTCCGATACAAAAGAATCACAAGGACCGTAATGCTTGCCAGCCCAGATATCCAGCTCCGGCTCTTCTTTCTCAATCTTTACGCCAAAGAACTGTTTCAATTTATTTTCGATTGCCTTGAATCCTTCCTGCTTTGTTTTCTTTGCCGTGAGATAAAACGTATGATAATTACAGGTAATCTGGCATTTATGGCTTTCATAAATATAAGGATCTGTGGTTGCTGTCAGTACCCTGGCACTGATCAGATACAAAATCTTGCAGTTTCGTTCTTTCAGTTTACCTATATCTGCCTTTGCTACTTCCATGGTCGGGATAATTGCATGGTGATCAGATACTTTCTTTGAATTTAATACCTTACTCACGTCCGGCTGATATTCCAGCCCTTCGGCATAGGGCATTTTCCCAAGCAACATCTGAATCAGAGTTTCTGTGCTTTCTCCCATCTCATCTGTCAGATACTGGCTGTCTGTTCTCGGATAAGTAACAAGCTTCTGCTCATACATCTCCTGCACGGCATCCAGTGTCTGCTGTGCGGTATAACCAAACATTCTGTTTGCTTCCCTCTGAAGAGTTGTCAGATCATAGAGCTTCGGTGGACGAACTGTTTTCTCCTTCACATCGTCCTTCTCTACTTCACACATACGCTCCGCACAATCCGCAGCCACTTTATCTGCATCCTCTTTTTTCTGAAAATGCTCTGTGACCGCATCCATATCGTCAAACTTGATATGAGCCATATAATACTTTTCTTTGGTAAATTCCTTGATCTTCTGATTTCGATCCACGATCATAGCAAGTGTTGGTGTCTGTACTCTTCCAACTTTCAGATTCTGGTTATACAGAACGGAAAAAAGACGGCTCGCATTGATTCCCACCAGCCAGTCTGCCTTTGCCCTGCAAAGTGCTGACTGATAGAGACTGTCATAACACGAACCGTCTTTTAATGACGAAAATCCATCTTTAATTGCCTGTTCTTCCATAGATGAGATCCAGAGCCGCTTCATCGGCTTTCTGCATCCTGCCTGCTCATACACCAAACGAAAAATTAACTCTCCTTCACGTCCTGCATCAGTAGCACAGATCACTTCATCTACTTTTGAATCTCTCATCAGTTTTTTCAAGATTCCGAACTGCTTCTTTGTGCCCTCCAAAATCTTGTGTTTCCAACATTCCGGCACAATCGGCAGATCTTCATATCTCCATTTTTTATATTTTTCATCGTATTCCGATGCATCACATAATCCAACCAGATGTCCTACGCACCAGGAAACGATATAACCGTTTCCCTCCACGTAGCCATCTTTTCTTGTTCTGGCTCCAAGCACGGAAGCCAGTGCCATCGCAACCGATGGCTTTTCTGCAATCACTAACTTCATTTACTCCTGCTCCTCTTCTTCATCTTCCAGCACAGCATCATCAAAATCCTCGTCTCTCAGGATTTCTGGTTCTATACTTTCTTCCTGCTCATCTGCATCGTCTACTTCCCGCTTTTCAGATTCTGAATCTTCGGATTCATCTTCATCCTCTTCCATCTCATCCTCGTCATCATATTCATGCTTTGGTTTATAGACTTTGAAGTAATATCCTCCTGCCGCAGCTCCTACTGCAACCAGTGCAATCAGAAGATACGTTCCAAATGGACTTTTATCTTCTGGCATCTGGATTTCATCCTCTACCTTATCTTTCTCAGCTGTCTCAGTTGTTTCCGGCTTTTCTTCTTCAGCCTGTTTCTCTGGTTCTGCATAAACAGTATCTACTTCCGGAAGTGTCACGGAATCAGAAAGTGTGAAGTTCATCAGATCTTTCTCGCTGACTTCTGTAAGGAAATACACATTATCCTGAGATTTTGAATTGTCGATGATCAGATAAAAAATCTTACCACTCTTAGTTGAAATGGTATAAAACTCTTTTGTGCCTTCCGTAGCTGTTTTAGTAACAGAATCTGCTGTCTCGCCTTCTTTATTAAGCTGTTCCTCAATACCTGTCACTGTCCGATCATCCACAGTTCCTTTTGCATCTGTTGGCTCAGAAGCTTGTGCATCCTGCGGAAGCGGAGAAGTCGTTGTTTTTTCAGTTCCCGTTGCATCTGCACTGGTCGTAGTTGCCATTGCACCATTGCTGTCACTGGAGGTTTTCTGTTTCTCTGCCTGCTTCTTTGCCCATTCATAATAAGGATTCTGCAACACATACTTTTCAGAAGTATTTCCGGCACCGTCTGTTACCGTAATCTCAATCTGTTTTGTAGTAAAATCTTTCTGTGTCAGTTGCACTCTCAGCATTCCATCCTTCAGATCTGTATAAGTGGTGCCATTAACTGTTACTGCAGTAATCCCGGATACTGTATCATTCCCCTGAATCGTCAGCACACCATCTGTCAGGGAAGCAGAGAGTGTCGGCTTTTCCGTGTCATAACACTTAATAGAACGATTCTGCTCATACACCTTTCCATCACCATCTGTCACACGCACATACACTGTCTGATTTCCTGTGATCGTGATACTTCCGCTTCCAGTTACATCCTGCCAGCTTCCATCTTTTCCTGCTTTTGCTTCAATCTTTGCTATTGAGAAACCTTCCGGCATATGGCTGGCATCTACCGTAACAGCAATGGTTGTTTCTCCCTGTTTCCAGCCATCCGGTTTCTCAATCGTGATTGCAGGCGTGGTATTCTCAGCTGCATAAGCAGTCTGTGTCTGGAGCAAAGGTGTTGTCAGGCAAAGAAATGTCGTTGCTGCAAGCAGACTCTTTTTTACCCTGCTTTTAGTATTTGTTCTCTTCTTCTGTTTCATTTTTTCCAGATTCATCATCGGCTTTTATTTCCTCCTTCTGTATTTCTACCCTGCCGGGCAACTCATTTTTCATTTTCTTTTTAAAAGCTTCCAATTCCGGAATACTCATATCCATTGCACGGATAATTCTTACAATTTCCAGATTTTCTGCTTCTGTTTTTGCAATCTCCGCAGCCTTGAACCGCTTTAAATCTGCTTCATATCTGGCTTTAGATGCTTCCATTTTTTCCTTGGCTTTCTCATAATCTGCCGTTGCTTTTTCAAGACTTTTCATCGCTTCTCCTTTCCGGACGGCTGTTACACCGCCCTTTTCCTTACCATCGTCCGAATCCATAGAAATGACTCTGCCAGTATGGAGAGTTGATGGACGTATACTGAACCGGATGCCCACAATGGATCATCTGACCATTGCCCACATAGATTCCGATATGCGTTACTGGTTCTCCTGCATCGTAGGTTCCGGTAAAGAAGATCAGATCTCCTGGCTGTGCTTCTGACTGGGATACTGGCGTACAAATGTTGTACAGTCCCTGTGCAGTCAGCCTTCCCGTATTTCTTACCCCGGAATGAACCAGACAGTAGCTGACAAATCCGGAACAATCGAATCCACTTGGGGAATATCCGCCCCACACATACGGTGTTCCAAGATATTTTGCAGCCTCTTCCAGTAAACGTTGCGCTGCTTCACTGGTATATTCATTACCACCAAAGCCTGTCCCTTCTCCTGTTTCCAGATAAAAGATCGGGTTTAACCGCTCTCCATTTTTCAAAAGTTCAATGTGAAGATGGCTTCCTGTAGAATTTCCGGTATTTCCTACAAGACCGATCTCATCACCTTTCGTGACGGATGCACCTGCAGATACACTCCGGCTGCTTAAATGTGCATACCGCAGTTCATAGCCTTTACTGTCCTTGATTACAACATAATTGCCATAGCTGTCGTTATAAGCAGAAGTTGTAACCGTTCCGGTCAGCCCTGCCATTACTTTTGTCCCTTCCGGTGCTCCGATATCCATACCATTGTGTAACTGATTTGCTCCTGATATTGGATGAATCCGATATCCATAATAGCTGGTCACACTGGAATACCAGTTAAAATCAACCGGTGTTGCAAACATCTGCAGGTTGCCTTTGGTATCGTTGTAGGCACTGAACAGTTCTTTCTGGAAAAATCCCAACCTGTCCTGACAGATTGACATCAGGTTTCCACTGGTCAATGTTACATTCAGCGTGTCCACATCTCTGATTCTGGTCACTTCGACTTCATTGCTTCCGTTATCATCTGCAAGATAACATTCCCAGGTCTGATGTCCATGTGCAGATGCTGCCGCATGACTGTCATAATAGACATCAAATTGTACACCGTATCTTGCGAAAGCTCCGGTATCTTCTACGGTATATTCGACACCATTCATAACTACCTTTGTTCCCATTGGTACAAACGGATTGGAAGCATCTACCGCTAAGGTATGATTGGCAGTTGGATATGCTCCACTGGCAGTCGGTCCTCCGCTCCAAATACCACAACAGATTGGACAGTTACAATATCCACTGGTCACAACCTGTCCCAAAGATTCTCCAACTCTTACTGTTGCTGTCTCCGTTACAGTCTCATTGACTGCTTCAGTAGTTAAATGATATTGCTCTGCAAACAAGGCGTCCAGCTCCGGCTTGACCTGTTCAAAAGTAAATTCTTCATACTTTGCAGACAGATAACTAATCAGGATAAACGGATCATGCTCAATAGGTCCGATGTTATATCGGTATTCCTCATGTCCTGGTTCTTCAGATTCTATATTGTTGATCCGCTCCTGCAGATTAGCTTCCAGCTGTGTGTAATACAGTTCCGCTTCCCGGATTGCCTGATCCGATGACAGATAACTGGTTCCGGTGTAAGTGATCACATTTTGTAAAAACACTGCAGAGCATGACGTGACATTCGTTATGATCAGAAACATCAATCCGATCAGAACTGCTACACTGATATACACCTTCCGGTTTTCTTTAAAAAAGTTGGTGACTTTGCCGCCAATCTTCTTGATATAATCAATCGTACCTTTTGTAGCTGTTCCTACTGTCTGTTCACTTCGCTTCGCTTTGGCATAATCCCGTTTGATCTGTTGCTTCTGAATCTGTTTTTTCAGTTTCTTCTGTTCCTGACGGGCTGCCGCCTGTGTCTGTTTCTCTTCCTGTCTTTCAAGTCTGCTTCTTTTTCTGAATGCCCTCTGTTTCCTGCGTCTGGCACTTCTCTGTTCCAGCCGGTAAACACCTTCGCCGCTTTCTTCTAACTTATGGGCACCTTCTACCGCCGCATTATCGTCTTCATTTTTGCTGATCTCACGGTGCAATGCTGCGGAAGCTGCACTTCCTGCTTTCTTGACAACAGAAGTTTTTTCTGTTTTCACAGATTCCCCTTCGCCAAACTTCAAGCGGGATTTCTTCTTTCCAGGAGCTTCTCCATCATTTGCCTGATAGACCTGTGCCTTCTTGGAATGCTGCTTTGCTTCCTTCTTCTTTTTTGCTTCCTCATAAGAAAACTTTTTGGCTTTTTCCTTCTGTTTCTGATGTCGGAAATTGACTCCATCCGTATCCATCTGGTTCAATTTCTCCATATCTTTGTCATTTTTCACAGAAGCACCAGTTTCCTCATAAGCAAACTTCAAACGCTGTTTTTGTTTTGGCTTTTTGCTACCACCGGTCTGATTTCTCCGGCTGTCTCCTCTGTTTTCTGATAGATCCGCACGTTTTTCTTTCAGTCTCCCTGACTGTCCGGCTTCGGATTTTTCTGCAAGTCTGGATTCTTTTCCGACTTCAGCACGGATTCTTTTTCTATTTTGCTGTTTACTACTCTGTCCAAAATCCTCACTTTGCTTCTCTGTCCGTATCAGTTCCGGTGCATCTCTGGATTTTTGCACAGAGGGACGAATATTTTTCCCACTCCGTTCAGACTGGCGGGAAGACTTATCCACAAGGCTTACTTCTTTTTCCCCCTGTTTTCCTCCCATCTGCACATCACTGGCACGGTTACTGACACGAACAGAAGATTTATCCGTCAGGTTTTCTTCCACCAGACCATCCTTGGTCATTTTCTGGACTTTCTTATCCCTGACTTTCATTCTCTGTTCTGCCACTGATTACTCCTCCTTCTTCGGATACCCTTTCCCTGCCTGTAATAAACAGAGAATAGCGATGCCAAATACAGCACCGCCACAAAATGTCAATCCATATGAAATTACCTGTAACATTGTTTTACTCCTCCTGTATTACCCTGCTTCGGCTGTTTCCTCCGGGCGGGTTGTCATAATCTTATAAAGGGAATTCTTCGGGAATCTGTCTACAAACGGAATAATCACATTTCCATAGAACAGAAGTCCTTCACCCTCATTACTGTTGGTTACATAAGACAGCTGGGTTGGTGAAATATTCAACTGTTTAGCCAGAATCTGCCTGTCACCGGATGCCTGGTTGAGCATATAGATAAAATCAGAGTTTTCAAAAATATTCTCGATTTCCCTGGAAGCTAAAAGATCCTTAATGTTCTGGGTAATTCCTGTCGGAATACCGCCCCATTTACGGAATCGCTTCCAGATTTCCACGCTGTAGGCTGCTGTCTGTTCTTCTTTTAAGAGAAGATGGAATTCATCCACATAGTAACGGGTGGATTTATGAGCGGAACGGTTGATCGTCACTCGGTTCCATACCTGGTCCTGCACAATCAGCATCCCGATCTTCTTCAGCTGTTTTCCAAGCTCCTTGATATCAAAACATACGATACGGTTGTTGATGTCCACATTTGTGCGATGATTAAATACATTTAGGGAACCTGTAACGTAAATCTCCAATGAAGTTGCCAGACGCTGTGCTTCCGGCTCTTCCTGTTTCCGCAACAGATTATATAAATCCTCCAGTATCGGCATCTTCTCTGGCACCGGATCAGCGAGATATTCCTGATAGACCAGCCGCACACAACGGTCAATGATCGTCTTTTCTACCGGTTCCAGTCCATTCTTTCCACCGACAATCAGTTCACACAGGGACAGAATAAAATCTGCCTTTAAGGACAGCGGATTATCTTCCTCTGAATAATTCAGGTTCAGATCCATCGGATTGATATACTGGTCTGATACCGGTGAAATCCGGATGACCTGTCCGTGCAGTGCCTGCACCAGTGGATAATACTCGGCTTCTGGATCACAAATAATAATATCGTCCTCCGTAATCAGGAAACAGTTCGTAATTTCTCTTTTTGCTGAGAAGGATTTACCGGAACCAGGTGTACCAAGAATCAGTCCATTCGGGTTCTTCAGACGCTTCCGGTCAACCATAATCATGTTGTTGGATAATGCATTCAATCCATAATAAAGAGCTTCCCCTTCCTGGAACAGTTCCTGTGTCGTAAATGGCACAAAGATCGCTGTTGCCGATGTGGTAAGCCCTCTCTGAATCTCAATTCGATTGACTCCCAGTGGAATACAGGACATCAATGCTGCTTCCTGCTGATAGTCCAGCTGTTTTAAGGAACAGTTGTATTTTTGTGCGATACCCTGTACCTGGAAGATATTGTTATCCAGCTTCTGACGCTTCTTTGCGGTATTCATCACCAACACTGTCACAAGAAACATACGCTCATTTCTGGACTGTAAATCTTCCAGCAGATTCTTTGCTTCTTCCCCGTAGGTCACAAGATCCGATGGAAGCACATCCATGTCATACCCGGAACGTACCGCCCGCTTCTGCTCTTCAATCTTCATCTTATCCAAATCTGAAATCTTGCTCTTGATCATCTTGATCGCAGAACTCTGGTCAATGGACTGGATATGAATATTGACATTGATGCTGTCATCCACATCCAGGAAATCTGCAAGCATCCGGTCTGTAAGCTCCGGTGCCAGGATCTGCAGATAACTCACGCTTCCCATGGTCTTTCCCATCAGAAATGTCTGATTCTTGGAAAAGTTAAAGGAAGTTGGTGCAATAAAGTCTTTGGTCTTTAATCCTGTTTCCGGCAGCATCTTGTACTGGAACTTAAATGGTTCAATCCGATCCTGGTTGAACACATGATACAGAATCTCCAGTCGCTCCAGACCATTTAAGGAATGTGCCTGTGCTCCCAGAACTTTAAAGTTGTTCAGGATATCGGCTTCAATCCTTTCAAGCCTTGGTCTTGCCACCTTCAGGCTTTCTGCTTCGATTCCAAAAGTGATATACTTGGTTTTCACCAGACCATTGTTTCCCTTGGAAAGCTGATTTTTTAACATGGTCCGGTACTCCTCACGAATGGCATTGAAGTCATCGTTCTGATCCGGAATATCAATACTTTTCTCAAATTCAGCCACATCCACCTGCTGATTGATAAAGGACAGCTGCACACTGATGGAAGAATCAAAGTAATTTAAAAAATCACAGTAATTCTCAAATATCGTGGTCTTATCCTCATTTAAAGCCAGCTGATAATTGATGTCATAAAACTGAATTGTCTTAGAGAAAAAGGTCTTTGTCACCTGGCAGATACCATCCTGCAGCATCCGAATATACGGAATACTCTGCTGTGCAGTTGTAGGAATGTTTTTCTGTTTCCTACGATCCCGTTCCTGCTTCTTCCTACGCTTTTCCTGTTCTCTTTCTTTTCTGCTTTTTTTGTTTCTTCTTTCCTGACGGTTTCTTTTTTCCGCCAGGGACAGACGCTCCTGCTGAGCCTCCTGCTTTGTCTTTTTTGCCATCCGGCACACCCTCCTTTTTTACAAGGGTGGAAATCTCCTGATAAAAATTTTCTGTCTTATATGGTCTTACCGCTGGACATATAAACTTCTGTCGAATGATATTTGCCACCACTTTTTCAAAGGGAAGCCCGTCTTTTTCATACATTGCCATGAAGAAAAACGGAAGCATGATCGTTACCATCAGGATGGCTGCGATACTGGAACCGATTGGTTTTCTCATGAACAGATAAAACGGAATTCCCACAACTGCGGCAAGTGAAAAGAAAATCAACTGCCGCTTTGTCAGATTTAACGCTACTTTTGTTTTGACCTTGGTAAGGTCTTTTGGTACTGGTACATACGCCATGGTATGCGCTCCTTTCCTGCCCGTTAGTGGGCATTGAATATTGATTTGCTAAGGCTTCCGGTCTTGAATAATGAAAATGCAAGAATCACGGTATAAGCCGCTACTGAAAACATTGCTGCATGAAGGTCACTGGATATGGTCATTGCATTTACTAAAACTGCATAAATTCCCACACAGACCATCATGAAGAATCCCTGAAATGCCAGTGCGAACAAGCCTTTTAAATAGTTGTTTCCGATATTGCCCCATTCCTTATTGGTCATGGTGGCAAACGGAATTGGTGCTATGGAAGTATAAAGGTAAATCTCTATCATTCTTCCGTATAAAATAACGGTTATAATGATCGACAGAATCCGCATGGTAATACTGATCAACAGCGTTTCCATGGATAGCAGGAACAAATCCCCCAGTTCCATATCTTCCAGTGCATCCACAATCCTTGCGACTGCTTCTGATGCATCCACCGCTGTGTTCCCGGAGATCACCCCGGCGGCATTGTTGACCACATGCTGGCCAACATCAAAGACCGCCATCGTGATATTGAACGTATTTGTCACCAAATAAATGGCTACATACGCCTTGAAAATCCAGAGGAAAATGTTGTAAGTCTCAAATTCATGGAAATTGTTTTTCTGCGTTACCATCGTAATCAGCTCATAGCACAAGACAAAGGTGATGATCAGTCCCGCAATGGGGACAATTACTGTCTGGGAAATGTTCTGGATCAGATTAAAGATCCCTGCATTCCATCCCTGCGGTGTCTGTCCCACCTGCCCGGCTATGGTTCCCACCTGCTCATTGACAGACGTGAACATGTTATCCAAACATGACTTGATAAGCCCGATCAGGATATCCTTTATCGCTTCCGTAATTCTCTCAATGATGGTGTTCATCTACCACTCCTCTTAAGAGAACAATGTTGCCAGCTGTGGAATCAGGGTAGTTCCCAGCAGCATGATTCCGGCACCAGCCATCAGCTGTTTGATGCCCTGGCTCTTAGCGCCGGGATTGTCATTCCCATATCCTTCCAGAAGGTTTACGACACCCCACACGCCAAGACCTGCACCGATTGCGACTACAAGAGTTTTTAAAGTTGTAATTGCACTGCTAAAAAATGCCATATACATTCACCAAAACTGACTTTTTTCAGGTGTTTACGGGAATGAAAAAACACCGACTAAAAAGCCGGCGCACCTAATGTCAGTTATTCCTTTCCTTATTATTTTTCGTTCATTCCCAAGGTTACTCCGACAGTTCTACATGAATTACTTCCACCTCTTCTTCAGATTTCGGTGTGTACTGCGGATTTAACTCTTTCTCAACCTTGTATCGGTTCTTCTCGTTTTCATCTGCAAGAAGCCGATAGTTTTTGTGTTTCGTAATATCATATTTGTCTGAGAAAAATGGTCTGGCACCACGGATCTGCAGGATACATTTTCCTCCATCCATGACTGCAATCTCGTCCTCTGTCATCAACTGTTTCCCCAGTTTCTGATAATTCAGTCCAAAAGATTTCTGATTGCTTCTTGTCTCCGAAGTGTTATACAGGTCAATGGTTTCCTTACCCAGAAGCTCACTCATTTCCTTTAATGTGGTCTTCTCTTTCCCACCAAGGAATAAAGTCGTATCACAGTTGCCCAGAATGGTATCTGCACTATCCTTATACATTGCCTTTAACTGGCTCTGTGACTGCAAAATAATAGAAGCAGAGATTTCCCTGCTTCGGATGGTTGCGATCAGCTTGTCAAACTGAGGAATTTGTCCGATGTTGGCAAACTCATCAGCGATGACACGCACATGCACCGGAAGTCTTCCACCATATTCATCATCTGCCTTGTCGCAAAGCAGATTGAAAAGCTGTGACTGCAGCATCGCAATCACAAAGTTGAATGTGGTATCCGTATCGGACATAATCAGAAACAAGGCTGTTTTCCTGTCTCCGATCTTATCCAGTTCCATTTCATCGTAAGACATGATCTCACGAAGCTCTGCGATATCAAATGGGGCAAGTCTGGCACCACAGGAAATCAAAATCGACTTCGCCGTTTTGCCAGAGACGAAAAGTCAAGGACTTTTTCATCAAATTCACAAAGAAGTCACAT
>ENA-OYXE01000544-OYXE01000544.1-human-gut-metagenome-genome-assembly--contig:-NODE-544-length-11528-cov-6.384119_pt1 | contig 11528 bp, 9 predicted proteins | sample MGYA00244175_ERZ653407 | MGnify/ENA primary metagenome ERZ653407 (study PRJEB26926, sample SAMN06165181) | human gut metagenome | biome: ENVO:00009003; feature: ENVO:2100002; material: ENVO:00002003... | reverse complement strand
TGAATATACTAACTGTTTTATCTGAAAATATCAAGGATTTTTAGTTTTATTTCATATTTTCCACTGTCAAATATGCTCTCATACTCGTCCGGAGTGAGCACCTCCTTAAGATTTTCCTTTGCTTCGTCCTCCACCACCTCGTACACACTGCCCCTAAAGCACATGTTTGGATACAGCACGCACCACCAGTTATGACCGGCTCCATCGCCCAGTGTTATTTCAAGCGCCTCGTAATTTCCCTCAGGAAATGTATAGTCTCCATACGTCTTTTCCGGGAAATCGGTGTGTGTAAGCTCTGCCGATGCGCCATATGTAAAACCGTTTGCTGCAAGCGTCTCCTTTGATACCGCTATTATTTCGTCCATATGGTCATTTACGGTGGCTCTGGTTTCTTCGATATTTTCGCACTTCAGCAGATATGGCTCTATGTAAGCCCCTACTGCATCGCGCACCTGCTTTTTCACATTCTGGTCTGCTTCGCTGTCGCTGTTTGCCAGCACGTGAAAACGCAGGATTTTGCCGGCGATGGATTTTTGCATGTCGGCTGTACACGCTATACTATTGGTGTTTGCGGCAGGTGTATGATTTTTTGCAGCTATCGCTGCCGTAAGGGATATTATTGCTATGGTTGTTATTATTATTTTCTTTCTCATGTAAACAAGTATTGCCTTATTTGAAAAGATTATTCATCCTTTTTGAAATTTTTACCATGCTCCATGAATTTCATTCGTATAGTCATCCAATAAGGTGCCAAGTGTAATTATCGGTTCCCCATCCTCATGATTCTCCTTATTCATTTTCTGCTCATAATAATCACCCATGTTATCAAAGATATCGTTTATATCATCTGCTATGCACACATATGTGTTTCTCGGAAATTTTTTGGATGTCTTGCAGTATTCCATGAAGCTTGCATAAGCTGCTTTATCATTTCTAAGTGTTTTTCCTATTAAAATCACCTTCAAATGATTGGTATCGGCTTTTTGTGACAGCCGATTCTCGAAGCTGTCCACGGCTGTTTTGATATCATCTGCATATTCCGGTTCGTAGGATTTGTCCATGTTATAGTAGAACTCTATATATCCGCTATTTTCATTTGCCGAAACATCTCTGTGGCTAACATATGCTTTGTTATCAGTTACTTCTTTATCGGTTATTTCGTCAGTATCTACATCTACAATATCGACCGCCGCAAGTGTCGGAAAACAGCGCTCCTCAAGTTCCACTGCACTGCAGCCGGTGAGCATGAGACCTATCGTCAGCACTACTATGACCGGTATCGCTATGCATAATAAAAATCCAAGATATTTTTTCACGATTTCATCTCCACTTTCAAGAATATATGCTAAGGTCACTGTGACTGCTATGACAAAAATGATGCACCAGCTTCTCATACTGCTATTTCCCTCGTCATGGCTTTTCTGTCTGTCACAGCTTAATTGTTTATTGTTACTGAAGCTTCGGCTTTTATTAAATGTAAATATAACTTTTGTCGTATTTTTAGCAAAATTCTCACATCTTAAAACCGCATAATAAAGGCTCATAATGAGCACTGAAAACAGCGTGAAAAACCACACCGACAGCATCAGTGCATCTGCCCTCTTAAAGAAGCTTCCCTTTATCTGCACATCACTCATCAGTACGACAGCCGGAAACTCGATTTCCGACAATGAATATTTTCCGAAGCTTCCAAGCAATACTGCATACAATAAAAAAAGAATGCCTGCATATGTGAGTATTGCTTTACTCACACTCCATCGTATCTGTGAGGCAGTGCGCTCCCTTACAAACAGTATATTGAACACGGAAATGGATGCTGCAAACACATAGTATGCGCCCGCAAATATATCCGCTATGCCAAAGTCCACACCGACTCTGTCCTTAATCATCAGATAGTCAAATCTCACATCCGATAGCGCAAACAAAAGCATAGCAGCAAGCGGTATCAGCACAAAGAAAAATACTACCTCGTATACCCTGGCCCGGCACTCCACTCCGCCACTTAGCGCATAAGCGCATACCGCCATTATCACAAGGAGTACAACTGTAAATGACTCATCCGGTATAAGGCTGTCACGTATCAGCTTTACAAATATCCATGCAAGAAATGCGGCCTGTGACAGCTCGTATATCGCAATAATTAAATCATAAATTAACATTTTCGCATATTTTGTTTTATCAATGCTTCTGTCATATATTGTTTTCCTGCGTTCACGCACCTCGCTTACTATCCACATAAACAGCCATGCCATGAAAACTCCGAGTGCGATTGAGATAAAAGCATACTTTCCAAGCTTCGCCAGATTGTTTGGAAGCACCAGTGTGCCGACTCCAAGCAGATTAAAGACGTATAGCCTGTATAGCTGGCGGGGCGATATGCTTTCGTTTTGTGCAAATGTGTAGCTTGTGCTCATATTTTTAGTCATCCTTATTTCCTTTCAGCTTCCTGCACTCCTTTTCTCTTGCAAATACAGGCCGCCTCCAAAGTCTTCGAAGCGGAAATCGTATGATACTGTCCTTTTCATCCTCGCCGCCTGTCAGCTCGCTGCCCACGAATGGCATCATGTATGGATAACCACAGCTTTTGAGCTTTGCAAGATGCAAAAGTATCACCATCAGACTTATTAAAAATCCAAAGTATCCAAGCCATGCCGACATAATTATTACAGCGAATTTGAGTATCCTAAATGAAAATGCAAACTCCTCACTCGGTATGGCAAACGAGCAGAGTGCGGTGAATGCAACCAGGATGACCACTATAGGGCTCACTAAATTTGCATCCACTGCTGCCTGTCCGATTATGAGGCCTCCGACTATGCCTATCGTATTTCCCATGGCTCCGGGAAGTCTTATGCCGGCTTCGCGAAGCAGTTCAAAGGACAGCTCCATCATGAGCACCTCTATGAGCTGTGGAAACGGGCAGCCGAGTCTTGCTTCATAAAACGCCAGTATGAGAGGTGTCGGCAGTATCTGTGTATGAAAATTTGTGACCGCCAGATAAAGCCCCGGCAATGTAAATGACATGAAGGCTGCCACGTACCTTATCAATCTGGCAAAGCTTGCCGCTATCGTTCTGTTATAGTAATCATCTGCGGTTTTTAAAAAATTGTTCATGGTGGTTGGCAGTATTATCGCTATCGGTGAATTATCGCACAGCACCACCACTCGCCCTTCTAGAAGCGCATTTACTGCCACATCCGGCCGCTTTGTGGTCTGAAGCTGTGGAAACGGCGAATACCATTTCACCTCGGCAAACTGTTCAATGACTCCCGAATCACCCACATGGTCTATCACATAGCTGTCCAGATTCCTTTCCACATCCTCTACAAGTCCCGGTTTTACGAGGTCTCTCACATATAGTATGTCCACATTGCTGTGTCCGCGAAGCCCCTTTTTCACCTCTTTACACTTTAAGCGAGTGCTCCTTAACCTGCGCCTGATAAGTGCAGTATTTATCTTTATGGAATCAGCAAAGCCCTCATTTGAGCCTCTTATGACCTTTTCCGAATCAATCTCCTGAATTGACATGGCAGGATATCCCTTGTCGGGAAGCTTAAAGGCATCCGGATAGCCATCCACAAAAAATATCACGTCTCCTGTCAGCATCATCTGGGCTGCCTCTCTAACCGTATGAAGATGCGCAAATTCGGATAGAGCTGCCTGATTTTTGTCAAGTACTTCCTTAACCTGATCCCGGTCTATCCCTTCAAGGTATGATGTAAATCGTCCAAATGCACTGTTATTGATACCGGAGCCTGCACATGTCACCTCAATATATGCAACAAAACACTTTATTGAGGCATCACGCCCCAGATACATCTCCTGCATCTTGATATCTGAGCAGTCAGAATATATCTGCCTGAAGCTTTTTATGTTCTCATCTATGTTTGTGGTCATCTTTAACTCTCCTATATACCCAATAAATCCCGTCAGATTTAAAATCCCTGATATAGTATGACCATACAAGCTCGCAAATATCCCTGATTGTTTATTTTGTAACTATCTAAGCCACTAACTAAGCCACTAAAAAAGGGCACCGTTCACACGTCAGTGCGGCCGGCAGCCCCTGGTTTTGTTATATTATTTTGTATTTTATTATCTTTGTCTGCTATAATCTTGTTTTATTTCTGTTTTATTTCTTCTCTTCATCCTGCTTTTGTATCACAGCCTTCACAGCAACCGCCTGATTTGCCACATGCGTATGCATTTCTGTAGTCACAAGCTCCATATTTCTTGCCTCAAGCGCCCTGTAGATGGCGTCATGCTCCTTCACAAGCATCGGATAATTCTTTGGGTCCTTCAAATACTCCACTCTGTAGCGGTACATCTGCTCGCGGATATTGTTCATCATAGATACAAGCTTCGCATTGTTTGTTGCCTCATAGATAGCATCGTGAAACTTCACATCCTCTTCAGCTATCTTTTTCACATCTCCTGAGTCCATGCTCCTCTTGAACTCGTCCTTTATGGTTTTTAGATTCGCAAGCTGCTCATCACTGATTTTCTTACAAGCTATTTTGGCTGCAAGCTCATCGAGAGCCTCTCTCACCTCAAGCACATCCTCCATATCCTTGAGAGTCATCTTGGCAACCTCTGCGCCCTTTCTCGGCATTGTGACTGCAAGCCCCTCCTGCTCAAGCATTCTGATTGCTTCACGTATAGGTGTACGGCTGACTCCAAGCTTTGACGCAAGCTGCAGCTCCATAAGTCTCTCTCCCGGCTTGAGCTCGCCCTTTAAAATTGCCTCACGAAGTGTATTAAACACCACATCACGCAGTGGCAGATATGCATCCATATTTAAAGTTAAATTATCAGTCATCAAACTTCTCCTATCTCTTGTATTATCATTCTCACATATAAGAAAAAAGTAACTATAAAGCACCCGCTGTGCTATCCGGATATCACGTTATTTGCGATTATTGTATACAGATGTCAGATACACCTGTCTGGCAAGATGTGAGCTTCTCATGGCTTTGTACGCTTTCTTTGCAGTATCTTCATCGTCAAACAGACCAAAAACCGTCGGACCACTACCGCTCATCATGGCTCCTACCGCGCCATTTGAAAGCATATGCTTCTTTATCTCATCTATCACCGGATAATTTGGTATGGTCACAGTCTCTAAGACATTTCCCATATGCGCTGCGATATCATGCAGATTCTTAGCCTTTATATCATCTATCAGGCGGTCTATATCCGGATGAATAGTCGTATCATCAAGCTTCAGATTCTGATACACAAATTTTGTGGATACCGAGATGGACGGCTTTGCAATAAGCACCGGACACTTTACCATTGGAGGAAGAGGACTAAGCGCCTCTCCTATGCCCTCGGCCAGCGCCGTGCCTCTCATAATACAGTATGGTACATCCGCACCTATCTGCACACCTCTTTCCATAAGCTGTCTCTTTGTCAGTCCCAGTGAAAAAAGCCTGTTTACACCTATAAGCATAGCTGCCGCATCAGTACTGCCCCCCGCCATCCCTGCTGCAACAGGAATACGCTTGTCCAGCTTCACTGATACACCGTCAGTTATAGAAAACTCATCCATCAGAAGCTTTGCAGCCTTGTATATGAGATTGTTCTCGTTTACAGGGAGAAAAGACAGATTGGTCTGTATCTGTATGCCCGGCTCCTTTGTCCTTTTGATATCAAGCCTGTCATACAGATGAATGGTCTGCATAATCATACGGACCTCATGATATCCATCCTCTCTGCGCCTCACAACATCGAGCCCCAGATTAATCTTGGCTAATGCTTTTAATGAAATATCGTTATTACTACCCATATTGTATTACCTCTGTTTTTTGTATACAAGGATTATAACACACCCTACCCAAAAGAGCAAATTTAAATATTCTCATTTAATTGTTCATTTTCATTACTTTTCAGATTTTCCACGTATCGCACAAAAAACTATGTTCACATAGTACATGTTTACTAGATTTAAAAAGTAACCCTCTAACGCACCACAACAAAAAGCCTCACAGCATATCAATAATGCTTGTGGGGCTTTTTTTAAAAAGTTTTTCTAAACTCGTATGTATAATTTTTCTATTTCTTTTCCAATATAAATTTGCTAATCAGCTCGTTCATTGTCTCCGCCTGTGCTGAAAGCTCCTCACTTGTTGCTGATGTTTCCTCTGCATTTGCTGAGTTGGACTGTACAACATCTGATATCTGATTAATACCGGCCTCTGCCTGCTCCATAGCCTTTGCCTGCTCCTCTGCAATCTCGCTGAGTTTTTGAGAAGAATCTGCAACTTCCTTCATACCATTGATAACCTTTTCAATAGAAGTACTTACGCGCTCTGCAGCTTCATTACCCTCGTTAGATACCGCAATGGCACTCTCTATAAGCTGACGTGTGTCAACTGCAGCCTTGGCACTCTGCTCTGAAAGACTTCTGATTTGTCCCGCAACAACTGCGAATCCTTTACCTGCCTCACCTGCACGCGCTGCCTCGATAGCTGCATTGAGTGAAAGAAGGTTTGTCTGACTGGCAATATCCTCAATCTCAGAAATGATATTCTCAATCTGCTTAGATGTATCATTGATGCGTCCGATAACATCAACCATGCCCTGCATCTCTGTATGGCTGTGATCTGCTTCCTGCGCATACTCCTGTGCAATCCTGTATGTATCATTGAGCTTCTCAGATGTTTTCTCAACACCGCCTGTGATATCTGCAAATGTAGCCTGAAGCTCCTCAATGGCTGCTGACTGATCCATAGCACCTTCTGCGATTTCCTGTGCTGCCTGAGCAAGGTTGTTAGAACCTGCTGTAACAAGTGATGATATCTCATTGATATGTGACATAACATCATTCATCTGTGTCTTCATCTGACGCATTGCCATGAGAAGTCCAATAAAATCTCCGGTATATTTATCTTCCATGTCTGATGAAACTGTATAATCTCCTTCTGCCATCTTTCCAAGAAGCTTGTCAGAGTCAGATATGATAGTCTTAAGGTCTGCTGCCATGTTTTTCGCAACCCCTACCATATCAGCAATTTCATCTTGTGAATCAACTGCCGGGAATGGAGCCTCAAGATCACCCTGTGCAAATGTACGTAATCTCTGTTTTAACTCATCGAGTGGTTTAGAAATACCAACTGCAACTTCGTCCCCGATTTTCATCGAGATAAAATATGAACCGACAATGATAACAATAACAATACCAAATGCGGCATATGATACCAATGATAATATCTTGCTTAAATTATCTCCCTCTGTTACCTTTGCATCCATAAGGGCAACAAGCTGCTGATATATCTTATCATATGCAGGTGCAAGCTCTGCTACTGCTCTCTCCTCGGCCTCCTTCTGTGTCTCAGGATCTGTAGCATTCCTACCTAACTGTCCAATCTCATCATCGAGACTCCAGTATGAGTCGAGCTTACTGTTTATATCATCATATATAGCCTGCTCCTCACCTGTCTTTATAGAGCTTTGCAGCTCTTTCCAGTATTTTTGAAATGATTCCTTTTTAGAATCATGTGTATCAGACATCTTACTTAATGTGTCAGAAGCTGTATAACCGATAAGAGCTCGTGTAGCGCTTCGTGTCTCTGAGAAGGTTACCATAACCTTTCCTATATCTCCCTGTGAAAATCCGTAAAAGGTTAGTGCGCTGGAATATCTCATTGATACAATGATCATAAGAATACCCGCGATAACCCCCGATGCCGATGCTACAAACGTAGTCAGTCTGAATCCTTTCTTTAAACGATTTTTGATGCTAAGTGCTTTCCACTTTGACATGTCTAATTTCATGATATTTCCTCCACATGAATAATGATACTTATATACTATTCTTCTATTATACACCTCTCAAAAAATTATACAAGCACTAAAAAGGTGACTGCACGCTGCGTGCAGCCCCCTTTTCATAATTCATAAATCAGATTTCTTATATAATATTCGTTCCATCACGACACTTTTACATACACATCCGGCTTCTAGCCCTGTACCTGTGTGTCCTCTGTGCCATTCTTCCAGTCATCAAACTTCTTGACTACGGCATCATAAGTATCCTGGCAAATTGATGGCAGCTTGTCTCCCCAGGCTCCTGTTGCCTGTGAAAAGCCCTTCTTGAATGCATTCAAAAGCTCATCAGCCTTGTCCTTGTCGCCTCCCGATAGTGCCTTTGCAAAGTCAAGAATACGGTCTGAGGTCTTCTCAACGCCCCAGTATCCATCTTCTGCGATGTCCTTTTTGGCCTGCGCTATCGTATCTGCATCTACAGTCAGATTCTCAAACAGACTCTTTAAGCCCTGTGACTTGTCCCAGGTTGTAGCCTGTCCTGTCATGGACTTTCTGACGATCTCGATAAGCTGCTGCTGTCTGGCGTTGGCATCATCCTTAAGTGCCTGTACCAGTGCATCTCTGTCTGCCTTGCTCATCTTCTGGTTTACTGTGCTCTTTGCAGTATCCTTTGAATCATCCTTGCTGTCTGATTTCTCATATACAGCTGCCTCCTCGCTGAAGCCTGCAGTCTTTGCATCCGACTTATCCGTCTTTGCATCCTGCTTCTTTGAAGCGGTATTGGTATTCTTTGTCTGCGCCTCGTCCTTTGCTGTGACACTCTGCGCCGCTACTGCTGAAACTACACTTGAAATAGCATCTAACATTTCTCATCCCTCCCTGGTAATGTGCGTGCGGGAATCCTTTCCCGCTATACTATTATCAACCTGTATAGCGTCTGATATAGCTAAACAGTCTTTCTCTTATATTGTGTATCGGCTGTTTTGTATCTGTTTCTTATAGCCCTTGCCGTTATTTTTTCAATTTTCTGCCAAATATAAATGTCGAAAAATATATTACCGATGCGATAATCACTATCATCGGGCCTGTTGCCACATTGGTGTAGTATGACACTGCGAGGCCGACTATACCGGAAAATACTGAAAATATCACTGAAAAGAAATGATACTCACGCATATTTTCCGAAATATTCCTTGATGAAGCCGCCGGTAATATAAGCAGAGCATTTATTATAAGTATACCTATCCACTTGATGGATAGCATAACTATGAGTGCTACAAGCACCGCAAACAAATTATCCAGAAGACGCACATGGATACCCTTGCTTTTTGCCACGCTTCTGTGTATGCAGATGGCGTTGAGCTTATTGAAGCAAAGCACCCAGAACACTATCGTGACCACAAAAATCACAATTAAATAAACTATCTCAGTCTTTGTGATGCTTAGCACATCGCCCACCAGTATACTTGAGTATTTGCTGAAATTGCCGCCCTTTGACAGTATCGCAAGACCTATCGCCACAGAGCACGATGAAAATACCGATATAATGGTATCTGTCGATGCAGTGTTCAGACTGCCTATCTTATTTAAAAGAAGTGCAAACACTATCGCAAATATCACCATGGCAAGCGAGGTGTCTGCCATGCCGCATACCACTCCGACAGCGATTCCGGTAAGTGCTGAATGTCCGAGTGCATCTGAAAAGTATGCCATCTTTTTGTTTACAATCATGGTTCCCATTATGCCAAAAAGCGGTGTGATGATGAGCACAGCGATAAGGGCATTTCTCATGAAATCATATTGAAGCCAGGAGGTTATATTCATTTGTGTTCCTCCTCTCTCACCCAGGATTCCTCTCCTGTGTAGAAAATTCTCTCAAATTCCTTGCTCTCGAAGACTTCCTTCACAGTCCCCTGCTTTGCAACGGTCTTATCAAGCAGTACAACATGGTCTGCGTACTTTGCAACATAATCCAGATCGTGCGATATCAATATGATTGCAAGGTCATAGTGAGTCTTTAAATAATCCATGGTCTTATAGAAAAGCTCCATGCCGTTTTGGTCTATTCCGGACACCGGCTCATCCAACAGCAGCAGGTTCGGCTCGTCCATGATTGCCATGGAAAGAAGCACTCTCTGCAGCTGTCCTCCCGAGAGGTTGCACACCTGCTTGTCGATGAGCTCCTCAGCCTCAAATACCTCGAGTGTCTCCCTTATCTTTGCCTCTATCTTTTTGCTCTTTGGCAGAAAAACAGGATAATTGTACTGATAGCTTGCTATGAGGTCATACACGCTGACCGGTGTATTTTTCTCGATATTGACAGACTGCGGCACATAGCCGATTTTAAGCTTAGCCATATGTCCGTCCTTAGTATCCTTGAACTCAATCGTACCGGTGTGAGGTATCTCGCCGAGTATCGCCTTTATGAGTGTAGATTTTCCGGCACCGTTTTGGCCTATTATGACATTGAAGGAGCCACAGTGTATGTGCATATTTACATCCTCAAGCACTGTCTGCTCTCCAAAGCTCACTCCAAGGTTATTTATTTTTATGCAATGAAAGCCACATGGCTGTATTATTTTCCGCATATTTTCTCCAATTTTATTTAGTAAATGCCTCTTTGATAAGCTCTATATTGTGCTCCATACCATCAAGATAGCTGTCCTTGTCGTACTCTCCCCTGTTGAGAGGGTCGATATAAATCACATGCACATCTGTCTCACGCGATACGGTATCTCCCATGCTCTTTCCGTAGAGCTCCTCAGCGAGTATTACCGACACTCCGTCATCCTTTATGGCACCTATTACCTGCTTTATCTCACCTGCGCTGACTGAGCGCTCCTCGTCAAGGTCTAACAGATAGCATGCATTCATGGAAAAATCATCAGCTACATACGCATAGGCCTCATGGAATATGATGATATTCTGTCCATTGGTAAGACTCTTTATGCTATTTATCTTTTCTTCAAGCACTGCAAGCTTTGCATCATATGCTTTTGCATTTGCATAATATTCATCAGCATGCTTTGCATCCTTTTCGGCAAGCCGGGATGCGATTGTCTGAACCATGGTGCGGTAACGCGGCACGCTCATCCATGCATGGGCATTCTCATCACCATGGTCATGATCGTGCGCGCTATCTGATTCTGCGTCTGCTTCGTGGTCATGGTCGTGGTCACTGTCCGATTCTGCATCTGCATCGTGATCATGGTCGTGATCACTGTCTGATTCTGCATCTGCTTCGTGATCATGGTCGTGGTCACTGTCTGCATCATCCTCAGAAAGAAGTGCCACATCCTCACAGGCCTCAACCACATCAAGCTTCGGATACGCCTTTGCCACATCTGACATAAACGACTCTATACCGCCTCCGTTTATTACAAAAACATCGGCTGTGGATAAAAGCTTCATATCCTCCGGTGTGAGCTGGAAATCATGCAGACAACCGGTCTGTGGCTCGCTTAGGTTTTCGAGTCTCACTCCTTTCACACCATCCACTATGTTTAAAGTGGCAATGTACATAGGATAGAAGGATGTCACGACAGTAAGCATATCGTCTGCTTCGTCAGTATTTTTTGTATTGCCCGAAGCATTTGATGCTCCACCGGCAGCGCCTTTCATACCTGCTGTGTGCTCATATGCCATTACCGCAAGCGTACACACTATCAATATACCCAAAAACATAATGCCTACAAATTTGCATTTATTCTTCATCTGTCTCTTATACACATCTCCGAGCCCACGAGACCTCTCTACATCTC
>ENA-OYXE01000543-OYXE01000543.1-human-gut-metagenome-genome-assembly--contig:-NODE-543-length-11545-cov-8.157093_pt1 | contig 11545 bp, 10 predicted proteins | sample MGYA00244175_ERZ653407 | MGnify/ENA primary metagenome ERZ653407 (study PRJEB26926, sample SAMN06165181) | human gut metagenome | biome: ENVO:00009003; feature: ENVO:2100002; material: ENVO:00002003... | reverse complement strand
GTATAAAAAAGATGAATAATTATCAGAAAGAGATTGTTTTTAAGAAATAGTCATGCCACTAATCCTCATTTTCCCCCTTGCATTAATATTTTGTATGTGATACTATTTATTCCATAGTGAAAGGCAATGAACAAGACTCATATTCATGGACCCCGACAGGAAGAAGACATCATCGACTGAGAGTGACTTCAGGAGGGACGGAATAGCGGGAACACTTGGGAGCCGGCTTTCTGAACTTAAGTAGGTCAGCACGTTGGTACGCGTTAAGTACGAGAGAGGAAGATTTTCTTCAATGCGGGTGGTACCGCGGATAATGTGATTATTCGTCCCGGAATACAATGTATTTGTATTCCGGGATTTCTTTTGTTTGAAGATATGGTTTTAATCACAGAAAATTATTTTAGGAGGACCAACATGGGAAATATTTACAGAGATATGACTCTTGAAAATTTAGACGAGTCATATATTGGCAAAGAACTTAAAGTGGCAGGATGGGTAGAGAATATCCGTGACCACGGTGGAGTTTCTTTTATCGATTTAAGAGATATGTACGGCGTATTGCAGGTCGTAATAAGAGATACGGAACTTCTTAAAGGAATTAAAAAAGAAGAAAGCATTTCCGTAGAAGGATTAATGGAACAGAGAGATGAAGAGACATATAATCCTAAGATTAAGTCAGGAACAATCGAACTTGAAGCACATAAAATAACAACACTTGGACAGGTGTATACACAGCTTCCGTTTGAAATCCAGACATCCAAGGAAGTAAGGGAAGATGTAAGATTAAAATATCGTTATCTCGATTTAAGAAATGAAAAAGTAAAAGACAATATTTTATTCAGATCAAAAGTAATAGCATATCTCCGTCAGAAAATGACAGAGATGGGATTTGTTGAAATACAGACACCAATTCTTTGTGCATCATCACCTGAAGGCGCAAGAGATTATATCGTTCCATCAAGAAGATATAAAGGTAAATTCTATGCACTTCCACAGGCACCACAGCAGTATAAGCAGCTTCTCATGGTATCGGGAATTGATAAGTATTTCCAGATTGCACCATGTTTCAGAGATGAAGATGCAAGAGCTGACCGTTCACCGGGAGAATTTTACCAGTTGGATTTTGAAATGAGCTTCGCAACACAGGAAGACGTATTCAAAATCGGTGAAGAAGTATTAACATCAACATTTGAAAAATTTGCACCTGAAGGATATGAAGTAACTAAAGCACCTTATCCTATTATCAGCTATAAGCAGGCAATGCTTGAGTTTGGTTCGGATAAGCCTGACCTTCGTAACCCACTCAGAATTATAGATGTAACGGATTTCTTCCAGAAATGTACATTTAAGCCATTTATCGGCAAGACTGTAAGAGCAATCAAGGTTCATGCCAATATGTCAAAGGGTTTCCATGAGAAGCTTCTCAAGTTCGCAACAGGAATCGGAATGGGCGGACTTGGATACCTTGAGGTACTTGAAGACGGAAGTTACAAGGGACCTATTGATAAGTTTATCCCGGATGAGCTTAAAGAAGAATTTAAGACAATCGCAGGACTTAGCACAGGCGATACAATTTTCTTTATGGCTGATAAGGAAGAAAGAGCAGCATTTTTTGCAGGACAGATTCGTACAGAGCTGGGAACAAAGCTTGATTTAATTGAGAAGAACGCATACAGATTTTGTTATGTAAATGACTTCCCAATGTTTGAAAAAGATCCTGAGACCAAGAAAATCGGATTTACACATAATCCATTCTCAATGCCACAGGGCGGACTTGAAGCACTTAATACCAAAGATCCTCTCGATATCCTTGCATACCAGTATGATATCGTATGTAACGGTGTAGAATTATCATCAGGAGCAGTCCGTAACCACGATATGCAGATAATGGTTAAAGCATTTGAAATCGCAGGTTATGATGAAGAAGTATTAAAGGCAAAATTTGGCGCATTGTACAATGCGTTCCAGTTCGGTGCACCACCACATGCAGGAATGGCTCCGGGCGTTGACCGTATGATTATGCTTCTCAGAAATGAAGAAAATATCCGTGAAGTAATAGCATTCCCAATGAGCGGAACCGCACAGGACCTTATGTGCGGAGCACCTAACGAAGTAACAGAGCAGCAGCTCAGAGAAGTTCATATTAAAGTAAGAGATTAATTTGAGGTAAAAGAATGGCAAATGTTATTAGCGATGAAACAATAGAATATGTCGGTATACTTGCTAAACTTGAATTGTCTGATGAAGATAAGGAAAACGCCAAGAAGGATATGGCAAGTATGCTTGATTACATTGACAAACTCGGAGAACTTGATACAACAGGCGTTGAGCCGATGTCCCATATTTTCCCTGTATCAAATGTAATGAGAGAAGACGAGATAACTAACGGAGACGGAAGCGAAGCCACACTCCGTAACGCTCCGGAACGTAATGATGACGCATTTATTGTGCCTAAGACAGTAGAATAGAAAGGAGGAACAACATGAGTTTACTTGATTTAACGGCAGTAGAACTTTCTAAGAAAATCAAAGCCGGTAAAGTAACGGCTGTGGAAGCAATGCAGGCGGTTCTTGATAAAATCGATGAGAGAGAAGACGCACTTAACTGTTACGTTACCATAGATAAAGAAAAAGCATTGGATGAAGCCAAAAGAGTGCAGAAGGAAATTGAAGAAGGCAGACTTACAGGACCGCTTGCAGGCGTGCCTGTAGCAATTAAGGACAATATGTGTACCGAAGATATGCTTACAACCTGTTCTTCAAAAATACTTTTTAATTTTGTTCCTTCTTTTTCGGCTGAAGCAGTTAATAAATTAAAAGAAGCAGGTGCGGTAATTATCGGCAAAACCAACATGGATGAATTTGCCATGGGTTCTACCACAGAGACTTCTGCTTTTGGAATTACCAAAAATCCTCATAATGAGGAACATGTACCGGGAGGTTCATCAGGCGGATCGGCAGCAGCGGTAGCAGCAGAGGAATGTTTCTTTGCATTGGGTTCGGACACAGGTGGCTCAATAAGGCAGCCGGCATCATACTGCGGTGTTGTAGGCATGAAACCAACATACGGAACTGTGTCAAGATACGGGCTTATCGCTTACGGTTCGTCACTTGACCAGATTGGACCTCTTTGCAAGGATGTTACGGACTGCGCAACAATTATGGAAGTAATAGCAGGCCATGACAAGAAGGATTCCACATCTATGAAGAGGGACGACCTTGATTTTACATCTGCGCTTACAGATGATGTAAAAGGAATGAAAATCGGTATTCCAAGAACTTATTTCGGAGAAGGACTTGACCCTGAAGTAAAAGAAGCCGTCCTTAATGTTGCAAAGACATTGGAAGCAAAGGGCGCAGTCGTTGAGGAATTTGACCTGGATTTAGTAGATTACGCAATTCCTACCTATTACACCATAGCGGCCGCAGAGGCAAGCTCCAACCTTGAAAGATTTGACGGTGTAAAATACGGATACAGGGCAAAAGATTATGATGACCTCCACAGCATGTATAAAAGAACACGTTCTGAAGGATTCGGTGCCGAGGTTAAGAGAAGAATTTTACTTGGTTCATTCGTATTAAGTTCAGGATATTATGATGCATATTATCTTAAAGCATTAAGAGTAAAAGCTCTTATTAAGAAAGCTTTTGATGATGCCTTTGCAAAATATGATCTTTTAATCGGACCTGTGGCACCTACCACAGCGCCAAAGATTGGTTCATCTTTATCAGACCCAATTAAGATGTATCTTGGCGATATATATACTATTTCTTTAAATCTTGCAGGGCTTCCGGGATTAAGTGTACCTTGCGGTAAAGATTCCGACGGACTCCCTATCGGAGTACAGTTTATCGGAGACTGCTTTAAAGAAAAGAATCTTATTCGTGCCGGTTTCGCTTATGAACAGGCAAGAGGAAAGTTTGAATAGGAGGAGCGGATTATGGCAAAAGAATATGAAACAGTCATCGGACTTGAAGTTCATGTAGAACTTGCAACCAAAACAAAAATTTTCTGCGGATGCTCCACTGCTTTTGGCGGAGCACCTAATACACATACATGCCCTGTCTGTACAGGTATGCCGGGTTCACTTCCTGTTCTTAATAAAAAGGTTGTTGAATATGCGGCAGCAGTAGGACTTGCAACCAACTGTAACATTACAAAGGATTGCAAGTTTGACAGAAAGAACTATTTCTACCCTGATAACCCACAGAACTATCAGATTTCGCAGTTATATCTTCCTATATGCAGGGACGGACACGTTGACATTGAATTAGAAGACGGAACTGTCAAGCCGGTAAGAATCCATGAGATTCATATGGAGGAAGATGCAGGCAAGCTGGTACATGATGACTGGTCCGGAGAGTCCCTTGTGGATTTTAACCGTTCGGGCGTACCTCTTATCGAAATCGTATCGGAACCTGACATGAGAAGTGCCAAAGAAGTAATTGCATATCTTGAAAAACTAAGACTTATAATCCAGTATCTCGGTGCATCTGATTGTAAATTACAGGAAGGTTCAATGAGAGCCGATGTCAATCTTTCAGTAAGGGAAGTGGGAACTGCAGAATTCGGAACAAGAACCGAGACAAAGAACCTTAACTCCTTCAGTGCCATTGAAAGGGCAATAGAAGCTGAAAAGAACAGACAGATTGATTTGATTGAATCAGGTGAAAAAGTAGTTCAGGAAACAAGACGTTGGAATGACGATAAAGAATATTCCTATGCAATGCGTTCAAAAGAAGACGCACAGGATTACAGATATTTCCCGGATCCTGACCTTGTTCCAATACACATCAGTGATGAGTGGCTTGAAGAGATAAGAAGCAGGCAGCCTGAATTTAAGACAGAGAAGATGAAACGATACAAAGAAGAATACGGTATTCCTGATTACGATATTGAAATCCTCACAGATTCAAAGAAACTTGCGGATATTTTTGAACAGACAACAGCAATCTGTAATAATCCTAAAAAGGTTTCCAACTGGCTTATGGTTGAGACTATGAGAATTATCAAAGAAAAATCAATGGATGTATCGGATATCAGTTTTTCACCTGCTAATCTTGCCGCACTTATTAAATTAACTGATGACGGAAGCATTAACAGTTCTGTAGCCAAAGAAGTATTTGAAAAAATATTTGACGAGGATATTGATCCTGTTAAATATGTTGAAGAAAACGGACTTAAGCAGGTTAATGACGAAGGTGCATTGAAAAAGACTGTTGAAGACATTATTGCAGCTAATCCACAGTCTGTAGAAGATTACAGAAGCGGTAAGGAAAAGGCGATAGGCTTCCTTGTAGGACAGACTATGAAAGCCATGAAAGGCAAAGCTAATCCTGCCATGGTCAATGATATGCTCAAAGAGCTTTTAAAATAATTCAGAAAGGCGGATTGATAATATGAACGAAAAGATTAAAGAATACAAAATTGATAATATTGTAATGGGTATTTTATCGGCAGTAGTAGGTGTGATACTTGTTATTTTCCCGGGAACCACACTCAGGATGATAGGTTATCTTGTAAGTGCAGCATTATTCCTTATGGGAATTGTCTCAATTATAATTTATATGAGAAGAAAAACAGAAGATAACTTTATGAAAAACGATTTCTTAAAAGGACTTGTAGCAATTACGCTGGGTGTATGTACCATTCTTAAAGTCGAAGTTGTTATTTCACTTCTGCCGCTTATATTAGGAATTATTATAATAATCAGCGGATGCAGCAAGCTTCAGGAAACTATTGATATGGCAAGGGTAAAAAGCCCAAGCTGGCTTATACTTCTGATTGCGGCAATTATTAATATAGCCCTTGGCGTACTTGTTGTATGCAATCCGTTTGATACTATGAAATTACTTGTAACCATCATAGGAATAGGAATGATATTCGGTGGTGTAACCGATGTCTTTATTACACTTCATATCGCAAAGAAAATGGGTGGAAAAGATAAAGATATTATTGACGTAGACTATGAGGAAAAACTGTAATAAATAAAAAAACAGTTGACAAATAAATTAATAATGATATTATGAACATATGAACAGTAATTCATATGTTCATTTTTTTGAAAAGGAAGTGAAATTATGGCAATTAATGATGTTGAGTGTTGTGAAGCGGTGCATATACATTCAGATGTACTGGAGAAAATTAATATGGATATGCCGGACGAAGATGAGCTCTATGATCTGGCAGAACTTTTTAAGGTATTTGGTGACTCAACGAGAATCAGAATTTTGTATGTTCTGTTTGAATCGGAAGCATGTGTATGTGATATAGCAACGGCACTTAATATGAATCAGTCCGCTATTTCACACCAGCTTAGAATACTTAAGCAGAACAGGCTTGTTTCATGCAGACGTGATGGTAAATCAGTTATTTACAGTCTGGCTGACGAACATGTACGGCTTATTATTGGTCAGGGAAGAGACCATCTGGAAGAAGAAAACAAATAAAGTTTTTTGCGTAAGGAGATTATTATTATGAAGAAAAAATTTAAACTTATCGACTTGGATTGCGCAAACTGTGCAGCAAAGATGGAAGAAGGTATCAAGAAAATTTCAGGAGTTAAGGATGCAAGTGTAAGTTTTATGACACAGAAACTTGTTCTTGAAGCCGATGATGACAGGTTTGATGAAATTATGAAAGAAGTTGTGGCAGTTTGTGCCAAGGTAGAACCTGACTGTAAGATTGAATGTTAAGAAAGGGCTGACCATATATGAGCAGCAAGCAGAAAAAGACACTGACAAGAATAATAGTGTCCTTCGTAATATTTGTTCCGCTTTTTGTGTTGGAACATCTTGGGGTATTTGATAAACTGCCAAACGAATGGATACTTGGCGGAATTTATTTAGTTCCTTATATCATAATCGGTTATGACATAGTTATTAAAGCGGCAAGAAATATCAGCCACGGGCAGATATTTGATGAGAATTTCCTTATGATGATTGCCACATTCGGAGCATTCGGAGTAAAGGAATTTGAAGAAGCCGTAGCGGTAATGCTTTTCTATCAGGTAGGTGAACTTTTTCAGGGATATGCGGTTGGCAAATCCCGTCAGTCCATATCAGAGATGATGGATATATGTCCTGAATATGCCAATATTGAAGAGAACGGTGAATTAAAGCAGGTTGATCCTGATGATGTTGAAATCGGCAGTATCATTGTTATCAAACCGGGCGAAAAAGTTCCTCTTGACGGAGTGATTATCGAAGGAAATTCCATGCTGGATACGGCAGCACTTACCGGAGAATCTGTTCCAAGAAGTGCCAAGGCCGGTGACGAGATTGTCAGCGGATGCGTAAACGGCAGCGGAACACTTAAAGTAAAGACAACAAAGGCTTTTGAGGATTCAACGGTAGCTAAGATTCTTGAACTTGTGGAAAATGCAAGCTCCAAGAAAGCAAGAGTCGAAAACTTCATTACAAGATTTGCAAAATATTACACCCCTGTTGTTACAATAGCGGCAGTTATAATTGCCATCATCCCATCCATAATAACAGGAAACTGGGGTGACTGGATAACAAGAGCCTGCATCTTTCTTGTAATTTCATGTCCTTGTGCCCTCGTAATATCGGTTCCTCTCGGATTTTTCAGCGGAATCGGTTCGGCATCAAGAATAGGTGTCCTTGTAAAGGGAAGTAATTTCCTTGAGGCTGTTGCGGAAGTAACAACCATTGTAATGGATAAAACAGGAACACTTACCAAAGGTGAATTTAAGGTATCGGAAATTGTATCTTCAGGAATATCAGAAGAAAAGCTTCTTGAAATAGCGGCATACGGCGAAAGTTTTTCAACACATCCTATAGCTGCATCAATTAAAGAGGCTTATGACAATAAGATTGATACAGACAGGATTAAAGACGTTAAAGAGATTTCCGGACATGGTGTGGAGCTTTTACTTGATGGTAAAGAAACACTTGTCGGCAATGGTAAACTTTTAAAATCCCACAGTATTGCGTATGAAGAACATAAATCCGGCGGAACAGTTGTATACGTTGCGTATGACAACACTTTTGTAGGAGCGATAGTAATTTCAGATACTATCAAAGACGGTGCCAAAGAAGCTGTAGCGGATATGAAGAAGGTTGGCGTAAAGAATGTTGTAATGCTCACCGGAGACAGACAAAAGGCAGCAGAAGAAGTAGCCAAAGAACTTGGTATCGACACAGTATATTCAGAACTTCTGCCATCTGATAAAGTACAGAAAGTAGAAGAGCTCTTAGCCTCAAAAACAGGCAAAGAAAAAGTTGCATTTGTGGGTGACGGAATCAATGATGCACCGGTGCTTACAAGAGCAGACGTCGGTATCGCCATGGGAAGCATGGGAAGCGATGCCGCAATAGAGGCAGCAGACATTGTATTAATGGATGATGATGTAAGAAAAATAGCATCAACAGTTAAAATAGCACGAAAGACATTAGGCGTTGTTAAGCAGAACATAGTGTTTGCTCTGGGAGTCAAGTTTATCGTATTAATACTTGGTGCACTCGGCATTGCCAATATGTGGGAAGCTGTTTTTGCGGATGTCGGTGTTTCGGTAATAGCAATCCTGAACTCTATGAGAGTTCTTAAAAAATAAAAGGGCTGAATAAGCTCTTTTATTTAAAACATATGGTTAGTCACAACTAACAATAAGGAGAATAACATGTTTTTGAAAATTAAAGGAATAAGAAAATCTTACGGTACTGAAGAAAATCGTGTTGAGGTTTTGAAAGGAATTGATTTAGAAGTAGAAAAAGGTCAGATTTGCGTACTCCTCGGACAGTCAGGTTCAGGAAAATCAACACTGCTTAACATAATCGGAGGCATTGATAATGCCGACAGCGGATATGTCTCAATTAACGGAGAAAAGACAGAGGATATGGATGAAAAGAAACTCACTCTTTACAGGAGAAAACATCTCGGATATGTATTCCAGATGTATAATTTAATCCCTAACCTCAATGTAAAGGAAAATATAGAGGTAGGTGCTTACCTTAGCGATAATCCGTTAGACATTGACAACCTTTTAAAAACACTTGGCTTATATGAACACAGACACAAATTACCTAACCAGTTATCCGGTGGACAGCAGCAGAGAGTTTCTATAGGAAGGGCAATAGTTAAAAATCCCGATATACTCCTTTGCGATGAACCCACGGGAGCACTTGATTACAATACATCCAAGGAAATCCTAAAACTTATAGAAGAAATCAATCATAAATACAACAATACGGTACTTATGGTAACACATAATGATGCCATTAAAAATATGGCTGATGTTGTAATTAAGTTAAAAGACGGAGAAATCAGAAAACGTTACGAAAATACAGAGAAAATCTCCGCAGCAGAGCTTGAATGGTAAGGGGGCAGCCATGAAAAATCCACTTAACAAACGTATTTTTTCGGAAATCAAATGCGATAAAGGAAGATACATAGCAATTTTTCTTTTCCTTATACTTGCCATCGGCTTTATATCAGGTTTTATCATTGCTGACAGCAGTATGATAGAAGAAGTCAATAAGAGTGACGAAAAGTACAATATAGAAAACGGTAATTTTGAGATTTATGGTGAAGTAACTCCTGAAATCCAAAAAATAGCAGATGATGAGCAAATCAGCCTTTACAAGAATTTCTATATTGAAGAAGCTGTTTTAAAGAAAAACCAGACTGAAAGCACAAGCAGATTAAGGATATTCAAAAACCGTGAGGAAGTAAATACGGTATGTGTTATGAAGGGAAAACTTCCTGAAGGCAAAGATGAAATTGCAATAGACAGAATGTATGCCGATAACAATGACCTTAAAGTAGGAGACATCATAACCGTAGGAAATTATGAATACAAAATAACAGGACTTGTAGCACTTCCTGATTATCTTGCTCTTTTCTCAGACAACACCGATTCAATGTTTGATTCAATTAAATTCGGTGTGGCAATAGTAACACCGGAAGGTTTTGGCAGAAATAACGATGCGGTTATACACTATGATTATTCATGGAAATACAGTAACGAGCCTGAGGATGAGAAACAGGAAAAAGAATGGGCAGATAATTTCTCACTTAAACTCAGTAAAACAACCACTCTTGCAAAGTACATTCCAAAGTATTCTAATCAGGCAATTATGTTCACAAGAGATGATATGGGTGGAGACAAGGTGCTTATAGAATTCCTTTTGTATATTGTAATTGCCATTATCGCATTTATCTTTGCGGTAACAATAAGCAATACAATAGCATCTGAAGCTGCTGTAATAGGAACGCTCAGGGCATCAGGTTACAAACGAAGCGAAATAGTAATCCATTACATGGCGGGACCGCTCATTGTTACAGGGGTTGCGGCGGTAATCGGTAATGTTCTTGGCTATACCGTATTTAAAAAAATTATGGCAGATATGTATTACGGAAGTTACAGCCTTCCTACATATCATACATTATGGAGCCCCGAAGCATTTATAAAGACTACGGTTGTTCCTCTTATTATGATGCTTATAATTAATTTTGTAATTCTGAGTTACAAATTAAGACTTAAACCGTTAAGATTTATAAGAAATGACCTTTCTTCAAGAAAGAGAAAAAAAGCCGTTAAGCTGCCACATTACAAATTCCTTACAAGATTTAAAATCAGGGTTATTTTCCAGAATATGTCAGGATATGTAATGATGTTTGTAGGAATTATTTTTGCAAATGTACTCCTTATGTTTGGAATGATGATGACACCGTTGTTAAACAAATACGAGGATGATGTAATAAACAATAAACTTGCCGAATATCAGTATGTTCTTAAAGCAATGCAGCCAACAGAAACAGAAGGTGCAGAAAAATACCTTGTAACATCCTTGATTACTGATAATGACAGCGAAGAAGAAATAACTGTATACGGAATCAGCGAAAACAGTAATTATGCCAAAATTGATATAAAAGACGGGGCGCTTATTTCCGAGGGCTATCACGAGAAATACGGAATAGATAAAGGAGATACAATTACCCTTGTTGAAAAGTATACGGGTACAAAACACAGCTTTAAGGTAAAAGGATATTACAACTACCCTGCAGCCTTATCCGTATTCGTACCTGAAAAAGAATTCTGCGCAGAATTTAATATACCGGATGGTGCATTTAACGGATATTTCTCCAACAAAGAGATAACCGATATCGACGAAAAATACATTGCAACAAAAATAACGGAAGAAGACCTGACAAAGATGAGCCGGCAGCTTGAAAAATCAATGGGTTCAATGTTCTATATGTTTTATGGATTTGCAATAATTTTATTTATGATTATGATTTACATTCTCGCCAAGGTGGTTATCGAGAAAAACGGTAATTCCATCTCAATGGTTAAAATACTGGGTTACAATAATAAAGAGATAAGAAAACTTTACATGACGTCAACCACTATAATGGTTGCAATTTGTCTGGCATTATCATTACCTGTATCATACCTGATTATCAGGAAGTTATATTACTTCTTTATGGGCGATATGAAAGGATGGCTCACTTTCTACATCAAGCCTGACATATACCTGTCTCTTATACACATCTGACGCTGCCGACGACGGAGAGAGTGTAG
>ENA-OYXE01000539-OYXE01000539.1-human-gut-metagenome-genome-assembly--contig:-NODE-539-length-11589-cov-4.953182_pt1 | contig 11589 bp, 10 predicted proteins | sample MGYA00244175_ERZ653407 | MGnify/ENA primary metagenome ERZ653407 (study PRJEB26926, sample SAMN06165181) | human gut metagenome | biome: ENVO:00009003; feature: ENVO:2100002; material: ENVO:00002003... | reverse complement strand
TCATCATCGTCTTGTCGATGTAGTAGTATTCCGACGATGCAAGGCAGTAGTTGGACACGCCGATGGGCAGGGGCAGCTTCGGTGCGCGCTCCGTCTTGCGGAAAGCGCCCGTCTTGAGCCGCTGATCCGCCGGCTTCTGCGTATCAGCGGGGATCAGCCAACGATTGCCCTGCTTTTTCGCACCGGCGATTCTCCCATTCTTGCAGAGCGTCGCAACTCTCCGCTCCGTTATATTCCAGCGCACTGCCGCCTCTCTTACCGAGATCATTTCAGCCATAGGGGATACCTCCACGCATAAAATCACAAGTACATTATACCCGGATAAAAGAACAATGTCAACAAAGTTCGGAACAATGCCGCTTCAAAACAACATTGTTCTTTTCTGCGCACAAAACAAGCGGAGGTCATCGACCCCCGATTGCTCGTTACCCATATACAATTTCCTGCATCACGGCCTCGTTTGCCCGATGTCGGATGCTGTTCATCTTTCGCACCCACGCCATCGGGTCATCGGCTTTCAAGGCCTCCGTCACGCCCTCGGTGCCTGCGTATTGTTCTACCACCCGAAGAAAGAGTTCCTGCGCCTGCTCCTCGATGTCTGCGAGGTGCCCATCCAGCACCCCGGCGGTCAGCAGGTTGAAATACAATACCCGATGATGCTTCTTCAGATAAACTCGCCGCCGCTGGCCGTAAACGCCGATGGGGCGTTCTTCTTCGGGCGGTAAGCAAACATCCGGCAGGCAGTAGTCGCCCTGCCTTGTGTAAGTGCCGCCCAGCTGCTCAAATAGTGATTCCATATGTGATCCTCCCATTCAAAATTTCCCCCGGCAGGTCTGCAATGCAAAATGCATCTGCCTTTCGGTTACAGTCTACCAAAACCGAAAGGCAGGTGCGAGTGTGCGAATTTTTAAATCGCACATTATTTCTTCATCTTCCTGCTGAATTCATTCAGCGTCTGGATATGCCAGAGGCTTTTACGGGTAATGGAGCGGAAGGTCAGGGAACAGAAGAAATCCACAAGAAAGATTTTCGGAATGCAGAACTTCAGTCCCTTTTGAAAGGCTTTCAGCGACCCGCGGCTGCACCAGTTGTGGACGGTGGTCAGGGTGTAGCCGGTCAGAGTTACCACATCCTTTACCTTGACCACATCCGGGTATCTGCGCAGCAGCTTTTCATAGTAGCCGTGCATCTGCCGCAGCGTGTCCTCCGGCAGCTCCTTGGAGAGCCTCGCCACATAGTGGGTGCCGTACCAGCCCTTCGGCGCAGAATAGAGTTCTGGAAAAATCGCCCGCTCCTCCAAGTATGCTTTCACATCCTCTTTTCGGATTTTATAGCACCGAGTTTTCTTGCCTGTCCACTCGCAGGGCACCTTGCCGCTTTTGAGCAGGTGCAAAGCCGTGGACTTGCTGATATGGCAGATGCGGAAAAATTGCTCCTTGTTCATTACCTCGGGAACGCTGTCCCAGTTAACGGGGAATACATCCATTTGTAACACCTCAAAAATAGATTTTCGTCGGTTGGAAGCTCTATCCTGCGGTGTATGGCCGTCTCCCGGTTTTTCTCTCCTATCTTCCCGCATTTCTCTCCAAAATCGGAAAAAATGCCGATTTGAACCCAATTTCAAAAAAGCCTGTCCCGCAAGGCTTTCCGGGCGAAAAAGCCTGATTTCAAGCGGCTTTCGGCGGGTACGGGGCTTACAGAAACGACCCCAAAACGGACATCCCCGTCACAGTTGCATAAAAGACTCGAAATGCTGTAAGCCGAAAGGCTTCTAGGGTTCGAATCCCTAACTCTCCGCCAAAAAAGTCCAGTAAACTCAAGGGTTTGCTGGACTTTCCTTTTTTGCACAGCTCCTTAAATTTGTCGATTTTTCCTGTTAGAACGGCCCGTTTTTCGTGTTAGAACGGCGTTTTTTTAGTCAAAAACCGGGTTCAAATCCGGTTCTGTTATCTTGCCCTGCTCGGTTACATCTTCCCAGCGGCTCCCGAAATCATCTGACCTCGGAAGAAGCATTCCCTGCTCCATGGCCTGCGCCGAGGATATTTTGGATCTGTAGTCGAGATGGGCATAAATATTAGCGGTCGTGCTGAAATCCGAGTGGCCGAGCCATTCTTGGATTTGCTTTAACGGCATGCCGTTGGCCAGCAGCAAGCTGGCACAGCTATGGCGAAGATCATGAAACCGCATCTTCGGCATTCCGTGTTTTGCTATGTACTTAGGAAAGTACTCCGTCAAATAGTTCGGGCGCATGCGCTCTCCCAGTTCATTCACAAAGACATAACCGTCGTACTCGTAGTTATAGCAGTTGCCGCAAACCTTCTTGTTTAGCTCCTGGGCCTCTTTTACCTGCAAAAAGTATTCCCGGAAGCTGCCGATCAGCGGCAGGGTACGCAGACTGGACTTGGTCTTGGCAGACTGCTGTTCAATTTCCGTCTGCTTGCCATCAACAGTAATCGTCGTCACGGTTCGTATGACCGAAATCGTTCCACGCTCAAAGTCGATGGCGTCCCATTTCAAGCCCACCACCTCGCCACGGCGAAGGCCGTAAAAGGCGGCCACCAGCACAGGCAGCTCCAGTTTAGTGCCCCGAAGGGCTTCAAACATCTTCTGCATCTCGTCCGCCGAGAGAAAGACCGGCTGAAAGCTGTTCTTTCTGGGCCGGTCCACCTTGTCCGCCACATTCTGGATCAGCATATCGGTCTTGACTGCATATTTCAGTGCCGAGTGAATGACGGCGTGATAATGGATAACGGTATTGGGCGTGACCCGCCTGAGCATTTCGGAATAAAACATCTGCAAATGTCGGGCTTCCAGTTCCCGCAGTGTCAATTTCTTCTTGCGAAAATAAGGGACGATGGTGCTTTTCAGCAGTCCTTGATAGGCACCGTAGGTTGCGTGGGCCAGCCTTCCCTTGGCGATCTCCAGCCATTCCAGCAGATAGTCGGCGAACAGCATATCACTGCTCAGGTCGCCCACTTCTTTGGGCGGCTCAAATTCCGCTCGGAGCCTTGCCAGTTCTGACTCGGCTTTGCGCTTATTTCCCTTTTCGGAAAGCCCCAGCGAGATCCATTTCGTTTTTCGCTGCCCTCCGGCGTTTTTGTCGTTCAACACGGCATAATACTTGCCGTTTTTCAAAGTCAAATGTCCTGCTACCATTTTGTTTTCCTCCTGTCTCTTTCTATTTGCAGAACAGAACTCCAAACCGACAGTATCAGTATACCATCGGTTTGGGGTTCTCTCTATTCTGCGAATTGTTTGATTGCAGCCGTATCGGTACGAATCAGCGGGCGTCCCGGTTCCGTTCTCTCTGCCGCTTCAGCAATTCCAGCCCCTTGATGATGTCCCGGCGCATCTGTTCCTCGGTGTAGCCGGAGGGGAAGTATTTCCGCAGCTCCTCCCGTTTGAATTTTAGCTGCTCCTGCTGGTTTGGTTTCGTCTCCGCCAGCACGGCGTAGACTATCTGGTCATCCAGTAAGCCCTCCTGCGCCAGCTTTTTCAGGCGGATGCTCTGGGCGTGGGACGGGGTGCAGTCGTTCAGCTCCATCGCGTCCAGCACCGCCCACTGCTGATACGAGTCTAAGTAGGAAAGCTCCACCGCCGGGTTGAAAGCGATCTTGCCGTCGTCCACCATCGAAAGCAGTTCGGGTATTAAATAAGTTAAGCGGATATAGCGTTGGATTTGTCGTCCGCTGTCTAAGGCTTCATCAGCCATTTTCTCTCTCGACCACTTCTGGCCAACTTGTCCAGAAGTTATACCCTGATGATTCAGCGCATCCCTTTTCATCTTGTAGGCAAACGCCTTTTCGCTGGGCAGGATGGTCTCCCGCTGCAAGTTGGCATCCACCATTGCGATCACCGCTTCATCGTCAGACAGCTCCCGGACGATGACGGGCATCGTCTCGACGCCCAACACCTGACACGCCGCCAGTCGCCGTTGACCGGAGATCAGCTCGTAACCGCCGTCCGGCAGCGGCCTTGCCAGCGCCGGGTGATGGCTCCCACCTTGCGGATGCTCTCGATCATCCGCTGCATCTACTCGTTGTTCTGCACCTTGAAGGGGTGACCCTTGAACGGGTGCAGCTCGGCCAGTGGAATATTCCGCACCCGCTCCAGTTTGGCATCGTCCCGCTCCGCCTGCGTGGAAAACAGATCGTCCAGCGTGGGTAAAGTAAAATCAGATTTTCTCATTGTGTTGTCCTCACTTTCATAGTTTTTTCTTTCGGGGTCTTAGGGCACACCCTAACGAGTGTTTTGCGCTCCGGCCCTGCCGGGAGTAAAAACGCACTGCTCGCTCAGATGACGCAGGCATCGCAAGCGGATACACTGTTTGGCTCCGACAGGAGTAAAAACAGTCTGCTCGCTTAGACTGCGCAGGCGTGATACCTGCTTACTTTAATTCATTCAAAATTGCTTCCAGCCTGCTCAGAATTTCCTCTTTCTGAAGCTGTGGAAGCTCCGCTTTCAGGCCGTTCAGCATCCGAAACAGGCGGTAATCCCGCTCCGTGATGGCCGCTCTGACCTCTTTTCCAAGCCCCAGTCGCCGCAATTATTCCGACAGCGACAGAGAACAGAACCAGGCATTTTCCAGCAGCTTCTGCTTCTCCTGCTCGGTCACACGGACATTGATCCCGTAGTTTTTGCTGCGCATTTGTTCACCCCCTTTCTTCGGTTTGTGACGGCAATGACGGTTGTGACGGGGATTTCCTTATATAGCGATTCCGGCGTCATTTGCGTCATCGCCGTCACGTCGCAGAAATTTGATGAGTCGGCTTTTGCCGGTGCGCTTGGTGCGATACTCGATGCCCAGCGGCTCCAGCACCTCATAGGCGAACTGGCCGAGATACTTTGTGACCATATTGGGCGTGACCTCCCGCTCCTTCATTTCGGTCAGCAACTCCGTGGCCGTGCCTACCCATTCGGTGCGGCACTCCATAAAGTCCACCACCCGAAACAGAAATTTCGGCAGCTCTGCCTTGTGAATATCCTCGCTGTTCTTGCGCTCCACCAGCTCCCAGACAAGGTCGTTAAACTGCAAGGTCAGTTCCTGATATTCCACATCCCGCCCACTGACCAGCAGCGTAGCGGCGTTTCCGCTGCGCTTACGGCGCAGGATGAAGTTGGTGTCCGCAGCGCCGATGATACCGGTGGAGCCGCTGACATCGTTAAAGGGATCGTCGCTGTCTTGCAGCTTTCGCAGGTGATGCACCAGCAAAATGGCGATGTTGAAGCCGTCGGCAATGCGCTTAATGGAGGAAATATCGTCGTAGTCGTTGCCGTACATTCCTGCTTTTCCGGCGCTGCCCTTGGAGTCCCGCACCTTTTGCAGCGTGTCAATGATGACCAGCTTGGTGGCGGGATGCTCGGTCAGGAAATCCGTGATCTGCTCCTCCAGCCCGCCGCCGATCAGCCCGGAGGTCACGGCGAAATACAGGTTGTCCGGGGCGCTGTCGGTAAGATTGTAGAGCCGGTCTTTGATGCGGCGCTGGGTGTCCTCAAGGCTCAGATAGAGCACATCGCATTGCAGTGTAGGCAGCCCCCAAATAGAGTTTCCCTGCGCCACTTGCAGCCCCAGCCACAGCATCAGCCAGCTTTTGCCGATCTTGCTGGCACCGCTGATGACATTGACGCCCTGCGAAATAAGGCCGTCTACGATGAACATCGTCTTGCTCATCGGCGTGGACAGCAAGGTCTCTGCGTCCACGGTTTTCAGTTTGTTGTCCATAGAATTCTCCTTTGTAGAATGTTAGAAGTAGATTTTGGCGGGGGCGGATGGAAACGGCCACCCGCTCCCGCTTTGCTATCCCAAAAGCCTTGGAATTCAAGGCTTTCCCGGTGCTTAATGTTCTACGCTGCGCCGCCGTCTGGCGGAGTCTGCCTTCTGTTTGCGCCGGATGGAGCGGCCGCATTCCGGGCAGTACTTCTGCCGGTTGCTGCCGGGTGCAAAGGGCTTTCCGCATCGGTCACAGAGCCGTGTGCGCTGCCGGTAAATGTCGGCGTAGAGTGCCTTGTCGGTGGGCAGAACCGCCCGCCGGAAGTACTTGCACAGCAGCGAATAGGAAATCATCTGCACGCACACGCAGCCCTCGCCGTCGTCCAGCGGCAGGCAGTTGCCACCGTCATAGTTGGCGCACAGCCGCCGGATTAATCGGTTACAGCGTGCCCTTTGGGCGGGCGTCAGGCGCTTGATCTCATCCAACTTTCTTCACCTCCTTCTCCATCACATAGTTGATGACGCTGATTTTCGGGATCTTCAGCGTCGTGCCGATCTTCATGGCGTGGATATACCCATAGTCGATCAACTTGTAGGCCAGCTTGCGGCTGATGCCCAGCATCTCCCGAAGATCTTTGACGGTCACGATGTCCGGGTATTCCGGAAACATCATCTGATAAAGCTCTCTGAGCTCTCCTTTCTTCATAGGTTTGAACCTCCTTTGTCTGTTCTGAAGCCGCATTTCTGCGGCGGTTTTTGTTTGCTGCCGCTCATCCGCATCGTTCCTGCCCCGGAGTCTCACTACGGCGTATCGCTTCTTTGGTGCGCTCTCGTCGCAGCAAGTTTCATATCATTCGCTTCCGCACTCGTGCGAAACATCATTCGTTTCACTGCTGCTCCTCTTCCCACAAAATCTTCGATTTTGCGGGAGCCCTGAATTATCGGGAAGTCGTGGCGGCACTTGCCGGAAGCATATCCTTTGGAGGCGGCGATTCAATTTTCAAGGTACACAGGGAGACAGTCCCCTCAATAGGTAGCCAGCGAGAAAGGCATTTTATAGACCCCCTCACTAATCAACTGGGAAAAATTTTTCGATTTGTACGAAGGAATTTTGAAAATTTCCTTTGAAAGCCTCTCTACTAACCAACTGGGAAATTTTTTCGGATTTGAACGAAAAAACTTTTGAAAATTTTTCTGCGAACCCTACTACTAATCAACTGGGAACTTTTCGGGCAAATAACAAATGGGTTTAAAAAAAATTTTTTAAGTGCCCCTCCTACTAACCAATTGGGAAATTTTTTGAGATTTTGGCAAAGTAATATGAAAAAATTCCAACAATTTTTCAAAAGGCCCTTCTACTTACTCTGAATAAGGGGTGCCGTTTGGCAGGGTGCTTCGAGAAATTTCTCAATTTTTCTATCAAGACGCAAAAAAGCCGCCCTCCCGATGATAGGAGGACGGCTGGTAATCACTATTGACTTATAGATGGCTCATATATAAATAGAGCACCGGCCAAACGGTCGGTGCCCTATTCCTAAGTATTCTTGTCCTGCTTCAGCTTTTCCTTAATAATTGCCAAACTTTTTTGTCTTGAAGTGTCTACCGAAAATCCAGCGACGACTTCTTGCATTGTTTCAGAACTCCAGTAGATTTTCAGCTCTTCTTTTGCACGCGTAATTGCTGTATAGAAAATGCCGTGTGTTATTTTTTCAGCGTTACTACTCGGAATAACAACCTTAACTGACCTATACTCTAAGCCCTGCGCTTTATGAATTGAAACCGCATAGGCAAGCTGAAACGGTACGACTGTTTTCTTACGATCTTCATCCGTCATTTCCTCTTCAAAATCAAGCACATCAAATCGTATTCGGGTCACATCATTAATTATATCAATGAATTCTATGCCGTCGTTTTGGCAATCTTGTTCTGTTAACGGGATCTCTACATCTACTGTAAATCTGATTCTACGGTCGAACAGTTCTATTTGGACAATACGCCCTTTTAAATTATTATACAGCAGAGAAAATCTATCCGTGTCATTGAACAATATATGATCGCCAACCTTATATTTCCAGTCTCTCCAGACAACAGCCTTTTCTGTGTTAGCATTTTGAAAATAGCTATTCATATTGTTCAAGCCAAATTTTCCGTCATAGTTCAAGCATAAAATCACCTCATCCATTATCTCGGAATTGAGCACTCCTTCGCCAATATTTTCAGAAAATGGGCCGTCGATAACAAGTTTTTCCGTTATTAGCGCACCCTTATTTCGAGTCTCGTTCCAAAGCTCAATTAAACCGGGATCCTTTGTTCTCCAAGTGCTTACGAGTTCAACATTCGAACCTTTAGTCTTAATAATATCCTTGGCATAAGTAAACCAATTACCGAAATCAATAGATTCTATCTGATAGGTGTCTCCCGCAAGTACTAAGAATGTATCCGGGCGCATTTTCTCGAGGAATACCTTCATAACACGATTATCAATGGTGCTGCATTCGTCTACAAAGATAACATCATAATCAGGAAGGTTTACCCTCTTCGTAAAACTATTGATGCTTACAAAACTGGCATCAGCCCCCGGATTATTAATTCGCCTCTGCAGATTCTGCAAGGCCGTATGTGTTTTGGTAAGAAACAATTTCCGACGCCCAGACAGCATTGTCGAGATCATATCGATTAGGGTCGTTTTTCCGGTACCGGCAGCTCCGTAAATAAGAAGTACGCGGGAGTTTACAAAAGCATATTTAAGAGTTTCTTCTTTTTTAGGATCAGAAAAAGCAATATTGCAATCTCTCAAGTATCTTTCATTAACTTCTTTTTGGCCTTTATTTGGGAGCTGCGATAGTTCCAGTAGTTTATTCAAAATAAAGAGCGTCGAAGCTTCATATGCTGCAATACAAGCAACATTTCCATCCGAAATGATTTCATACCCTTTCTGTCTTTCCCAATCGTCTAAGCAATCATTATATTTCTGGATTGCCTGTTCGGTTAAGTCTCCACCAAGATTGCAGTAAATTTCGCCGGTATCTTGCATAGACTTTGCAATAGACCAGTATGGAACCGCAACCTCAGTCTTTTCCTTTTCAACTATTCTGGCCAAGTACTTGGCTTGACTTATCTGGCTCGTTTTGCTGTCAGCTAAATCAGAAGCAAGTGGGTTACACTCAAACGGAAAACATTTTCTAGACAGGTATAAATCCTTGCATTTCCATTGCGGACTAAACTGAGACGGCATAACGCGTTCCAAAAGATCTTCGCGCAGTTTCAGTAACAGATACCGAATTGTATATCGTCCGAAGCGTGTTGAACCTGTAGAATAGTTATCCCGCAACTGCTGTAAGACATCTTTGAAATAAGAGGTGTTTGTTTTTTTGTAAACCGACTCCAAAAGATTCGAGAAATGTATCTCCCGAAGATCAATCATTTCCAGAAAATCCATACCTGTTTCTGTTAGGAATCTCATCAGGGCATCATATTCTCCATATTTTGAAGAAAGCTGAAGGCGCATATTAAGTATCCTTCCAAGCTTGTTCAAACATTTAGGATCTACCGAAACACGCCAAGCTGTGATAATTTTAATTTCTGTATTGACACCCCAGAGATTAATGAATGATGGGACATAGTCGATTTGGACAGAATAGCCTGTAGAAATGTCAAGCTGGGTATATGCTGTAATTCGGTTATACTTTGACGCATAGATGTCCGCTTGCTGCAGTGTTACCTCAAAATAACGCTCTTTACCGACATAAAACGGAGTCCTTTTTTGAATATAAAACCTCGTATTACTGTTATGTTTCTGCTCAGTTTTTGGGTTTGAGAAAGCGTTCGCCACCAACTCATAGTATTGTTTATCCAGTTCATCAGTTCCGGTATATTCCTGAAATTTCTCCAAGTTCTGAAGCACGGTGATGCCGTAGTTTTCGTAGAGCGATTGGCGTATCTGCCACATAAAGCTATAGTACTTCAGCATTAGTCGTTCTGCTTGACCCTCCTCGGGAATTCGACGCCCAATATATTGCAATCCTCGGTAAAAATTTCCTAAGTACTTTGTATTTGCCCTTAAGAGTGAGTATTCCCACGCAAAGCCGGCGTTGGGATTTTGATAGCCATCTTTCATTGCATTCAACAGTAATGCTGAAATGCACAGATCATTCAATCTCGTCAGAATTCTCCGTGAAATATTATCGCGGTTCTTATTTAGAATGCTTAAATTGTCAATGCTTTCCGTGATTTCCTCATCACAGGCCTCGACAATTCGCTTAGCTTCTTCAAAAGAATAACTATGCCGCTCCAATTGGTTTACAAAGGAATGCCGTTCGACAATTTCTTCTAACCTCTCGCAAAAAGCTAAAACGCTTTCGCCATTGTTCAAGATTTCCTCTTCCGGTGAAAAACTGACGGTTATACTGTCTTTTGCAAAATCAATACGGTTAAGAAAACTGGGCGACATATACTTCCAAAAAACTCTCTCATCTCCGCGTTCAGCGGGATTGAGAATCACAAACAGAATTCCCGGATCAAGAGATACTCTGCCACATATAAAAGCAGGAAAAGCGAGATCTTTTAGTGTGTACTTGATAACACCCTCGCGCTCAGTATAATTGCGTGTTCCCTTTATTTGGACATAGAAAGCCTGCTTGGGCCGTCTAGAAATGTCAGGATTGGGAACAAACTCGAAAGTGTCATCGTGATTGGGCCACTTATCATCTGAGGCAAAAGAAGTGTTGATTCTTCCATTTGAACGAAGAAATGTCTCCAACACAGATACTGCCGAACGATCATCATCGGAACGCTCTGTGTGGGTTTTGATATGTCTTTCAATATTTGCATTTGTCTGATCCAGCACCATCATTCCTCATTTCTGTTCTTACTTTCAACAAGTATGTTAAATGATCTGCCTCAGCAATTCCACCGCGCTCTCCTCGCTTGGGTCATTTGTACCCAGTTCGCCGCGAAAGGCACGGGCGAGAATGGATTTTTTCATCAGGTCGATTTGGTCAAGGACTATTTCGGCGGCTTCTTTGGCCCATTGCTCTTTTTCAAGCAGGCTATCAATGAGGTGAACAATTTCCGATTGTTCATCTAAAGAAGCCATCGGTAGCGGGATTGTCTTTATTTTCCCAGCACTTAAATTAAACAACCCAGCAGTTGTCTTGGATCGCTCTCGCATAATGGATTTTCCGGCTTCACTGTTCAAATAGTGGAGTGCGTACTCTGGCAAAATATCAGCAATCTTTCTTCTCATCCGAATAATATGATTTTGATGAATACATAGAGGCAATTCGTTATGCCATATTGCGCAACGGCCGATTTCATTACCACTACCATTGCCCTCAACAATTAAAATATCCTTATCCTGAAGCTTTAATTTCTCTATTTCCTTTGAAGTGACCTCAAAATACCTTATATCCGAAAGGTCTATTCTTCCTCTATATACATTTGCTACTGTCAAATATGGAACCGGATTATCCTTAGGACCGCGGGCTGGAGTTTTTTGAATACCCGAAACAATTTCGAAGCATTCTGCTAGCTCACGGGTTTTCCAACTCTCCATCCCCACGCCGTGCTCTTCCCGCCATTTCGCAGTCAGTTCACCGGTGAAGGCCTTGTGGAGAATAGCGGCTTTGCGAGTTTCAAAGCTATCCACCACGGCCTGTGCCTTTTCCTTGGCCTCATCCAGCTTGGCAAACAGACTTTCAATGCGGTCGACAATGCGCTGCTGCTCGGCGAGAGGGGGAATAGGAGTAGGGAATTCCTGTAGGTTTCCTAAACGAATATATGGTATAGCTGTCCCGAACATCTTGCCTTTGTTAAAATCGAACCATCTATATTCTGTCTCTTATACACATCTCCGAGCCCACGAGACCTCTCTACATCTC
>ENA-OYXE01000529-OYXE01000529.1-human-gut-metagenome-genome-assembly--contig:-NODE-529-length-11672-cov-35.725489_pt1 | contig 11672 bp, 2 predicted proteins | sample MGYA00244175_ERZ653407 | MGnify/ENA primary metagenome ERZ653407 (study PRJEB26926, sample SAMN06165181) | human gut metagenome | biome: ENVO:00009003; feature: ENVO:2100002; material: ENVO:00002003... | reverse complement strand
TTTCCCCTCTCGAATTTTTGTCTAAAAAGTGTTGCACTTGACTTGACAATCTACCTACCGCCCCTAGTCCCTGTTGGGGGCTACGCCCCTCAACCCCATTTTAAACAACGATAGAGGTTTTTCGACAGTCTGTAACGGGTACCGGTAAATTTCCGATACCCGTTTTGCGTATTTATTGCCTGTCGAGCCTCACGTCATACCGCCTTAGCCAATATTCTATCTGCAAGAGGTAAGCGAAAATCTGCGGCGAGGTCATAAGCTGACCGTACCAGTTGCCCTCAAACAGTGTCGGATCGTCGCACAGCCGTAACAGCTTTTCACGGCTGACGATCTCAGTAAGGCGGCAATCCTTGTCGGCAAGCACCGCCCTCATCCTGCGGATAACCTCGGCGAGATAGGTCGGGTTGTGGGTCTTGGGATACGGCGATTTCTTGCGCCAAAGCACATCGTCGGGCAGTATGCCTTTCATCGCACGGCGGACAATGCCTTTTTCCCTGCCGCCTGCCGCTTTTATCTCCCACGGAATATTGAAAGCGTAACGGGCAATCCTGTGGTCGCAGAACGGCACTCTGACCTCAAGCCCATGAGCCATACTCATTCTGTCCTTGCGGTCAAGCAGGCATTGCATAAACCAATAGAAGTTCAGCATGAACATCTCACGCATACGTCTGTCCTTGCGGCTGTCGATGTCGAGATATTCGGTGTTCTTAAGCGTTTCGTTACAGCAGAAGTTGACGTAATCATTCGGGTCGATGTCACCCAGTATCCCCTCGCAGAGCAGATCCGCACGGGATGCGGTCGAGCAAGCCCACGGGAAGCCCGGTTTGTAGAGAATTTCCTCGTTGTGATACCACGGATAGCCGCCGAAGATCTCATCGGCACACTCACCGCTGAGAGCAACGGTGAAATTGCCCTTGATAGCCTTGCAGAACAGGTACAGAGAGCTGTCCACGTCTGCCATTCCGGGCAGGTCACGGGCGTAGGTTGACAGCTCCAGAGCGTCGGTCAGAGCGGGCGTATCGACCTCGACATTTATGTGCTTAGAGCCGATGAACGCTGACATTTTCCGTATCCACGGTGCGTCCATATCGGGCTGGAATTTACTGCTGTGGAAGTTCTTTTCGTTGTCCTTATAGTCGATCGAATAGGTGGTGAGCTGCCTGCCGCTTTGCTCAAATTCACGGGCGGCAACGGCGCTTATGATACTGCTGTCAAGACCGCCCGAAAGCATGGTGCAAAGCGGAACATCGCTGACAAGCTGGCGCTTTATGGCATCGGTCAGGAGGTAGGCTATGTGCTGTTCGGTCTCCTCGGCGGTTTCCTTATGGGGCAGGGCGTGGAGCGACCAGTAGGTGCGCTTTCTGAGGCCGCATCGGCAGTACATTGCGCACTCGGCGGGGCGAAGTTCCCTGATCCCTTTGAAGATGCCGCTTCCCGGCTTTCTCGCAGGACCTAAGAGCATTATCTGAGCGATGCCGTCACGGTCGATCACCGGCTCTATCATAGGGTGGGCGAGGAGCGTTTTTATCTCGGACGCAAAGATAAGACCACCTGCGTATTCGTAGTAAAACAGCGGCTTCACGCCGATTCTGTCACGGGCTAGGAAGAGCTGTTTTTCCTTTTCCTGCCACACGGCAAAGGCGTATATTCCGTTGAGCTTGTCGAGGCAGGCTTCGCCCCAGGTGATGTATGCCCAGAGCAGTACCTCCGTGTCGCCTGAGGAGGTGAACGAAATGCCCGTAGATTCAAGCTCAGAGCGGATTTCGGCGGTGTTGTAAAGCTCGCCGTTATAGACGATAGTGTAGCTGTCGAGGGCGGTTTTACGGGTCATCGGCTGGGCGCTTCGGGCGGGGTCTATGACGCTAAGGCGGCGGTGGGCGAGGGCGCAGTTGTCATCGGTGTATAAGCCGCCGCTGTCGGGACCTCTCGGAACCATTGTCTGAGCCATTCTACGCATTATTGCGGCGCTGTCGCACAGCCTGCGGCAATCTATCCAACCTGCTATTCCACACATTAAAAATCACCTCATTATGTAAATTTATGGTATATTATGGTTGATACAAGAGTAGTATATGCTTTGAAAATAATTTCCGTGAATGGAAATATCAAGGTGATGATTCGATTACGATAAAAAACTGCGTTTTTCCGCATTACCAAGGGGTTTTGGCAGAACAGACAGAATACGCACAGGTTGATGAATTGTGATGAATTTGAGAATTGAGGGGAAGGCGGGGGGATGCAGTAGCATTTTAATATATCGTACTATTTATAATGATATTAATATATTTATTATTTCAAACGCAATTTGCTGTTTTGCGTGTTAATTTTGTCGAAAATATTGACATTTCGGCAAACAGTGGTATCATTAAAATGAATAGTTGTAAGCATTATACTTGCTATTGCAATATGATGAGGAGAGTGTATTATGAAACTTAAAAGATTTGCGGCAGGGTTTATTGCGGCGGTGATGGCATTTGCCGTTTTGGGTACGCCTTTGGGGGATATTTTGCCGTTTGTAAGGGAGAGCGTGGCGACAACGGCAGGAGCGGAGAGTTATGGGGATTATAGCTATAAAGTGCTTGATAATGGGACAGTTGAAATTTCAAGATATACAGGTAATGCGACTGTGGTTAATATACCATCGAGAATTAATGGTAGAAGGGTAACGAGTATAGGCGAGGGTGCTTTCTGCTATTGTCGAAGTCTTACAAGCATAACAATACCAGACAGTGTAACAAGTATAGGCGATATGGCTTTTGGGCATTGTTACAATCTTATAAGTATAGCAATACCTGACAGCGTAACAAGTATAGGCGATGCTTTTTATTGTTGTTCAAGCCTTACAAGTATAATGCTACCTGAGGGTTTGACAAGTATAGGCAGTGGGACTTTCTACGGTTGCTCAAACCTTACAAGTATAACGATACCTGACAGAGTGACAAGTATAGGTGATAGCGCTTTCATTTATTGTTCAAATCTCACAGCGATAAATGTCGCTGAAGCTAATAAATTTTATTCATCTGTAAACGGAGTTCTTTTCAACAAGGATAAAACAAAGCTGATATGTTATCCTCGAAGCAAAGTTGATAATAGTTATAATATACCGAACAGTGTAAAGAGTATAGGTAATGACACTTTTTTAGGCTGCAATAAACTTACAAGTATAACGATACCGAATAGTGTGACAAGTATAGGTGAGAGAGTTTTCGCTGGGTGTTCAAGTCTTACAGCGATAAATGTCGCTGAAGCTAATAAATTTTATTCATCTGTAGACGGAGTTCTTTTCAACAAGGATAAAACAGAGCTGATATGTTATCCTCCAAGAAAAGTTGATGATAGTTATAGTATACCGAACAGTGTGACAAGTATAGGTGCTAGTGCTTTCATTTATTGTTCAAATCTCACAAATATAACGCTACCGAAAGGTGTGACAAGTATAGGCGATAGCGCTTTCTGTAATTGTTTAAGCCTTACAAGTATAACGATACCTTTCGGTGTGACAAGTATAAGAAATAGTACTTTCTGTGGTTGCTCAAGTCTTACAAGTATAGCTATACCAAAAAGTGTAACAAGTATTGGTTATGGTGCTTTCTGCTATTGTCAAAGTCTTACAAGCATAACAATACCAGACAGTGTAACAAGTATAGGCGATATGGCTTTTGGGCATTGTTACAATCTTATAAGTATAGCAATACCTGACAGCGTAACAAGTATAGGCGATGCTTTTTATTGTTGTTCAAGCCTTACAAGTATAATGCTACCTGAGGGTTTGACAAGTATAGGCAGTGGGACTTTCTACGGTTGCTCAAACCTTACAAGTATCGCTATACCTGAGAGCGTGACAAGCATAGGTGAATGTGCTTTTTGGGGCTGTTCAAGTCTTACAAATATAACTATACCTGACAGTGTGACAAGTATAGATGATTGTACTTTTGAGAATTGTACAAGTCTTACAAGTGTAGAAATACCTAACAGTGTAACAAGTATAGGCAATTATGCTTTCTCCAGTTGTATAAGTCTTACAAGTATAATGATACCTAACAGTGTGGCGAGCATAGGTGAGGAAGCTTTTTCGGACTGTAAAAGCCTAGCCAGCATAACGATACCTGCCGGTGTGATGAGTATAGGCAGGTTGGCTTTCTACAATTGTGAAAGCCTTACGAGTATAACGATACCTAATAGTGTGACAAGCATAGATTATGATGCTTTTTCGGATTGTAATTCATCACTTGTCATAAAAGGAAATGCTAACTCTGAAGCGGAAAGATACGCTAAAGATAATAATATTGTATTTAAGTCTGCCGGTTACAGTGTGCCAGTTATAAGCACAAAAAGCTCATACAATATTAAAATAGTTGATAACAACGGTAATCTGATAAAGAATGCAACTGTTTCCTGCGGTACAACAAGCTGTAAAGCTACAGGGGGATATGCAAGTATTTCTTTTCCGTCTGCTGGAAGAATATGGAAAGTATCTGCCGACAAATATGTTGACAGATATATTTTGTTGAATGGACTGACGGCTGATGTCAATACGATAATCATGTACCCTGTCGGCGTTGCACAGAAATGTTATGCCGATAAGGTTTATTACAGCGAAAAATCCGATATAGACACGGTGTACACAAGCGGAAAAATCAATAATTATGTAAATGATTTTCAGGCTACAGAGGTGCTGACAGGTGCGAAAACCATTGATCTTGTAAGAAAAGAATATGGGGTTATAAAAAATTACGACTTCTATCTGTACTGTGCTTCCGACAGTAATGAAAATGCTACATACGAGGTGTATGACGGAAATAAGCGCCTGACAACATCAAGCACAAAGAAAATCAAGCTCAGTACATCTATGCTTAATGAAAGCTCTTCGCTATTGATAGTTGAAAAGTTTTCGGACGGCTCAAGAAACCACTACGGAGTCAATCTTAAAGCGGTTGACAATAAGGTGAGTGAAAACAGCTTTGAGCTTTCAACAGGAAGCGTGTCGATTGCACCGAGCGATGACCTTTCGTGGCTTGGCTCGTGGAATATTGATGTCCCGTCATTCCCATTATATGCTAAATGCACCGGCGATGAAATCAGGATAGGTGTAGGCGTAACTAAGGATGTACTTGATTCTGACAGCAAATTCTTTGATTATAAGGATTCTTTTGATAAGCTGAAGGATTCAAGGAAGAACGCAAGTCCTTTGCTGAAAGCAAAATCCTTAGCTAAGCTGAAGAGCAAGTATATCAAAAGTAACGGAAAAACAAAGCTGCCGGGATTAAAGGACGGATTCGATCTGACGATAGTCGGTTGCGGTTATGCGAAGATACAGCCCGGACAGGACACCTATACGCTCGGTATAAACGTAATAGTAACCGCAGATTATTCGGTAACACTTTCACATCAGTTTTTTGTAGGTGTAATTCCTGTAACTGTAAATATCAAAGCTGGAGCTTCTGTCGAGGGAAACTTTGATATGAGCTGGGTAAAGAACGGTAACAGCAGCGGATTTGCAAACAATACTGTTCTGGAGCTTACTGTAGAGCCGTATTTCAAGCCTTATGCCGGAATAGGCATTGACAAGGTCGCAAATGTAGGTGTGTACGGCAGTCTTGCTATGCCGATTAAAATCACGTTTATGAGCCCTGATAAAAACGCAAAGGGCGTCAACTCGGTAGATATAAAAGGCGAGGCGGGGCTCAGGGCAAATGTGCTGTGGTTTACATATAACTACACTATATTCAAGGGCTCAAGAAATCTTTATACAAAACCGCAAAGTATGATGACGGCTACAATAGAGCAACGTATTGATGTGCTGAACAGCATCGCTTATGCGGCGCAAAGTCAGCAAGAGCCGATAGAAGAAATATTTGATATAGACAATTACGATATTGTAAAAGAGAGTGCTTCTGCGGAATTTACAAACAGCAATAGCGGTCTTATCGCCGGAAATATGTCGCAGTTTTCTTCATCGGATATTCTGACCTCGGAAGATATGACGATACTTGCAACGGTCAATACCGATGAAAGCCGTGGTATAAACAATCAGAGCTATATTGTAACGTCTGTCTATAAGGACGGCAAGTGGGGTACACCTGAAAGAATAAATGACAGTGTGTACAGCGAGCTTGCACCGAAGCTGTATAAGAGCGGTGACGATATATTCCTTATATATCAGCAGGCAACAAAGGAATTTGCCGATGACGCCGCCAACAGTGAAATAACGGATAATATCGGTATCGCAGTTTCAAAATTCAATCCCGACACGATGAAGTTTGAAAACACGAATATGATATACAGCAAAGAGGGATACAGCTTTGCTCCGAAAACTGACGGAAATCTTGCGGTATGGGTAAATAACGGGGACGGTAATCCGTTCGGCAACACCGATAATAACAGCATTGTTATTTATGACGGAGAGAATGTAACAGAACTAAAAACGGAGATCGGCAACGTTCTTTCGGCTGATGTCGGTACACTGGCAGGCAACAGTTATATAGCCTATACTGTCGATAAGGACGGCGATCTGACGACCACAGACGATATACAGCTTTATATCACTTCTTTTGACGGCAGTAAAACAAATCTTGTTGCGCAGGGTGATATAGACAGTATTGCATTCAGCAATAAAAAATATGATATGTTGCTGTGGAGCGATGGCGGAAAGCTGAGTTATCTCAATTCAGAGAATACGGATTTTGTAATCAGTACCGATAAGATTATCGGCAACTGCTTCGGAGTGCTTGATGACAATACGATATACTATTTCGACAGTGCAAATCAGTCAGAGAGCGGTTTATATGTGATGAATTATAACGGCACAGACTGGACTATGCCATATCTTTATTCTTCAACAGACGGTAATGTTGTCTATGCAGGTTCGGACGGTTATAATGTATTCTACAGCACCTGTGACGATGAAACGTACAGCGGTCAGAGAAAGCTGTATTCGGTAAAGATAAAAACGGTCAGCGATATACAGGTCAACTATATTGATTTTAATCCGGCATATCTTGTCAATTCCTCACAGATACCGATAGATGTATCGCTTACTAACAACGGCTCGGAAACGGTGCAGACGGCAGCGTTCAGAATATCCGATGAGCAGATGAACACGATAAACACCTATACACTGGAAAACCTTAATATAGAGCCCGGCGAAACGTCGGAATGCACCCTGCTTATTAAGCCTGAAGACAACTGTATCGGCAAGAAGATATATGTTACTGTGGCAGAGCCTTCCGATCCATCGGTGCTTACAGATGAGGCACTTGACGCTTATCTTAAAAACGACAGAACTCCCGAAAACAACAGATACGGTCTTGACTTTACTAAATCTGACCTTGAGGTGAAAACGGAAGAGTATAAGTTTGGCGAAAGCCATTCGCTTATATTTACCGTTCTTAACAACACCGATGTTGTAACAGGCGGAACGCTGAAGGTATCTGACAGCACGGGTAAGGAGATACTCAGCAGACACTTTGACGATATTTCGTTCAACGAATCCAAGATTGCCGAGCTTGATGAATCGGAGCTTGTGCCGGAGGGCAAATTCAGCGATGAGATAACGGTTACCGTTATCAGCGACAATGACGAATATTATGACTACAACAATACGGCTACACAGTGGATCTCGCTCACGTTTGACGAGAAGTTCGACGATTTTTCGGCAACGGATATAAATAAGAACGGTCTGACATTGAAATGGGACGGCATATCGGAAAAATGCGGAGTTTTCATTGAACAGCTTGTCGGTGACGAGTGGAAAGAGACAGCAACTCTGAATGACGGTTCTGTAGGCAAATATGCTGTCAGCGGACTTACGGAATCAACAAAATACGAGTTCAGAATAAGAGCATTTAAAAATTACGGCAGTGAAACAGGCTACAGCGAATGTAAAATGCTTGAGGTAAGCACCTGCCATGTGTTTGGCGAATGGCGAACCACGGTTAAGCCCACCTGCACTGAGGGCGGTGAAATGATACGCAGCTGCTCGGTATGCGGGGCGGAGGAAACCAAGACGATTGATGCACTCGGACATGATTATTCTGATCAGTGGACGGTCGATGAAGAAGCCGACTGCGTTAATGACGGCTCGAAGTCAAGACATTGCTCAAGATGCGATGCAAAGACAGATGTTACTGTAATTGAGGCAAAGGGTCATACAGAGGTTGTCGACAAGGCGGTAGCGGCAACGTGTACTGCGGACGGATATACCGAGGGCAAGCACTGCTCGGTTTGTAATGCGGTTATTGTGGCACAGGAAAAAATAGCGGCTACGGGACATAAATATGTTGAAACCGTGGTTGAACCAAGCTACAGCAACAGAGGGTATACATTGTACGAATGTTCGGTGTGCGGTTACAGCTATAAGGATAATTATGAGGAACAGCTTATAGTTCCTGCGGTTACGGGTTTTGCTTCCGGCTCGCAGACAAAATCATCGGCGGTACTCGGCTGGGATAAGGTTTCCTGTGCGGACGGATATGCGGTCGAACTGTACACGGGCGGAAAGTGGAACGAGGTGTTCAGGACTTCCGACAGCAGTGTTACAAGCTGTACTGTAGATTCTCTCAAGGCGGATTCGATCTATACGCTCAGGATAATGGCATTCAAAGATACCGATGACGGCACTGTCTATAGCGACTACACAAGACTTGCGGTAAAGACTAAGCTTTCAGGTGTTACGGGGCTGAAGGCGCAGGGCGTTACGGCTACGGCGGTAAAGCTGGACTGGGCAAGAAATGCAGGTGCTACGGGCTACATAATCGAGCAGTACAAGGGCGGAAAGTGGACGCAGATTGCAGTTACCAAAAACAATTACACTCTCACCTTTACTGTCAAGGGGCTTGCGGAATGCACTCCGTATTCATTCCGTGTAAAAACGTATAAGAATGACGGCGGCAAGACAAATTACAGCGACTATGTGACTGTCAAAGCGTCAACGCTTTTAGGTACGGTGAAGAACGCCAAGGTCACATCAACTACAGGAACGTGGATAACTCTCGAATGGGCTAAGAATGACAAGGCTACAGGCTATTCTATAGAGCAGTATAAGGGTGGTAAGTGGACGGTAATCGCTACCACGAAGAATAATACCACGCTTAAGTTCACGGTAAAAGGGCTGAGAAACGATACCACATATTCATTCAGAATAAAAGCGTATAAAACGGTCGGAGATACAACAACTTACGGAAGTTATGTAAGAATAGTCGGAACGACTGATATACCGAATGTTGCAAAGTTTACTGGTTCTGCGGTTTCTGCAAGTGCGGTAAAGCTTGACTGGAGCAAGAATGATAAGGCTACGGGCTATGTTATCGAGCAGTATAAGGGTGGACGGTGGACTGAAATCAAGGCTGTGGATAATGATATTACCGAAATCACGGTTGAGGGGCTTGCAAAGGGTACGGCATATACGTTCCGCATCAAATCTGTCAAAACGGTTGACGGTGCGGACAAGAGCAGTGAGTATGCAAGCGTTAAGGTTAAAACGGCTGAGTAAGTTTTAAATATCACAGCCCACCGCTACGGGATTTTCTGTGGCGGTGGGTCAAATTTTACCCTTTTGGGTATTGTAACTTTGCCGAAAGAGTTATATTATAATTAATAGGGAAAGTGTAGTGCAGGGTGCGGCAACTTTCGTTACTTTTACAATTCAAGGAGGGTTTTGATATGAAATACAGAAAATTAGCAAGCGGATTTGTGGCGGCGGCAATGGCGGTCGGCGTTTTCGCTACACCGTTCGGAGAGGCGCTTCCTGTCATAAGGGAGAGCGTTGCTGTCAATGCAGGGGCAGAGGTGTACGGAGATTTTGAGTACAGCGTTTCGGGCGATACAGCCGAAATAACAAAATATAAGGGCAGTGCAAGTACGTTGGTGATACCGTCTGAAATTGACGGAAAAAAGGTGACCGGTATAGGAAGAATGGCATTTGCAAGCTGTACAACGCTCACCGATGTAACCATACCGGACAGCGTGACAAGCATAGGAGATTGGGCGTTTTCGGATTGTGACACTATCGTGAGCGTAAAAATACCGGACACAGTTACATATTTGGGAGAATACGCATTCAGAAGCTGTAGTTCGCTTACGAGCGTGCATATACCGAAGGGTATTAAAACAATCGAAATGAGAGCGTTTCTCTCCTGCAGTTCTCTCGAAAGCCTGACTATTCCGGAAAACATAACAAGCATCGGACTTGGTGCGTTCAGCTTATGTAAAAAGCTGAACGATGTCACTATACCCGGAAATGTGAAAACTGTCGGGGAAGACGCATTCAGCAATTGTACCGGGCTTTTAAACGTGACAATATCAGACGGTGTTACGAGCATAGGTAAGAGTGCATTTGCAAGCTGTCATTTGCTGAAGAATATAACGATAGCGGACAGCGTTACAAGCATCGGAGATGACGCATTCTATTGGTGCAGTGATCTGACAAGCGTCAAGCTGCCGAAGAATCTTGATAAGATAAACAGTTATACTTTCAGATTCTGTAAAGGGCTTACGGATATAAGCATACCGGACAGCGTTGCGAGCATAGGCAGATGTTCGTTTATGGGTTGTGAAGCGCTCACAAAAGTGATAATACCGAAAAGTGTGACGGTAATCGACGAGAGTGCTTTTTACGGCTGTAAAACGCTTACTGACGTAACCATACCGGAGGGCGTTACAACCATCGGCGAAGATGCGTTTTGTGGCTGCACGGCTCTGCTTAGCGTAAAGATACCTGAGAGCGTTACAGCCATAGACAGTCATGCTTTCGGATATAATGAGAGTTATACGAAGATCGCCGGTTTCAAGGTATACTGCTATAAGAACAGTGCGGGCGAAAAATACGCAAATGACAACGGCTTTATCTGTGAACCGGTTGCGGTTACAACGGTTGACGCTGTGACTGGTTTTGACGCAGATAAGGTTACGAGCGGTTCTGCTACGCTGAAATGGGATAAGGTTTCCGGTGCGGACGGATATGCGGTCGAACTGTACACGGGCGGAAAGTGGAACGAGGTGTTCAGGACTTCCGACAGCAGTGTTACAAGCTGTACTGTAGGTTCTCTCAAGGGCAATTCGACCTACAGCCTGAGGATAAGAGCCTTTGCAGGAACGGTCTACAGCGACTACACAAGGCTTGCGGTAAAGACCAAGCTTGCAAATGTCGCAGGGCTTAAGGCACAGGGCGTTACGGCTACGGCAGTAAAGCTGGACTGGGCAAGAAATGCAGGTGCTACGGGCTATATAATCGAGCAGTATAAGGGCGGTAAGTGGACGCAACTTGCGGTTACGAAAAATAACACGACATTGACATTCACGGTCAAGGGGCTTGCGGAATGCACTCCGTATTCATTCCGTGTAAAAGCGTATAAGAATGACGGCGGCAAGACAAATTACAGCGACTATGTGACTGTCAAAGCGTCAACGCTTTTAGGTACGGTGAAGAACGCCAAGGTCACATCAACTACAGGAACGTGGATAACTCTCGAATGGGCTAAGAATGACAAGGCTACCGGCTATTCTATCGAGCAGTACAAGGGCGGTAAGTGGACGGTAATCGCTACTACGAAAAACAACACAACTCTTAAGTTCACGGTTAAGGGGCTTAAGAATGATACCACCTATTCGTTCAGAATAAGGGCGTATAAGACTGCCGGCGGTGTTACAGCTTACAGCGATTATGTGAGAATTGC
>ENA-OYXE01000490-OYXE01000490.1-human-gut-metagenome-genome-assembly--contig:-NODE-490-length-12150-cov-4.731873_pt1 | contig 12150 bp, 3 predicted proteins | sample MGYA00244175_ERZ653407 | MGnify/ENA primary metagenome ERZ653407 (study PRJEB26926, sample SAMN06165181) | human gut metagenome | biome: ENVO:00009003; feature: ENVO:2100002; material: ENVO:00002003... | reverse complement strand
ACGAGATGTAGAGAGGTCTCGTGGGCTCGGAGATGTGTATAAGAGACAGAAAAAGATGGATAAGGTGGCAGCAAAGAAGTTCCTGTCTAAAGGAAAAATCCATTATAAGGATCTGGTATCAAGAAAAACAGGGAGACAGTATGAAGCAACTGTGGAGATGGTCGATCCCGGAGAGGGAAATGTACAGTTCAATCTGATTTTTCCACAACGATAAGTAGTGTATTGCAGGCAGTCTAAGGACTGTCTGTTTTAATACAAATATATGAAAGAGAGGACCTTAGCATGAAGAAAAAAGGTAATTTTAGAAAAGTAGTATCTGGCTTGCTGGCAGGCATGACAATGCTTAGTACAGTGCTGTCTCCGATGACGGCATATGCAGCGGAGATCCAGCCAGAGGAAAAACCTCCACTTTATGAGGAAGTGAAAGACCTTCTGGATGAAGATGAGGTGGTGACTGCCAAAGATTATGAAATTGAAACAGGCAGTGTATTTGATGTGAAATCAGATTACACGGGACTGGAAATCAAGGATGATAACAAGGTCAAAGTCACATTTGAGGAAGCAAAGAATGACAAGAATGAGGATTTTACGACAGATCATGCGGACACTTACAAAGCGGTCTATTATGTGGAACCGGTAAATCAGGAGCATCCGAAGTACCAGATCAGCCGAAAACTGATTGTGCGTGAGAAAGAAACAGAAGTACAGACAGAGGCGGCAGGAGGTGAAGCAATGACCGAATCCAAAACAGCTGGCAGTGAACAGCAGACAGAGGAAGCGGAGGATTCAGAAGCAGACTCGGAATTGCTTCCAACAGAAAAAGTGACGGAAAGTGAGATAGAAGAATTTGATTCTCAGGCAAGCGAACTATTACCGGACATGGAAGAAGATACTGAAAATACAACAGATCCGGAAACAGGTCTTACAGTATCGGATGCAATGGAGCAGGCGGAAGAAGAAGGAATTGATTTATATGCCATGGAAGCTGGTGAAACAGTCACTTTTATGGCAAAGACAAGTGCAAGAAGTGTACAGAAAGTATCTGTTACCAGAGGAACACTGTATCGTTATGCAGATTATGGTTATGGTTCTTATCTGACCTATCAGTATACGGTTCAGTTTGGAAATGTATCTGCGACTGCTTACTGTGTACAGCCATCAAAACCGGGACCAGGAACAGGTAATTATACCATTAGTAAAGTCGGAGATGGAAAAACATTAGCTAAGGTATGTTATTACGGAACCAAGGCAGCAGGAGATGAAGGATTTTTTACAGAAGAGAATGGTTATGGAAATCTTAGTGCTGGAGCAAAATTCATTCTTGTCCATCTGGCGGCTTCGTATGCTAATGGAAGTGGCGATGCTTTTTCCGGAGCGAATAGTACAGCCAAGAATTTAGCAATGAAATTGTATAATTATTGTGTTTCACAGCCGGAAATACCGGATGTAGCAATGTCATTTTCTGATGCAGATGTTAAAGCTTATGTGGATGGCAATTCACAGAGAACCAAAGATATTACATTCAAAGCAGATAAGCTACAGACAATTACGATGAAGCTTCCGTCTGGTGTGAAACTTCATAATCTGAGCACAGGCACAACCAGTAAAGCCGGTGCAAGTGTAGAAATTTGCGGAGGAACAAAGTTTTATCTTTCTGCACCACTGACACAGGTGAGTGACGTGGCACAGAGCTGGTCTTCTACAATGAAGGGAAGTATTACAAAAGATTACTCTGCTTATAAAATTACCACCGGATCTGACACGCAGGATCTTGCGTTGGTATTTGGTGAAGGTATAACAGATGAAAAATATATTGACTTCAAAGTATCCTGGATTGAGCAGGCTACGATCGAAATCGTAAAGAAAGACGATACAGCGGGTGTCAATCTTGCAGGTGCAGTATTCGGTGTATACAGCGATGAGGCTTGTACAAAGCTGATCACTCAGATGCCGGCAACAGATAAGAATGGAAAATCTTCTGTTACGATCATCAAGACACAGGATACCGTTTATCTGAAAGAGATCACAGCACCACAGGGATATGTAGTAAATGCAACGGCAACAAATGTAAAACTGGTAGCAAGTAAGACCTCAGCTGTAACCGTGGAAAATAAGGAACAGCTGGCAGAGCTTACCATTTACAAAGAAGGACAGGTTCTGACCGGAGCAGATGTCAGTGAAAATGGAACGGTATTTCAGTATGAAAACCGCAGACAGAAAAATGCAGTGTATAACGTGTATGCCGGGGCAGATATCGTAACAGCTTATGGCACAAAAGTGTACAGCAAAGGTGACCTTGTAAAAGAAAACCTGACAACAGGTGAGAATGGTTCTGTCACACTGAAAAACCTGCATCTTGGAACCTACGTGGTAAAAGAAACAAAAGCACCGGACTCTTTCTATAACGGCAGCGAAGAAAAGTCAGTGACTCTAACTTATGCTGGTCAGAACAAAGAAGTTGTATTTGCAGATGTGACTTTTAACAACGAGAGACAGAAAGCAGATGTTTCCGTAGTAAAACAGGATAAAGACACCAAGAAACCACTGAAAGGCGGTATTTTTGCGCTGTATGCATCCGATGATATCAGAAATGCAGACGGAAGCGTTGTTGTGAAAAAAGGAACGCTGATTGAGAAAGTAACTACTGGCGCAGACGGAACTGCAAAATTTACAGCAGATCTTCCGATTGGATATTCCTATTCTGTAAAAGAAGATCAGGCGCCGGAAGGCTATGTAAGAAATACAGAAGATGTGTATACGTTCAAGTTTTCTTACACCAATGATAAAGAAGCAACCGTATCTTTTGCCCATACCTTCAGCAATGACCGTGTGACAGCAAAAATCAATCTTTATAAAGTGGATAAAGAGACAGGAAAAGCAGTACCACAGGGAGATGCCGCACTGAAAGGTGCAGTTTATGGTCTGTATGCCCGTGAAGATATCGTGCATCCGGATGGAGCAACTGGAACTATTTATAAAGCAGGAGAACAGGTAGCTTCTCTTACAACAGATGACAAAGGACAGTCTTCTGTAGATGGCTTATATCTTGGCAAATATTATGTCAAAGAGATTACACCGCCGACCGGATACCTGGCAGATACAGAAGAGCATGATCTTACGTGCAGTTATGAAGGAGATATGACAGCGGAAGTAAAAAGAGAGTGCACTTCCAGTGAGCAGGTCATCAAGCAGCCATTCCAGGTCATCAAAGCAGCCAACAATGGAAAGACCGATGCAGATCTGTTGTCCGGCGCAGGATTTACTGTTTATCTGAAATCTTCCCTCACAAAAAAAGCAGACGGAAGTTATGATTTTGATTCTGCCAAACCTGTAGTGAGTGGCGAAAATGGAGCAACTGAGATTTTCACAGATGAAAAAGGATATGCCTGCAGTATTCCATTACCATTTGGAAGCTATATCGTGCGTGAAACTACAACACCGCACAACTACAAGCCAGTCGATGATTTTGAAGTGAATATCACAGAACATCATCCGAATGAGCCACAGATCTGGCGAGTGCTTCTGGATGAAGAGTTTAAGGCAAAACTGAAAATCGTGAAAAAAGATGATGACACAAAGAAATCCGTCTTGATTGCAGGAACAGAATTTAAAGTGTACGACCTTGACAACAAAAAGTACGTGGAACAGGTAACAACTTACCCAGTGACAACCACTCATAAGTCCTATTTTACCGACAGTCAGGGATATCTGATCATGCCGAAGAATCTGAAGATCGGACATTACCGGATTGAGGAAGTCAACGCACCGGAAGGGTACACAATCAACAAGAACTATGTAGAGATTGCAGTGGATGCAAACACAGCATACAAGATGGATTCTGAGAGCGGAGATGCCATTATTACGGTAGATTACGAGAACCATCCGGTAAAAGGAAAGCTGACAATCTATAAAAAAGGTGAGATGCTGACCGGATTTAAAAAGGATTTTGTTTATGAAGAAAGATACCTGAAGGGTGCGGAATTTAATGTCTATGCAGCTGAAAATATCTATACACCGGATTATCAGAAAGATGAAAACGGAAACAGGCAGCTGATCTATGCGAAGGATGCACTGGTAACAACTGTTACGACCGGGGAAGATGGAAAAGCAGTTGCAGAGAATCTGCCGCTTGGTTCTTACTATGTGGTAGAAAAGACTGCACCGGAAGGATTCGTTCTGAACCATGACAGATCAGAAGTCGCATTTGTCTATGCCGATCAGGATACACCTGTGATTGAACAGGAAGTGACTGTTGGCGATGACCGACAGAAAGTTGCAATCCAGGTAGAAAAACAGGATGCAGAGAATGGTGCAACCGTAGCAGGGGCTGTCTTTGGTATCTATAACAAAGAGGATATCAAGGCAGATGGAAAAGTGATTGTGAAAGCAGATACACACTTACAGAAAATGACTTCTGATAATGATGGTCTTGCAGCATGTACGCTGGATCTGCCACTTGGACAGTATTATGTGAAAGAGTTAAAAGCACCGGCGGGATTTGTATCCTCTGATGAAGTTCTGAATCTGGATGCTTCTTACCAGGGACAGGATGTGAAGACAGTAAAACTGAAAACAGTGAAAAAGAACCAGCCGACAACAGTAGAAATCAAAAAATCTGATGTAACAACAGGTGTGGAACTGGATGGGGCAAAACTCACCGTTCTTGATAAAGAAGGAAATGTTGTGGATCAGTGGACTTCTGTAAAAGATCAGCCACATGTGATCAAACGACTGACAGTTGGAGAGGAATACACACTTCGTGAGGAAATGGCACCTTATGGTTATCTGAAAGCAACGGATGTGAAGTTCACGCTGGAAGATACCGCAGAGATTCAGAAAGTAGAGATGAAAGATGAAGTACCGACAGGACTTCTGATCATCAACAAAAATGGAGAGTTTTTGGATAAAGTGACACTTCTGGACAATGTAAAAGGTACTGTGGAGCATCTCTTTGAATATGTAACTGGAAGTCTTACAGATGTAACTTTCGATGTATTTGCTGCGGAAGATATCAAAGCGGCAGATGGTGTCAGCGAAGATTATTTCAAAGCAGATGAAAAAGTAGGAACCATTACTACGGATTCCAATGGTATTGCACAGATGGGAGATCTACCGGCTGGCAAGTACTATGTGAAGGAAGTAAAAACTGCCCATGGTTATGTGCTGGATGGAGAGCCGAGATATGTTGATCTTTCCTACCGTGATCAGGACACACCAGTCATTACTTATGATGAGAAATGGCAGAATGCCCGTCAGAAAGTAAAGGTTACGGTTCTGAAGAAAGAAAAAGATACAGACCGTGTCCTTGCAGGTGGTGTCTTCGGTCTTTATACCAGTGAAGATATCAAAAATGCAAAGGGCGAGGTACTCCTTGAGAAAGACAGCCTGATCGAGCAGCGAGTAACGGATGAAAAAGGACAGATTACTTTTACGGCAGATCTTCCGGTAGATGGAAAATACTATGTGAAAGAAATCTTTGCGCCGGACGGATTTGTTACAACAGAAGAAGTACAGGAATTTACCTTTGAATATGCCGGAGAAGACCAGGCAGAAGTAAGCTACGACTTTACTTTTGAAAATCAGCCAACCACAGTGGAGCTGTCCAAAACAGACCTGACAACAGGTAAAGAACTTCCAGGTGCACACCTGAAAGTAACGGATTCAGATGGCAATACAGTAGATGAATGGACTTCTACGGAAGAATCCCATGTGATCAAAGAACTGGTTGTTGGTAAGAAATACACCATGACAGAGACAAAACCGTCAGATGGATATGTCACTGCAGAAAGTATTACTTTCACAGTAGAGAATACAGCAGAGGTTCAGAAGCATGAGATGAAAGATGATGTGACAAAAGTAGAGATCAGTAAGACGGATATCACAGGAGAAACTGAGATTCCGGGTGCGAAACTGACGATTCTCGATAAGGATGATCAGGTAGTAGAGAGCTGGACTTCCACAGAGGAAGCACACTATATCGAAAAACTGCCAATCGGTAAATATACCTTACGTGAAGAGCAGGCACCGAAAGGATATCTTATGACTGCTGATGTGAAGTTCACGCTGGAAGATACCGGAGAAATCCAAAAAGTGGTTATGAAAGATGATACTGCTAAGGGAAAAGTGATTCTCAATAAGATAGATAAATCGTCAGGAGAACCACTGAAAGGGGTAGAATTTGAACTCCGTGACAGCAAAGGGAAAGTTCTGGAAACCTTAAAGACAGATGCTGCCGGTCATGCAGAAAGCAAGCTGTATGAGATTGCCACATTTAAGAATGGCAAATATGATACCGCTATCAAGTATTATCTGGTGGAAACAAAGACACTGGATGGATACACGCTGGATCAGACCAAGCATGAAGTGACATTTTCTTATGTGAATGACAGTACACCAGTTGTGGAAGTTACTTTCAATCTGACAAACGAGAAACCGGAAGTTCCAGAAACACCGAACACACCGGAGACACCACAGTCCCATGAAGAGACGAAGGTATCAAACGCACCGAAAACAGGTGACAGCACGAATATCTGGCTGCCAATCCTTCTTCTGATAATCTCTACAGGAGGAATGGCAGGACTTTATATCAGCAGGAAAAGGAAAAGCAAATAAGGAAACCAACGGTTATGATTGGGAGCTTCTATGTGAGGCTCCCTTTTTCATACAAAAAAATCACAGAAAGGAACAGAAAACTATGATGAAAACAATGGAAAAAAGACAGGAAGCACGAAAAAACCAGGAGAAAACTTTAAAGAGAATGATGGCTTATCAGAAGAAAGCCGAGCAGATGGTCAGCAGAAAAAGAATGAACCATCACATGATCAGAAAGGGGTAAAAGCGTATGATGAACAGAAAAGAATTTTATGAATATGTCAAAGACAATGTAAAGGAGTATCTGCCAGAGTCTTATAAGGACGCAGAAATTAAACTGCAGGAAGTAGAAAAAAACAACGGGTTGAAGTTGACAGGTATTACGATTCCAAACGGAGATCAGAGAATCGTACCGACAGTCTATCTGGATTCCCTCTACCAGGAATATATCCATGGAAAAGATGTAGACTCTTGTGTTGGCGATGTGGCTGATATGCGTATTGAGGCACAGGGAAAAGCAGAATTTCTTGATATGGGAGTACCTGACATTTTTGATTATGAAAAAATGAAGGAAAAACTGCAGGTGAGAATCTGTGACAAGGAATGGAATACCGATCGTCTGGCAGATAAAGTAGTCACAGAACACGGAGATTTTGCAGCTTATTATGCAGTAAATCTGGAGGAAAATGGAGAGGGAATCAGCAGTATTCCAGTAACTGTTTCTCTGATGAACGAATGGGGAGTATCTGTCGAACAGATTCAAGCAGATGCGATGATGGCAGATAAGAACAGAGGTGTGCAACTGGTGGATATGACACAGATTGTCGAATCCATGATTTTTGGAGGAACACCGAAGAACCTTTTGAATGAAAAACTGGATATGGAAACCGTGGAGAATCCAATGTTCTGCCTTACCAATGAATCAAAGATGAATGGAGCTTCCCTATTACTGCAGGAAGATATTCGTAAACAGATTGGGGAATGCCTGGGAAGCGATTACTTTGTCATCCCATCTTCCGTTCATGAAGTGCTGATTCTTCCTGATAATGGTATTTTTCAGGTTCCAGAATTAAATGCGATGGTACAGGAAGTCAATGAGACACAGGTGGAAAGACAGGAACAGCTTTCTGACAAGGTTCAGTTCTGTGATAAAAAGACCGCAGTAATGGAAAATGCCGAGCGCAGGGAAGCTCGTTTGGAGAAAGAAAAGGCAACCGAGAAAGCGGAAGTAAAAGGTGGAATCCATGGAAGACTGGAGAAAGCTAAGGCAGAAATCAAGGCAAAAGAGGCAGACAAAGTGCCGAAGAATAAGTCAAAAGATCTTGCCGCAGCATTATAAAGAAAAGTAACGATGATTTTAAGGGGACTGTGCCAAGCAGTCCCTGATTTTATGAAAAGGAGTAGCACATGGCAAATAAATTATATGCAATGGAACAGCTGACGGAAGAGGTGGCAAAAGATGTAGCTGCCAGTCCGCAGGAATGGATGCGGTTCCTAAACACTGCATCCAAACTGTACAAATACACTTTTCCAGAACAGCTTTTAATTTATGCACAGCGACCGGAAGCAACTGCCGTAGCATCCATGGAAATCTGGAATCAGAAGATGTACCGATGGATCAAAAAGGGATCTAAGGGGATTGCCTTGATTGACAATACTTCCGGACCGAAAACAAAGCTTCGGTATGTATTTGATGTGCAGGACACTTATAAAGTGCGGAATCTTGGAAAGGATCCTCAGTTATGGAATCTTCCAGTAGAAGGAGAACATCTGGTGGCAGATTATCTGCAGGAGCAGTTATCACTGGAAGATACAGAAGGAGGACTTGCTGAAAGTCTGCATCAGGCAGCGAAGGAGAGTATGCAGGAATGGCTTCCAGATGCATTGGAAGAACTGAGACTGGATGTGACAGGGACATTTTTGGAAGAACTGGACGAACAGAATCAGGAAGTAGAATTCCGGGAACTGATGACCAATAGTGTCTGGTATGTATTACTAAACAGGTGTGGACTGGATGTACAGGAGTATCTGGATGCAGAGGATTTTCGGCATATTACGGACTTCAATCAGCTGAAAGTGTTAGGACATCTGGGAAGTGCAGTCAACGAAATCAGCAGACCAGTCCTGATGCAGATTGGACGATATGTTCTGAATGATCTGGAAAATGACCTGAAAACGGTTGCAAAAGAAAAAGAAGTAGCTTATAATGAATTTAACACGTTAATTCGTGAAAGTAATATAGATAACACAGAAGATAGAGAAGAAAAAAAGGAGGAAACAGACTATGAGAGAGATCAGTTACAGCCAGAACGGAGAGTATCAGATTCCAGATATCAGCCTGGAAGAGACGAGAGGAACCATCGGCAAGTACGGAATGATGCGGAAAGAGTATCTGAGAAATCACAAGGTAGCCAGGTTCAACATTCTGACACTGCAGAACCGTCTGGACAGTCATCTGATGGAGATCGACAGCCAGGCAAGACAGAGAGTAGACGACCTGATGAACGAACTTCTGGAGAAAGATCCGGCACCGGACAAAATGGCAGACGGGATGGCATGGACCAGACACATGAACCAGATCAAGGCACAGGCAGAGGAGCTGGTGATTCAGGAGATTATTTACAGTTAAGTCTGTTCCCAACAGAAGAGGAACAGTTAGGAGAAATAAGGAAAGCGGCAGCTGCATTGGAACAGCCAGCCGCTTTTCTTATTTCCGATGAAGTGGTAAATGATATTCTCCGTACGGGAAGCGGACAGAAAAATACACTGTTTCATATTACAGCAAGACTGATTGAAGGTCTGGATAATGAAGAAATGCGGAGTTTTCTGAAAGATGAATATGGAACTGGTGGCAAAGGATTTACCATAGATGGTCAGAAAATCAGTATCTGGTATGACAATGATGGTATCCGTATCCGGCGAGGGGACTCTGCCAGAAGAAACTTTGACCGCATGGTTACGTGGGAAGAAGCAGCGAACAGAATTCGGGATATGTATGAGGATGGAAATTACGTGGATAATTTGATTTCCAATAATGCCATTGAACAGGAGCAGGAAGAAATGACCAATCTTCTTGCACTTCATTTTCGGGATACTTGCAGAAACTGGGAAAAGAAACAATCATATTCAGACTGGCAGGATGTAGTGAGTGGAGCATGGACAGATCAAGAGGAAGCAGATGCGATTGTCTATCGTTTTGAATGGCTGCAGAAATACATGGATGAGAATCCGGGAGATTATCACCGCTGGGAGATTCAGCATAATCCGGAATATCTCCAACGCTTTCAGGATCTTCAGAGGGAGCGTTCCTGGGTAGACCAGAAATTTACGGTCGAACGTCCGGCACTTTCCTTTATTACACAAGATGAAATAGATGCTGTCCTTAGAAGAGGCGGCATTACAGCCGGAGGGCGCAACCGGATCTATGAGTATTTCATGGAGCATCATGATATGAAAGATGCAGCAGAGTTCCTGAAAAATGAGTATGGAACAGGTGGTGCATCACCTGGGATACCGGGAGCGTATGAATCTGATGCCTCACATGATGCAAAAGGATTAAAACTTGCGAAAGGAAAGATTGGCAGTCCAGAAGTAGAAATTCTATTAAAATGGAATAAGGTTGCAGAACGTGTCCGTCAGCTGATCCGCACCGATGATTTCTTATCACCGGAAGAATTGGAAAAGTATGAAGAGCGGCAGGAAGCACAGAGACTGGCAGATTTGGAAGAAGCACAGCAGATGTTAGGAGAACAGCTGGAGCAGGATACTTTGACAGCGGAAGATATAACTGATTTGCGATTAGTTGATTCAGAATATATGTCTGGTACCAGAACAAAAATCCACGATTTTGATTGCAAAGTTAAGGGAGAAGCGAATCGGCTTCAATACACATTAGAATATCATGATGATGGAGAAGGTTTCACGATTCATACGGAAAAAGATGATATTTGGAATCGAATGTCAACACAAGAATTGGAACGTCTGGATGTAAAACTCGGACAAGAAGTACTTTATTATCATTATCACAACAAAACTGTAAATGCGGATACTTTAGATGAATTACGGGAAATCAGGGAAGAAATTATGGAGGAAGAGTCCTCGTATTTTACTGCTATTTCTCAACGTGTGTGGACAGATTATGATAAAAAAGAAAAAGAATTATCTGGAGAAGTTGAGGTATCGGAAGAAAAAGAATCTTTGGAAGAGATTAACGGAATATCAGAAACGATTCCAGCAACGAACTTCCGCATCACAGATGATGAGCTTGGACAGGGTACAGCAAAAGAAAAGTTCCGTGCCAATATCATGGCTATCCAGTTGTTAAAGAAATGTGAGGATGAGAATCGCAATGCAACACCGGAAGAACAGGAAATCTTATCCAGGTACGTTGGCTGGGGAGGTCTTGCAGATGCATTTGATGAGACAAAAGCTGCATGGGAGACAGAATATTTGGAATTAAAGACGGTTCTTACACCAGAGGAATATGCTGCAGCCAGAGCTTCCACCTTAAATGCTCATTATACACAGCCGATTGTGATTGAAAGTATGTATCAGGTGTTGGAGAATCTGGGATTTACAAAGGGAAATATTCTGGAGCCGTCTATGGGAGTTGGTAACTTCTTTGGAATGCTTCCGGAGAATCTAAACCAGTCCAAACTCTATGGTGTGGAACTGGACAGCATCAGTGGTAGAATTGCAAAGTTGCTCTATCCAGATGCCAATATTCAGATTAAAGGTTTTGAGAAGACAGATTATCCTAATGATTTTTTTGATGTGGCGATTGGAAATGTGCCATTTGGTGCATACAAGGTCAATGACCGTCAGTATGATCGCTACAATTTCATGATTCATGATTACTTTCTTGCCAAGACTATAGATCAGTTACGTCCAGGCGGCGTGGCTGCACTGATCACAACAAAGGGAACCATGGATAAAGCATCACCGGAAGTTCGGAAATATCTGGCAGAGCGTGCAGACCTGCTGGGCGCAATCCGACTGCCGAACACAGCTTTTAAGGCAAATGCAGGAACAGAAGTCAGTGCTGATATCCTGTTTTTCCAGAAGAGGGAAAGCCTTACGAAAGAAATGCCGGAATGGATAAATCTGGATAGTGATGTCAATGGCATTACAGTCAATCAGTATTTTGTTCAGCATCCGGAAATGATTCTGGGTGAGATGAAAGAAGTGTCCGGTCCGTATGGTATGGAAACAACCTGTGCTCCAATGGAAGGAGCTGATTTAGAATTACAGTTAGCAGAAGCAGTGAAACACATCAAGGGAAGCATGGCACCGGTAGTAGATGTGGAGACAGAACTGGATGAGATGCCAGAGAGTATTCCAGCAGATCCAAATGTGCGAAATTACAGTTATACGGTGGTAGATGATCAGGTATATTACCGTGTCAACTCTTTGATGAATCAGGTGAAAATGCCTGCCGCTACTGCAGAACGTGTAAAAGGGATGGTTGCAATCCGTGATACTGTTCGTGAATTGATCGCCATGCAGATGGAGGAATTTGTAGCAGACGAAGAAATCCAGAAACAGCAGGAGAAACTGAAT
>ENA-OYXE01000486-OYXE01000486.1-human-gut-metagenome-genome-assembly--contig:-NODE-486-length-12237-cov-6.585044_pt1 | contig 12237 bp, 8 predicted proteins | sample MGYA00244175_ERZ653407 | MGnify/ENA primary metagenome ERZ653407 (study PRJEB26926, sample SAMN06165181) | human gut metagenome | biome: ENVO:00009003; feature: ENVO:2100002; material: ENVO:00002003... | reverse complement strand
TCTTTGGTTACTTTCTGTCGCAACAGAAAGTAACAACTTCGCCTCCGCAGAGGCGGCTGGAGCAGCAAAAAAGACATGCCCGATATTGAACATCAAGCATGCCTTTCGCTGCAACAAGCGAAAATCACCCCAGATACTGCACCGCCAGAATCACAACGCCCAGCACCACCAAAACCACGCCGACCACCCGGTTGAGCGTCTCCGGCTTCGATTTGTTCGCAATTTTCGCGGCAATCTGAGCGAACAGCAGCGTGAACGCCATGCACAGCGCCAGCGTCCATCCGTCCGGCAATCCGCCGATGGTGAAGTGGCTGACCGCGCCCGTCAGCGCCGTGAACGCCATGATGAACACACTCGTGCCGACGGCGGTTTTCAGCTCATAGCCCATGACGGAGGTCAGAATCAGCAGCATCATCATGCCGCCGCCCGCGCCGACGAAGCCGCAAATCATGCCGATGAACGCGCCGCAGACAATCGACTGCACCATGCGCTTCTTTTTGCTCACGTTCTGCATGGCTTCGCGCGTCGTCATCACCGGGCGGATGATGAACTTGATGCCCAGCAGCATCGTCATCAATACGCTGAAGCTGCCCATCGTTCGGCTCGGCACAAGGCTTGCGACGTAGCTGCCTACGACCGTGAACGCCAGCACCGCCGCCATCATCAGCAAGCCGTTGCGAATGTCGAGATTCTTGTTTTTGCCGTATGTCCACGCGCTTGCGGCACTCGCCAGCACGTCGCTCGCCAGCGCAATGCCGACCGCCTCATACGGATCCATGCCCAAGAACGTAATCAGCATCGGGCTGATGACCGCCGCGGCGCTCATGCCCGCGAACCCCGTGCCTAAGCCAGCGCCTAAGCCCGCCAGCAGGCATACCAGCACTTTTTCCACCATGAGGAAAGCCTTCCTTCTGCCGATTCTTATGCACATTGTAGCGGATTCGTGTGTACTCAGCATGAACATTGCGGACGAAAATGCAAAATTCGCGCATCAGGCGAAAATCCGCCGCTGATGGCTGGAAAATTCCGCAAGAAGCGGCGAAACCGCTTGTGCAAACGCGCATTTTGGGTTATACTACCTTCATCAGCATTAGGAGGATAAGCATCATGTGTACCGCGATTCGCCTGACCACGCGCGACCACTATTTCGGCAGAAACCTTGACTTGGAGTACAGCTATCAGGAGACCGTTGCCATCACGCCGCGGCGCTATCCGTTCCATTTCAGGCACGAGGAGACGAACAGCGACCATTTCGCCATGATTGGCATGGCGTTCGTCGTCGGCGGAATGCCCTTATATTATGAAGCGACGAACGAGAAGGGCTTGAGCATGGCGGGGCTGAACTTCCCCGCGAGTGCCGTGTATCACGACGTGAAGCCGGATTGCGCGAACATCGCCAGCTTTGAGCTGATTCCGTACATTCTGGGGCAGTGCGAAAGCGTCCAAGAGGCGAAAACGCTGCTCCAGCGCCTGAACATCACCCGCGACGGCTTCAGCGAGCAGCTCCCGCCGTCGCCGCTGCACTGGATGATTGACGACCGCGAAGGCTGCATCGTCGTCGAGTCGATGGCGGACGGGCTGCACGTCTACGACAACTGGTCGAACGTGATGACGAACGAACCGCCGCTGCCGCTGCAATTGGAGAATCTGGCGCACTATCAGGCGCTTTCGCCGGAAGAGCCGGTGAATCGCTTTGCGCCCACGCTGCCGCTGAAGGTGGGCGGACGCTGCACGGGCGCGATTGGCTTGCCGGGCGACTGGTCGCCGTGGTCGCGGTTCGTCCGCGCGGCGTTCCTGACGAACAACTCCGTCTCCGGGGACAGCGAGGAGGAGAGCGTCGGGCAGTTCTTCCACATTTTAGGCGGCGTGGCACACCCGCGCGGCTGCGCCCACCTGCCGCATGGGTATGAAATCACGGTGTACACAAGCTGCTGCAACGCCGACACGGGGGTCTACTACTACACGACCTACGGCAACCAGCAGATTTGCGCGGTGGACATGCACAAGGTGGATTTGGACGGCGGCGAAGTCGTGTCGTATGAACTGAAAAAGCAGCAGGGGATTTGCTATCAGAACTAACGCTATAAGCAGGGCAGGGGTGCAGAACGCATCCTTGCCCTTTTTGCTTAGCCGATGCAAATCACCGTTTAGCCGATGCAAATCACCGTTCCCGACGAGAAGTCGCTGGGCAGCAGCGTCGGGTTCAGCGAGAGCAGCCGCCCCCGCGTCGTCCGAAAGCGCACCGCCAGCGTGTCCAGCGTCTCCCTCGGCTGAATGGTGTACGAGCGCAAGCCGGCGCACGTCTGCCGCGTGCCGGACGGCGGCGCACAGTACGCGGTGCCCGCAATCAGGTAGCCCGGCATCAATTGCGGATTCGCGCTGCGCATCGCCCGATAGCTGACGTTGTGCTGCACCAGCAAATCCGCGTAACTCTGCCCCGACTGCACCGCGGACAGCGTATATCCTGACGGACAGACACGGGTCGGCGTATCAGGCAGGGCGGGATATTCGCCGTCGTCCGGCAGGGGAATCACGGGCGTCTGGCTGTCATCGGGCAGGGCAGGGTACTCACCGTCGTCCGGCAGGGGGATGGCGGGCGTCTGCGCGTCGTCGGCGTCGTCCGCTTTTGCCGGAACACACAGCACCTGCCCGACCGTGAGATGGTTCTGTGACACGCCGGGATTCCGCTCGGCGAGTTCGAAGGTCGTAATGCCCAGCCGCGCGGCAATCGACGCGAACGTGTCGCCGTCTTCAACCACATACGGCTGACCGCTGATGCAGGTATAGATGAAATTGGGCAGACAGATTTCCTCACCGGCGGTCAACGTGGCAAAATCGACGCCGGGATTGATGACCTGCAGCGCCTGCACGGTGGTGGCGTATGTACGGGCGATACGCTCGGCGGTGTCGCCCTCCTGCCAAGTGTAGCTCTCCGCCCCGCGCGGACAGACGCGCCCGATGGCTCTGCGACCTTGCTGTTCCATGCCTGTTTCCCTCCTGTTTGCACTTTTCGGCGGGTTTTGCGCCCACCATTCAAAATTTATGCGCCGGGCAGTGGTTTCATCCCTTGCCCTCGCTGCTATTCTATGCTATAATGTTCGGCAGGTGTGCTGACGCGCCGATTTTCGTGTGCCTAAGTTTCACCAGAATCTGGTTGTTTCCCCTGAACCCGACACATTTCGGTGCGACTCGGTTCGGGCGGGAAAACGAAAGAAACCATGATGCGTATACAGAAAATGTGCATCAATATGCAGCTTTATACTTCTGCGACATCTGCGAAGAATGATGGAGGGAATTCCCATGAAGCATCTGCTGAAGCTCCTCGACCTGAGCAAGGAAGAAATCACGGAGCTGCTTGACCTCGCTGACCGCCTGAAGGCGGAAACCAAAGCCGGCGTGGAGCACCACATCCTCAAAGGCAAGACGCTGGGCATGATTTTTGAGAAGTCCTCGACCCGCACGCGCGTCAGCTTTGAGACGGGCATGTACCAGCTGGGCGGTCATGCGCTGTTCCTGTCCAGCCGCGATCTGCAAATTGGACGCGGCGAACCGGTGGAGGACACCGCGCGCGTCCTGAGCCGCTATCTGGACGGCATCATGATTCGCACCTTCGCGCAGGAAGAAGTGGAAACGCTGGCGCGCGTGGGCAGCATCCCGATTATCAACGGCTTGACGGACTTCTGCCACCCCTGCCAAGTGCTGGCGGATTTGCAGACCGTGCGCGAGTACAAGGGGCGCATTGAGGGGCTGAATATGTGCTACATCGGCGACGGCAACAACATGGCCAATTCGCTGATTGTCGGCTTCCTCAAAATGGGCGCGCATGTGTCCATCGCCTGCCCGAAGGCGTATCAGCCGGACGCGCAGGTGCTCTCGTTCACCGAGCAGTACCCCGGCAAGTTCGTCATGACCGAAAGCCCGGAAGAGGCGGCGAAGGATGCGGACGTCATTTTCACTGACGTGTGGGCTTCGATGGGGCAGGAGGAAGAAAAGGCGGTGCGCGAGAAGGCGTTCCGCGGCTATCAGATTAACGCGGAGCTGCTGGCGAAGGCGCATCTGGGCTGCATGGTGCAGCACTGCCTGCCCGCGCACCGCGGCGAGGAAATCACGGCGGATGTGTTTGAATCCCATGCCGACCAGATTTTCGACGAGGCGGAGAACCGCCTGCACGCGCAGAAGGCAGTCATGGTTGCTGTTATGGCGGACAAGAAAGACTGGTAAGCAACACGCGGTTTTTGCCCCAATAGAAAAATGGAGGAAACGAGCATGAAGGGCTATCTGCTGCTGGCCAACGGTCAGCTTTACGAAGGCACGCTGATGGGCGCTGCGAAGCCGGTCATGGCGGAGCTGGTGTTCACCACGGCGATGACTGGCTATCTGGAAACCCTGACCGACCCGTCCTACGAAGGGGAAATCGTCATTCAGACGTTCCCGACCATTGGCAACTACGGCGTGATTCCGGAGGACTTCGAGTCGCCGCGCCCGCGCCTGTCCGCGTATATCGTCCGGGAACTCTGCGATGAGCCGAGCAACTTCCGCTGCCAAGGCAAGCTCGATGATTACCTCAAAGCGCAGGGCATTCCCTGCCTGACGGGGGTGGACACCCGCGCGCTGACCCGCGTTATCCGCAATGCGGGCGTGATGAATGCCGCGCTGCTGACCGAGAAGCCGGAGAATCCGGAGGAAATCTGCGCGCAGCTGAAAGTTCTGCCGTTCCATCCGTCGATTCAGGACGTGACGTGCGACGGCGTTCAGCCCGCGAAGAAGCGGGGAATCCACAACGTCGTCCTCTGGGACTTCGGCGCAAAGGCGAACATCCAGCGTGAACTCGAAAAGCGCGGCTGTGCAGTCACGGTCGTTCCGGCGAGCGCGACGGCGCAGGAAATCCTGAACCTGAATCCCGACGGACTGATGCTGTCCAACGGCCCCGGCGACCCGGCGGATAACACCGCCGTGATTGCGAATCTGCGCGAACTCATGCGCCACCGCATCCCCACCTTCGGCATCTGCCTGGGGCATCAGCTGCTGGCGCTCAGTCAGGGCGCAAAGACCGCCAAGCTGAAGTACGGCCACCGCGGCGCAAATCAGCCCGCGAAGGACGTCAAGACCGGGCTGTCCTACATGACGAGCCAGAACCACGGCTATGCGGTGGACTGCGACACGCTGCCGGAAAACGCGTCGCTGCGTTTTGTCAACGGCAACGACGGCACCTGCGAGGGCGTTGATTATACCGATATGCCCGCGTTCTCCGTCCAGTTCCACCCGGAAGCGTGCGGCGGCCCGCTTGACACCCGCTTCCTGTTCGACCGCTTTATTGCCATGATGGGAGGGAATAAGGAATGCCGCTGAATCCCGATCTGCACAAAGTAATGATTATCGGCTCCGGCCCGATTGTGATTGGTCAGGCTGCCGAATTTGACTACGCCGGTTCGCAGGCGTGCCGCGCCTTGAAGGACGCGGGGCTGGAAGTCGTGCTGGTCAACCCGAACCCCGCGACCATCATGACCGACCATTCCTCGGCTGACCATATCTACATTGAGCCGCTGACGCTGGAAACCCTGCGCCGCATCATCCTCAAGGAAAAGCCGGACTCCCTGCTGTCCACGCTGGGCGGGCAGAGCGGTCTGACCCTCTCCATGCAGCTGGCGAAGGAGGGCTTCCTTGAGCAGCACGGCGTGAAGCTGCTCGGCGCCAAGTGCGAAACGATTGAAAAGGCGGAAGACCGCCAGCAGTTCAAGGACACGATGCTCTCCATCCACCAGCCCGTCATTCCGTCGGAAGTCGTGGAGACGGTGGAGGATGCGCTCGCGTTCGCCAAGACCATCGGCTACCCCGTGATTGTGCGTCCGGCGTATACGCTGGGTGGTTCGGGCGGCGGCATCTGCCAAGACGAAAAGGAACTGGCGGAAATCGCCGAGAACGGCCTGCGCCTGTCGCCGATTACGCAGATTCTGGTCGAGAAGTGCATTTCCGGCTGGAAGGAAATCGAATTCGAGGTCATGCGCGATAAGCTGGGCAACGTGATTGCCGTCTGCTCGATGGAGAACATCGACCCCGTCGGCGTGCATACGGGCGACTCCATCGTCGTTGCGCCCGCGCTGACATTGGCGGACAAGGAGTACCAGATGCTCCGCCGCGCCGCGCTGGACATCATCACCGCGCTGGAAGTCGAGGGCGGCTGCAACTGCCAGTTCGCGCTCAATCCCGATACGTTCGACTATGCCGTCATCGAGGTCAACCCGCGCGTCAGCCGTTCCTCTGCCCTTGCGTCGAAGGCGACGGGCTACCCGATTGCCAAGTGCGCCGCGCAGATTGCCATCGGCTATACGCTGGATGAAATGAAGAACGCCGTGACGGGCAAGACCTGCGCCGCTTTCGAGCCGGCGCTGGACTACATCGTGGCGAAAATCCCGAAGTGGCCGTTTGACAAGTTCGTGTACGGCAAGCGCACCCTCGGCACGCAGATGAAGGCGACCGGCGAGGTGATGGCGATTGGCGTGAACGTCGAGCAGGCGCTGATGAAGGCGGTCCGCGGCGCGGAAATCGGCTGCGACACGCTGCGGATGAAGTCGATGGCGAATCTCACCGTGGATGAGCTGCTGGCGCTTATCGGCAAGTGCACCGACCAGCGCATGTTTGCAATGTACGAGGCGATTGCGCGCGGCGTGACGCTGGAAAAGCTGCACGAAATCACGAAAATCGACTACTTCTTCCTCCATAAGTACCTGAACCTGTACAACATGGAATGCCGCCTGAAAGAGGGCAACATCGACGCGGAGACGTATCTGCGCGCGAAGAAGATGGGCTATCCGGACAAGGCGATTGAGCGCCTGTCGGGCGAAAAAGTGCCGATGCACCGCGACCCGGTCTACAAGATGGTCGATACCTGCGCAGCGGAATTCGCGGCGGAAACGCCCTACTTCTACGCAACCTATGACGATGAGAACGAAGCGAAGGAGTTCCTCGATGAGCGCCCGAAGAAGCCGTGCGTCGTCGTCTTGGGTTCCGGCCCGATCCGCATCGGTCAGGGCATCGAGTTCGACTATGCGTCCGTCCACTGCGTGTGGATGCTCAAACAGGCGGGCTACGACGTCGTGATGATCAACAACAACCCGGAGACGGTTTCGACCGACTTTGATACCGCTGACCGCCTGTACTTCGAGCCGCTGACGGCGGAGGACGTGCTGGGCGTGATTGCGACGGAGAAGCCGGTTGGCGTCGTCGCGGCGTTCGGCGGGCAGACGGCGATTAAGCTGACTCACGCGCTGGAGCAGGCGGGCGTGCGCATCATGGGTACGTCGGCGGATATGATTGACGCGGCGGAAGACCGCGAGCGCTTCGACGCGGCGATGGAGAAGTACGGCATCAAGCGCGCCAAGGGCCGCACGGTCATGACGAGCGAAGAAGCGGTGGCGGCGGCGAACGAGCTGGGCTACCCGGTGCTGGTGCGCCCGTCGTATGTGCTGGGCGGTCAGAACATGATTATCGCCTATCAGGACAGCGACATCATGGAGTACATGCGCATTATCCTCGCGCAGGGCATCGAGAACCCGGTGCTGATTGACCAGTACCTGATGGGCATCGAAGCGGAAGCGGACGCAATCTGCGACGGCACGGACGTACTGATTCCCGGCATCATGGAGCACGTCGAGCGCTCCGGCATCCACTCCGGCGACTCCATTGCTGTCTATCCCGCGTGGAACCTGACCGGCGCGATGACGCAGCGGCTGATTGAGGTCACGCGGCAGATTGCGCTCGAACTCGGTACGCTGGGGCTTATCAACATTCAGTATATCGTCTATCATAACGAAGTCTATGTCATTGAGGCGAACCCGCGCGCCAGCCGCACCGTGCCGTACATCAGCAAGGTGACGGGCGTGCCGATGGTTGACCTCGCCGTCCGCGCGATGCTGGGCGAAAAGATTCGCGACATGGGCTACGGCACGGGGCTGTACCGGCAAAGCCCGTACTACGCGGTCAAAGTGCCGTGCTTCTCCTTCGAGAAACTGGCGGATGTCGATACTCACCTCGGCCCGGAGATGAAGTCCACCGGCGAAGTGCTGGGCATCGGCACGAACCTGCAGGAGGCAATCTTCAAGGGACTCGTCGCCGCGGGCTACAAGATGCGCCATCAGGGCGGCATTCTTGTTTCCGTCCGCGACAAGGACAAACCGGAAGCCATTGACTGCGCGCGCAAGTTCGCAAAGCTCGGCTTCAACATTTTCGCCACGCCCGGCACGGCGCGCGCCATGCAGGAGCATGGGCTGTACGCCGCCGTCGTGAAGAAGGAAGCGCAGGAGAAAATGCTGGAAATGGGGCAGGTGCAGTACGTCATTTCCACGTCCAGCAAGGGGCGTCTGCCGCAGCTGGAATCCGTCCGGATGCGCCGCAAGGCGGTCGAACGCGGCATCCCGCTGTTCACCAGCCTTGACACGGCGAATGCCCTCGCCAACGCGCTGACCAGCCGCTACTCGCTGGGCAACGTCGAATTGGTGGACATCAACAACATGCGCACCAAGCACAAGAAGCTGACTTTCACCAAGATGCGCGGCACAGGAAACGATTACCTGTACTTCGATTGCTTCGACCAGACGGTGGAAAGCCCCGAATCGCTGGCTGTGCGCCTGTCCAACCGCCGCACGGGTGTCGGCTCGGACGGTATTGTGCTGATTATGCCCTCGACCATCGCCGATGCGAAGATGCGTATGTTCAACGCCGACGGCACGGAAGGCTCGGTGGCGGGCAATGCCCTGCGCTGCGTCTGCAAGTACCTGTACGAGAACGGCCATGTGCGCAAGGACGAAATGGCGGTCGAGACTGGCAGCGGCGTTAAGACGGCGAAGCTGTTCATCCGCGAAGATCAGGTGTTCTCCGTGCTGGTGGACATGGGCTGCCCGGCGTTTGCTCCGGCGAAGATTCCCGTCAAGCTCGACGGCGACCGCGTGATGATGCGCCCTGTGTTCCTTGCGGGCGAAAAGCGCGAAATCAGCTGCGTCAGCATGGGCAATCCGCATGTTGTCATCTTCGTGGAGGATGTAAACCGCATCCCGCTGGAGCAGGTGGGGCCGCAGATTGAAACGGACAGCCTGTTCCCGGAACGCGTGAACGTTTCGTTCGCCCAGATTGTGGACAAGAACGACATCGTGATGCGCGTATGGGAGCGCGGTATCGGCGAAACGGCGGCCTGCGGCACGGGCGCGTGCGCGGTGGCAGTCGCGGCAGTCGAAAACGGCTTCTGCACCCGCGGTGCGGACATTGATGTGCGCCTGCCCGGCGGCACGCTCGTCGTCCGCTATCAGGAGGACGGCAAAGTCTGGCTGACTGGCGACGCCAACACCGACTTCACGGGGACTATCGAAATTTAAGCAAAAGCGGCATCTCGTTTTTCACGCGGGATGCCGCCCTTTTTGCAAAAGGGGAGGAAATTTGCATGAAACACGTTCTTTGCTTCGGTGACAGCAACACTTGGGGCTTCATCCCCGGCACCTGCAAGCGCTACGACGAACACACCCGCTGGACAGGCATTTTGCAGGATGAACTTGGCGCGGACTGGCGCATCCACGAGAACGGGCAGAACGGCAGAACCACCGTCTTTCCCGAACCCGGCAAGAATTTCATGACCGGCTTGGGCGCGCTGCCTTACGCGCTGGACACCCTGCGCCCGCTGGATGCCATCATCATCATGCTCGGCACGAACGACCTGAAGGAGCATTCCGCACAGGCGAGCGTCAACGGTATCGGCACGCTGATTCGCACGATTCAGACGTTCGACCAGCTGTACCCCGCGAGCGTGCCGCTGTTCGGGGATAACAAGCCGCGGATTCTGGTACTGACGCCGATTGAGATTGGCGAGAATGTGGCGGAGTGGGACACGCTGTACGGCAAGGGGCAGGAATCACGGAAATTCCCGGCGCTGATGAAGGGCCTGTGTGAGTGGCTCGGTGTGGAAATGATGAATACGCAGGAGATTGTGCAGCCGTCGAAGGTTGATGGGATTCATATGATGCCGGAGGAGCATCGGAAACTGGCGCTGGCGGTGAAGGAAAGGTTATTAGGGCTTGTAAAAGCCTAAAAGCCCCGAAAGTGGACAGTAGGGAAGCGCACCCAAGCCGGGCTGCCCAAAAAGGGTCAAGGGGCAATTGCCCCTTGCAGGGTCAAGGGACAGCGTCCCCTGTGGGGCTTGGGGCAACGCCCCAACTGTTCCGCGGGCGACCAATTCCAAGGAAGCCGCCAACAAAGGTGCAGGCAGCGAAGCGTCCCTGCCAGTAACTTTGCGCGTCCGCAGACGCGCCCCAAGCTGCTCTTCCCCCCCAAGATTCCGTGAAGAACCAATAAAAAACAGGCTATGACCCATTCGCCATAGCCTGTTTTGCCTGTACCCCTTATTCCGCTGCCAGCTTCATCAGCGCCGCGGCATAAATCTTCATCGCCTTGACCATCTGCGACACGCGGATGTACTCATTCGCCTGATGCGCCAAGTCTTCATCCTCCGGGAATGCTGCGCCGTACGCAACGCCCTGCTTGAGCACCTTCGCGTACGTTCCGCCGCCAGTAGCGTGCGGTGCGGCGGGTTCACCCGTCACCTCGGTGTAGGAGTCCAGCAGCGAGCGCACCAGCTTGCTGTCTGCCGGAACGTGATGCGGTTCCTTGATTTCCAGCGAATCGACGCTAAAGCCGGGCAGGTGCGCGCGAATCGCGTTCGTCAGCGCGGACAAATCCGCCGCCACAGGGCAGCGCAGGTCGAGCGACGCCGTCACCTTGCCGTCCTGGACATGCAGGATGCCCATGTTGCACGTCAGCGCGCCGGAAATTTCGTCCGAGCACGCGCAGCCCAGCGACGCGCCGTCGTGCTCCATGCCGACCGCTTCCGCCAGCGTCTTCAGCGCGCCGGTCACGCCCATCTCGCGCAGGAGTACCAGCATCATGCCGATGGCGTTGCGGCGTCCTTCGGGATACGCGCTGTGGCCGGGGATGCCCTCTGCCGTCACCCACACGCCGTCCGCGGTCACCTCTGCCGTGTAGGGAAGCCCGGTCTTTTCGGCATATGCCGCCACCTTATCGGCAACCTCCTGCCCGCCCGCGACGAGCGCCTTGGATTCGCCGGGGATGACGTTCACGCGCTCACCCGTCCACAGCTGCTTGACCTGCAGACCGTCCTCCGCGAGTTTGCCCGTGAAGAAGCCGTGAATCATGCCCTTTTCGGTGTTGATGATAGGGAAGGATGCGTCCGGGGAGAAGCCGACTTCCGGCATTTCCGTGTGCGCGCAGTAATACGCCATGTCTTCCCAGCCGGATTCCTCGTCGCAGCCAAGAATCAGGCGGATGGACTTCTTCAGCGGAATCCCCGCCGCCTTGATGGCGTTCATGGCATACAGCGCCGCCAGCGCCGGCCCCTTGTCGTCGCTCGTGCCGCGCGCGAAAATCTGGTCGCCCACGCGCGTCGCGTTGAACGGCGGGGTCGCCCAGTTGTCGCCTGCCGGAACGACGTCGAGGTGTCCCAGCACGGCGATGGCTTCTTCCGATTCGCCCGGCAGGGTGATGTCGCACGCATAGCCGTCGAAATCACGGGTTTCATAGCCGAACGCCTTTGCGTCCGCCATGGCCATATCCAGCATCCGGCGCACATCCTTGCCAAACGGCGCATCGGGCGTGGCTTCGCCCTTCACCGACGGCACTTCCACCCAGCGGCACAGCTGTGCGGCATAGTCCTCCGCGTGCGCATCCAGATAAGCAAATACTTTTTCGTACATGGGAAAATTCCTCCTTGTGCTGAAATTCATGGGGTCGAGAATGATATTTCGCGGTTGCAGGCGAAAATTCCTGCTTGATGCGGAAGAAAAAAGTTAAGGAAGACTAACTTGACGCAAATTTTCCCAAAACAATCAAAGCCAAGCCGAAGATAACCCCAAAAATGGCGGCGCCAAAGGGGTCAAGGGGGCGACCGCAGACTTCGTCTGTTTCCATTGCCCCTTGTCGCCTCCGCAGAGGCGAAATCCCCTGCTTGCGGAAAAGACCAGCTATGGTCGGAAATCATGCAGCGTGGTCGCGCCCATTTGGCGCGACAATGTGCAAGCAGCGGGTAGAGCAGCTTGGGGGCGCTCCTGCGGGAGCGCGAAGTTAGTGGCAGGGACGCTTCGCTGCCTGCGCCTTTGTTGGGGGCTTCCTTGGGGTTGGTAGCCCGTGAAACAGTTGGGGCGTTGCCCCAAACCCCACAAGGGACGCTGTCCCTTGACCCTG
>ENA-OYXE01000485-OYXE01000485.1-human-gut-metagenome-genome-assembly--contig:-NODE-485-length-12255-cov-7.550328_pt1 | contig 12255 bp, 8 predicted proteins | sample MGYA00244175_ERZ653407 | MGnify/ENA primary metagenome ERZ653407 (study PRJEB26926, sample SAMN06165181) | human gut metagenome | biome: ENVO:00009003; feature: ENVO:2100002; material: ENVO:00002003... | reverse complement strand
TTCATGCTCCTTCCGCGTGCAGCTTTTTGGTGCTTCGCCTAAGCCCTTGTTTGCTCCCCCCAACTTTTCGTGAAAAACCTATTATTTTTCCGCCCCTAAAATCGCCTTAATATCCCCCAAATTCTCCGCAAAATACACTTTTTCCTGTTTTTCTTCCGTCGAAAGCCCCATCTCCACCATATGTCTCAGCAGCGCCTTCAATCCCGCATAATACCCATTCAAATTATACAGCACACACGGGGCATCTATCTGCTTCAGCGCCAGCTTCGACATCACTTCCGACACTTCTTCCAGCGTCCCCGTACCGCCCGGGAACGCAATGAACGCATCCCCCAGTTCTATCATCTTCGTCCGGCGCTCCGGAATATCCTTCGTCACAATCAGCTCCGTCAGCCCCTCCATCTGAAAGCTCTCGCTGATGAAAAACTCCGGCTCCACGCCCGTCACCTCCGCGCCAGCCGCCAGCGCACTGGCCGCCAGCGCGCCCATCAAGCCGGATTTCGACCCGCCATACACCAGCGCGTGGCCGCTCTCACCAATCCAGCGTCCGAGTTCCTCCACCGCCTGCCGAAAAGACGTGTCGCTGCCCTCGTTTGCCCCCAGATAAACCGTAATATTCATGCGAAAGAATCCCCCTTTGCGTATTTCTGCTATCGAGTATAGCAGAATGAACACGGAAACGCAATCGGGGGATTTCCGCAAAAATGAGAATTTCCTCATGAATTTCTAATCATCCTTCGATGGATTTTCCATTCCGCTTGTGCTATCCTTATTCTTGTCAGAACGACAGGACGCGCCCCTCATCGGCGCAGGAGGATACAGATATGATGGCTTTCATCGATTCGGTTTTCCATGTGATTGGTTCTTTCATCAGCATGGTGTTTGAGGCGATTGTCGCTGCTGTGCAGTTGGGGTTTAGTGTCTTAGGCGGTCTCTTGGGGCTGGTGGTGAATCTGGGGATGCTGCTGCTGGTTGTCGGGCTGGTGGCGCTGGTGATTACGCGCCGCAAGAACTACAAGCAGGCGAAGGCGGACGAACCGCGCGTCATCCACATGGACAACGGCGAAACCTTCAAGAGCTATTACAGCAAGTAATTTGCAAAAAAGCGCTTGTCCTTCCTCTGAAAATGTGGTATAATCAGCGTTACCCTAAATTTTCGGAGGTTAAGAAGCAATGACGATTCTGTGGGACTGGAACGGCACGCTGCTCAGCGACGTACCGTTGGTGGTCAAAATCAACAATGAAGTTTTCGCGCGCCATGGCTATCGCCTGACAAGCGAAGAGGAATATCGGCGGATTTTCCGCTTTCCGGTCAAGGATTACTACACCGACATCGGCGTAACGGACGAGGATTTCCCGCTTGTGGCGAAAGAATGGAACGAAGGCTACGTCGCGAACTTCCATCTGGCGCAGCTGCACCAGACGGCGGCGGAGGCGGTTCATCGCTTCCACGACGCAGGCTTCCATCAGGCGATTATCTCCGCCAGTCAGGTGGATCAGCTGCGCGCGCAGGTCGTCAAGTTTCCAGAGCTGAACGGCATGTTCGACGACATTCTGGGGCTGGGCGACGTCTATGCGGTGTCGAAGGTGCAGCTGGCGAAGGATTACCTTTCGCGCAAGGGCTACGACCCGGCGGACACGGTGTTTCTGGGCGACACGAGCCACGACGCCGAGGTTGCCCGCGCCATCGGCTGCCGCTGTCTGCTGATTTCCGGCGGGCACCAGTGCGACGCGGTGCTGCGTCAGGTGCCGGGCGTTGAAGTGCTGCCGTCCCTGCGCGCGGCGGCGGATGTATTAGGAGCATAACAAATTATGGCGGATATCTTGCAGGTCAACACGGAGCTTCCGGCGGATTTCACCCCGACCGCACCAAGCGGCTTGACGGACGAGGAGGCGGCTTCCCGCAAGCCGAACATCTCCCACCACCGCCCCGACAAATCCACCGCGCAGATTCTGGCAGAAAATCTCTTCACGCCCTTCAACGGGCTGAATGTGGCGCTGGCGGTTTGTCTGGCGCTGGTGGGCAGCTGGCGGAACATGCTGTTTCTGGGTGTCGTGGTGTCGAACACGCTGATTGGCACGGTGCAGGAGCTTCGCGCGCGCAAGACCATCCGCAAGTTGTCCCTGCTGAACGCTCCGACCGCGCACGTCCTGCGCAATGGACAGGAAAAGACCTGCGCGCCGGATGCGCTCGTCAAGGGGGATCTGGTAATTCTCCGCGCGGGCGACCAAGTGATGGCGGATGCCGTCGTCACCAGCGGGCAGGGTGCGGCGAACGAATCCCTGCTGACGGGGGAAAGCACGCCCATGCGCAAGCAGCCGGGCGATTTTCTTCTGTCCGGCAGCTATATTTTAGAAGGAACCTTCACCGCGCAGCTGGTTTATGTGGGCGACGAAAGCTATGCCGCTCGCCTGACGCGTTCCGCGAAGGAGATTCGCCGCCCGAAATCGGTGCTGATGACGGAGGTCAACCGCCTGATTCGCATCGTCAGCGCGGCGCTGATTCCGATTGGGCTGCTGCTGTTCTGCAAGCAGTTCTTCCTCCAGCATCTTCCGCTGACAACGGCTGTCCCTACGTCCGTCGCCGCCATGATCGGCATGATTCCCGAAGGGCTGATTCTGCTGATTTCGGTCGCCTTAGCGGTTGGCGTAATCAAGCTCGGCAAGCGAAACACCCTTGTGCAGGAGCTGTACGGCATTGAGACGCTCTCCCGTGCGGATGTGCTGTGTCTGGACAAAACCGGTACGATTACGACGGGCAAGATGACATTGGATTCGCTGCTGCCCCTTTCTGGGGACGAGGGCGCCATGCGGACACAATTGGGACGCTTCCTGTCCAGCATGGACGAGCGTTCCGGCACGCTGGATGCCCTCCGCGCGGAAATCCCCGATGTGCAGGACGAAAAGCCCGTGGCTGTCCTGCCGTTTTCCTCCGAACGGAAAAAGTCCGCCGTATCTTTTGCGGATGGTACAACGCTGATTTTAGGCGCGCCGACGTTTGTACTGGATGATGCGCATCTTGCGCCGATTCGCAAAACGCTTTCGGACTGCGCCGGGCGCGGCTTGCGCGTGCTGGTTTTGGCAGAAGCGGACGGCTGCGTCACCGAAACTGATGCGCCCGCCGTCACCCGCGTGATTGGCCTTTGCCTGCTGACCGACGAGATTCGCCCCGCGGCGCAGGAGACGCTGCATTACTTCCATACGCAGGGCGTTGCGCTGAAAATTATCAGCGGCGACGACGAAAAGACGGTCGCGGCGATTGCCCGCAAGGTCGGCTTGTCGGGCGGCGCAGTGGATGCCTCCACCTTAGCGGACAACGAACTTCCCGATGCCTGCGAGCGCTACGCCGTCTTCGGGCGCGTGACCCCGACGCGGAAAAAGGCGCTGGTCGAGGCGCTCAAGGCGAAAGGGCATCACGTTGCCATGACCGGCGACGGCGTGAACGACATTCCCGCACTCAAGGCGGCGGACTGCTCCATTGCCATGGCGGGCGGCGCGGACGCCACAAAACAAGCGGCGCAGCTGACGCTCCTGGACGCGAATTTCGCGAACATGCCGCTGATTGTCGCGGAGGGGCGGCGTGTCGTGGGCAACATCACGCGCGCGGCGTCGCTCTTCCTCGTCAAGACGCTGTATTCCTTCGCCTTGGCGCTGCTGACGCTGCTGTTCCCGGTCGAATACCCCTTCCAGCCGATTCAGCTGACGCTCATTTCCTCGCTGACGATTGGCCTTCCGGCGTTCCTGCTGACGCTCGAACCGAATCAGGACCGCATACAGGGCAGTTTTCTGCGCACAGTGCTGACGCGGGCGATTCCCGGTGCGGCGGCGGTGTGCATCTGCGCCATGGCGGCAATGGCAGGCGTGAATTTCGGCTGGGATATGGCGGACTGCAAGACGCTGGCGGCGCTGTGCGCGGGCGCGGTCGGGCTGATGATGCTCTATTCCGTCTCCGTCCCGCTGACGAAGCTGCGCGCGGCAGTGTGCGCCGTCATGACCGCCGGATTCGTGCTGGCGGTGTGCTATTTCAAGCAGATTTTCTATTTTGAGCACCTGACGCTGGCGCAGTACGGCGCGCTGGCAGGGCTGATTGTCCTTGCCGCGCTGGTGATGGCGGCGGTTTCGTGGGCGGCGAAAAGACTGCCGGGGAAAAAAGGATAATAGCAAGAAGGACGAGGCGGGAATGCTTCGTCCTTCTTTGTGTTAAGGCACCACCGCACAATTCGGCGGCGCGTCTGGCGATGCCTTTTCCGCCATCTGCGGCATGCAAATTTCTCGATTTACATCCAGTAAACCTTCGAAATTTGCATTTGCATCTGACGAAAAATCCATTCGCCGCCGACCACCTCATTTGTGCGGTGTTACCTTAAACTATTTCCTGATGAAAATGCACCATGATGCGCGGCGCATTCAATCATCCTTTCGATTGGGCAGCGCCGTTTTTTCTGTATGCAGAGGGTGACATGCCCTCATATTGCTGGAAAACCCGGTTGAAGGTCGCAATGCTGCCGAAGCCCGACTGCCCCGCAATGGACGTAATCGAATCATCCGTCCGTTCCAGAAGCTGCTTGCAGAGCGTCAGCCGCTGGCGGGTCAGGAATTCGTGGAACGATATGCCCAAGCAATCGTAGAAAAGGCGCTCAAAGTGGTAACGGCTGTACCCGCTCTTGTCCGCCATGTTCTGTGGGGTCAAATCCTCTGCGCAGTGCGCCATCACATAGTCGCGAATGTCAACAAAGAGCATCTGCGTCTGCTCCTTGTGGCGGACACGGCGGTTCAGTTCTGTGCCGTGTTCCTGCGCATGGCGGCGGAGCAGGTCAATGAGCATCCGGCTCAATTCCAGCCGCGCGACCGTTAATCCAAAGCGATCCTGCGCCACCCCAGCCTCAGCCGCAGCGGTCTTTACGCGCTGCTCAATTTCGGGCGCGCTGCCCTTGCGAATCAACACGCACGGCTGGAGGGCTTCTTCTACCGCCAGCAGACCGTCGATAATGAACAGGCGCTCGCGGTCAAGGAGGAAGTAATAGCGTTGGCCGGTCGGGGGTGTGTGGATTTCGTGGACGACGCCGGAGGGGATAACCATGATATCGCCCGGATGAAGAAGATAGCGCTCGTTTTCGACGATAACAGTGAGGTCCTCGGCGATAACCATGATGACCTCATAGGACATATGCCAATGCGGAAGATAATCGCAGGTTTGGGTGTTATCGTAGAAACGGATGCCCTGACTGCGGTCTTCGCCGAATTCTTCCTTTTGGCGCATGTACCACATGTTGCTCTTCACGGCGTTACGTCCTCCTTTCCGGCTTTTTGCTCGCCCCTTGACTTCTTCGGCGCGGGCGCGCCTTCAAGGTGCTGTTTTCTTCATCATAGCCGTTTCGGGCGGAAATGTCAATCACGGCAGGCGCGAAATTCCGATTTGAGATGCGGAATTCATCACTTTGGTTGAATTGTATAGAAAATCACAATCTATACTCGTTTCATCGGTACAAAAATCGCTAAAAATGAGAGATATTTCGCTAAAAATGATTAGCGTCAGATGTGTAATCAGGCGATAATAAAGCCAGATGAACGATGTTCGTCGTTGCGCAATTCAAAGGGAAGGAAGGGATCCTTTTGCAATCTACCAAGGCGATTGTCCGCCGGGATTTGACCGGACGTTCCACCATGCGGTGGGGAACGTACTTGAAGCGATACGGCACGCTATATCTGCTGCTGCTTGTGCCGCTGGCGTTCTTCATCATTTTCCGCTACGTTCCCATGTCCTACATTCTGCTGGCGTTCAAGAAGAACAACATTCTGAAAGCGCCGTGGCTGCTGGATTGGGCGAAAAACGGCGGCTGGGAATGGTTCATCAAGGCATTCAACGATAAGAACTTTATCGATGCGCTGAAGAACACCATCATCCTGAACCTGCTTGACCTCGTTATCGGCACGCCGATGCCCATCCTGATGGCGCTGCTGCTCAACGAGCTGGCGTTCCCGAAGTTCAAGCGCGTCGCACAGACCGTGCTGTACCTGCCGCACTTCCTGAGCTGGGTTATCATCTCCAGTCTGTCGCTGCGGCTGCTGGCAACCAACGATGGTCTGGTTAACCAGATATTCGGCACAAATATCGCTTTCTTAGGCGCGGAGAACAACTGGCGCGCAACCTACATCGTGCTGGGCATCTGGAAGGAATGCGGCTGGAACACCATCATCTACCTCGCCGCGCTGACCGGCATCAGCCCGGAACTGTACGAAGCGGCGGAAGTAGACGGTGCGAGCCGCCTGCGCAAAATCTGGCACATCACCCTGCCGGGCATCCGCTCCACCATCATCATCCTGCTGATTATGAACCTCGGCCGCATCCTCGGCAGCGAGTTCGACCGTCCGTTCACCCTGAGCAACCCGCTGGTTGAGGGCGCAAGCAAGACGATTTCCATCTTCGTCTACGAGCGCGGCATCAAGGGCAACCAGTTCGCCCTGTCCACAGCGGTCGGTCTGTTCCAGTCCGTCGTCTGCGTCATCTTCCTGCTTGCCTCGAACACGCTGGCGAAGAAGTTCGACGAGCCGGGCATCATGTAAGGAGGCTGCGATATGGCGACGACAACTACCTTCAACGGCAAAAAAGTCCATCAGGGCATGATCAAATCCCAAAAGACCCGCGTGGGCGACTTCATCATTGCCTTCATCATCTTTCTGACGATGTTGATTTGCCTGCTGCCGATGGTCAACGTGCTGGCAAGCTCCCTTTCCTCCAGTGACCACCTGATCCGCAACGACGTGTTCCTCTGGCCCAAGGGCTGGAACTTTGAGGCGTACAAGACCATTTTGAGCGACAGCAAGTACACATGGTCGCTGGCGTGGACGGGCATCCTGACCGTCGGCTGCACGGTGCTGAGCCTTGTGCTGACCGTCTGCACCGCCTTCCCGCTGATTTACAAGAATCTGCGCGGCGGCAAGGTCATCAACTTCATCATCCTGTTCACGATGTACTTCAGCGCCGGCACGATTCCGGGCTACATCCTGCTGAACAACCTCAAGATGCTCAATACCCCGTGGGCGCTGATTCTGCCGAACTGCATCAGCGTGTTCAACGTCATCGTGCTGCGTTCGTTCTTCTACAGCGTGCCGGACAGCCTTCGCGAGGCGGCGGAGATCGACGGTGCAGGCCCGATCCGTACGCTGGTGACGGTGTATCTGCCGCTGTCCCTGCCCTCTCTGGCGACGCTGGCGCTGTTCTACGCCGTCGGCCGCTGGAACGGCTTCTCTGATGCGCTGATGTACCTGAAGTCCAGCAAAGCGGAAAAGTACTGGCCGATTCAGCTGCTGCTGTACAACATCATCAAGAACTCCACGCAGAGCGGCGAAATCGCCACGCAGGAAGGCTTCTTCAGCGCCGGCGTTTCCAAGACGATTCAGATGGCGTCCGTCATGTTTGCAACCGTGCCGATTCTGCTGGTGTACCCGTGGCTGCAGCGCTATTTCGTCACCGGCGTTACGATTGGCGCAGTCAAGGGCTGATGAACCTATACTATTTCCAAATGAGAATGCACCAAGATGCGAAGCGAATTTTTCTTTCTGGCTAACGGGAGTGGAACGCAGCGTAGCAGCGCTACGCTAAGTGGAACGACCGGACGCCAGAAGGAAAAAGGCGCGAGCAGATGGTGCAGGTGAATTTGGAAATAGTATTAGTCAATCTTCACGCCGTAGAGGAAACTCGTGCCCTTGCCGGTCGTGCCGATGACAAGCATGTTCTGGTAGACGGCGGGGGACGCTTCAATCGTGCCATTGAGCTGCAAGGTGTTGATGGTTTCGCCCGTCAAGCCGTCCAGCAGCATGAGCACGCCATCGCTCGTCGCCTGAATAATCCATCCCTTGCCGTTCTCGTTGTAGACCGCGACGGGCGACGAGTAGCAGTAGCCGCCCAGTGACTTCGCCCAGACGACTTTGCCCGTCTGCTTGTTCAGCGCCACCAGCACGCCTTCCTGCGCCTTCGCGCCGCTGCCTAACAGCTTTTCACTGCCGGAAGCGGAAATGTAGGACAGCGTGTAGTACACCAAGTCGCCCAGCTGATATTGCCCAATGACGGGGGACGCCATCGCGCCCGCGGTGTAGTCCTTTTTCTTCGTCGCGTTCAGGGCAAGCGACCAATCCTCCGCGCCCGTCGTCGCGTCGTAGCGGCGGATGGTAACGTCGCCCTTGGAGCGGTTCAGCAGCGTGTTCGCCGTGTAGAGCCAGAGGCGTCCGCCGTCGTCAAAATCCAGCGCAACGGCAGACTTCACCGCGTCGCCCGTTTCGACTGCCCAGACGGTGGTCATCGTCGTCGTGTCAACGCAGCGCAGCACGCCCTCCACATCCGCATAGAACACATAGCTGCCATACATCGCAATGGGTGCTTCCACCGCCGTGTAGGCATCCTTCTGTTTCTTCGTGCGGCTCTTCATCATCGTGATGGTCGGGCTGACTTTCAGGTTGCCGGATTCATCCGTCGGCGTTTCGTAGACCGTGTTCATGTGCACGGTGTAGAGCATACCGTTCGTGCCGGCGGTGACGTATGTATCGCTGTTGCGGTCATAGAGCGCCGAGCCGTCGAACGCGCCAACATCGTTGTACGCGCGGTCTTTCTTGCTGCCGCCGTCCAGACCGTCGATGGTCAGGTTCTCCTTGTTCGTCAGCAGATCATAGAAGTGCTGACCGATGCTGCCCGTTTTGTTGGCGAGGAAGCGCGCGTACTGCCCGACGGACATCTGCGGATACGCCAGCGTGCTGAGGCTGGGCGTGGAGCGCATCGGGTAACCGAGTTCAATCGGTTCGCGGGTCTTGCTGCCATCTTCAAGGTCAAGGAAGTAGATTTTTCCGTCCAAGCTGGCGGCGATAACTTCCTTCAATGCAGTCTTGTCGTTCTTGCCGTCCAGCAGGGGCATATCCTGGCGCACGCGGCGCGCCCACTGCTCAATCACAGGCTGATTCGCCCACGAGAAGCCGTAGTAGGTTCGGCTCTTGCCCTTCAGGCTGCCGGTTTCGACCGCCCACACCTGCGTCAGCTGCGTCGCGTCTTCCACTGTGCCGACAGCGGCGTTCTGGCGGAATGCCGTGCCGCGGTAGGTCAGCACACCGATTTTGCGCGTCGTGTAGTCGTCGCCTGCGGGCATGTCGATGATTTCCTTCTCGTCGCGGGTGTATTCCTTCACGGCGGTGCGGCTGTCATCTCGATAGACCACGGTGTCGGCAATCAGCGACGGGTCAGCGCTTGCGTCCGCCGAGAAAGTCAGTACAGGGCGCGGGGTAGCGGTCGGTTCGGGGGTCGGCTCTTCGGTCGGCACTTCCGTGGGATCGGGTTCAGGCGTTTCCGTCGTTTCCTCTTCGGGCAGGATGATATCTTCCGTTTCCTGCGGCGCAGGGGCCATCGTCGGGGTAACGGTCGGCACTTCCGTCGGCGCGAGCGTCACCAGCACGGGCGCCTGCGTCGGGGCTTCCGTCGGCATCTCCGTCGGGATTTCCGTCGGCACTGTGGTCGGCATCAGCGTCGGCGCTTCGGTCGGCGCTTCCGTCGAAATCGTCAGCGCCAAATTTTGCGTATTCTCCGCCATTGCAGGGCTGACCGTCGGTTCCGTGGTGGAATCGGCGGTCAGTTCGTGAGCATCCGGCTGAGCCGGATTGTTTGCGGCTGTGGAGAAATTCGTCGGCAGGTTGGAAATGGACGCAGGGCTATTGCCGCCCAGCGAAACCGTCTGCCGGAACCCGGTCGGAATCCACGCTTCATTGCTGAGCATTTCTGCCTCAATCACGCCGGAGTAAGCGTCAGCGGTTGTCAGCGTGAAAATCCAGACGACGGTGTTATCGGTGTTAGACTGGCTCATCAGCGTCACCGTGTCAAAGGGATTTCCGTTTTCATCCACCACGCGCACGTCCGTAACATTGTTGCTGGTGACGAGGTTGAAGGTAATCTGATACGGCGCGGTGGACGAGGTAATCGACGCAGTGAAGCTCGATGCCGTCGGTGCGACAGCCTGCGTCTGCGTGCGGCCGGTCAGCGGCGCGGTAATCGTGCGCTTCAGGTTGCCCAGGAAGCCGGTATTGCTGTCCGGAATCAGCAGAAGCCCCACCACGAGCAGGCCAATCACCAGCACGATGGCAATCACCACCGCCAGCGCGCTCTTCTTGCCGCGCGGCGCTTCCTCTTCCACGTCCTCCTGCGGGCGCGCGAACTCGTTTTGCAAGTGATTCCGACGCGAGGACGCGCCTGCGTGCTCCATGTTCAGGTTTGTGCGCTGGCGGGCTTCCTCCTGTCGTTCCGCGGCGGATTTCACCTCGCCCATGCCGTCCAGCTTAACCGGGCGGCGGATGACATTCTGCGGTTGACGCATCGGCGGCAGGCTCGTGCGCGAGGCATCCGGGCGCGGCACACCGGGCGTCGGGATATTCGCACTCCGATTCTGCCCAAACGGCGCGTTGGGCTTTTCCGCTGCCGATGCGACCGGTGCGACCGGTGCGACCGGTGCGACCGGCGCGACCGGCGCGACCGGCTTCACCTGTTTCGTCTCCCCAGCCTCCGCATTGCGCTGGAAGGTGCTGCGAATCGGCGGCATCTTCTGTGTCGTGCCCGACACATCTTCCACGGCGGGCTTCGCCGTTTCCGTGTTCGTCACATTTGCCGCGTTTCCCTGCTGCTGGTACATATCTGCGCGGCGGCGGCGCGGCGTGGTCTTTTCTTCGGCAGCTGGCTGCTGCACGGATCTATCCTGATAATTATTCTGATCCAAAGCGTCTTTACTCCTTTGCTCCGTTAGTTGCGCTCAGGCATACCCCCATTATACCCTAAACGGCGGATAATCTCAACCCCTGAAAGCCTGTCAATTGTAAAAATTGCAAGCAAAAATCAGGATTGCACCCAGAAAAGCGTGGATTTTTCTTTTTCCGCGGTGTATAATGGGGGCAATGCTTTTCATCAAGGAGGATTTTGCGCATGGAGAAGCATCCCGTCGCGCTGATTCCGATTGCCACTTATGATCAAGCCGCGGTGGATACTGCTGTTTTGCAGGGCGTTGATTTGCTCGGCGGCATTGCCCGCTTTGTGCAGCCCGAAGAGCGCGTTCTGCTCAAGCCGAATCTGCTCTCCCGCGCCCTGCCGCAGAAGGCGATTACGACGCACCCGGCTGTCTTCTCCGCCGTCTGCCGCCTGCTGCATGAAAGTGGCTATACGCATTTGTCTTATGGCGACAGCCCCGGCAACCCGACCACCTCGCCCGACAAGGCGGCGCAGGCATCCGGCATTGCGGAGGCCGCTGTGCGCTACGGCGTAGAAATGGCGGATTTCTTCTCCGGCAGTGTCGTTCCCTTCCCCGACGGACACACGGCAAAGTCGTTTTACCTCTGCAAGGGCGTGCAGGATGCCGACGCGATGATTAACATCTGCAAGATGAAAACGCACGCGCTGGAGCGCATCACGGGCGCGGTCAAGAACCTGTACGGCTGCATCACCGGGGTCAACAAGGCGGCCGGACACGCCGCGTACCCCGACAGCTGGGTTTTCGCGGATATGCTGACCGACCTGCACCGCTGCGTCCGCCCGCGCCTGCACATCATGGACGGCATCATCGCGATGGAAGGCAACGGCCCAACCTCCGGCACGCCGATTGCGATGAATGTGCTGCTCTTCTCCGCCGACCCCGTTGCGCTGGACACGGTGTACGCCGCGCTCATCCACCTCGACCCGGCGACTGTCCCCACCTGCGTGCGCGGCGCGAAGGGCGGCATCGGCGTGATGGACGAAGGGCTGATTGATGTGCTCACGCCGGACGGGGCGCTGACGGTATCGCAGGCGCGGGAAAAGTACGGCAATGCGCAGTTTGACGTGTTCCGCGGCACGATGAAGAAGGGCCTATTGCCGAAGCTGATGCCGCTGCTGCCGTTTTTGCAGCACCGCCCGAAGGTGGATTTGAAGAAGTGCATTGGCTGCGGGGTGTGTCAGGAGGCATGCCCTGTGCCGGAGAAGGCGGTGCACAGCGGGCATGGGAAGAAAGCGAAATACGACTACAAAAAGTGTATTCGGTGCTATTGCTGTCAGGAGATGTGCCCGGCGAAGGCGATTTCGGTGTATCGCAGCCCGCTGAATAAATTGCTGGGTGGAAAATAAAAAACCGCTTAACCCAAGGTGAAGGGAAAAGCGACCAAGTATGGCTGCAAAAAAAGGGTCAAGGGGGGACTTCGTCCCTTTTCGTCTGCCCCTTGCGGGGTCAAGGGGCGGAGCTCCCTTGTGGGGTTTGGGGCAAC
>ENA-OYXE01000484-OYXE01000484.1-human-gut-metagenome-genome-assembly--contig:-NODE-484-length-12274-cov-4.046567_pt1 | contig 12274 bp, 6 predicted proteins | sample MGYA00244175_ERZ653407 | MGnify/ENA primary metagenome ERZ653407 (study PRJEB26926, sample SAMN06165181) | human gut metagenome | biome: ENVO:00009003; feature: ENVO:2100002; material: ENVO:00002003... | reverse complement strand
GCCTGACGTGCAAAGCAAAGCGTTCCTGAGTTCTGAGTGTTCCGCATCACTCAGGGCAAATTCCTCCAAACCGCCGTACCCGCGTGCACAACGCCGGGTGCGGCGGTTTTGTTTGTATGCCGCGCACAGCTGCGGGGGCTCGCGGCGTTTCGCACAAGAAGCGGCGCAATGTGTGTAGCATATTTGGTGCAGCTGTCACTTGAAGATTTTTCAGGAATCTGTATAATATCAGGTATCGGAACAAAGGCGTTCCGCAGGGGCATCCTATGCCCTTGCGGGGCGCTTTTTTCTTTTTGCAGGGGATAAAAAGCTGCGGAGGGTGCCGCAGCCCCCGGTAAGCAAACAAGTAAAAAGGATGGGAAAGACTATGGAAAACTTTACAGAGCAGAAAACCACCCTTGGTCTGTACGACCCACAGTTCGAGCACGATGCCTGCGGCATCGGCGCTGTGGTGGACATCAAGGGACGTAAAAGCCACCAGACGGTGGACGATGCACTGTCCATCGTGGAGCGGCTGGAGCACCGCGCCGGTAAGGACGCCGAGGGCAAGACCGGCGACGGCGTGGGCATCCTGCTGCAGATCAGCCACAAGTTCTTCTCCAAGGTTGCCGAGGAGCTGAACATTCGGCTGGGCAATGAGCGGGAGTACGGCGTGGGTATGTTTTTCTTCCCCCAGAACGAGCACCTGCGGGCACAGGCCATGAAGCTGTTCGAGGTGGTCACCCGCAAGGAGGGGCTGGAGTTTCTGGCATGGCGCGAAGTGCCCGTAGACCCCGATGCCGTGGGGCAGAAGGCGCGGGACTGTATGCCCGCCATCTGGCAGTGCTTCATCAAAAAGCCCGCCAAGGTAAGCAAGGGCATTGAGTTTGACCGCCGCCTGTACATCGTGCGCCGCGTGTTCGAGCAGGCCAGCAACGGCACCTATGTGCCCAGCCTGTCCAGCCGCACTATCGTGTATAAGGGTATGTTCCTCGTGCACGACCTGCGCCGCTTCTACGCTGATCTGCAGGACCCGGATTATGAATCCGCCATCGGCATGGTGCACAGCCGCTTTTCTACCAACACCAACCCCAGCTGGATGCGTGCACACCCCAACCGCTTTATCCTGCACAACGGCGAGATCAACACCATCAAGGGCAACACCGACGCCATGCTGGCGCGTGAGGAGAGCATCTCCAGCCCCATTCTGCAGGACGACATGAACAAGATCCTGCCCATCATCAACACCTCCGGTTCGGACTCCGCCATGCTGGATAACACTCTGGAGTTTATGGTGATGAACGGTATGGATCTGCCGCTGGCCGTGATGATCACCATTCCCGAGCCGTGGGAGAACAACAAGAACATCAGCCAGAAAAAGCGGGATTTCTACCAGTACTACGCCACCATGCTGGAGCCGTGGGACGGCCCCGCCGCCATCCTGTTCTCGGACGGCGATGTGATGGGCGCGGTGCTGGACCGCAACGGTCTGCGCCCCAGCCGCTACTACATCACCAAGGACGGCCGCATGATCCTGTCCTCTGAGGTGGGTGTACTGGAATGCGACCCGGAGAACATTCTGGTCAAGGAGCGCCTGCGTCCCGGCAAGATGCTGCTGGTGGATACCGTCAAGGGCGAGGTGGTGGACGACGAAAAGCTGAAGGAGCTTTACGCCAGCCGCGAGCCCTACGGCGAGTGGATCGACCGCAATCTGGTGCAGCTGAGCGGGCTGAAGATCCCCAACGTGAAGGTGGAAGGCTACACCGGCGAGCAGCTGACCCGGCTGCAGAAAGTGTTCGGCTACAAGTACGAGGACGTGAACACCATGATCCTTGCCATGGCGCGGGCGGGCGCAGAGCCCTCCGGTGCCATGGGCACCGACACCCCGCTTGCCGTGCTCAGCAGCCAGCATCCCCCGCTGTTCAACTACTTCAAGCAGCGGTTTGCACAGGTGACGAACCCGCCCATTGACGCAATCCGGGAAAAGGTGGTCACCTCCACCAGCGTTTACATCGGTGCCCACGGCAATCTGCTGGAGGATAAGCCCGAGAACTGCAAGGTGCTCAAGGTGCACAACCCCATCCTGACCAACACCGACCTGTTGAAGATCAAGTACATGAACGTGCCGGGCTTCAAGGTGGCTACGGTGTCCATCAACTACTACAAGAACACCAGTCTGGAAAAGGCCATCGACCGGGTATTTCTGGAAGTGGATCGCGCCTACAAGGAGGGTGCAAACATCATCATCCTGTCCGACCGGGACGTGGATGAATACCATGTGACCATTCCCAGCCTGCTGGCTGTTTCGGCAGTGTCCCAGTACCTCATCCGCACCAAAAAGAGCACCGCGCTGGCGCTGATCCTGGAAAGCGCCGAGCCCCGGGAGGTGCACCACTTTGCCACCCTGCTGGGCTACGGTGCCTGCGCCATCAACCCCTATCTGGCACACGAGACCATCGGGCAGCTGATCGACGAGGGTCTGCTGGACAAGGACTATTACGCCGCTGTGCAGGACTACGACAACGCCATCCTCAACGGCATCGTGAAGATCGCCTCCAAGATGGGCATTTCCACCATCCAGAGCTACCAGAGCAGCCAGATCTTCGAGGCTGTGGGCATCTCGAAGGAGGTCATTGATAAATACTTTACCGGCACGGTGAGCCGTGTGGGCGGCATCAGCATGGCAGACATTCAGGCCGATGTGGAAGCGCAGCACAACGCTGCCTTTGACCCGCTGGGACTGGATATCAACATGGAGCTGGCCGACAGCGGTGCCCACAAGTTCCGCAGCGGCAAGGAAGAGCACCTGTTCAACCCTCAGACCATCCACCTGTTCCAGAAAGCCTGCCGCACCGGCGATTACGCCACCTTCAAGCAGTTCACCCAGACGGTGGACAACATGGGTGCCGAGGGTGTGCATCTGCGCAGTCTGCTGGACTTCAACTACGCCGCAGACGGCGGCATCCCGCTGGAGGAGGTAGAGCCGGTCTCCAGCATCGTCAAGCGGTTCAAGGGCGCTGCCATGAGTTACGGCGCACTGAGCAGCGAAGCACACGAGACCATTGCCATCGCCCTGAACCGTCTGGGCGGCCGCAGCAATACCGGTGAGGGCGGCGAGCCCGAAGAGCGTTACCACAGCGAGAGCAATTCCAAGATCAAGCAGGTGGCCTCTGCCCGCTTTGGCGTGACCAGCAAGTATCTGGTCAGCGCCGAGGAGATCCAGATCAAGCTGGCACAGGGCGCAAAGCCCGGTGAGGGCGGCAATCTGCCCGGTGCCAAGGTGTATCCGTGGATCGCCAAGACCCGCCACAGCACCACCGGCGTGGGCCTGATCTCTCCCCCGCCCCACCACGATATCTACTCCATCGAGGATCTGGCAGAGCTGATCTACGATCTGAAAAACGCCAACCGCAACGCCAACATCAACGTCAAGCTGGTCAGCGAGGCCGGTGTGGGCACCATTGCCGCCGGTGTTGCCAAGGGCGGCGCACAGGTCATTCTGGTGTCCGGCTATGACGGCGGCACCGGTGCTGCGCCCCGCACCTCCATCAAGCACGCCGGTCTGCCCTGGGAGCTGGGCATCGCCGAGACCCACCAGACCCTGATCCTGAACGGTCTGCGCACCCGCGTGCGCATTGAGAGCGACTCCAAGCTGCTGTCCGGCCGGGATGTGGCCATCAGCTGTATGCTGGGCGCGGAGGAATTCGGCTTTGGCACCAGCCTGCTGATGTGCGAGGGCTGCGTGATGATGCGCGTGTGCAATCTGGACACCTGCCCCATGGGCATCTGCACCCAGAACCCCGAGCTGCGCAAAAACTTCAAGGGCAAGCCGGAGTACATCATCAACTACCTCACCTTTGTGGCCGAGGAGCTGCGAGAGTACATGGCAAAGCTGGGCGTGCGCACCGTGGACGAGCTGGTGGGCCGCACCGACCTGCTGCGGGTCAAGCCCGCTGCCCCGGGCAGCCGCGCCGCAAAGCTGGATCTGGACTGCATCCTGCACAACCCTGCCATTGCAAACAGTAACGTCCACTTTATCAAGGAGGACAGCTACGACTTCCATCTGGAAAACACGCTGGACATGAAGGTGCTGATGAAGAAGTTCAAGCTGGGCAGCAAGGCTCCCCAGAGCGTCAGCCTGAATGTTTCCAACGTGGACCGCGCCTTTGGTGCCATCTTTGGCAGCGAGATCACCCGCAAATACGGCAACGACCTGCCGGACGATGTGTACACCGTGCACTGCACCGGTGCAGGCGGCCAGAGCTTTGGTGCCTTTATCCCCAATGGCCTGACGCTGGAGCTGGTGGGCGACTGCAACGACTACATGGGCAAGGGCCTTTCCGGCGGCAAGATCATCGTGCGCCCGCCGCAGGGCATCGACTTCAAGCCCGAGGAGAACATCATCACCGGCAACGTGGCGCTGTACGGCGCTACCAGCGGCAAGGCGTTCATCTCCGGCGTGGCCGGCGAGCGCTTCTGCGTGCGCAACAGCGGCGCTACCGCCGTTGTGGAGGGCGTGGGCGACCACGGCTGCGAGTACATGACCGGCGGCACCGTGGTGGTGCTGGGCCAGACCGGCAAAAACTTTGCAGCCGGTATGACCGGCGGCATTGCCTATGTGCTGGACGAAAACTGGGACTTCTACCAGCGGGTGAACAAGGAGACCGTCAGCCTTGAGCCGGTGGAGCACAAGTACGATGTTGCCACCCTGAAGGAGCTGATCCGCGCCCATGTGGAGGCCACCGGCTCTCCGCGCGGCAAGGAGATCTTGGATAATTTCAGTGCGTTCCTGCCCAAATTCAAAAAGGTGCTGCCTTACGATTACGACCGCATGCTGCGGGTCATCGCCTCGGTGGAGGAGCGTGGTCTGGACGGCGAGCAGGCACAGATCGAAGCATTTTATGCAGTGCAGAAGCATAAGTAAGGAGGGGCAGCAGCATGGGTAAGACAACAGGATTTATGGATTATGCGCGCAAGACCAGCACGGACGTTGCGCCGCTGGAGCGCCTTGAAAATTTTAACGAGTTCCACATCTGGCTCTCGCGGGAGCAGCAGCAGACGCAGGCCGCCCGCTGCATGGATTGCGGCGTGCCCTTCTGTCAGGCGGGCATGATGATCGGCGGCATGGCCTCCGGCTGTCCGCTGAACAACCTCATCCCGGAGTGGAACGATCTGGTGTACCACGGCAAGTGGGAGCTTGCGCTCCACCGCCTGATGGCCACCAACCGCTTCCCGGAGTTTACCAGCCGGGTGTGCCCCGCCCTGTGCGAGGCCGCCTGCACCTGCGGGGATGTGACCGGCAGCAGCGTCACCGTGCGCGAAAACGAGCACGCCATCATCGAGACGGCCTACGCCAAGAACTGGCTGACCGCCACCCCGCCGCCGACCCGCACCGGCAAGAGCGTTGCCGTGGTGGGCAGCGGCCCTGCGGGGCTTTCGGTGGCCGAGTATCTGAACAAGCGCGGCCACGCCGTTACGGTGTTTGAGCGCGCCGACCGGGTGGGCGGTCTGCTGATGTACGGCATCCCCAACATGAAGCTGGACAAGGCAGTCATCGAGCGCCGGGTCAAGCTGATGCAGGCCGAGGGTGTTGTGTTCCGCACCGGCATGGATGTGGGCGGTGCCGTGCCCGCCAAGCAGCTGCTGGCAGATTTTGATGCCGTAGTGCTGTGCTGCGGCGCAAAAAAGCCCCGCGACCTGAACGTGCCCGGCCGGGACGCCAAGGGCGTGCACTTTGCCGTGGACTACCTGACCAGCGTGACCAAGAGCCTGCTGGACTCCGGCTTTGCAGATGGCAAGGCCATCAATGCAGCCGGTAAAAACGTGCTGGTCATCGGCGGCGGCGACACCGGCAACGACTGTCAGGGCACTGCTCTGCGGCAGGGCTGCACCGACCTGATGGCACTGGAAATGATGCCGCAGCCCCCTGTCGAGCGCACCGCTGCAAACCCGTGGCCGGAGTGGCCCCGGGTGCTGAAGGTGGACTACGGCCAGACCGAGTGCATTGCAAAGTTCGGCAAGGACCCGCGCGTGTACCAGACCACCGTCAAGGAGTTTTTGAAGGACGAGGCCGGCAACCTGACCGGTGCCGTCATCAGCTGCCTGAAGCCGGAGCGCGACCCCGAAACCGGCCGCACCAGCATGGTGCCCACCGGCAAGGAATTTACCTACGACTGCCAGCTGGCGTTTATCGCCGCAGGCTTTACCGGCTGCGAAAACTACACAGCCGATGCCTTTGGGGTGGAGCTGACCGCCCGGGGCAATGTAGCCGACCACAGCTTTAAGACCAACGTGGACAAGGTGTTCGTCTGCGGCGATATGCGCCGCGGCCAGAGCCTTGTGGTGTGGGGTCTGCGCGAGGGCCGCGATTGCGCCGCCGAGGTGGACCGCTGCCTAATGGGCTACTCGAACCTTTAATTTGCCATTCTCTTTCCTATCCTAAACAAGCAGAAGCGGGAGCCCGTTGCAAGGCTCCCGCTTCTGCTTTTGTTGTATGCTGTTTAATTGGTATCGTATTCCGGCTCTGTACTGCCCTCCGGGGGCGTTTCCGGGGTGGTAGGCTCGGTAGCGGCAGGCTCCTCCGGGGTGGCAGTGATCTGCACACTGGGGTCTGCGGCGATATACACAGTGATCACCGTGCCCACCGTGACCATGGCGCCCTCTTCCTCGCTGGCAGAGACCACACAGCCCGTGGCGTAGGAGCCATCGTTCACCACCATAAAGCAGCTGGCCACAAGCCCCCGGCTGCTCAGGATCTCAATGGCCTTATCCTGCGATGCACCGACGATCTTGGGCATCTCCACCTTCTCCGGGCCCTGACTGACCACAATCTGGATCACCTCGCCGTTCTCCATCACCTCGCCGGCCTCCGGCTCCTGCCGGATGATCTGCCCGGAAGGCACGGTATCGCTGTACTCCAGCACCGCCCGGAACAGGTACATACTGGTGTACTCGCGGTTATTCTTGATTTGTTCGTAGTCGATGCCCACAAAGTTGGGCACAAGGTTCTGGGGCTTCATTTCCTCGCTGCTGGCAGCTTCCGAGCTCGGCTCCGAAGAGGGAGTTTGTTCCTCCTTGCTGCTCACGATGCCCCACAGGGTGAGCAAGATCAGAACGGAAAGTAGGATCAGGATGCCCGCCAGCAATCCCTTCAAACTGAGCAGATGTTCCCTGCCCTGCCCGCTCTGCTCTGTCCGCGCCGGATGCATCGGGGTCTCCGGCTTCATGGTGCGGGTCAGCTCTGCGGTATATTCTTTGGAAGAAAGCGCCTGATACAGCTGCGGCACAGTCTGGATGCGCTCCATGACCTTGAGCCGCAGCCCCAGCTGCAATACATCGGAAACATAGGCCGGTACGGCAGGCTCTACGGTGCGTGCCCGGGGGTTAGAGTCCGACACCACACGCTGGGCAGCGGGCATGGGTGCCTGCCCGCACACCATGCGGTAAAAGACGGCGGCAAGGCTGTATTCGTCGGTGTAGCGCCCCTCAAACTCGGCGGTGGTGTACTGCTCCGGCGCAGAGTAGCCTTCGTACAGCTGCTCGTGCAGGCCGCTGCCTGCGGTGCGCAGACCCACAGTGGCGTACCCAGCCAGACGGCAGCGGCCATCTGCCATCACCCGGATATTCTCCGGGCAGATGCCGCGGTGCACCAGCCCTGCCTTGTGCATGGCCGCCACGCCCTCAAACACCGGCCGCAGCATGGCGCAGGCCTCCTCTGCCTGCACCGGAGCGGGACGATTTTCCAGCCATTGCTCCAGCGGGGTGCCGCCCAGGTTTTCCAGCACCGCATACACGGTGTTGTTGGCTTCCACCACATCCAGCACAGCCTCCAGACCGCTGGCGGGGGTAATGCGTTGGATGGCGCGGTACAGGTCTGCAAAGTCCATGCGGGTGGTCTTGAACAGCACTTCGCTGCCCTGCTTGGGGCGCAGGATGCAGTCCGCACCCCGCTCCGCAGAAAGGGTGACGGGCAGGTACTCTTTGATGGTCACCCGGAAAGCACCCAGATTCTCCACGCCGCTGTACAGCACGCCCTCGCCGTCCAGACTGCGCATCTCGCCCACAGTGTAGCGCCCGGCCAGCACCGTGCCCACCGGCAGGCAGCCCGCCGGGTTGCATCCCTCTAAGATCTTCCCACAATGGGGGCAGACGGTCGCCGCAGGCGGCAGTTCCCCCATGCAGAACGGACACAGGCGTTTTTGCTCCATAGTGTTCTCTCCCCTTCCAAGCTTCTATACACTTTATTGTATCATAGTGTTCCCCGCCGTGCAAGCTGTCCGCATTTTGGTGCAAAAGCAAAAAAGACCGGGGCCCGCAGCCCAAAGGGCTGACAGGCTCCGGTCTTAAAGATGCAAGGGGTTTCCCTTATGCTGCGCTTAGTGGATGAACACAGGGCCCAGCGGGTTTGCAATGGGACTTACATAGCCGCCCAGCAGCTTGGGGATAGCAAGGCTGATGTCGGGGATGTAGGTCAGCAGCAGCAGTGCAACGAACATGCACAGGTAGAACGGCAGGGTCGCCTTGACCACTTTCTCCATGGGGCGCTTTGCAACGGCAGAGCCGATGAACAGAACGGAGCCAACGGGAGGAGTCAGCAGACCGATGCCGCAGTTCAGAACCACGATGATACCGAACTGGATGGGATCGATGCCGATGGAGGTGGCGATGGGCAGCAGGATGGGGGTAGCGATCAGGATGATGGGAGCCATATCCATGATCATGCCCAGCACCAGGATGATGAGGTCGATGAGCAGTGCGATGATGTAGGGGTTGCTGGTGACGCTGGTGATGGCGTTTGCAGCCAGATCAGGCACATGCAGCATGGTCAGGCAGTTGCCGAACACTGCAGAGGTAGCGATCAGGATCAGCACGATGGACAGGGTGTTGACGCACTCGTCCAGAGCGTGCCACACGCCCTTCCAGTCCAGACCCTTATAGACGAACACGGAAACGAGCAGAGAGTAGATAACGGCGATAGCAGCGGACTCGGTAGCGGTGAACACACCGCCGACAACGCCGAACACGACGATGACGACTGCGGCCAGAGCCCAGATGGAGGTACCCAGCTGCTTGATGAAGCCTTTGATGGTGAAGGGAGAGCCCTTGGGGTAATTCTCCTTGACGGAGATGATGTAGGAGCCGATCATCAGGACGATGGCCAGCAGAGCGCCGGGCAGGTAGCCGGCGAGGAAGAGGCTGCCCACGGAGATGCCGCCAGCGGTGGTGGCGTAGATGACCATGTTATGGCTCGGGGGGACCAGCAGACCCTCGCAGGAGGAGGTGATGGTGACAGCGGTGGAGAAGTCGGCGTCGTAGCCCTGATCGACCATCATGGGGATCATGATGGAGCCGATGGAGGCGGTATCTGCGGAAGCAGAACCGGAAATGCCGCCGAAGAAGTAGGAAGCAACGATATTGACCATTGCCATGCCGCCGCGCATCCAGCCGACGCAGGCGTCAGCCAGAGCGATCAGCTTTTCGGAGATGCCGCCGCTGCCCATGAGGACGCCCATGGTGATGAAGAAGGGGACGGCCATCAGGCTGAAGGACGAGATGCCCTTGACCATCAGACGGCAGACATCGGTCAGTGCCTGACCCTGCACCATCATGCAGAGCACGCTGGACAGACCAACGGCGTATGCGATGGGGAAACGCAGGAAGATCATGACGAAGAAGCTGACAAGAAGGACAACGATCGCCAGTGTCTGGACTGTCATATTAGTTCTCCTCCTTTACAAAAAAGCTCTTGACATGGTTGTACAGCGCCTCGATCTCGAAGATGATCATGGCGACACCGGCCAGAGGCACGGGGAAGTACATCCAGAAACGGCTCAGCCAGGGCATCGAGACATAGAAGCCGCGGCCGCCCAGGGTGGTGGCGTAGTTCCAGCCCACAACCAGCATGATGAGGCCGAGGATGCAGACCGCCAGATCGGCGAGGATGTCCAGCACCTTGACGGCGATCTTGGGCAGATAGACGTCAAATGCGGTCATGCGGATGTGTGCGCCGCGGCGGATGGCCAGAGCAGCACTCAGCACGGCCATGTAGCTCATGCAGGTCAGAACGACTTCTTCAGACCATGCGGGGTCCGGGATGAACGGGACGTAACGACCAACGACCGACATGGTGGTGATGAGAATATCCACGATCAGCAGAATCTTGCAGATAAACAGGACCACTTTGTAGGTGACGTCGTACGCCGGCTTGATCTTATCCAGAGTGGTAAAGATTTTCGGCATAGGATCTCCTCCATACTCTTATAAAAAGCCCGGCGGGTCTGCGGGCGTATCCCGTAGTCCCCGCCGGGCTATGTACTACTTCAGGATAAAGGCGCTTTTATCAGGCCTTCATATCCAGCAGCTGCTGATACAGCTCAGCCTGATCCGAGGTGTTCTCGCTGATGACCTTAGCGCAAGCCTCCTGCCAGGGAGCCTTATCGGGGACATCGATGACGTTGCAGCCGGAAGACTTCAGCTCGTCGAGGACCTTGTTCTCAGCGGTCTCGGACAGGTCAGCGTTGAAGGCCTGCGTATCCGCAGCAGCCTCCATGACGGCAGCCTGCTGGTTCTCGGTCAGCTTGTTCCAGGCGTTGTCGGTGATGACAGCCTGCACAGCGCCCAGAGTATGGCCGTCGAGGATCAGGTTGTTAGCGACCTCGGGGAAGGCGTTGGACTTGTAGTTTGCGATGGGCTGCTCAGCGCCATCGACAACGCCGGTCTGCAGTGCGCTGTACAGCTCGCCGAAGGCAACGACGGTGGGGTTAGCGCCCAGACCCTCGACCATGCCGTTCATGACGGGGTCGTTGGACACGCGCAGCTTCAGGCCCTTGAAATCAGCGATGCCGGAAACGGGCTTGACCGTGAAGAAGTGACGGAAGCCCTCCTCGCCGTAGAAGATACCACGGACGGGCAGGCCCAGCTCCTGGGGCTCGTTCAGGAACTCAGGTGCCAGCTCGCTGTTGGCGAAGTTCCAGAAGTGTGCGCGGTTCTCGAAGGTGAAGGGGATGGACAGCAGCTTGGACTTGTTGCAGCCGTAGCTGGTCAGTGCGAAAGCGGAGATACGGCTGATGTCGATGGAGGTGGAGCCGCCGAGGATAGCGTCCAGAACGTCGTTCTCAGAGCCCAGAACGCCGGAAGCCTGCACATCGACGACGACGGAGCCGCCGGTCAGCTCCTCGACCTTCTCCTTGAAGTGAGAACCGGTCTGGCCGACGATGGTATCCAGCGGGTTGACCTCGGCGTAGACCAGAGTCACCTTCGGGTCGGAAGCAGCAGCTGCAGCATCGCCAGCGGGGGCGGTGGAAGCAGCAGTGGAAGCAGCGGTAGAGGTTGCGGTGCTCTTGGAGCCACCGCAGGCGGTCAGTGCCAGAGCAGCGGCAGAAACGCCTGCTGCTGCCAGAAAGCTGCGACGAGAAATCTTCTTCATGATAAAATCCTCCTTAGATTTTCCTCATTCAGGGCGGTGCGCTCTGCACGGGTCGCACACCGTCCGTTCATTTACTGTACACACTTTAGCAAAATTTTTTAGTCAGAACAAGGGCTTATGAAAAATGTCCTGTTTTTCAAAAAAATGTGAGAAACACTTTTGTGCATTTCTTACAAGCAGCGGTGCAGTTTGTTCAGCACACTGCCCAACAAGATGAATACAATGTAATATCTCTTGCGCTTTTTCAGGCTTCGCGGATGCGCTGGATGAGGCGGCTCTGCTCCTCAAAAGCCGCGTACACAGGCTCGACTGCCGCCCGGAAGCGGGCTTTCTCGGCGGCGGAGAGGGTCGTCACCTCCACGCCCCATTCCCGCATATGCTTCTCGGCGCTGGCCTCCCGCTCCGCCCAGAGGCGGCGTTCGGCCAGAGCGCTCTCCTTTCCGCAGGCGCGGATGATGTCCGGGAAGCGCTCGTCCAGCTCTGCCAGCTTTTCCATCGCGGCCTCGCTGGCCAGCTGCAGCTCCGGCACACGGGTGTGCTCATCCTTTAAGAAATAGGGGGCCACCTCGTAGTGGCCCATGGCCTCATAGCTGGGCCAGTTGTTTTCCGCGCCGTCTATCTCGGCGTTGTGCAGGGCTGCATAGACCCGGCTGTAGACCACCTGCGCGGGCTTTGCGCCGAGGTCCAGTATCATCTCGCTCATCATGTCCGACTCCTGCACCCGGAGCGTCAGCCCCGCGAGGTCCGCCAACGTCTCCACCTTTTCGCGGGTGTAGAAGCTGCGGACACCGGCGTCGAACCATGACAAGCCCACGAGGTCCATCGCGCCGAGGCCGGAGAGGAATTCATCGCCGATCTCACCGTCCAGCA